>Ga0209172_10000722_pt1 | contig 85838 bp, 81 predicted proteins | sample LarsenN4metaG_FD_184113 | JGI IMG/M metagenome (GOLD analysis project Ga0209172, IMG submission 184113) | Hot spring sediment bacterial and archeal communities from British Columbia, Canada, to study Microbial Dark Matter (Phase II) - Larsen... ... | reverse complement strand
TCCGCGCCGTCCCCGCCCAGTCGCCCGACGCCACCCCGATGATGTCCAGCCCGGCGAGCTTCCGGAGTTGGCTGAACTGGCTGTACCAGGCGATATCCCCGATCTCCGCGAGCAGGATCGCCGCGAGGGTGGGGCCCACCCCCGGGATGGTGCGGAGCAGGCCATAGACCGGGAGGGGCTGGGCCACCCGGACCAGCGCCGCCTCGAGCGCCGCGAGGCGGGCCCGCAGGGCGACGAGGCGCGCGGCGAGGTCGGTGCACTCGCAGGCCAGGGCCGGCGGCAGCGGCCCCCCGCCCGCGGGGAGTCCCCGGCGCTGCGCGGGCGAAAGGAGCACTGGGAGGGGCGCGGGGAGGCTGGCCACGAGGGCTGGCGGGAGCGGCTCGCCCGCCGGCCCGAGCCGCGGCCGGAGCGTATTGCGGAAGCGGGCCTTGCGCGCGGCGAGGTCGGTGCGCGCCCCGCGGAGCAAGCGCACCAGGCGCCGGAGCGTGGCGAGCGCGCCGTCGGGGAGCGAGTAGAAGAGCACGTGCCCCCGCTCCCGGAGGTCGCCGAGGTTGTGGGCGTCCTTGGGGTCGCTCTTCCCCCAGGTCCCGTCCAGGGTGCGGCGGTTGGGGTGGGCGACGGTGTTCGAGACGAGGACCACATCCGCCCCGCGGCTCTCCAGGAAGCGGGCCAGGGCGTCGTGGGAGGTCCCCGTGGGTTCCAGGGCGCAGACGATCTCGGTAACGCCGGTCTCGGCCCGCCGCTGCGCCAGGGGGACCCAGAAGGTCTCGAAGCCCGCCTGGGTGTTCGGGATCGTGAGCTGGCGGTCCAAGAGCTGCGTGTGGGCGAGGCGCACCTGGGCGACGTGCTGGGCCTTGGCGATGTCGATCCCGACCAGGAGCCGGTCCCGTCTGGTCCGGAGACTCGCCTTCAGTTCGCGAAAGCGCTTGATTCGGATTGCATTTGACCGGATGATAGGCATGGGGCTTCTCCTTCGACTGGGGTTACGGTGGATGTGGGTCCCGCGTGACCCTGGTTCTACAGAAGAGAAGCCCCTTTTGCTAGCTGCCATTTTCGGCGAAAGGGGATCATACTGTGGGAGTCTGTCCTCGATCTGCTTCTTCGTGGGAGAAATACTACGTTGTTTCCTACGTTGACTTACTCCTGCTCCGTCCGAAGCGACGCCTCGGGGATTCGGGGTATTACCAGCTCCCGGATCAGTCGCGGCTGAGACTCCAACGCGGCGAGCCCTGCCTCTGCCTTCTCGACCAGGATCTGAAGTTCCACGGTGATGTCCCGCATGGCGTCGGCAAGTGTGGCCGCGCTTGGGTGGGCCGGCTGGCCCTGGGCTAGGAATTGGTCAGACCAAGGGGCGGAAAGTTCAACCCACAACTTGACAAGCGTTCACCAGACTGTGATACATATAGCCATGAGCCTTGAAGCCATCCAAGAAGAACTGGCCTTCTTTGAGCAGAAGCGCGCAGAGCTGGTCAAGACCCACCAAGGGAAGTTCGCCCTCGTGAAGGGGCATGCCCTCATCGACACCTTCACCACCTTCCCAGAGGCCTATGCGAAAGGTGTGGAACTCTTCGGGCCGCAACCCTTCTTAGTCAAGCTCGTCTTACCCGAAGATCCCAAACTTGCCATCCCGGTGCTGAGTCTGCATCTCCTCAATGCCAGTCTTCTATAGGTATTGGATTGATCCTGCCACGGGGACGCCCAAGCCCTCCGATCTGCTCCTTCGCGGCCCGGCACTTGCGGTTGAAGTCGGCGTGCCAGACGCTCTCGCCGCTGCCCTGACCGCCAGATCCATTCCCCTTCCGGCCCCGCAACCAGGTTCCGCCCTCATTGACACCGGTGCCAGTGTCACGGCAGTGGATATGGAAATCCTCCAGGGGTTGAACCTTCCTCCCGTGGGGACCGGCTCGGTCGTCACACCCTCTGGTTCCGTGACCCAAGGAGTGTACGTTGTCCGCCTGACGTTCCCTGGAACGCCCATTCCGCCTCTCGATCCGATGCCCGTCATAGGGAGCCAACTCCGCGGCTTCGGACATATTGTCCTCCTGGGCCGCGACCTGCTTCATGGCGCCCTCTTGATCTACGATGGTGCACACGGGCACTGGACGCTCGCCTTCTAACCCATCGGCCCATCGGCCTTGAAGACAGCAAGGCCCAGGATGCATGGCGGCCAGCTTCACCCACGGCCTCGCCAGGGACTTTTCCCCTCGCGCACGGTGGGTCGGCTTAGCAGTTCACGCTGCCACCAAGTCGGCCACGCGGACGCCCAGGGCGTCTGCCACCCGCTGCAGCGTGTCCAGCGACGGCACGTGCTTGCCATTCTCCAAGCGTGAAAGGTTGGGTGGCTGAATTCCTGTACGGCGGGCGAGTTCCGCAAGGCTCCATCCGCGTCCTTCCCGCTCCTGGCGGACACGTCCTCCGATACGCTCGGCACGCTGAGCCTCTGTTTCGCGCTGGCCAGCCTTTCCCTTGTGGTACGGATAGCTCGGCTCATGATGGTAGAGCACGAGGTCCCATGGCACCTGATACCTGTTGCCGGAGGCCTGGCGGACCTCAAAGGCGCTGCCTCCGTGGATGATGCGTGGCTCTCCGACAAGCTCAGACCCGTCATCGGCCTGGACCGCTTTCCGTGGTAACTCATAGGTCTTGCCATTTCGGAAGGCGACGAAGAACGTGTTCTCCTTGGGTTGGTAGCGGACTGCTTCAAGAGTCCGCGAGGCAGCCGGATCGAGCAGGGCACGTAGCGTGCCGACCAGTTGGTCAAACGAGCGACGAACCGTCATCTGTTCCCAGTTCTTCATCTCAGAGACGTAAACAACGTTGTCCAAGGTCCCCCATGAGACAAAGATTCCCTGGGGCGTCGGGGCGTGCCAAAGGGCGTGCGCCAGCTCTACGCTGTCGAGTTGAGGCAGCTTCGAGTCCACGATGAACACCTGGTAGGCCTCCCGGCGGAGGTCTGCATATGCCCGCCCCGATGACACCGACACCTTTAGCTGACAAACATCGGCCACCTCAGGTTGCAGCTTGAGCCCCACCTGCCTATTACTTGTTGCGAACAGCACAGAAGGCTTCATGGCTCCCCTCTCAAATAGCCGGCTTGGAGTAACGCCTTCCACAGGCGCTTTGTGACCTGGAAACTATCGCCCTTCATCGGGCATTGGTGCTCGATGTCCCACCGCCCAACTTCTCGATTCTTGCCATCAAAGATATGACGTGAGCGGGGGGATGATCGCTGGGGTACGTTACGAAGATGAACCCACCAGCTTTCCACACGCCCATAGGAAGCCATTATCACATGTGATAAGAGCAGTCAAGAATTGTCTCTACTTGTTTTGTCCGGCGCCTTGGCGTCGGCCTGCTCCGCCTGGGATGGGGGACCGCTGCGGGTCGGATGGACCGGACGGCAGCCCTGGCCGGACTTCGGGGTCGGGGGCAGGGGCTCACGCTTGACGGCGGTCCGCTCCGCGGCGGCGGGGAAGCCGATTATCGGGTGCGCAGCGGGGAGAGGCGGGGGTCAAGGGCGAAGCGTTCCGGCGCCGCGATGGTGAGGCGGGCGAAGTCGGGGTGGGCGGGGTTGAGCAGGTAATTCACGTGGTGCGGCGCGATCGCGCTCGGGACCTGGAGGGCGAGGGAGGTCCGCTTGGCCACCCAGGCATCGCCGATGGCCTGGACGGCCGGGTCGCGCTTGGGGTCGCGCCACGTGCCCGGCAGCGTTCTGGAATCAACCACGGATACCATCGTGTCCGGGAGGGTGACGCGAAAGAGATTGTAGACGGGCAGGTTCGCGACAGACGAGACCTGCACAAGTTGCTCGAGGATGGCGGCGGCCGGGTAATCGGCGGCGTAGACGATGCGGGTGCCCTTCGAATTCCAGCGGCCGCCGCGGATACGGGCACCATCGCCGCTGAAGGCGCGGTCGCGGTCGGGGGTGGTCGTGATCCGCCACGCGGCCGGCATCAGGCGAAGACTCCGTCTTCGATGCGGCCCAGGGCGTCCTCGACTTCCCGGGCTCCAACCTCGGTGCCGGCGAGCTCGAGGGGCACGGCCCCGCCAAGGCCGCGCTGCGGGGTCCTCATCCACGTCTTCGCGGCCGCGGGGTCGTTATTGAACAGCACCGTCGCCCGATGCATCAGGCGGACGGCGCGGAGGACCCGATCGGACTCGTCGGCCTTGAGGCGACCACTCGCCTTCCGCCGGGTCATGGTGCGGGTCGGAATCTGCACCAAGCTGGTCAGCTCGTCCGCCGAGAGGGCGAAGGCCTGCTGCAGGCGCTCCACCGTGGCAAAGGGGAACCCTTGCCGCACCCGGCGGATGAGGGTCGAGGCGTCGGAAGGCGGGATACCGAGGATCCGGGCCGACTCATGCACAGGGGATGGAGTCGGGATGGCGACCCGGCCGGCGTGTCCCTGGCGTTCAGCGATCCGGCGGACTGTGGGGGATTTCCGCGGGATGACCTTCGGACTGGGCATGGCCCCCTCCTTCCAATTGGCCGAATTTTACAGGCCAGGTGGCCTGTTGTCAATGGATAGGCACCGTGCTTGGATCGGACCTGCCGGGTGCTCCTTCCCGGACATCATCGGCATTGACGCATTAGGCCATCTTTCGCCGTCAGTCGGAGGGAATGGCAGTTTGCTTCCCGGTCCAACCGGACTGCGCCATTTTCCGGTTGCGCCAGGATTGGGTTCCGTGCTATTCATGGGCGTGTTCTCCGAGTCGCTCCCTCTTAACTCATCGCTCTTTTTGGCTCCGACCCCGATTAGGGCCTTGACAAAGCCACCCCCCACCCATAAAATCACGCTGGTCATCGCGACCGGCAACCCCGGAAAATTCAACGAGATGGCCACGCTCCTCGCGGGCGTGGACGCGTTGCTTGTGCCGCTCGACCGGGCCGGACCGATCCCCCGGATGCCCCCGGAGGGCGGCGAATCGTTTCAGGAGAACGCGTGGCGCAAGGCCGAGGCGGTGGCGCACGCCTCGGGGCGCTTCACGCTGGCGGATGACTCGGGCCTCGAGGTGGACGCCCTGGGCGGCCTGCCGGGTGTCCTGTCCGCCCGGTTCGGCGGGCCTCAGGCCACGGATGCCGAGCGGAACGCCCGACTGCTCGAGCTGCTCCGGGGGATTCCTCCCGAGCGGCGGACGGCCCGCTTCCGCTGTGTGGTGGCCATCGCCGATCCGCGCGGGACGGTGCAGGTGGCCGAGGGAGTCTGCGAGGGGCGGATCGCCCTCGAGCCACGCGGTTCGCGTGGGTTCGGCTACGATCCCATTTTCGAGATCCCATCGCTGGGAAAGACCTTCGGGGAGCTTGACCCTGAGGTCAAGAATCGCCTGAGCCATCGGGCCCTTGCCATGGCAAAGGCGCGGGCAATCCTCGAAGGGATCCTGGCAAAGCGGGGCTCTCCCGACCTGCAGTGAGGCTGAGGGCGATTTTCCGGTCGGGGCGAGAGGCGGCAGGCTAAGATAGAATCGGGGCGTGGCGCAGCCTGGCAGCGCACCTGCTTTGGGAGCAGGGGGTCGGAGGTTCAAATCCTCTCGCCCCGACCAGTCGGTACGGATGGGCAAGAAGCCGAATGACCAATGAACCAATGACCAATGAGTGATCAAGTATTACGATTCACGGGTCATTTCTCATTGGGATTTGGTCATTGAGCATTGGCCATTGAGATGAGCGCCTGTAGCTCAGCCCGGATAGAGCAACGGCCTCCGGAGCCGTGTGTCGGGTGTTCAAATCACCCCAGGCGCGCCAGACGATTTCCGATTGACGATTTGCGATTGCCGATCGCCCGGAGCCGTCTTTACGGAGCAATCGGGAAAATCGAAAGTCGGCAATCCAAAATCGCAAAAGCATAGGGATGGTGAGCGTAGCTCAACTGGTCAGAGCACTGGACTGTGGCTCCAGGGGTTGAGGGTTCGAGTCCCTCCGTTCACCCCACGGAGATCGAATGACCAATGGCCAATGAGCCAATGACCCATGCGTTCTCAGACACGTGGATCTCATTGGGATGTGGTCATTGAGCATTGGTCATTGGAATGGGCGCCCGTAGCTCAGTTGGATAGAGCGGCTGGCTTCGAACCAGCAGGTCGGGAGTTCAATTCTCTCCGGGCGCGCCACGTACGAATGACCAATGAGCCAATGACCCATGCGTTCTCAGACACGTGGATCTCATTGGGATGTGGTCATTGAGCATTGGTCATTGGAATGGGCGCCTGTAGCTCAGTGGACAGAGCAACTGCCTTCTAAGCAGTGGGTCGGGCGTTCGAGTCGCCCCAGGCGCGCCAAACACATTGGCGATTGTGGATTTTCGATTGCCGATTTTATTGTGGGCCGCCGCGCTCTGGGAAAATCGAAAATCGCCAATCCCAAATCGCAAATGGGAATTGGAAGGGGCCGCTAGCTCAGTTGGTAGAGCAGCTGACTCTTAATCAGCGGGTCGCAGGTTCGAGTCCTGCGCGGCCCACCACCCTCTCACGAGCAATGACAAACGGACAACTGACAACCGACAACGGACAACGGACCCCTCGCAGACGGCGAGAGTGGCGGAACGGCAGACGCGTCCCGTTTAGGGCGGGATGGGGCGACCCATGGGGGTTCAAGTCCCCCCTCTCGCACCCCGCCTCCGGCGGGGGTGCCGAATTGCGGAGACCACGCGAGCACGCATGAAAGTCACGGTTGAGGAGTTGAGCCCCTCCAAGCGGGCGCTCCACGTCGAACTGCCTCTCGATCAGGTCGCGGCCACCATGGAGACGACCCTGCGGGAGTGGCGGAAGCGGGTGCAGCTTCCCGGTTTCCGCAGGGGCAAGGTTCCCCCCGAAATCATCCAGCGACGATTCCGGTCGGATCTGAAGGAAGAAGTGCTCCGGGAGCTGATTCCGGCGTCGTATCGCCAGGCCGTGGCCCAAACCGACCTGACACCGGTGAGTCAGCCCCGCGTGGAGGACGTCCACTTCCACGACGGGGAACCGCTCCGATTTCGGGCCGTCGTGGAGGTCAAGCCGCCCGTCGAGGTGCGGGACTACCGAGGGATTGTCCTGGAGCGCAAGCCCGTCCAGGTCTCGGACGAGGAAGTGGACCGGGCCCTGGAGTATCTGCGGGAAGACGCCGCCGAATACGTGCCCATGGAAGGCTGGCCGGCCATACGGGACGATCTGGTGATCCTGGACCACGAAGGGACCCTCCACGGGAAGCCCTTCAAGGGCGGGAGCGGGAAGAATCAAACCTTGATCCTAGGGCACGGGGGATTCCTCCCGGGTTTCGAGGAGCAGATCGCAGGCATGCAGAAAGGGGACACCAAACGGTTTCATCTCGTCTTGCCCCAGGACTCCCCGCGCAAGGACCTGGCAGGGCGCACGGCCGAATTCACGGTGACGGTGAAGGAGGTCAAGAAGCGCCGGGTGCCCGAGCTCAACGACGAGTTTGCCCGCACGGTGGGCGACGTGGAGTCCCTGGCGGCCCTCCGTGACAAGCTGCGCCAGCAGCTCTCCGAGCGCAAGGCCCGGGAGCAGGATGTGGAGATGAAGCGCGCGCTCCTGGAGAAGCTGGCCGCCGCCCACACGGTGGAGCTGCCCGAGGCGTTGGTAGAGGCCGAGGCCGCCTCCTTCCTGCAGGACTTGGCGGCCACGGTGCGGGTCACGGGCGGTCGGATCCGGGGGCTGCCAGGCAATGCCGAGGAGTTGCGGGCTAAGGCCCTGGAGATGGCCCGGCGGCGCGTCAAGGAGTCGCTGCTCCTGGAGGCGGTGGCGCGGCAGGAGGGCCTGAGCGTGAGCGACGCCGAAATGGACGCCGAAATCCAGGCCATGCTCTCGGCCTATTCCGCCAGAGGCGGAACCGGAGCCGGGGCAGAAGGCGAGGCCGCCATGCGGCGGGCCATGGAGGATCCGGGACGGCGGGCCGACCTCGTGGCGCGGCTTCTCGAGCGGAAGGCCCTGGACTTTCTCCTCCGGCAGGCGAAGATCACGGAGGGCTACAGTTTGATCACGCCCGCCTAGTTCGGCGACGGCAGACGGGCGCCGGCGCATTCTGTGCGCATGAGTTGCGGGCGGTATCCGCAACGGGAGGCAGCATGTACCTCATTCCCATGGTGGTGGAGCAGACGAGCCGGGGCGAGCGGGCCTACGACATCTTCTCTCGCCTGCTGAAGGACCGGATCATCTTCATCGGCACGCCAATCGACGACGCCGGGGCGAACCTGATCATCGCCCAGCTCCTGTTTCTGGAGGCGGAGGACCCCGAGAAGGATATCCACCTGTACGTCAACTCCCCCGGGGGGTCGGTCACGGCCAGCCTGGCCATTTACGACACCATGCAGTTCGTGAAGCCGGCCATCGAGACGATCTGCATGGGCCAGGCGGCCAGCGGCGCCGCGCTGCTGCTGGCGGCCGGGACCAAGGGCAAGCGGATGGCGCTGCCCCATTCCCGGATCATGATCCATCAGCCGTACGGCGGGGTTCAGGGCCAGGCGGCGGACATCCAGATCCAGGCGAAGGAGATCCTGCGGATGCGGGAGGAGTTGAACCGCATCTTCGCCCGCCACACCGGGCAGCCGCTGGAGCGGGTGGAGAAGGACAGCGATCGCGACTTCTTCATGTCGCCGGAAGAGGCGAAGGAATACGGGCTGGTGGACGAGGTGATCTACTACCGGGACCTGACCAAGCGGGTTCCCGACCTTCCCACCATGCCGACCACGGTCCCCGCCACGTCCTAACGGGGGGGCAACCCAGGACATCACGACGGAGAGGGGCAGATGGCCAAAGCGGTCAAGGGTGGCGGCAAGCTGCAATGCTCGTTCTGCGGGAAGAGCCAGGATGATGTGCGCAAGCTGATCGCCGGCCCCACGGTCTACATCTGCGATGAATGCATCGAACTCTGCAACGACATCATCGCCGAGGAGTGGGCGGAGGAGAAGACGAAAGGCCTCAGCCAGCTTCCCAAGCCGGCGGAGATCAAGGCCATCCTCGACCAGTACGTGGTGGGACAGGAGCGCGCCAAAAAGACGTTGTCGGTGGCCGTCCACAATCACTACAAGCGGATCAACGCCAAGCAGAGCTTCGATGATGTCGAGCTGAGCAAGTCCAACATCCTCCTGATCGGCCCCACCGGCTGCGGCAAGACCCTGCTGGCCCAGACACTGGCCAAGATCCTGGACGTGCCCTTTACCATCGCCGACGCCACGACCCTCACCGAGGCGGGGTATGTGGGCGAGGACGTCGAGAACATCATTCTCCGCCTGCTCCAGGTGTCGGACTACGACGTGGACCGGGCGGAGCGGGGCATCATCTACATCGACGAGATCGACAAGATCGCCCGGAAATCCGAGAACCCGTCCATCACCCGGGACGTCTCGGGCGAGGGGGTCCAACAGGCCCTCCTGAAGATCCTGGAGGGGACGGTGGCCAACGTCCCGCCTCAGGGCGGGCGCAAGCACCCGCAGCAGGAATACCTGCAGGTGGATACCACCAATATTCTGTTCATCTGCGGGGGGGCCTTCGTGGGCCTCGACAAGATCATCCAGGCGCGGGTGGGGGAGACGCGGGTCGGCTTCGGCGCGGAGATCCAAGGGCGACGGGAGCGGCGGGTGGGCGACCTGCTCAACCAGCTCCAGCCGGAGGATCTCCTGCGTTACGGACTCATCCCGGAGCTGGTAGGGCGCCTGCCCGTGGTGGCCGTCCTCCACGAGCTGGACGAGAAGCTGCTGGTCCGCATCCTCAAAGAGCCGAAGAACGCGCTGCTGCGCCAGTACCAGAAGTTCTTCGACTTCGAGCACGTGAAGCTCACCTTCACCGAGGACGCGGTGGCGGCCGTGGCCGAGGAGGCCGCGAAGCGGGGAACCGGGGCCCGAGGGCTACGCGCCATCCTGGAAGATATCATGCTCGACATCATGTACGAACTCCCCTCCCAGTCGGGGATCAGCGAGTGCATCATCAACCGGGACGTGGTGATCGAGCGCAAGCACCCCATCATCCTCTACAAGAAGAAGGCGGAGTCCGCCTGACCGCGCCGCCCGTCCCTCCAATCCCTACGGGGATTTCCCCCGAGACCCACCGGCAAACCCGGGCGGCGAGGTGGCGCCGCGGTTGACACCCCGGAGGGGATCTTCCTATGCCGATGTCGAGGCGCGACACCGAGTTCGGGCGGGACACCGCGCGCCCCCGGGCGCTGCCGGGTGGGGTGTGGGTGCTCCTCGCCCTCCTCAGCCTGCTTTCGGGCTGCGGCATCTACGAGTCCCTGTACGGCCGGCCGCCGCAGCGGGAGACCGCGCGGACTGACCAGGACCTCTTGCGCTCGGCCGAGGCCCAGATGCAGCGCCGCCGATACGAGGAGGCGTACAAGGACCTCCAGCGGCTCATGAACCAGTATCCGGAGAGCGACCTGCTGGCCACGGCCCGCCTGGCCGCGGCGAGGTCGCTTTACCTGCAGAGGAAATACGACGAAGCGCGGGCCGACTACCTGCGGTTCCTCGAGCTGTACCCCCAGAACGAGCACAGCGACGAGGCCCACTACTACCTGGGGATGGTCTACTTCCGGCTGGCCGACACCCCGGACCGGGACCAGACCTTTACCCGGAAGGCCTTGGAGGAGTTTGACCTGCTCATCACCCAGATGCCGGATTCCCAGTACACGCCGGACGCCCGCGAGCGGCGGGCGCAGGCCCGCCGCAAGCTGGCGGAGAAGGAGCTCTACGTCGGCACCTTCTACTTCGATCGGGGGAATTACGCGGCCGCGGCGGCCCGGTTCACCAACCTGCTCCGCCAGTACGGCGGCGCCGGGTTCGACGACGCAGCGCTGTACTACCTCGGGGAGTCGCTCTGGCGGCTCGAACAGCGGGATGAGGCTCGGCCCGCATTCCAGCGGCTGATCCAGGATCACTCCCAGTCCGAATGGGCCCTGCCGGCCGCCCAGCGGCTCGGCGTGACCCTGGTGCGGACCGGTCCCCCCAAGCCGAAGGGCCCCGGGTTCTTTACGCGCATGTGGCAGGGTCTGAGCGATGCGTGGGACGAGCTGCTGGAAACCGTGAAAGACTACAAGCTCTCCTTCTAGGGATGACGCCCCGTGACCAGCGAGACCCGACAGCTCTTCCAGCAGGCCACCGCGGCCTTCGATGCAGGAAAGTACGAGGAGGCGGAGTCCCTGCTCCTCCAGATCGTCGGTCGGACCCCCACCTATGCCAACGTGTTCAACATGCTCGGGTTCATCGCCAGCCAGCGCAACTCGCCGGAGAAGGCGGTCACGTTGTTTCGCCGGGCCCTCAGCTTGAATCCCAATTACCACGAGGCGCGGCTGAACCTCGTCCTCACCTTGGCGGACATGGGGGCGTATGACCAGGCCGCCCAGGAGGCGGGAAGGCTGGAAGACCGGGAAGCGCCCGGGGCGCCGCGGCTGAGCCTGGGGGTCCGGGGCAAGCTGGCGAACGCCCATGCCGACCTGGGCCGCAAGTATCATGCGCTGGGCATGTACGCCGAGGCGATCCAAGAGTACGACAAGGCTCTGGGCCTGTGCCCCAATTTCCCGGACCTCCACAATCGCCGGGCGGTGAGCTGTCGAGAGCTCGGCCAGTACGCCGAGGCGAAGGCCTCGCTGCTCAAGGCGCTGGAGATCAAGCCCAACTACGTTGAGGCCCACGTCAACCTCGGCCTGATCCAGCAGAAGCTGGGGAACCTGACCGACGCGGTGCACTCATGGGAACGCGCCCTGCAACTCGACCCCAAGCACCGGCTCGCCCGGATCTACCTGATACAGGCGACGGCTCCCGAGACGTCCGCCGGGTGACGCTGCTCCGCTCCCAGACGCGCGCGATCCTGGCGGCCCGGGGCCTGCGCCCGCGCAAGGCCCGGGGGCAGCATTTCCTGGTGGACGTGGGGGTGCGCGATGCCATCGTGGCCGCGGCAGGGGTGGGGCCTGGGGATACCGTGGTGGAGATCGGTCCCGGCACGGGCAGCTTGACCGAGGCGCTGCTCCGCCGCGGGGCCCGGGTCTTTGCCGTGGAGCTTGACCGGGACCTGGCCGCGGCCCTTCCCGAAGCCTTGGGGCGGCCTCCCGCCCTCACCGTCTGGATCGCCGATGCCCTGCGGTTCGACTTTGGGGCGCACCTGAGGGATCACCCTGCCCGCGGCCGGATCCGGGTGGTGGCCAACATCCCCTACTACATCACGACCCCCCTGATCCTCCGCCTCCTGGAATGTCGGGCGCTGTTCTCCACGCTCCACCTCACCGTCCAGCGGGAGGTGGCGGAGCGGATCGGCGCCCGGCCGGGGAGCAAGGCCTACGGTGCCCTCACGCTGGCCTGTCAGTATCGTGCCGAGACGCGGCCGGTTCTGCCGATTCCCCGCTCGGCGTTCCACCCGATTCCCGACGTGGACTCGATGCTGGTCCGCTTCGATCTTCTGGATGCGCCCCGGGTCAGCGTGAGCAGCCCAGCAAGGCTCTTCCGATTCATCCGGGCAGCCTTTGGCCAGCGGCGGAAGACCCTGCGGAACGCCCTGCGCGCCGGCGGGTGGTCGATGACGGTCCTGGAGGCGGCCCTCGAGGCCTGCGGCATTGCAGGGCAGCGGCGGGGGGAGACTCTGACCCTGGAGGAATTCGCGCGACTGAGTGAGGGCCTGCCGGAACTCAAAACTGGCGACAGCGATAGCGACAGGGACAGCGAGGCCAGCAGCGATAGGAATATTTGACAGGGATCCGACGTGGCTGTCGGATTTCGCCACCCTCGCCCGAAGGCGGGGTACCCGGACAGCGGTCGAGGACAGGACGGAGATGGGGGATTCCCGGTTTCATACGGCAAAGGACGAAGAGATCAAGGCGGGTCAGGTTACGGATGTCTACTTTCTCCGGACGCTGGAGATCTTGCGGCGGCGGGGAATCACCCAGCGGGCCGTGGCGGAAGTGATCCTGAAGAGTTTTCCGCCGGGCTGGAGCTGGGGCATCCTGGCCGGCATCGAGGAGGCGGCCACCCTGCTCGCGGGCCTCCCAGTCACCGTCCATGCCTTTCCCGAGGGCACGATCTTCGGTACCGTGCAGCCGGTCCTGAGCATTGAAGGCCGTTACGTGGATTACGCCCACTACGAGACCGCCCTTCTGGGCCTCCTGTGCCAGGCCTCGGGCGTGGCCACCAAGGCGGCCCGGTGCAAAAAGGCCGCGGCCGGCCGGCCGGTGGTGAGCTTCGGCGCCCGCCGGATGCACCCGGCCCTGGCGCCGATGATCGAGCGGAATGCCTTCCTGGGGGGCTGCGACGGGGTGGCCGTGGTGAAGAGTGCCGAACTCATCAAGCTCCAGCCCAGCGGGACGATGCCCCACTCCCTCATCCTCATGCTGGGCGACACGGTCGAGGCGGCGCGGGCCTTTCACGAGATCATCGACCGGGCGGTCCAGCGGGTGGTCCTGATCGACACCTTCAGCGACGAGAAGATGGAGGCGGTCCGGGTGGCCGAGGCCCTGGGCTCGGACCTGTACGCCGTGCGGCTGGATACTCCGGCGTCGCGCCGGGGGGATCTCGTGGGCATCCTCCGCGAGGTTCGCTGGGAGCTGGACCTCCGGGGGTTCCGGCACGTCAAGCTCTTCGTGAGCGGGGGGCTGGACGAGGAAGAGATCCTGCGCCTGAACCCGGTGGCGGACGCCTACGGCGTTGGGACCTCGATCAGTAACGCCCCCGTCCTGAACTTCGCCCTGGATATCGTCGAGATCGATGGGAAACCGCTGGCCAAGCGGGGGAAGATGTCTGGCCGAAAGGCGGTGTACCGGTGCGCGACCTGCGGCCGCATCCGGGTGGTCCCCGCCAGCGCGGCGCCCCCCGAGTGCTGTGGCGGGACGGGAGCCCCTCTCCTGCAGCCGCTGGTCGAGGGCGGGAGGCTCGTGCGGACGCTGCCGGACGTCCACGCGATCCGGAAGCAGGTTCTGGCCGACCTGGAGACGGTCACGCTGTGACCGTCTCGAGGCAATGGAAAATTGGAAACCGACAACCGACAATGCAAAACGGGGAACGTGCAATCCGAGAGGTTGAGTGGCCGGTTGTCGGTTGTCGGTTTGAAATTTGAAATTGGCTGTTGCGCATGGACCCCGCGTTGGAGGCCCTGGGCGAGTTCGGTCTGATCGACCTGATCCGGCGGCGAGTCCAGCACCGCTCGTCCGGCATGGTGCTCGGCATCGGGGATGATGCGGCCGTCCTGGCGCCGGAAAGAGACGGCGAGCTCCTCGTCACCACCGACATGCTGCTGGAGGGCGTGCACTTTCAGCGCGGGTGGGGGTGCCCCCGGGAGCTGGGCCGCAAGGCGCTGGCGGTCAACGTCAGCGACATCGCCGCCATGGGGGGGTCCCCCCAGCACGCGCTCCTGGGACTCGCGATCCCGACAGACGGGCCCAGCCTGGCAGAGTTGGAGGCCATGCTGGACGGGCTGGAGGAGGAGGCGGAGCGATACGGCGTCACCCTGGTGGGGGGCGATACCTGCGGGTCGCAGAGCGGGCTGGTCCTGGCGGTCACGCTTCTGGGGAGGGTTGCAGGAGGGCGGGCGCTGCGCCGCTCGGGGGCGAAACCGGGCGACTCGCTCTGGGTGACGGGCCGGCTCGGCGCGTCCGCCGCTGGCCTCTTGGCCCTGGAGCGGGGTCTGCGGCCGGCCGCGGGGTGGCCGGCCGACGTGCCCCGTCCGGGATGGCTCGGGGCCGGGGAGGAGGCGGCGATCCAGGCGGCGATCCAGGCGCATCTGACACCCATCCCACGCCTCCAAGCGGGGCAGGCCCTGGTGGGGTGTGCCAGGGCCATGATTGATGTGAGCGACGGGGTGGCCTCTGACTCAAGACACCTCGCGGCCGAAAGCGAGGTGACGGTCCGCGTCCTCGCCACCCAGATTCCCATTCACCCCGGCGCACTCGTCATGGCGCGACTGACGGGCCGGGAGCCCCTGGATCTGGCCTTGCGAGGCGGTGAGGATTACGAGCTCCTGTTTACGGCCGCGGCCGATCCGCGGCCCGTCTTGGCCGCGGCTGCCCCGGATCTTCCGGTGAGCAGGATCGGCGAGGTCGCCACGGGTCCGGCCGTCCCCGTCCTTGTCCACGGGGACGGGCGGGAAGAGATCCTTGCCGGAGGATTCAATCACTTTCGGAGTCCAGGCAGATCGGTCCCGAATGTCGGCGCCGGCCGGTCAGGCCCCTCGTTCGGGTGATCGGGCGACATGGGGGGGAAGGAAAGGAGGAAGGCATGGGCGGGGAGCATGTCCGGGGCTGGCGCGGCCGACGCGCGCACCTTACGGCCGCATTGCAGGGTGCGGTAACCATCCTGGCCTTTACCGAGTCCGGCCGAATGCGTCGGCTGCGCTTGCCCAAGCGGATTCTGGTCATTTCGGGGCTGACCCTGCTGATCCTGGTCGCGGGGTCCACCCTCTCCATTCTGAGCCTGTTTCGCGGGCAGGTGGACATGGCGAGGATCGCCTACCTGGAACGGGAGAATCGATCTCTCACCGCGCTCCTGGAGGGACAGGCCGAGCATCTGTCCCGCCTCAAGCTGGAGGTCGCGCGGCTGAAAGAGTTCGAGCAGAACCTGCGCGTGGTCTCGGGCCTGGATTCTCAGGATGCGCCCATGGTCGGCACGGGTCAGGCGCGGGGTGTCGGGAAGGAGCTGCCTCGAAAGCGGTAAGGGGACGGGACGATATGGGCCCTTCTGCCGCTGGGTCGGAATACCGCTGCGCGGAGATGGGGCAGCGGGATGCCCCCTGACAGGCAGCGTGTGCGCGTCGGGAAGGCCGCAGCACCCGGCGCCACCAGAGACGAGCCCAGCTCCTCCCCCCTCCAGGCCAGGCTGGAAGCAGAGGCGTTCAGCGGCCTGCGGGACGTGGTACTGGCCGCCGGGGGGATCGATCTCGATCTGTACAAGGAGCGGTTCCTCCTCCGCCGGATCACCGTTCGCCAGCGGGCTTGTGGAGCGCCGACACTTCGGGCCTACCTCAAACTGGTCAGCCAGAACCCGGTCGAGCGAGGGCATCTGGTCCGGGCCCTCACCATCCACGTCTCCCAGTTCTTTCGGAATCCGAGCACGTTCCGCGCCATCCAGGAAGGGGTCCTGCCGGTCCTCCTGGCACGGAGACAGGCGGGGGGCCGTCCCCTCCGCCTCTGGAGCGTCGGGTGCGCCTGCGGGGAAGAGCCATACTCCCTGGCCATCTTGCTGCTCGAGCATGGGGCGGAAAACCAGCAGACACATTCCAGCACGATCTACGCCACGGACATCGACCCGGCCAGCCTGCACCAGGCGAGGGAGGGCCGGTATCCCGCGACGAGCCTGGCCGCCCTTCCCGCCCCGTGGCGAAAGCGATACTTTACGCGGGAGGGAGAGCGCTATCGGATCGGACCCGAGGCGCGCCGCCTCGTTTTCTTCAAGACCCACAACATTCTGGAGTCCGTGCCGTTCGGCCGAATCGACCTCATCCTCTGCCGGAACGTCCTGATCTATATGACCGAGGCGCTGCAGGCCCGGGTGCTCCAGGTCCTCCACGAGGCCCTCAATCCCGGCGGCTTCCTGGTTCTGGGGAAGGTGGAGGGATTGACAGGCCCGGCCCGGGAGCTGCTGGAGCCGGTCAACATCCCCGAACGGATCTACCGCAAGGCCGGGTGGCGCCCACGGTAGGCTCACCTCCCGGACGGGGGCCGCGGGGTTTGGCGGGCGCGGCCCAGTGTTGGTGGGCCTTTGTGCTTGACTTGGGAATATGTGATCGCTATGGTACGGCGCACGTCACGGCTGGCGCGGGCGCGGTGCGGGCCCTACGGGGAGGGATGGTCATGGAAGCCTCGACGACGATCGGCAAGAAGCTCTACGCCGGTTTCCTGCTGGTGGTCTTTGCCACGGTCGTCCTTTCCGCCGTGTTGCCCCTCCTGTTGCAGCGGATCCTGGCTCAGGAGCAGCTCCTCGTCATCACGGTGCCCGTGGCTTTGGTGACCGGGATGGTCCTGGCCTTCATCATCTCCAAGAGCCTGACCACCGAGATCCGCTCCTTGGCCGCGACGGCGCGCATCGTGGCGGAGGGGGATCTGACCCGCGATGTGCCGGTGAACACGACGGACGAGGTGGGGGAGCTGGCGGCGGCCTTCAACCAAATGGTGGGGGGCCTGCGGGACGTCGTGCGAGAGGTCAAGACGACTGCGGGCCAGGTGACCACCTCGGCGGTGGCGCTCTCCGCTTCGGCGGAGGAGATGAACGGCGCCACCGAGGAGATCGCGGCCACCGTCGAGCAGATCGCCAAGGGCGCGGAACACCAGGCGAGCTTGGTGGAGCAGACCTCCAAGGTCATGCGGGAGATGGCCAACGCCATCACCGAGATCGCGGCTCGGGCGAAATCCGCGGCCGAGGCGGCGGCCGAGGCAGGGTACACGGCGCAGACCGGGGGCAAGTCCGCCCGTGAAGCCATGGACAAGATGAAGGGGGTCTTCAGCATCATCGAGGGCGCCGCGACCGGGGTCAAAGGCTTCAGCGAGAAGACCCAGCAGATCGGGACCATCGTGGACGTCATCACCAAGATCGCCCAGCAGACGCACCTGCTCGCCCTGAACGCCACCATCGAGGCGGCGCGGGCGGGGGAGGCGGGCCGGGGCTTTGCCGTGGTGGCGGAAGAGGTGCGCAAGCTGGCCACCGAGGCCGCCAGTTCCGCCGAGAAGATCGGGGAGATCATCAAGCAGATCCAGTCGGAAAACAGCAAGGTGGCCGGCTCCATCGAGGTGGCCACGCGGGAAATCAGCTCGGGCCGGGAGGTCCTGACCTACACGGGCGACGCCCTGGAGGACATCGTGCGGGTGGTGGTGGAGGAGGTGAAGAAAGTCCAGGAGATCTCCGCCCTCACCCAGCAGCAGACCCAGGGGGCGCAGGAACTGGTCAAGACGATCGACGAGATCGCCAAGGTCGCCGAGGACAACGCCGCGTCCACCGAGGAGGCCTCGGCGGCGACGACGGAGCAGACGGCCTCCATGGAGCAGATGGCCCAGAACGCCCAGCAGTTGAGCCGGCTGGCGGACAAGCTGAAAACCCTGGTGGCGAGGTTCAATGTCGGAGACTGAGGCGCAGGGGCTGGTTCCCCGCCATGTGGAGCAGGCAATGGATGAGGCGCCGGAGGTGCTCCGACGCCTCATTCTCTTCCAGACCTGCGACGAGTGGTTCGCTCTGCCCATCGAGTGGGTCCGGGAGATTCAGCCTCTGGATCGGCTGACGCGCGTGCCCAACGCCCCTGCGGAGATCCTGGGGATCCTGAACCTCCGGGGTCGGGTCCTGACGCTCTTCGACCTGGGGGGGTGCCTCGGGATCCCGCCCGGAACGCGACCGAACACCCACGCGGTGATCCTGGACCTGGCGGACCCGGAGCTCTGCGTCGGGTTGGCGGTCCAGCGGATCGCCCACGTGCGGCCGATTCCCGCCTCGGCGGTGGAACCACCGCCCCGGGAGGGGAGCATGGGCGGCCTGGAGGGTGTCTTTGAACTGGAGGGGCGGGTGTTCGGCCTGCTGGATCTGGCGCGGATCTTCACCCGGGCCTTGCCCGAATGGGGCGTCAGGCTCGAGGGGCGGGGGATCCGGTAGCCCCGGGGTCGCGGGATGGACGCGAGGACGCCTTTCACGATCCTGGTGGTCGACGACGCCGCCTTCATGCGGAGCATGATCCGGGAGATCTTCGCCCGCGGCCCCTTCGTCGTCGCCGGTGAGGCCGAGAACGGGGTGGAGGCGGTCCGGCGGTACAAGGAACTCCGGCCGCACCTGACGACCATGGATATCGTCATGCCCCTGATGGATGGGATCACCGCCCTCAAGGAGATCGTGCGCTTCGATCCCGCCGCCCGGGTCGTCATGGTGAGCGCGCTGGGCCAGGAAGCCCTCATCGCCGAAGCCATCGAGTCGGGGGCGAGTGATTTCGTGGTCAAGCCGTTTCAGCCGAGCCGCGTCCTCAAGGTGGCGCAGAGCGTGCTCGGCCTGGATGACCGCTTTCTCCCGTTCGGCCTGCCCGGGGCCGGAGGGGAGGCGCGATGACCGGGGGCCACGGCCGGACGCGGCGCACCGCCCGCTTGCGGGAAGCGCTCCCCCCGGCGCTGGCCATCGGGGCCTCGACGGGCGGACCCAAGGCCCTGCTCACCCTGCTCGGCGACCTCGACCTGCCGACCCCGACCTACGTCTTCCTGGTCCAACACATCCACCCCCGGTTCACCCGGATCCTCAGCCGGCGGCTCGGGGAGGTCTCGCGCCTCCCGATTGTGGAGGCCCAAGAGGGGGCGGCGATCCGTCCGGGACGGATCTACTTGGCTCCCGGCTCGCGCCACCTCAAGGTGGAGCGGGTGGGCTTCGGCCTGTACCGGACCCGGCTCACCCATGAGCCCCCCCGCAACGGGGTCCGTCCCTCGGTGGACGAGCTGTTCATATCCGTGGCGCAGGCCTTCGGCTCCCGAGTGATGGGGGTGGTCTTGACGGGGATGGGGCGCGATGGGCTGGCCGGCGCGGGCGCCATCAAGGCTCGGGGCGGCATGATTCTGGCTGAGGCCGAGGAATCATGCGTCGTGTACGGGATGCCGCGGGCCCTGGCCGAGGCGGAACTGGCGGATCACCTGGTGCCCATCGGCAAGATGGCCGCCGCCATCCGGGAGGCCTGCCTCCGCCTGGCGGGCCTCTCCGAGGGGATGCTCGCCCGGGGGTCGTGACCCATGGACATGTCGAAGTATATCCGGATGTTCGTCAGCGAGTCGCAGGAGCACCTGCAGAAGATGGACGGGATCCTGCTGGCGCTGGAGCAGAGCGGCGAGGACCGCGCGGCAATCGATACGCTCTTCCGCGAGGCCCACTCGCTCAAGGGCATGTCGGCCTCCATGGGCTATGAGGAGCTGGCCAAGGTCTCGCACCGGATGGAAGACTATCTGGACCGATTCCGCGGCGGCAAGGGGATGCTGGAGCGGCACGGGGTGGACATGCTGTTCGAGGGGGTGGACCTCCTGCGGAAGGCGGTGGAGGAGATCGCCGACGGCCGGGAACCCACCCTCAAGGCCGATCCGTACGTGGCCAAGATGGCGGCCCTGCTGGTGACCGGCCCCGCGGCCGCGGGATCGGCGCCGGCCGATCGGGCGGAGATCGTGGCGGCCACCCAGCGGGCCCAGGTCAAGGGCCTCACCCTGCTGGCGGTGGAGATTCAGATCGCACCGGATGCGCCGTTACCTTCCGCCAGGGCCTACATCACGCTGCGGCGGGCACGGGACCTGGGGGAGCTGGTGCGGTCCGTTCCCTCCGTGGACCAGGTGCAGGCCGGCGAATTCTCCGGGACGCTCTCGATTCTCCTGGCAACGTCCCGCTCCGGGGCGGAGATCCAGGCCTTTTTGGCCAGCCTGCCGGACGTGGCCTCCGTCCTCGTGCGGGCCGCGGGATCCGAGCCCGCTGCGGACCGGCCCAGAGGTGCCGCCGCAGTCGAGGGGGCACGCCCGACGGGGGGGGCGAGGCTCCCCGTCCACGTCGCGCTGCCGGTGCCGCCTGTCCCGCCGGGCCCACCGGCCGCCGGGCCCGCCGCCGGCCGCGCGGCGACCATGATCCGGGTGGACACGCGGCTGCTGGACGATCTGATGGACCAGGTGGGCGAACTGGCGACCGCGAAGGGTGGCCTCCTGGAGGCAAGCCAGGCCGTCGCCTCCCGCACCCTGCACGAGAGCATCGACCGGGTAGACACCCTGGTGAAAGGCCTCCAGCAACAGGCCATGAAGCTCCGCATGATGCCGCTGGAGCTGATCGCCGATCGCTTCCCGCGGGCCGTGCGGGACCTGGCGCGCAAGCGTGGGAAGGAGATCCACTTCGAGATCGTGGGCAAGGAAATCGAGCTGGACCGGGCCATCCTGGAGGAGCTGCCGGATCCGCTGCTCCACATCTTCCGGAACTCCATCGACCACGGCATCGAGCCGCCGGAGGAGCGGGTGCGGAAGGGAAAAGTCCCGACCGGCACGATCCGCCTGGAGGCCAGCAAGGAACGGGAGAGTGTCGTCATCCGGGTGAGCGACGACGGGCGAGGCATGGATCCTGCGGTCATCCGGCGGCTGGCGCTGGAGCGCGGGGTCATCACGCGGGAGCTGCACGACAGCCTTCCCGATGACGAGGTGCTCCATCTCATCACCGTCCCGGGGTTCAGCACTGCCCAGGAGGTCACCGACGTGTCCGGGCGCGGCGTGGGGATGGACGTGGTGAAGGCCAGTCTCGAGTCGCTCCGCGGGGCCCTCCTCATCGAGTCCGTGGTGGGCCAGGGGAGCACCTTTACCCTCCGGCTTCCCCTGACGCTGGCGGTGGTGGCGGTCCTGCTGGTCGAGGTGGGCGGGGAGCGCTACGCCCTGCCGGTGTCCCACGTGGAGCAGATCATGGAAGTCTCCGCGGGCGAGATCCAGCGCTCCCAGGGACAGGAGCTGATTACGCGGGATGGGATCCTCCTCCCGTTGGTGCGGCTGCGCCGAGTGCTGGGCTGCCCCCGGGAGGAGTTGACCACCAATCCTCTGGTGGTCCTGAGCATGATGCGGGGACGGTTGGTGGGGGTGGCGGTGGATCGGATGGTCGGCTACCGCGAAGTCGTGGTAAAGTCCCTGGGGAAGGCCCTGAAGGGTGTTCGCGGGTTTGCCGGAGTGACGATCCTCGGGGACGGAAGCACGGTCCTCATCCTGGATCTCAACACGTTGTGAGTCCCCCGGGGCGACCAGCTCCCCGGACCACGTTACTCGTTAGCGCTGGGGCAGCCGGTGTGCAGGCTACGGGATTCCTGCCCACTAAACGGGACGGGAGTCGTGAGGCAACGCAGATCAGGGCGGATACGCGATGAGTGGTAGTGGACACATCCCGGAACCCGCCCTGATGCGGCTCCGGGCGCTGAGCGAGGAGAGCCTGCGCCGGGCCGGTGAGTCGCTGTCTGCGTTCCTGGCGCACCCGGTGCGCCTGACGGTCTCGGCGATCAGCGCGGTGCCGGTGGGCGCCCTGCCCGGCCTCACGGCCGAGGCAGTTTCGGGGCCAATGGCCGGCCTCCAGGTGCGGTTCAGCGGCGGGGCCGAGGGCCAGATCGTGATCCTGTTTCCTCTGGCCACGGTCTTCCGGATGATGAACGTGCTCCTCCGCACGCAGGTCCGGCTGCTCTCCCTGTCGGAGACAGAGCGATCGGCCGTGCAGGAGGTCGGGAATATCCTGGCGTCGTCCTTTCTGAGCGGCCTCGCCGACCTGCTGGGAATGCGCCTGGTGCCTACACCGCCCGAACTCTACGTCGAAGATTCCCCCGGGCTGATGCAGCAGGTGATGGCGGACTTCGAGGGGAAAGGGTCAGAGGTCCTGATGGTCGAGGCCCTGTTCGAGGACCCCGGGCAGCGCTTCGAAGGGCGATTCTACGTCCTGCCGGAGGCGGCGTCGCTTACCGCCATGCTCCAGGCCGCCCCGGGCGCCGGAAGGTGATGGCGTGACGCCGCCCCTGATGACAGCGCTGGCGCCGGAGCTGGCCACGCGCTACGAGGCGCTGCGGGATCTGCTTCGGGGCATGGGACGGGTTCTGGTGGCCTTCTCGGCGGGGGTGGACAGCACCTTCCTCCTCGCGGTGGCCACGGAGTGCCTGGGGGAAAGTGTCCTGGCCGTGACGGGCCTCTCGCCCAGCGTTCCGGCGGCCGAGCGGGAGCAGGCTGCCGCGCTGGCCCGACGGATCGGGGCGCGGCATATGTTCATCCAGACCGCGGAGCTCGACCGGCCCGGCTACGTCGCCAATGCGCCGGACCGCTGCTACCACTGCAAGACGGACCTGTACGAGCGCCTCGAGGATCTGGCGAGGAGGGAGGGCTACGGCTGGGTGCTGGACGGGGCCAACCTGGACGACCTGGGAGACGTGCGCCCGGGCCGGGAGGCGGCCCGCCAGCGCGGGATCCGGAGTCCGCTGGTGGAAGCGGGACTCACCAAGGCGGCTATCCGTGAGCTCTCCCGCGCTCTGGGGCTGCCCACGTGGGACAAGCCCGCCATGGCCTGCCTGGCCTCCCGGATCCCCCACGGAATACCCGTGACCATCGAGCGGCTCACGCAAGTGGAGGCGGCCGAAGCCGCCCTTCGTCGCCTGGGGTTCCGCCAGGTCCGCGTCCGGCACCACGAAGCCATCGCCCGGATCGAAGTGCCGCCCGAGGAACGGGCGCGCTTCCTGGATCCGGACCTGGCGGCCGAGGTGGTCAAGCAGGTCAAGGCGGCCGGCTACCGGTACGTGGTCCTGGACCTGGAAGGCTACCGCCCGGGCGGCCGCCCCACCCCCTGACCGTCTCCTGAGTCTACTCCCCTGCTCGCAACTCCTCCAGCAGCTTCAGGGATGCCTCGTGGACGCCGGCGCCGGTCTCCTCGACCTCGAACCGCTCGAATGCCTTCCCCAGGTACGCCTGGTCCTCTGGGCTCAGGACGTTGTCGGCCATGGGGAAAAGGATGGTGTTCTCCTTGTCGATGTGCGCGCGGAGGAGCTGGATAAAGCCCCGCCCGTTTTCGATGAGGCGCCGGGTGGCGCCGGGATCCGCGGCGGCGCTGGCCGCGGCCTCGGCGATCCCGCGGACAAAGGCGCGACCCACGTCGTGCTCATGGAGCATGACCGCGATGGGGCCAGCCTCCCGGGGGAAGCCCCGATTCACCATGGCCTTGAACAGCAGGTGCTCTTCCTTCCCATGATGGCACTTGTCGGCGAAGGTCCGCAGGAACTCGACCGCCTTCTCGAAGTACGCCCGATCCGCGGGGGCGCCGCTCTCCAACTTGGCGATCTTCTGTTCCAGGGCGTCCAGGGCCTGCAGGATCAGGGTATGCTCGTCCCTGAGGACCTGGGTCGGGGGGCCGGCGTGGGCATGCTGGTGCGCGTGGCCGTGGCTGCTCCCTGCGTGGTGCCCGCAGCGGCCCAGCGCCTCGGCGGGCGCCTGCTCCCGCCCGGCCGGGGCGACCCGGCGGATCTCCACCTTCCATACCTCGGGACCGTTCTCCAGATAGCGCCATTCGAACTGCCCGGTCCGCTCTGCGGCGAACTGGTAGTAGAGCGGCTTGGGGTCGTGGTCGTTCACCAGGAGCATGGAGTCCCCGACCACCAGGCCCTCGAAGGTGCGGAAGATGGTCGGGTGCTTCTGCGGGATGGGCAGAACGCGGGCATCCACGGTGGCTGCGTAGGTCGCTGGCATGCTGGTTTCCTCCTCAGAGAGACACAGGGTTTTTACCGGACCTCCTTCACCACGCCGAGGGCCTGCTTTCCCTCGGGGGAGATCATGTCGGGATTCCAGCGGGGCTCCCACACGACCTCGGCGGTTGCCGCGGTGACGCCGGCGAGCTGGCGGATGGCGCGCTCAACCGCCTGGACGAAGCTACCGTGCAGCGGGCAGCCGCGCGTGGTAAGGGTCATGCGGATGGCGACCTCGCCGCCCTGGATCCGGACGTCGTAGATGAGGCCCAGATCCACGATGTTGATTCCGAGCTCCGGATCAATGATCTGCCGGAGCGCGTTGTAGACCCGTTCCTCGGTGACTGGGGGTGCTCCCGTTTGGGTCATGGTGTCTCCTTTCGCGTTCCGTTCCGGCTCCAACCCCCTAGCTGACGCCAGGGGTTTCGAGCTGCGCGGATTGATCCTCCCCGCGGATAAACCGCGGGGCCTCAGGTTCCTGCGGTCTGCGCCTCGGGAAGCGGGGTCAGGCGGGGGACCAAGTGCCGGTAGATCCGGGACAGAGCCAGGGCGAAGGCCAGGCCGGCCAGGGCCAGCACGATGGTGCCCGCCTGGACGAGCAGCCCGGAGGCGAAGATCAGCCCGGCCACGGTCATCTGGATGCCCCCATGGAGCAGCCAGAACTCGACCCGCGGCAGCGTCTTGCCCAGGAACTGAGTCGCAGGTGGCACGGGCCGCAGGCCCACGAAGTCGCTGTAGCGGTGGTGCCAGACCAGGAAGGGAATGATCTTGTACATCATGCCGATGATCATGACGGACACCCAGCCCAGGAGCGCCAGGACCCCGTAGCCGAAGGCCAGGCGGGCACCGAATTCCTCGCCCGGGGTCCAGCCGGTAGCAAGCCACAGTCCCAGCAGCGTCAGGATCGCCAGGGTGGCGATGGCGCTCATGGCGTGCCGCAGCCCCCAGTCCAGCCGGGGGCGCCGCCGCGCCCGCAGGACCTCGCGCATCTTCCAGAGAAACAGGCCGATCGCCCCGGCGATCAGCAGGGCGAAGAGCAAGGCCCACCCGCTCTGCAACAGCAGCGTTCCGAACAGGCCCACCATGCCGAGGTTCAGCAACCAGAACTGCCAGCGCGCCAGTCGCTCGTCGCGAAGCTCGCCCAGGCTGAACATGGGGATCAGCTTGTAGCTGGCCCCGAAGATCATCATGGTGACCCAGCCGATGCCGGCCAGGTGGGCGTGCGCGTGGATCGTGCGCAGGACCTGGCCGCCCAGGAAGTCGTAGATCTTGTCCAGGGCCATCAGGTTCCCCATGACCGTGGTGGCGGCCAGGTAGGCGAGGGCCGCCACGACGTGTTGCGCCACGATGTCCCAGCGGGGGAGCTGCCACAGGGTGCGCCCCATGTTGATCAGGAAGAGGATGACGGCGATCAGGACTAGGCCGGCGCCGAAGGCCATGCCCGGATGACGGCCGATCCAGAAGTGGCCCACCATCGCCGCCACGCCGAGGAGCATGATCCAGAACTGCCAGCGGGCCAGGCGCTCGCTGTACAGGGTGCTCTCCAGGGCGACCGGAACCAACTGGAACGAGGCGCCCATGATGGTCATGGTGATCCATCCCAGGGTGAGCAGGTGGGTGAGGGCGAGGGCATGCCCCTGGTAGTAGTAATCCAGTAAATCACTCACTCCGAAGGGGGCCCAGAGCAGGGTCGCCACGAAGGCCCCCTGGGCCGCCACGAAATAGCGCAGCGGCACCCAGATGGATGGCTGCCGCGCCGGGACGCTACTTCCAGATCCGGGTCTCGAACCAGCCATTTCCCGTCTCCTGGGTGGAGTAGGTGAAGCCCCGCTCCTCGAGCTTCGGGTACAGCAGCATGGGCCGCCGATCCGTGAGCGCCAGGATTTGGCCGCCCGCTGCGATCCGGGGGAGCGCCTCCAGGATCTTCGCCATGGGCTGCGGCGGCTCTAACCCACGGGCATCCACGACGAGAGGCGCCTCGGCGGCGGCCGGGGCAGCCCGGGAGGTCGGAGCGTTCTCCAGGGGTCGCGCGGGCCGATAGAACGTCACCCACCATTCTTCCGGTCCTCGGCGCTCGGTCCAGTGGGCGAAGCCTCGCTGCTCGAGGACATCGTACAGGGGGACCGGTTCGAAGAGGTTGCAGAGCTGAAGCACCTGGCCGGCCTGCAAGGATGCAACCGTCTTCATGATCCGGTGATACGGCTCCTCGCCGGCGCGCACCTGCGCGCGCACGTCCAGGATGAGGCGCCGATCGTCAGGCAGATTCCAAAGGTCTTCCGGCATTGGAGCGGTCGGGGCCTCGGTGGGTGGACCGGACGTTCCCCATTCGGGGGGCACAAGCTCCCCGATAGCCCGGTAGATCTCCGCCAGCATCTCCCTGGGGTCCACCTGGGCGGTCCGGGCAGCCTTCTCTATGGTCACCAGCGGGGTCATCAATTTCCGCAAGGTCGGCCGCCGCAGGAGTTCGAAGTGCTTGTTGAACCGGACCAGGACCTCGATCATCTCGGGATAGGCCTTGAGCAGTTCGGAGATCTTCGTCTGGCGAGTGGGTCTGAGGCCCTCTTCCGGACCGGATCTCTTGTTGCCCGTCATGGTTGGTCGCTCCCCTCTCCCCTGTGGCGTTCGATTCCCCGTTCTCACACCCGCTGTATCAGGCAACCGAATGCGATCTCCTTGGGATGGGCGACCGGCTCACGACTATCCGGCGATGACGACCTCGAACGGACACGCGATCGCGAGGACCGGACACACCGCCTCGCAATCGGTACAGTAGTCGCAATTTGCCGCGCTCACGATGACCACCTTCAGTTTCTGGAGTGCCAGGGCGCCCCCGTGGCAGACATCCACACAGTCCCCGCATCCGTTGCAGGTGTCGCGATCGATCCTGGGGAGAACCACCGTGGCATCCATGTCTGGTCTCTCCGCGCTCGGTCTGTTCTCTCCGCCGCCGGGGTTCTTGCTCAGTGTCGAGCAGAGGATATGGCGAAAGACTCAGCCGGTCTGCGACTTTAGTCTCGCCAGGGGCCGGGAAAATCCTCGCCCGCTCATGAGGAGAACCAATCGATGAGCAGCCTGACATTTCAATAGGTTAGGAGATGTCCCGAAGAAAGAGGATTAGCCTTCTGATGGGCGGGACCGAGCCAGAAACCCGGGAGACGTTTCGGGAGTGGCTTCCGAGATCCCTGACCGAGGCAGTGGTGAGACGGGAACGAGGAGGTGGCTGTTGGGACCCGGACCGAGGGAGAGAGGCGGCTACAGCATACGGGTGAGGGCGGCCCGACTCACGATGATGACCCGGTGGCGATCGAGCTTGATGGCCCCCTCCTTTTCGAGAGCCTTGAAAGCGCGCCCGATCATCTCGCGAGCAGTCCCCACGACGGCCGCCATCTCCTGCTGGGTGAACTGCCGCTTCAAGCGGATGCCTCCGCGTCCATCGTCCTCAGCCATCTCCAGAAGAAGCTTGGCCACGCGGCTGGTGACGCTGCGAAAGGATAGATCTTCAACCTTCTGCGTGAAGAAGCGGAGCTTTCGCGCAAACGTCTTGAGAAACCCGATGGCAACCTGCGGATGTTCCTCGACCAGTCGCCGCATATCCGTCCGCCGGATTGCCCAGAGGGCTGCCGGTTCCAGGGCCTGGGCGTTGGCCGGGTTTGAGCCTTCATCGAAGATCGGGACCTCGTTAAAGCACTCCCCCGGTCCCATGATCCGAAGGACCTGCTCCCGCCCGTCGGGGGAGAGCTTGAAGATCTTGACCTGACCGGACTGGATAACGTACATCGCCTGAGCCGGCTCTCCCTCGGTGAACAGGATTTGGCCCTTCTCCAGCCGTACCTCGAACACGCTGGTCCGGATGCGTTCCAGCACGGCCCTCTCGAGGTCTCGAAAATACGGAATGGCTTTCAATTGCTCCGGCACCATATGATTCCCGTCGCCGAGTCAGTGGGGGCGGGTCGCTGGCTCGTATTCTATGGGGATCGTCTCGGGAGGTCAATTGATCCGCCGGGAGTGGGAGACTCCCCGGTCCTGAGGTGACCAGGCAGGGGATCCGGCTCAGACCTTTCTGGGCGCCGGGACAGGTGGCCGGCTTCCAGCCGGCCAGTGCATAAAGAAGGGGTAGAGTTCGAGCTTCGTGCCGTCGGTCTTCGTGTTGTATTCTACCACCAGGGATTCCGCCTGGCGGAGATAGTCCGGATCCCACAGCTCCAGACGGAAGCCGATGTTGTCGGAGAATTCGCCGATGGTTTTCCACCCGATGCGGAGGCCCAGCACCTGCTGCGGGGCGCCGACGCGCCGGGGAAGGGTTGATGGGATGTATTTTCCCTTGGCAAAGCTCCAGGTTATCTTCGAGGTGAACCCCGGCCCGAAGTGCTTCTTCACCAGGTCCTCGACGAGTTCGACCTCGATTCCGACGGCTTTCCGTAGCTCGGCCATCCTGCTCCTCTGTTCTTCTGATGAACGGTACCGGGGGCGGCGATCTCAACCTGGAGGGGGCAATGGCCCCCGTCCCCCCAGAGGAATCCCGCGCCAAACCGCCCATGCTTTTACCGCAAACGGCAAAAATCTTCAAGGATGTTGATGCACCGGCGGCGGGGTACGGGATGAAAGTAGTAACGATTACACGGGAAAACGTGGCGCGGGTCAGCCGCTGGCGGGGTGAGCGAAGCGGCACCCACACGTACCTGCAGGCCCTCATCGACGGGGAATGGTGTCAGGTGGTGGTGACCCGAAGTGAGCCGGAGTGCCTCCCGCCGCGTAGCCTCCGCCTGAAGGCAGGCGAGTACATCTGGCGTCCACCCGCCCCACATTGACCCCCCGACACCTCACGGCATATACTCGCGCCGTCTGCCCGAACGGCACTGGCCGCGATCGCCACGGACCCGGGGTCACCGAGGCCGACGAGCGCATCCTCAGAGCCGACAGGGACAGCGACAGGGACAGAAAGAGCGGAGGCATTTCGCCATGAAAGCCTTGGTCCATACCGCGCCATTGCAGTTCGAGCTCCGGGACATTCCCCGACCCCAGCCCAACGATGAAGAAGTGTTAGTCCGCGTCAGGGCCTGCGGAATCTGCGGGTCGGATGTGCACGGTTACACCGGCAAGACAGGGCGCCGCATCCCGCCCATCATCATGGGACACGAGGCCTCCGGGGTGATCGAGGCGGTCGGAAGAAGTGCCCGGGATGTCGCGGTGGGGGATCGGATCACCTTCGACTCCACCGTGTACTGCAACCAGTGTCCGGCGTGCCGGGAGGGTCGGGTGAACCTGTGTCAGGACCGGAAGGTCCTGGGGGTCTCCACGCCCGCCTATCGTCGTGACGGGGCCATGGCGGAGTATGTCGTGGTGCCCTGGTGGATCACCTACCGCCTGCCGGACTCCGTCTCCTTCGAGGAAGCGGCGCTGATCGAGCCAGCCTCGGTGAGCCTGCATGCCGCCCGGATCACGCCGATCGATATCAACGATGTCGTCGTGGTGGTAGGGGCGGGGCAGATCGGCCTCTTCGCGATCCAGGCCGCCCGCGCGAAGGGGGCCGGGACGATCATCGCTCTGGACATGAAGGAAGACCGGCTGGCCCTGGCGCGTCAGCTTGGGGCGGATGTGACGATCAATCCCGGGACCGCCGACGTCGCCGCCGAGATGCGTCGCGCCGTGGGGCGGCCGGACGCCGACGCCGTGTTGGAGGCGGTGGGGACCGAGGCCAGCGTGGGTCTGGCCATGGGACTTACCAAACTCGGAGGGCACGTGACCCTGATCGGGAATGTCACCCCGCGCGTCCAGGTGAACCTCCAGGACATCGTCTCGCGCGAGCTGACGCTCCGCGGATCCTGTGCCATCGCGGGGGAGTACCGGGCGTGCCTGAACCTGATGGCCGCAGGCAGGATTCAGGCAAAGCCGCTGATCAGCCAGATCGTGCCGCTGTCGGACGGCCAGGCGGCCTTCGACGCTTTGCATCATGGAGATACCGGACTGGTGAAGATCGTCCTGCAACCGTAAAGACGACAGCGATCGGGATCTCCGGCAGCGACCTGTTTCCGGAGGTTCTTTCGCTGTCCCCACCCTGTGGGTATCCGGAAATCCCTGTCGGGCCTTTGTTGGAGGAGGCAAGCATGGCCGACGACTTCGACCTGAGCGGGAAGGTGGCCATCGTCACGGGGGCCAGCCGGGGGCTGGGTCAGTACTTTGCGCGGGCCCTGGCCCGGGCCGGCGCCGACCTCGCGATCACCAGCCGGACCCTGGAGTCCCTGGCGCAGACACAGGCGGAAATCGAGGCCGCGGGACGGCAGGCGCTGCCCTTGGTGTTGGATGTGCGGAAGCTGGAGACCATCCAACCCATGGTGGAACGCACCCTGGAGCGGTTCGGCAGGATTGATATCCTGGTGAACAATGCCGGGTGCAATGTGCGGAAGACGAGCGTGGAGGTCACAGCCGAGGATTGGGCCTTTGTGGTGGATACCATCCTCAGGGGGAGCTTCTTCGTGGCCACCGCAGTGGCCCGGGCAGCCATGATCCCGCAGAAGAAGGGTCGCATCATCAACGTCGGATCCGGGACGTCCCTCTTCGGGATGCCTGGCATCGTCCCGTATTGTGCCAGCCGTGGTGGCATCACCCAGATGACCAAGGCCCTCGCGGCCGAGTGGGCGCCCTTCGGGATCACGGTGAACATCTTGGCGCCTGGGTGGTTCCGGACGGCCCAGAACGACATCCTCTTCCAGAACCCGGAATGGGTGGCCTTTGTGAACTCCAGGATCCCGGCAGGACGCACGGGATTGCCGAACGATATGGACGGAACGATCGTATTTCTGGCCTCGGATGCCTCGGCCTACGTCACAGGTCAGCTCCTCTTCGTGGACGGCGGCTTCACCATCGGCGCCATGAGCGCCATGCCCTCCAAGCGCTGAGCGCGCTCCTCTCTCTCACCTGGCGGCCCGGCTTCAAGCTGGGGCCTTTCTCGTTGTCAAGGGAGGAGCCTGCCGTGTAGAATGGCCGAAAATGAACGCCGCTGGCCGCGGAGGGGGCTGGATTGAAGAATCTTCCGTTCGAGCCTGATCCGGTCATCGAGGCGTATAAGCAGGACGTGGACCGCAGCTTGATCCGGGAGAACCTCAAACGGTCGGTCGAGGAGCGGTTCCTGAACCTCATGGCCCTTCAGCGATTTGCCGTCGAACTGCGCCGCGCCGGAGGGGAGGTCGAACGACGGCCATGACCGACTTCGCGGCGCTGCTTCGCTGTCTGTCCGAGGCCGGGGTCGAGTACATCCTCGTAGGGGGGGCGGCGGCGACCGCACACGGTTCCGGGAGGCTCACACAGGATCTGGATATCGTGTACCGCCGGTCGAACGAGAACATGGACCGGCTCGTTGCCGCCCTCGTACCTCACAGGCCCTATCTGCGCGGGGCCCCGCCCGGCTTGCCGTTCGTGTGGGACATCCGGACGGTTGAGCGGGGTTTGAACTTCACGCTCACGACCGACCTGGGCGCGATCGATCTGCTCGGGGAGATCGTGGGCGGCGGTCGGTACGAAGATCTCCTGCCCGACTGCATCACCATCAAGGTGTTCGGCGTCGCGTGCCTGTGTCTCGGCCTGGAACGGTTGATCCAGGTCAAGCGGGCCGCCGGCCGCCCCCGGGATCTGGAGGCCGTCGCCGAGCTGGAGGCCATTCTTGAGGAGCGTTCCGTCGCCGGTGAGCACTGAGCAGAGGCCCGGCAATTGCTCCCGGTGCTCCCGCGGAACTTCCTGGAACTGAACCTATTGGGAGTGGGAGGGGCTGGGGCGGCGGCCTTTCGCCGCACGGTGGATGGAGAGTTCGGTGCGGCAGCGCAGGCCGACCAACGTCCAGCATCCGTACAGGAAAACTTGGAATAGAGGTCCAGCGAGGGCGAAGGCCTGGGAGTAGTCGGAGCCAAACAGGGACGCAGCGGCGCTGGCAATGGTCGCGGCCCGGGCGTAGAGGAGGGACAGATTGGTCAGCGTGGCGAAGAAGGCAAGAATCGTTCCGGCGAAGAGTCCTTCGAAGATCGCAGTGCCCGAGCCCGTCGCGGTGGCGCCGATCCACAGCCCACCGACGGCCGTGAGAAGGACGGCCTCGATGAGCAGGAGCGCGATCACCTGAGAGGCGGCGACTACCAACAGGTCTCCACGCAGGAATCGGCCGAGCAAGTCATCCTCCCATCTTCCAAAGAGGGCCTCGAAGGGCAGGCCGGATTTCCGGTAGAAGGTGTAGAGGAAGAGTCCTTCCATGACGAACTTCAGGACCAGGCTGAGGGCCACGGCGATGAGAACTCTCTGAAGGAACCGCATCTCGGAAAACCGAATGGAGAACTGCCGCTTCCAGAAGGAAGAGGACGGTCTTGCCGCTGTCGGGGTGGCCCCATCTTTCGCCAGGACCTTGTAGAAGAGCGGAAAGAGGACAGGGATGACAGGGAGTGCCAGGTTCATGGTCTCGCCGAGGTCCAAGTAGACCGCCCCCTTGGTCAGGGCAATCGCCGCACTGAGCGAGAGGCCCAGGCAGGTGAGGAGAGGTCCCAAGCCCGATGTCCCGATTTTCATTGCATGCACCCGATGCTGTCCATTTCCCGTAACCCCGGCTACCATAGCATCTTTTGTTCCACTCATGATCGAATGGCCGAGACTTAGCACGTTCTCCATGCCCCACAGAACTCTGTGATCTCGCGGTGTTACGTTTTCGCCTCCTTCAGTCCGCCTGCGGGCGTTGCCAGCGGGAGGCAAATTCACCCGGAAGGGCGCTGTGGGTGACCAAAAAGGACACACCCACGGATCCTACGTCACCTCGGTGGATGTGCTTTTTCGACCCAATGGCGCGAAGCGCAGAGCGCACCGCTCCGGAAAACACGGCCCGCCTCCGGTGGTTCGGAGGCGGGCGGTTCCTACTGTGTAAGACTGGGTTCCTGGGAAGTCTTCACAGGGGCGGAGGCAAGTTTCGTGGACTCCGCCTTTGCACGGGCGCCCCGGTCGATCCCATCCAGGAACCGGATGGCGGCGCCTAAGGCCAGAGCGACAACCAGTACGGTTGACCAGACGCCGATCCCCAGGAGCTGTGGCAGCGTGACCTTGCCCAAGGCCCCGAGCTTCAGGAAGCCGGGCACCAGGTAGGGATACACCTCGGAGTAGAGGCCGGCGCCGATCAGCAGGCCGAGGACCCCGCTGTACAGGCCGTCAAGCCGCCCCTCGCCGACCGCCCCGACGCACGTCTCCGGGCAGAAGCCCAGCAAGGCGAACCCCGCCCCGAAGATCAGGCCGCCCAGGATATTGGCCGAGAGGATGGTCGGCTTGATATGGAGCTTTGCCAGCCCCAGCTCGTGCATGGCATAGATGCCGATCATCCCCACCCCGATGGCCGTGAACATCAACTTCCAAATCGTGAAGTCCCGAAGGCGCAGGGCATCAATGATCTTGAGGAATTTCAGCGCCTGGCCCTTCTGCAGGATGAACCCGAACGCGATGCCGGTCACGAGGCCCAGGGCCAACCGGGCCGTTCCAGTGATCTCCAGGGGTCCCATTAGCCCCGATCCGAAAAAAGACACGAGAGTAGAATCGACATCTGCCCTCTATGTGAGCTCCTGTGGAGAGAACTACCCATGGCCTCCTCTGGCTGTCCTGACGGCCCCGCTGACCTATGCCCTCTCCACGGCTCTCTCGACGTCTCCGCAGGCTATTTGGCCTCAGGGGAATTTCGGATCGGGGTTAGTAGCTCCTCCGTCCGTAAATCCACAAGGCCACCGCGATGCCGCCGATGAAGAACCCCGCCGTCGCCACCCACCCGCTCAGAGCAAGCTGAGCCGCGCCACTCAGCGTGTGGCCGCTGGTGCAGCCGTCCGCCATTCGCGCGCCAAACCCGAGGAGCACGCCGCCCAAGAGGCCGATCCCCCACCGGCGAGCCGTTCCCTGACCGAATCGCGCCGCAAAGAGGTCCGGGACGAGGCTCAACCGGAACTGCCCCGAGAGCTTGGATGCCAGCAGGGCGCCCAAGAAAAGTCCGATCACCAGCAGGAACTGCCAGTCCACGATCGGCTTGTGGGCCTGGTAGTACGCGTTCGCCGCCACGTGCCCCGGTGCGAACAGGTTGAGGATCATGCCGGCCGCCCGGGAGAACGTGGTGGAGGTGGAGAGGTAGGAGTTCGCCGTGTAGAAGGCGAACATGTTGAGCAGCCCCAGCAGGATTCCGGCCTGCCACCAGGGCCATTCCCGCTGCCGCACCCATCGGATCATTCGCTTCCTCCTTCTTACCCGATTGCCTTTTGCTTTCTCGCCGGCTCCCACGCCGTCTTCCAGATGGTTCGATCCAGAAGCTTTGAAAACGATTCAGGAGGTTTCGAATCGTTCGATGGCCTATTTTTTCAGTGGGTTACGGAGACTGGCACGGGGGAGGTTTCTGGAGGTGCCGATCAGTCCTGCCGGTTCTTCTCGCTCGGAATGCCGTTCCAGTGGCCCTCGGTCACCATCTCGTTTACCGTCCTGTTCTTCAAGCTGCTGTGTGACGGCCTCCGCGGGCTCCTGGATCATCGCCTTCGGATCGGAGGCGGCAGAACCTGAACCGCCCTGCAAGTGTCAAGAAAGGTTCCAACGGCAAGGGAATGTGGGCCTCGGAGCGGCGGACCCCCTAACGTTCAGCTCTCGGGGATGCCGAGGTCGAGCGCACCCCTCGGCCGAGGCTGAGGCCCAGGGGCAATAGCGCTGCTCCAGGCCGAGCCGCGCGCGTCGTACCCGCTCCCGGGTGAGCAGCATGATCCCGCTTCCCCGCGAGATCCGGTGGATGCGGACGTCAACCTCCATTGGCCGCCGGGATTGCCTCGAAAGCACCGGGCGCCTCGAGGCTCGGGACCTTGATCCCGTTCTGCGTGCCATCGGCGAACCGTTTGGACAAGGCGGGCACTTCAGCCAAATCCCGGGACGGGAGGCCAACCCCTTCCACGAAACGGCAGGCGCCGGGGTCCACGCCTCCGGCGATCCTTGAGGCCGGGATGCCGGAGGGGGATCCCCTGCCGCGGCCCGCCTCAGGCGTACTCGACGCTTTCTCCCGGCTTCCACCGTCCCACGGTCACGTGCGGTGACCGCATTCGGACCTCCTCCAGTAGCCTGTTGAAGTCAAGCCGCTGGTTGGGGAAGGTGTCGAAGTGGATGGGGAGGAATAGCTTCGGGTGGACGAGACTCGTGGCGTAGGCGGCCTCCCGATAGCCCATGTTGTACTTGCCGCCCACGGGCATGACGGCGACCTCAGGGCTGTAGAGGTCCCGGATGATGGCCATGTCCCCGAAGACCCCGGTGTCGCCCGCATAGTAGATGGACGGACCGCCATCGAAGGCCAGGACGTACCCGACGCTGCCTGAACCGGGGACCACAGTCCAGTCCTTCTTGAACTCGTCCCCGAGAATCTCCGAGGTGTGAAGGGCGTTCACCATGGTGATGGTGAAACCGTCGCTTCGCCAGCCTCCACCCACGTTGATGGGATAGGAGCCCTTGTCGTACTCGACTCCTTTCCGGTGGGCGTAGAACCCGATTTCCGGGCTGCAAATGAGCACGGCGCCCGTCTTCTTGACGATCTCGAGAGAATCTCCGATGTGATCATCGTGCCCGTGGGTGACGCAGACCACGTCCGCCCGGGTGATTTCCTCGAACTTCAAGCTGCAGGTCGGATTGTCTCGGATCCACGGGTCGAAATAGAAAATCTTGCCGCCCCCCTCGACCCTGATGGAGGCGTGCCCCAACCAAGTCAATCTCACCGTACCCATGGATGGCCCTCCTTTTTCCCGCTGTGCCTTCGGGGATTCAAGTTACCGGTCCGGTCTCGGAGTGGTTCCAGGGCGATCGCCCCCTGACCTCTGCAAGGGAGCACTAGACCGCCAGATAGGTCCTGCTGAGTTCCTCGTTTGCCTCAAGCTCTTCGAGAGTCCCCTGATAGCAGACGCGCCCCTTCTCCAGGATGTAGGCGCGGGTGCTCAGTCCCAGGGAGAACTTGGTGCTCTGCTCGGCCAGGAGGATTGCGATCCCCTCGGCCTTCAGGCGGAGCATCTGTTCTCTTAGCTGGTCAACGACGAGAGGGGCCAGACCCTCCGACGGCTCGTCCAGCAGGAGGAGATCGGGATTCCCCATGAGGGTCCGAGCGATAGTCAGCATCTGCTGCTCGCCGCCGCTCAGGAACCCGCCGCGGCGATTCTGGAGATCGCGGAGGACCGGGAAGAGGTCATAGACCCGCTCAACGGTCCATCCGTTACCGCGCACCGCCGGCCGCCGCGCCACGTCCAGATTCTCCCACACCGTCAGGTCCGCGAAGATCCGCCGATCCTCGGGCACAAATCCGATGCCGAGGCGGGCGATCTCGTAGGGGGCCAGCCCCACGACCTCCTGCCCCTTCCAGCGAATGCTCCCCGAGGAGGGACGAACCAGGCCGATGATGGAGCGGAGGGTCGTAGTCTTCCCCACGCCGTTGCGCCCCAGGATGGAAACGACCTCTCCCTCTCCAAGGGAGAGGGACACGCCGAAGAGTACCTGGCTCAGGGTGTAGGCCGCGTAGAGGTCCTGCACCTCCAGGATCATCTTGCCTTCCCCAGATAGACCCGGCGGACCTCGGCATCAGCTCGGACTTCGACGGGCGAGCCCTCGGCAATAATGCGCCCCTGATGCATCACGGTGATCCGCTGCGCGATGGAGAAGACCACGTCCATGTCGTGTTCGGTGAATAGCAGGGTGAGCCCCTGCCCCCGGGCAATTCGCTCGATCAGCGTGATGGTCTGCCGGGTCTCTTGGGCGGACATGCCGGCCGTGGGCTCGTCCAGGAGGAGGAGATCCGGCTGGCTCGCCAGGGCGATGCCGAGTTCGAGCTGCTTCTGGTACCCGTATGACAGGGTGCCGCTGACGACCTCGGCCGCCACCGCCAGTCCGACCTGCTGGAGGAGGGTGAGCGTCTGCTCCCGGTACAGCCCCTCCACGGGCGTGAAGAGGTCGCGGCCCCGCCCGCGATGGGAAAGCAGGGCTGCCTGGATGTTCTCGAAGACCGTGAGCCGTGGGAAGATGTTGACGCGCTGGAAGGATCGCGCGATGCCTTGCCGGCAGATCTCGTGGGCCGGCCTTCCGGCGATGTTCCGCCCCTTGAACCGAACCTCCCCGCCGTCAGGGACCAGGTGCCCCGTGATGCAGTTGAAGAGTGTGGTCTTCCCGGCCCCGTTGGGTCCGATGATAGCGCAGATCTCGCCGCGGCTGACGGTCACGTTCACACCGTCCACCGCCAGGAACCCGTCAAACAGCTTGCGGACCCCACGGACCTCAAGCACGCCGCGCCTCCGGATGCCGATGCCGACGGAATCGGGTCTGCAGGAAGCCCATGACGCCGTCGGGGAAGAGGAAGAGGAGGGCTGCCAGGATCAGACCGAGAACCAGGGGCCAGTACTCCGTGTAAGAGGTAACCAGCATGTTCAAGGAGAGGAGAATCCCGGCCCCCACGGCCGGCCCGAGGAAGGTGTACATGCCTCCCAGGATGGTCATGATGAGCACCTCGGCCGACTTCGTCCAGTAGCTGAAATCCGGGAAGACGCTGTGGTTGAAAACTCCGAAGAGTCCTCCGGCGATCCCCGAGAAGAACCCGGCGATGACAAAGGCAGCCAGCTCGTACCGGCGGACGTGGACCCCGATGAATTCTGCCCGCTCCGGGTTCTCGCGGATGGTCACCAGCATGCGTCCGAAGGGCGAGCCGACGACGCGGTGAAGCAGGGCCAGGGAGATGCCGACGACGGCCAGGGTGAAGTAGTAGAAGCGGGCGGGCGAGTCCAGGAAGCCGGGGAACGGCACCCCGGTGAGACCAGTGTCGCCCCCGGTGAGGCTGTTCCACTTGAAGGCTGCTGCCCAGACGATCTGGGCGAAGGCCAGGGTCAGCATAGCGAAGTAGATCTGGGTGAGCCGAATGCAGAACGAGCCGAAAAGGAATGCGGCGGCCGCGGCCAGGAGCCCGCCCGCCAGAAGGCTCGGAATGAAGGGGATCCCGGCCCGTACCATCAAGAGGGCACAGGTGTAGGCCCCGATGCCGAAGTAGGCCGCCTGGCCGAAGGAAACCAGCCCCGTGTAGCCCAGGAGCAGGTTCAGGCTGACGGCGAACAGGGCCATGATGGCGATGTCGGTCCCGAGGTAGAGATAGAATCGGGAGCCGGCCAGGGGCAAAAGCCCCGCCGCCAACAACGCGAACACACCCCACGGCAAACGCCACACGAACGCCCTCAGCCGCGCAGGGGCTTGCCGAGCAGCCCCCACGGTCGCATCACCAACACGACCGCCATCAGCACATAGACGAAGACGAGAGAAAAGCGGGGGAGGATCAGGATGCCAAACGACATCACCTGCCCCAGCGCCAGAGCTCCGAGGAGCGCCCCCCAGAAACTCCCCAGTCCCCCGATGACGACGACGATGAAGGCGTTGACGATGACCTCCACATCCATCCCAGGGACGATGGTAACGACCGGGGTCACCAGGGCCCCTCCCAGGCCCGCCAGCCAGGCGCCGATGATGAAGACCGCCGTGTACAGGCGATCCACGTTCACCCCCAGCACACCCAGCATCTCCCGGTCCAGGGCGGCCGCCCGGATGATCCGCCCCGCCCGGGTCCGGTGGAGGACAAACCAGAACAGGAGGGCGATGGCCGGCCCGAGGACGATGACGAAGATGTTGTATCTGGGAAAGACCTGGTCGAAGACCGGAACCGATCCCCCCAGGATGGGCGGGCGCGACACCGAGAGCTGGCCAGTCCCCCATAGCAGCTTCACCGCGTCGCTGATGATGAGAACCAGCGCGTAGGTGAAAAGGAGCTGGTACAGCGCCTCTCTCCCGTACAAGCGGCGGAGCAGGGTACGCTCGATGATCCCCCCAATCAGGGCCACCCCGATGGACCCCCCCAGGGCCGCTACCCAGAACCTCTCCGGCGTGTTCGCGAGCCAGGCGACGACACCATAGGTGAGGTAGGCTCCCAGCATGTAGAGCGACCCGTGGGCAAAGTTCAGCACGCGCAGGACGCCAAAGATCAGGGACAGGCCCGAGGCGATGAGGAAGAGAAACATCGCGGCAGTCAAACCGCTCAAGAACTGGATGACCAGAAACGAGGGATCTGGCAGGCTCATGGGTTGTCGGAGGCGGGGGCGATCCCTGGCGGGAAATCCGGCCGCTGGAGATCGCCCCGCCCGCTCAGTCCATCAGGTCGTCGGCTGGGATGTACTCGACTGGCCTCATGATCGGGAAGGGGTATTCGGGAACCTTGGCCGTGGTCCCCCAGAACTGGCCGCGGGTGGCCTGGTGATCCTTAGCACGCATGGTCTGCTTCCCGATGGGACTGTCAATGGTGAGGCCCTCCAGCGCCTTGATGACCTTGTCGGTATCGGTGCTCCCCGCCTTCCGGACGGCCTCCACCAGGAATTGCATCGCGATGTATCCGGTGCTCGCCCAGGAGTTCGCGTACTCCTGGTTGGTGAACTTCTTGAGGCGCTCGACATAGTCCCGGTGAGCCGGAACCGGATGGAAGTAGAATACGTCGTAGGAGTTGCTGATGAGCCCCAGCGGCAGGTCGTCCTTCAGCGCCATCGCCGTCTCGGGAGATCCACCCTCACCCGCCGTGACCACCCGAACTTTCTCGAAGAACCCATACGGCTTGGCTTGCTTGGCGAAGGTGACAAAGTGACCACCCCACAGCGTGCTGAAGACCGCCTCGGGTTTGGCGGCCAACGCCGTGGTGATGAACGGCGTGTAGTCCTGCTCCCCCAGCTTCGGCCATCCCTGCCCCACGATCTGGGCTTGGGGCTTCAGTTTCTTGAGCCAGTCCACAAAGGCCTTGCTCACGACCTGACCGTATTCGTAGTCGGGACCAATGGTGTAAATCTTCGTGACGGGCAGCTTGGCCATGAACACGGCGCCGCTGCGCCCCTCGGTGAAGCTGTTGGCGGCCGCGCGAAAGACGTACGGGTGGATCTTGCCGGGATCGGTCATGGTCGTTGTCTTGGGGATCGCAGCGATGTAGATGACCTTCTGCTCTTTGGCCACCGCAGAGATGGCAATCCCCTCGGCCGAAGTCAGGCCACCCACGAGGAAGTCAACACCCTCTTTGAGAACCAACTCCCGAGAGACGCGGGTCGCCTCCTCTGGCGTCCCCTTGCTGTCACGCACCACCAGCTCCAGATTCCGGCCGAGGACACCGCCCTTGTCGTTCACCTCCTTGACAAGCATCTGCGCGCCGGTAAGGGAAGGCTGCCCGAAGAGCGCACCACCCCCCGAGAGGATCATGGGATAGCCGACGCGGATCGGCTTCTGCTGGGCGAAGCCCGGCGCAGAGAGGCTTCCGATCACCAGCAACGCTCCGGCAACCATGACTCCGAAAGTTCGTATCCCCCTCATGAGGCACCTCCTTGTATCGTGAACGCCCTCGCTTGCGATAGACTGGCCCGTTCCTCTCCAGTCCCACGTCACTTCTTCTCATCACCCCCTTTTCCCCCAACGAACCAGTCCTTGGGCTCGACTTCCTCAATGACGATCCACACGGCCTCCTTGGGAAGCTTGGTCTCTTCGCTGATCACCTCGGTGATCCGGCTGGCAATGCGCCGCTTTCGATCTTGAGGATGCCCAGCGTAGATCCGGATGTTGACGAAGGGCACGGGTCACCTCCCTTCTCGAGGCCCACAGCGGGGCCGGACAAACCTACTCACCCATCAAACCCCATCTTCGCGAGATGGCCTGGCTGGCCTGCTGGAGGAGCTTGACCCACGTCGGAACCCGGGCGGCGTGGAATCGCATCTTCGGCATGGCGACGCTCAGCGCCGCCCGGACCCGTCCATCCGGCCCACGGACCGGGACGCCGACACAGTACAGATCCTCCTCCATCTCCCCCCGGTCGAGGGCGTAGCCCCTCTTCGCGACGACCTGAAGTTCCCTCCTGAGTCGGGTCAGGGTGGTGATTGTCCTCGGCGTGTGGCGGAACAGCCGCCGCTGCGCCAGAAAGCCATTGAACTCCTCGGGGGGGAGGTGGGCGAGCAGGGCCTTTCCTAGCGCTGTGCAGTACGCCGGATACCGGGTGCCTGGCCGGGCGGCCACCGAGGTGGCCCGCCCCCCGGACACCTTCGCGAGCTCCATGACCTCGCCATGCGTATAGATGGCAAGATGGACGGTCTCGTTGACTCGATCCCTCAAGCGCTCCAGATGCGGTCGCGCCGCCGCGGGAAGGTCCAGCGTCGCCAGGTAACGACTCCCTGCCTCGAAGAGTTTGGGGCCCACGTGATAGAACCGGCTGGCGCGATCTTGATCCGCATACCCCCGCATTTTGAGGACCCCAAGGAGCCGGTGGACGGTGCTGACGTGGAGACCAACCTTCCGGGCGATTTCGGAGACGCTGGCCCCTTCCCGGGCCGTGCCGAGGAATTCCAGGACGTCGAGGAGGCGGTGGACAGCCCGCAGAGGGGGAAAAGAGGGGCTTTTCATGATATGAAAAGATTTTTCATGCAGCAGTAGTATAGGGCGGACCCCCCGAGCTGGCAAGAGGAAAGGTCCGGCACGCCATGAGCCCGATCCTCGCCGCCTTCCACGGACGCTTTCCGGGGCCTGTCCGATTCCGGAGGCCATAAGGCGAGCCGGTCCTGCGAGGGGGCTGATCCCCAATGGGAAGGAGGCACGCGGGGTTAGGGCAAAGCGGAGAGCTCTCGTCTGCTTAGTGGCTTCGCGGGCGGAACACGTTCTGCGTGGGCGAACGAATCTCCCAGGAGATCACCGGGCCGGCCCGGCGGGTGAACAGCGGGAAGGGCCCTGCGACCTCATGGACCCCCGCCTTCGAGCCTGGAGCCGACCTGCGGTGATGAGACGCCGCCGCGAATCTAATCTGCCTAATCTCCGGATAGGTTATGAGGGGTGACCTTACGCTCCTCGCGGCGTTGGCGTTTAGATTCTCTGGTTCAGCGGGGTCCGGGGCCACCTCCAGCCGATCCGCGGCTCCCTCCAGGGGCCGGGATGCCACCCGGCTTCGGGTCACTCCCGCTCTTGAGCATCTCCAGCCGTTTCTGCATTGAGAGGATCTTTGCCTGCGGGCTGGCGATGATCTCTTCGTCAGGCTTTCGGAACAGCGGGTCCCGACCGTGCAGGAGAACGAGGCGCGGGATCTCCACCGCGTCCTCGTTGGGCGGCACCTCCGCCCTGGTATGTCCCTTCCCGGGTCGGCGATCGACGGGGCACTTGCCTGTTCCAGGATTCCACTGGGCCAGCCAAAAACCGCATGGGAACCGGATATTGCCGGGGGACACCTGGTCAAATGCTTGTGCGTTTTCCCTTATGGGGATAGAGTTCCCGGAAATTGGCGAGTGCGCGAGCGGCTTCCCGCTTTGCGTGGGAGAACCACGAGGCGCGCAGGTTGAGGTTATTCTTGTGGGCATGGAGCACATTGTCCGTTTCCCGACCGGGGGCGCACCGGACCTGCGCCGGGTGATGGCCCTTCTCGCGGAGCACGGATTTCCCGTCCAGATGCGGATGGCGGACGGGGAGTTGACCGTGCCGGATGAGGTGCCTCCGGAGGGATGGAAGGAGGTCCGTTTGGGACACCCTCTGGTATGCTGACGCTCGTGCGTCGGGGTCGGGAACTCCTCGTCGTCACGTGGGGCAATACCGACGAACCGATGCAGCGCGCCTGGAACGCGCTGGTTTGGGCCGTGGCGAAGGCGGGAGGTGGCCAGATCTTTCGGCCAGAGGGCCTGCAGAACCCAGACGAGTTCAGGGCTTCGGTGCCCATGCTCGATGTTCTACGGTCGGGATGAGTCACGGCTGTTCCGCAGAACACCGGAAGGGGGGTGGAAAAGCCCATGAAGCGGCGGAGAAGCACGGGAGCGCTCGGCATCGTCATGGCTATGATGGGAACCGCGTGGGCGGGAGGATCAAACTACGGGATCACCCCCGGCGCCCGACCCCACCTCGAGGGCAGGATCTCCGAGTGGGCGGTGCCGACGCCGCAGTTCGCTCGGGATCCCGCTCCGGGGCCGGACGGGAACATCTACATTGCCGTCATGCGCGGGAACAAGATTGCCCGCTTCGATCCCCGCGCAAAGACCTTCAAGGAGTGGGTCCTGCCGGAGGGGGCCAGCCCCCACGGCCTGCTCGTGGATCTCAGCGGCCAGGTCTGGTACACGGGCAACGGCAATGGCACCATCGGCCAGTTGGATCCGGCCACGGGCAGGGTCATCGAGCACAAGGCGCCCTCGGGCGGAGACCCCCATACCCTGGTCACGGATAACCGGGGAACGATCTGGTTCACAGTACAGAACGGCAACCGGATCGGTCGGCTGGACATGCGGATGGGAGGAATCACCGAGTTCCCGGCCGGCGGCCGGCCCTATGGGATCGCCCTGGACAAGGCGGGGAACGTGTGGTTCTGCGACATCGGGGGGAACAAGCTCGGCAAGCTCGAGCCGAGGGGGGGGAAGATCACCGAGCTTGCGTTGCCGCCCAACTCGGCCCCGCGACGGATGGCCGCGGCGCCCGACGGGTCGTTGTGGGTGACCCTGGCTGCCTCGGGGGAGTTGATTCGCGTTGATCCCGCGGCCGGAAAGATAGTGAGGGTGTACGCATTTCCGGCGGGCCGGAAGAGCGACCCGTACGCCGTCACCGTGGACGGGGCAGGCATCGTCTGGGCCAATGAGTTTTCCACCGATACCGTCGTGCGCCTCGATCCGGCCGGAGGACAGGCGCGGCGGTTCACCCTGCCGTCCAAGGGCGTGGGCATCCGCAAGATGATTGTGGATGCCGAGGGGCGCCTCTGGTACATGGGCAGCCACAACGGCCGCCTGGGTGTCATCGAGTAGGGAAGAGAGGCAGACCATGAAAGCGATCCGCGTGCACGCGTTCGGCGGTCCTGAGGTGATGCGGCTGGAAGAGGTGTCCGACCCCAAGCCCGGGCCGGGGCAGGTTCTGGTGCGGGTCCGGGCGGCCGGCGTGAATCCGGTGGATACCTACATTCGATCCGGGGGCTATGCCCAGAAGCCGCCGTTACCGTACACGCCGGGGTTCGACGCCGGCGGGATTGTGGAGGCGGTGGGGAGCGGCGTCACGGGGGTCGCTCCCGGTGACCGGGTGTACACCGTCCGGACGTTGACGGGGGCCTATGCCGAGCTGGCGGTCTGTGACCAGTCGCAGGTCAAGCCCTTGCCCGCAAACGCGTCGTTCGCGCAAGGGGCCGCCATCTGCGTGCCCTACGGGACGGCCTACCGGGCCCTGTTCCAGCGGGCGCACGCCCTTCCTGGGGAGACCGTGCTGGTCCACGGGGCCAGCGGAGGCGTCGGCATCGCCGGGGTGCAGTTGGCGCGAGCCCATGGCATGACCGTGATCGGGACGGCGGGAACCGATCGGGGACGGAAGCTGGTCGCGGAGCAGGGCGCCCAGCATGTGCTGGATCACACTGCGCCCGGGTACCTGGAGCAGCTGATGACCCTGACCGGGGGACGGGGTGTGGATGTGATCCTGGAGATGCTCTCCAATGTCAACCTCGCCAAGGACCTGACGGTCCTGGCCAAGTACGGCCGGGTCGTCGTGATCGGCTCGCGGGGCACGATCGAGATCAACCCGCGGGATGCCATGGTCCGGGAGGGGAGCATCCTGGGAATGATGCTGTGGAACGCTTCCCCCCAGGAGTTGGACAGCATCCATGCCGGCCTGTTCGCCGGACTGGCCAACGGAATCTTGCGTCCCGTGATCGGGCAGGAGATGCCGCTCAAAGATGCGCCTCGGGCTCACGAGGCCGTTATGGCTCCTGGCGCCTACGGGAAGATCGTCCTCGTTCCCTGATGGCGAGTTGCCGGGAGCGCCGTTTCATCCGCCTGTGCAGGGCGAGGGGCTGCCAGGATGTTCCGGCGGAGGAGGGGGGATCATGATCACCCGGCCAGCGATGAAGCTGAACTGGGAAGGAACCAACCGGATCCTGCAGGCTGCCGTGAAGAAGGTCCATCAGATCGGCATCCCCATGAGCATCGCCGTGGTGGACGAAGGCGGCCACCTGCTGGGCTTTGCCCGAACGGATAACGGCAAGCCCCACAACATCCGGATCGCCCAGGTGAAGGCCCGAGCGGCGGCTTCGAACCGGCTCCCCACCGGGAAGATCAACTCCAGCGGCCAGCCGGTCAACGACCACATGGCGATCGCGCTCCCCTTGGCGGCTGGGACGGACATCTACGTGACCTTCGCGGGCGGCCTGCCCATCATCGTGGAAGGCCACTGTGTCGGGGGAGTGGGGGTGAGCGGGGGGACCGGGGAGCAGGACGCCGAGGTGGCACAGGCGGGCATCCGTGCCTTGACGTCGGCGGGGTGAGGCCGAGGAGAGAGCGGGACGCATGCTGCGGGTCAATGTCGCGAGGCTGAAGCGCGATCTGGGGGAGCTGGGCGCCATCGGTGGGACGGCGCAGGGCGGGGTGTCGCGTCCCTCTTTCAGCGATGCCGACATGCAGGCGCGCCGCTGGCTTGTCGAGCGAATCACCGCCGCGGGGATGGAAGCGCATGTGGATGCCGCCGGCAACATCGTTGGCCGGTGGCAGTCGGGGAGCCCGGCCGTCCTGGTCGGCTCCCACATCGACTCGGTCCCCGACGGCGGGAAGTTCGACGGGGCACTGGGGGTCCTGGCCGGTCTGGAATGCCTGCGGCGAATCAAGGAGGAGGGAATCCGACTTCGTCATCCGCTGGAGCTGGTTGCCTTCACCGACGAGGAAGGGGCCTTCGGCGGGTTCTTCGGTAGCTACGCCTTCACCGGGGTCTTGAGGGGGGAGGAGATCCCGAAGGCCAAGGACTCGAAGGGGCTGCGCATCGTGGATGCCATGGCTCGTCACGGGATGGACGCGATGCAGGCCCCCAAGGCCTCCCGCAACCCCAAGGACATCCGGGCCTACGTCGAGCTCCACATCGAGCAGGGACCGGTCCTGGAGGCCCGGCAGATTCCCATCGGGGTCGTTGATGCCATCGTGGGGATTCACCGGTATGGGATCACCTTCCGCGGTCGCGCCGACCACGCAGGCCCCACCCCGATGCCGGATCGAAAGGACGCCCTCCTCGGGGCGAGCGACCTCGTCTTGAAGGGACGCGAGCTGGCCCTGAAGGCGGGAAGCCCGGCAAGTCGCATCACGGTGGGAGTCGTGCAACTCACGCCGGGGGTGGCCAACATTGTCCCGGCCGCGGCGTATCTGACATACGAAATTCGGGAGCAGTCGGCCGAGCTCCTGAGGCTTCTTGCCCAAAGGTCCCAGGCCCTTGCCGCGGACATCGGCAGGACGTGGGGATTGGAGGTGTCCGTCGAGACGATCCTCCAGATCGATCCCGTGCCGCTCGCCGAGGAAGTAAAGGCTGCCATCGCTGCCGCGGCGCAGGAGCTGGGACTCCAGCAGCTCAGGATGCCCGCCATGGCAGGCCACGATGCCCAGGTGGTGGGCCGCGTGGCGCCGGCGGGGATGATCTTTGTCCCCAGCCAGGACGGGCGCAGCCACTCACCGCTGGAGTTCACCGCGGATGAGGATGTTGAGCGGGGTGCGAACGTCCTGCTGCTGACGCTGTTGAAGTTGGCCGCTGAGTGAGGGAGAGAGGGGCGCACACCACCATGCGGGACCAGGCGGGGATCGTCATCATCGGTGGCGGGATCGCCGGGTGCAGCATCGCGTATCATCTGGCGAAGATGGGGTGGACGGACGTCCTGCTCCTCGACAAAGGGGAGCTGACGAGCGGCTCGACCTGGCACGCCGCCGGGCTGGTCACGCAGTTCCATACCTCGCCGACGATCATGCAGATGCGGCTGTACAGTGTCAGCCTGTACCGGCAGCTCCAGGCGGAGGCCGGTGACAGCGTGGGCTGGCATCCGGTGGGGAGCCTCCGCCTCGCGTCGAGCCCGGATCATGTCAAGCACCTCCAACGACAGATCAGCACGGCGAAGGCGCTGGGAATGGACGTCGAGATGATCTCGCCGGCCGAGGCGCTGCGCCTGTACCCGCTCATGAGCGGGAGCGAGCTGTACGGCGCCCTGTATATTCCGGGTGACGGGTATCTCGATCCCTACGGGGCCACGATGGAGCTGGCCCGCCGGGCGAAGCAGATGGGCGTGGGCATCCAGACCGGTGTGCGCGTGACGGGCATTGACCTGTCATCGGGCGGCGCGGTCACCCGGGTCCGGACCGATCACGGAAACATCCGGACCGAGATCGTCGTCAACGCCGGCGGGATGTGGGCCCCGCAGATCGGGGCGATGGTGGGGATTCATCTCCCCGTGGTTCCCCTCACGCACCAGCACCTCACCACGAAACCGATCCCCGGGCACGAGATGCCCCGGGACACCCCGGTCCTCCGCGATCCGCACAATCTGGTCTACATCCGGGAGGAGGTCCGGGGGTTTCTCATCGGCGGCTTCGAGCGGAACCCCAAAGCCTGGTCGGTGGAGGGGGTGCCGTGGGAGTTCAACCGCCAGCTCCTCAACCCGGATTGGGACCTCTTCAACGAGATCATGAACGGCGCCATCCGGCGCATCCCTGTTTTGGCTCAGGCCGAAATCCATCGGTTGCTCAACGGGCCGGAGGCCATCACCCCCGACAGCCGGCCCCTTCTGGGACCGGTCCCGGGACGGCGCGGGTACTACGTGGCCGCGGGCCTGTCCCACACCGGGTTCGGCGCCGGCGGTGCCTTGGGCCAGATCATGGCCGAGTGGATCGTCGAGGGGACGCCTCAGATTGATACCTCGGAGCTGAACGTCCAGCGCTTCGGGGCCAACTACACCGACCGGCACTTCACCACCGAGCGGGCCCGCGAATCGTACCGGTACTATTACTTCCTGCGCTATCCCCACGATGAGAACGAATGGGGCCGTCCCCAGCGCCGGAGTCCCATCGAGTCGCGCCTCCAGGCGCTGGGCGTCGTTTTCGGCGAGAAGAACGGCTGGGAGCGCCCGAACTATTTCGATCCGAGTCGGCCCTGGCGGCGTGCCGGGGCCGATCAACGGACGTGGGGATGGGGCCGCCCTCCCTTCTTCGAGCAGGTCGGCCAGGAACATCAGGCGGTCCGCGAACAGGCCGGCCTCTTTGAGATGAGTTCCTTCGGTAAGATCGACGTCCGCGGACCACGCGCCCTGGCGTTGCTGCAGCGTCTGACCGACAATGATGTGGACAAGCCTGTCGGGAGTGTTGTGTACACCCAATTTCTCAACGCCCGTGGGGGAATCGAAAGTGATCTGACCGTCACCCGGCTGGCAGAGGACCACTTCCGCGTGACCACCGGCAGCGCCTTCGTGGCCAATGATCTCGGCCGAATCCGCATGCACCTGCCGGACGACGGCTCGGTGGAGGCGCGCGAGGTCACCGACGACTGGGCCTGCCTGGGGATATGGGGGCCGTGCGCCCGCCAGATCCTGCAAGCCGCAACCCCCGATGACGTCTCCCCGGCCGCCATCCCGTACATGACCGCCCGGACGATCCACATCGCCGGGGTCCAGACCTTGGCCCAGCGGGTGACCTACGTCGGGGAGCTGGGGTGGGAGTTGTACATGGCTCCTGACCAGGCCGGCCAGGTGTGGGATACTTTGATGGCGGCAGGGCAGCCCCTTGGCCTGCGCCCCGCCGGGTACAAGGCCCTGGACTCGCTGCGACTGGAAAAGGGGTACCGCTACTGGAGTACGGATATCACCCCCTCGGAGAATCCCTACGAGGCCGGCCTCGGCTTTTGCGTCCGGTTGAACAAAGGGGACTTCATCGGTCGCGAGGCCCTACGGAAAAGCAAGCGCCAGGGACTCACGCGCCGGCTGTGCACGTTGACCCTGGATGATGCTGCCTGTGTGCTGTACGGCGGTGAGGCGGTGTACGCCGGGGGCCGTGACAACGGGCGAATTCTCAGCCGGCTGCGGAGCGGGGGCTACGGCTACACTGTGGGCAAGAACATCGGCTTGGCATATCTTCCGATCGACCTGGCCAAGCCGGGCACCCCCCTGGAGGTCGAGGTCTTCGGCCAGCGAGTCAAGGCCGAGGTCGCCGCCGATGTCCTGTTCGATCCCAAAGGCGAGCGGATCCGGGCCTAGAGGCACCCCCAGTCCGACCGTCCCCTTCCCTCGGGAAGGCCCGGCGGTCTCTTGTCCCGCCTTGGCGGGATTGGTGGTGAAAGGCTCGGGCTCAGTGCATGATGGTGCCGCCGGAGACGTTGATGGCTTGCCCGGTAATGTATTCAGCCGCATCCGACGCGAGGAAGGCGGCCATTTCGGCGACATCCTGGGGGGTGGTGAGGCGACCGAGGGGGACCATAGCAGCGAGCTGTCTGATCCGTTCGACCCGCCTGGCCTCGTCGTAACTTCCGTCCTCGCGCCGTCCGAGGTAATCGACGCGCTCGGTGTCTATCCCGCCAGGGCAGATCGCATTCACGGTGATCCCGGCCGGCGCCAGCTCCATGGCCAGAGCCTGCGTGAAGCCGATCAGGCCAAATTTCGAGGTGCAGTAGGCCGCCAGATTCGCGCTGCCCACCTTGGCCTTGTCCGAGGCGATGTTGATGATGCGCCCTCGGATCTTCTGGCGGAGCATCTGGGTGGCCACGGCCTTGGATACGAGAAAGGTGCCCTTCAGGTTGACGTCCAGGACAGCGTCCCATGCTTCCTCCGATAGCTCGATGACAGGGAGGCGGTCGGCCCCTGGGGGGGCGGCGGCGTTGTTCACCAGGATGTCGATCCGGCCATGGCTTTCGAGCGCCCTGGCGATGACGTCGTCAATTTGACGACTGGACCGGATGTCGAGGAGCGCGGTCACCACCCGCTGACCGGCCGCCCGGATCTCAGCCGCCACCGCTTCCAGGCCGCCCCATTGCGTCGCGGGCTTGGAGGCAACCACCCGCGTTCCCGTCGGCGCCACGTCGGTCACCACCAGGTCCGCGCCGTCGGCCGCCAGGCGGCGAGCGATGGCACGGCCGACGCCGCGCTCGCCGCCGCATCCAGTCACCATGGCCACCTTGCCGCTGAGTCTTCCCATGCCCACCTCCTGGACTCATCCACGAAACGCCCTCGGCAAAGGGCAATCCGTATCGGGGGAATCCCGATACGGATTTATGAAATCACGCCCTACGGGTGCCAGAAGGGCTTGTTGAACCTCCAGGTTCCCGTCGTCCAGTCATATCCCTCGCCGTAGAACTCGATGCGGTCCACGATGCCGTGGAGCTTGGGCTGGCCGTCGGCGTGGGCGCGCCAGAGGGCATCGCACCCATCGAACTGGGCAAGGTAGGCCAGGGTGTACTCGGCCGGCTCGGCCATGGGCAGCTTACCCGCCTGGAACCGACGGTACGCCAGCCGCGGGCCGATCCAGAACCCCTCGGAGGTCTCCTCCAGGAACAGCCGCGGCCGCTGCCCCGATGGGAGGGGGGCGAGGAAAAAGCGGGCCGTGAAGCGGATCGGGCTGGAGGCGGGGGTGATGAAGTGGGCCAGGTACCGGAGCGGTGCCACGTGGTAGAACCAACCCGCGTTCGCCAGCAGAGAGGTCAGGTCAGCGCCATCCTCAAGAATGGCGCTCCGCCACCCTGCGATGCTGGCAGCCGTCGAGCGATCGGCGGGGTCAATCGGTCTCCCCGCTGTATCGCATGCCATCAGCACCCCGGTCTCCTCGAAGAGTTCCCGGATCGCGGTCACACAAAAGGCGGCTGGGGGAAGACCGTCCCAGGCGCGGGCCACCGTGTCTGACGGCCCCGGCCCCACGAACCGGCAGCGGGCCAGGGCTTCCGGGGACGCATCCGCATCGTCCACCTTGCCACCCGGGAAGGCGTAAAAGCCGCCAAGGAATCGCATGCCGTGCCCCCGGCGAATCAGGTAGACTTCCAGGGGTTCCCCGGTCCCTGGCTCCACCAGAACGACCGAGGCGGCCGGCTTTGGTTCCACGGGTCTCATGAGACCCCCATCACGGCGAGTCGGCCAGGCGGCCGACGGCGTGCAGGATGCCGTGGGCAGCCCGGGCAAACTCCGGCCCGTTGATCCTCTCCGGAAGATCGCGGCTGGTGTGGTACTCGGCATACCGAAACGGCGCGGTATCGGTGAGCATCAGGGCGGGATACCCTTCCTTCCAGAAGGACCAGTGGTCGGACCAGTTGATCCCTGGAATCCACTCCAGCGTGGCAACCGCCTCCACGGGAAAATCGCTCACCGACATAAAGTGGCGGAGGAACGTCACCGCCAAATTGCGCGACGGAAGGTTGCCAACGACCATCAGGAAGTTTCCGGTTGAGGGATACAGAAATCCGAAGGGCGGAGGATAACTTTGGGTTCCGGGGGCATTGGCGTAATATCCCAGGGTCTCCAGCGACAGCATGGCCACGATGTTGTCTCCCCGCTGGCGGGCGCGGCGCGCATGGACCCGGCTTCCCATCTGCTCCGTGAAGAAGTAGGGGGGCTCCTCATTGACAAAGGCCACAAACCGCACGGTCCGGGAGAGGGAGCGCGGCTTCAGGGCCCGTGAGATCTCCAGGAGAAGTGCGACGCCCGACCCGTTGTCGTTCGCTCCCGGCGTTCCGAACACGGAATCATAATGGGCCCCCACCACCACGATGCCCCCGGTGCCGTCTGAGCCTTTCAGCTCCGCCACCAGATTGACGCAGGGCTGCCCGGCGACGTCGTAGGCTTCCTCAGAGATCGGGAGGCCTTGTGCGGTCCAGGCCTGCCGAATGTACTCGGCGGCCGCCCGCAGCGCCTGAGGCCGGTGCAGGTTTCGCTCGCCGATGGTGGAGCCGAGGTGGCGCACGTGATCCATGAGCCGACGCTCCAGCGCCTGGATCTCGGCACGGGCTGGGTTCTCCATCCGAGGTCGGGTCACCCTTGGCTTGATGTCGATCATCACCCGATAGGCGATGAATAGCAGCACAAGGGCCAACAAGCTGGCAGGCAGCATCCACATACGCGCCGTCACGTCTGCCCGTGTTCCACCCGACCCGGTGCGAGGTCACACGCCAAGGGACCTGCTGCCTTCGGACGAGCTCAAGGGGACCCCCCTGGAGAGGACCACGGGAAAGGCAAGCCGGAGCAGCGACCTTGACCCGAAAGGCCGGGATTCCCCACTTGCAGGACAGGCGTATGCTCTCAGGTTTGCTGATGTTCTGGCCGGAACAGATGGCCGATGATGTTGTCCAACCGTGGCCCAAGCTTGTCTGGCGTGGCATCCAGGCCCTTGTTGAGGTAGCGCGCGGGCCGGCACTGGCTGAGAAGCCGATACGTGGCATCGTCAAGTCGGGCGGCCGAGAGGAAGAGAACCGGTGTCGGTTGCGGGACATTCAACCCCTGCTCCACGGCCCTGAGGGCCAAGGCGGTTGCGACCCCGTCCAGGGGCTCCATGATGATGTCAAGAATGGCCAGCTTGATCGGGAGGTTTTGACGAAAGCGTTTCACCGCCAGCATCAGGAAATGGGCACCGCTTTCGGCGGAGATGACATTGGTCGTCAACCCTCGCTCATTCAGGATGTCGCCCAAGACGGAGCGGAAAAACCGGTCGTCGTCCGCGATCATAATACAGGCCAAGCCTCGAAGAGGGGGGCTCGCCTCGAGGCTCAAGGGCAATCCGCAGGGGGCGCAACGAATCTCCACTCCCCCCGCTCGCGGGACGGTGTACGTCGGCACATGCTCGCCACAGCTCGGACAGTAGTGGGTCACCTGATTCGCGGCCACGCTCGGGTCCGTTCAGCCCTTCCTCGCCGCGGCGCGCGCCCGGCGAATCTGATCGGCGTGACTGTGGGCGTGCTGGGCGTATATCTCAAGCCATCGGAAGACAGTGTACCGTCCACTCTCGCTGTGGGTTCCCTCCTGTCGCCACTCGGCCTCGGTCATTCGCTCGAGGATCTGGGCCGTCGTTTCCCGGGCGAACCGGAAGGCTTCGAGCGAAGCCTGGATCGGCCGGTCGTAATACAGCCGGCGGGCGAACGCATCCTGGTCGTAGCCCTGGATCGGCGGGCGCTCCTCCGCGATCAGGCGACGGAGTCGGATAGCCGAGGTCATTTCGCTGTCCGCAAGGTGGTGGACGATCTCCCGTGCCGACCATTTGCCGGGGGCGGGGCGGACGTCGAGTTCCCTCTCCGAGATACCCTGCAAGGACTCGGTGACCGCCCGGAAGCCATCTTTGTATCGCTCGATCAATGCCCGCCGAGTCTGGGGATCCATTCCATGTCTCCAGCGAGCTTCGTGCCTGGAACGGGTGGTCCCGTGTGCAGTTGCGAGGCTACCAGCCTCGCAAGATCTAGCCTCACCCGATTCCGTCGGCCGTGGTTCCGCAGTGTCCCCGTGCGCTGGAGCGGGAGGCATCAATACTCGAAGAGGGGCACGGGAACATCCTCCCGACGCAAGAAGAGTACGTACCTGGCACCCCAGGACCCGGAGCACGCCCCGCGGAAAAGCCGCCGAGAATATAGCAGACTATGCACCAAAGCCCAATACCCATGTAAAGCCGAGAGCCTAGAATCGGAAGGCCGCGGGCAGCAGGCAGCCGGCGGGGGCGTCTGGTCGAGTGGTCGGTTGGTCGGAACCTGCGATCAGAGGCGGATGAGAGCGAGGAGGGTCGCATTGTCATCGGAGAAGTCGGCGAAGAGCAGATCCGGCGAGCGTGCGGCCAGTTCTTCGGTGCTGTGCTGGCCGGTGGCGACGGCGACGGCGACCGCGCCGCAGGCGTGGGCACAATCAATGTCCAGCGGGGTGTCCCCGATGATGACCATGTGCTGGAACGGGATGTCGGATCCGACCAGAGCGCGGGCGCGCTCCCGAACGACGCCCGCCAGTCGCCGCCGGTCGGCATCGTCCGATCCGAAGGCGCCGACTCGGAAGAGCGGCAGGAGCCCCGTGGGTCGGAGCTTTGCCTGGGCCCCTCGTTCGATATTTCCGGTCAGGAGGCCGACCAGCGCCTCTCGTCGCGAACTGAGGCCTCGAAGAACCTCTGGGATCCCCGGCATCACATCCACGGGGTGGCCGTTCGCAATCAGGTGTTCGAGGTGGCGGACGTATGTATCAAAGCAGCTCCCAAGACGAGACCGGACCACGTCTTCGGGTATGCCGGCTGCTCTCATCAGATCCAACACGATCTGGGGATCCGTCTTGCCGCGGAAGTCATACATCTGACCTGTTCCGGGAGTTCCGTACACGGCCTCGAAGGCGTGTGTGAGGGCCAGGCGGCCTGCGCCGTGGGCATTGATCAGCGTGCCGTCAATATCGAAAAGGAAGAGGCGCATAGCTTGCTTAGATCCGCTTGGGAGCTGCGACAGTTCAGTTGCCGGGAAGCCCGAGCCGCTGGCGGAAGGCCGCGGGGCTCTCGTAGCTGGCCCCCTGTTCCCACATTCCCATGCGATCCCGCCTGGCTCGCCTCTCCGCCAATCTCAACTCCCGACAATACGCCTCGCAGGCCAAATCCTGAGGGACCTCGGCGTACCCCATGGACACCATCAACACGTTCACGTTGAGCTGATCTCTCCAGAGAACCGCCAGCAGGTCGGCCTGGCGGCCTTTCCCGTAGACTTCCAGTTTGATTATCCCCCCTCGGATCAGGTGGTCGAGGTAGTCACGGGCCTCTTTGGCGATGGGCTGGGCGGTCCGGTGGCCCTGACCGATCTCAGGCGCGTCAATCCCGAGCAGGCGAACACGGAGTTTCTCACCGCTCTCCGAAGTAGCAGTCAGGACATCCCCACTGGTCACGCGGTCCACGGTGGCGGTAAGCATCCGCGGGTTGGCTGCGTGGGCAGGCACCAGGAAGACAAGGAGGCTCACGGTCGAGAGAATGAGGGTCTGGCGAACAATCATGGCGAAAGGCTAGCGAAAGGCATTTGTGCTCGTCAAGCAGAAAGGTCTCTCGCCTCCCGCCGCCCATGGAGTCTGGTCCCTGATTCCATTTTCCTGCCGAAATACCGATAAGTCTTCATGGGCCCGGGCCCACCCATGCACCATGAAAACCCCCCTCACCCATGCGCTCTCCCGCCCAATGGGGGGAGAGGGAACAGTGAGGGGGAGTTTTCTGAGCAGTTAGCCCGTGGAAAGGCATGCAGGAAAGGGTCATATTATTGAGGAGTAATGCGGTCGCCTTTCTCCTTGACAGGCCACACGACCCCCAATGGACTCTACTTCCATAATGACCTAGCCCCAAGGTGCGAACCGATGGGAAGCAGTCATGTCCCTGTGTCGGTTCCCCGGACAGCCTCAAATTGCCCTCGTCGGCCCACAATCGGCTGGCGGGGGCATTTTGCGTTTTTGAAGGGACCAGGCGAGGTCCAGAAATGCCCATCGACATCTCCTCTTGCGACGTGCTGGTGGTGGGTGGTGGGGGCGCCGGCTTGCGCGCCGCCATCGCCGCGGCCGAGACACATCCCAGGCTCCGCATTGCCGTGATCTCCAAGGTCTATCCCATGCGCAGCCACACGGTCTCGGCCGAGGGGGGAGCCGCGGCGGTCATCAAGCCCGGGGATAGCTTGGACGAACACGCCTACGACACCATCTCCGGGGGGGATTGGCTGTGCGATCAGGATGCGGTGGAGGCTTTCGTTCGGGAGGCCCCCGCGGAGATGCTGCAACTGGAGCACTGGGGCTGCCCCTGGAGCCGGGACCCGGATGGCCGCATTGCCGTGCGTCCCTTCGGGGGGATGAAGGTCGAGCGCACCTGGTTCGCCGCTGACAAGACCGGCTTTCACCTGCTGCACGCGCTGTTCCAGACCAGCCTGAAGTATGAAGGGATTCAGCGCTACGACGAGTGGTTTGTCACGAAACTCTTGGTGGATGAGGGACGCTGCCAGGGCGTGGTGGCCATCGAGATAGCCACCGGACGCATCCAGGCCATTACCGCCAAGGCCGTGATCCTTTGTACCGGAGGGTGTGGGAGGGTCTTTCCCTTCACCACGAATGCCAACATCAAGAACGGGGATGGCATGGCGCTGGCCTACCGCGCGGGCGTGCCGCTGAAGGACATGGAGTTTGTCCAATACCACCCCACCGGGCTTCCCTTTACCGGGATCTTGATCACCGAGGCGGCGCGCTCCGAGGGCGGGTGGCTCTTGAACAGGGACGGGTACCGGTACCTGCAGGATTACGACCTGGGCAAGCCGCAGCCCAAACCGGTCTTCCGCTCCATGGAGCTGGGGCCCCGCGACCGGCTCTCCCAGGCCTTCGTCAAGGAGATGGAAAAGGGGCGGACGCTGGTGGGCCCGTACGGCCACTATGTCCACCTGGACATCCGCCACCTGGGCGAGAAGCTCATCGACAAGAAGCTGCCCTTTGTCCGGGAACTGTGCCTCAAGTATGAGAACATCGATCCGGTCAAAGAGATGATTCCGGTCCGGCCCGTTGTCCATTACATGATGGGGGGTATTCACACCGACATCCACGGGGCCACGCCCGTGCCGGGACTCTATGCAGCCGGTGAGGCGGCATGCGTGAGCATCAACGGGGCCAACCGGCTGGGCTCGAATTCGCTGACGGAATGCCTGGTCTTCGGTGCGCGATCCGGGTGCGCGGCCGCGGCCTTCGCCGCCGAACAGCGGGAGCCGAGTGCCGTGGTCCACGCCCAGGCCCAGGACGAGAGGCAGCGGCTGGAGGAGCAGCTCCTGCACAAGACGGGAGGAGGGGGAGAGCGCATCGCTACCCTGCGCACCGAGATGCAGAAGACCATGGAGGAAAGTGCGGGCATCTATCGGTCGGGCACGGTTCTCCAACAGGCAGCGCAGAGCCTCCGGAAACTGCAGGACAGATTTCAGGACATCGTGCTGGATGACCGCAGCCATACCTTTAACACCGAGCTGACGGCTGCCCTGGAGCTGTCCTACATGCTGGATGTGGCCGAGGCGATCGTCCACTCCGCCCTGGAGCGCAGGGAATCCCGGGGATCTCACCAGCGCTCCGACCATCCCCGACGGGATGATGCCAAGTACCTTGCCCACTCCCTCGCATACCGGAGGGAGGATGGGCCACCCCGGGTCGAGTACCTGCCGGTGACAATCACCCGGTGGCCTCCGGGTGAGCGCGTCTATGGGAAGTGAGCACCCATGCCGCCCACGGTGACGCTGACCGTTACTCGCTATCGCCCCGAGCAGGAATCGGAACCCACCTTCCAGACCTATGAGGTGCCCTTCCGGAAGGACTGGGTGGTCCTGGATGCGCTCAACTACATCAAGGACAAGCTGGACGGATCGCTCTCATTCCGGTGGTCGTGTCGGATGGGCGTCTGTGGCAGTTGCGGGATGATGGTGGACGACACGCCGAAGCTCACCTGCGCCGCCTTCCTCTCGGATCACCTCCCCGGCCCCATCCGGGTGGAACCCCTGCAGTACTTTCCCGTAATCCGGGATCTGGTCGTGGACATCACCGATTTCATGCGAAAGCTCAAGACGGTGAAGCCCTGGATCATCCGAGAGCACGAGAAGTCGCTGGCGGAGGGGGAGTACCTCCAGACCCCCAGCCAGCTCGAGGCCTACAAACAGTTCAGCATGTGCATCAACTGCCTGTTGTGCTATGCCGCCTGCCCGATCTACGGATTGGAGCCAAGCTTCATCGGCCCCGCAGCCATCGCCCTGGCCCAGCGATACAACCTGGATTCGCGGGATCAGGCCAAGCGGGAGCGGCACCAAATCGTCTCCGCCCACGGCGGCATCTGGGAATGCACCTTTGTGGGCGAGTGCACCAAGGTATGCCCCAAGAATGTGGATCCGGCGGGGGCCATCCAGCAATACAAGCTGACCGCCGCGGGCCACTGGTTCAAGGCGTTGCTGCTTCCGTGGAGAACGCGATGAGCGCCACCCCGCACTACACGCCGTATCACCCCAAGTGGTACCGCCGACGCGTCTCGGTCTGGTGGTGGCTGCAGAAAGGGTCTTCGGCCTGCTTTGTCTTGCGGGAGCTGACCAGTGTTGGCGTGGCGTTCTTTGCCGTGGTGTGCCTCTGGCAGGTTCGCGCCTTGGCGGAGGGACCCGAGGCCTATGCTCGGTTTCTCGTCTGGCTGAGAACTCCCCTCTTCCTTGCCCTCCATGCCGTCGCCTTTCTCTTTGTCCTCTTCCATGCGGTGACCTGGTTCAACCTCGCCCCCCGGGCGCTCGTGGTGCGCCTGCAGGGGAGGCGGCTGCCCGATGGGATCATTGCCGGCGCCAACTACGCCGCCTGGCTGGTCCTCTCCGGGGTCGTCGCCTGGATCTTGATGCGGGGATAGATGGTGCGGCCCCTGACGCCATTCCTGTGGGTCCTGTTCAGCGCGGGGGGGACGATCGCCGCCCTCCTGTTCCCGGTCCATGTCTTCCTGGTCGGGCTGGCCATTCCCTTGGGCTGGCTGGAAGCGCCGACCTACACTTTCCTCCGCAACCTGGTTGGGCATCCCCTGACGCGGGTGTATCTCTTCGTTCTGATCTCCCTCCCCCTCTTTCATTGGGCGCACCGCTTCCGCTATACGCTGTACGATGGACTTCAGATCAAGCATCTGACCCCGCTCATCGTCGTCCTGTGTTATGGCGCCGCGCTGGCAGGCAGCATCATGGCGGCCGCCACGGTGTGGAGTATCCCCTAGGCCCAGGATCCCTCGGCGGCCGGGAGGACTGGATCATGTTCGAGCTTAAGCCCATCTCCCAGGAGGCCATTCCCAAGGCGCTGGAAAAGGCGGAACGCTACCGGCTTCTGAACGAGCCATGGCAGGCGGAAAGCATCTGCCAAGACGTCCTTCGGGCAGACCCGGAAAACCAGGATGCCCTGGTCATGCTGCTGCTGGCCCTGACCGACCAGTTCGACAGGGGGACCCCCGGATACGCCAAGCAGGCCCGGGAGGTCCTTTCCCGCCTTCGTTCAGAATATGCTCGGGCATACTATGCCGGGATCATCTGTGAGCGGCAGGCAAAGGCCCAACTCGACCAGGGGACACCGGGATCCGGCGTGGTTGCCTACCACTGGCTGCGGGAGGCCATGAGTTGCTATGAGAAGGCCGAGGCGATCCGCCCGCCGGGAAACGACGATGCGGTAATCCGCTGGAACACCTGCGCCCGAATGATCATGCGGAGCCCGCAGATCATCCGAGTCTCGGAGGAGAGGGTCGAGCAGCTGATGGAGTAGGCCCCCACCTCGCGCATCAGCCGTTCCCTCGCTTGTTGCCACCAGATTCGGCCTCCCAGAAGACACTGCCGCACTCTGGCGGCCCGGGAATCCCTCCGGGGCCGGACTCCTGTCGGTTTCGACGTGGCTCTTCCTCAGCTGAGCTGGAGCTGGATGCGGCGGCCCTCCTCGGCGGAGAGATAGGCGGCGTAGATGACCTCGACGCAGTCGGCGGCCAGCGCGGCGCTCGCCAGCGGCTCCCGCCCCTCCCGGATGGCGTCCACGAAATCGCGCATCTCCTGGGGGTAGCCCCGGAACCAGTCCTCATCGGGGCTGGGGAAGGACCAGCCGCCTTTCGTCTCCAGCTTCTCGGTGAAGTATTCGTCGCCAAAGATGCTCCCGTCGGGCGCGTAGGCCTGCACGGCCGTGTTCTGGGCCAGGTTGGCATGCAGCACCGCGTTCGTCATGTACACGCTCACCTTTTCCTGCAGCCCGCCGAGGCCGGCATCGGTGACGGTGACGACCGCCTTGGTGCCGTCCTCGAACGTGATAAGAACGCTCCCCCAGTTCTCCACGTCCTCGGGATCGGCCGGGATCCACTTTTTCTTCTCCCGTCGCGCCACCCCTAACCGCGTGAGAGATGCCACGTCGGCCAGGACCGAGACGGGACGGATGGGCTGACCCCGGCGGAGCTGGCCCTCGTAGGCCTTGAGGTGCAGGACCGCGCCGACCGGGTGCACCCCCATCCGGAGGAGGGTCCCGCCGCCGGTGTGCCGCCAGTGGCGCGAGTAAGGCGAGTGGGAGCCGGAGTGGCTCTCCTCGCCCCGCAGGTCCAGAATCGCGCCCCCCGCGACGCGGATCAGGCGGCGGAGCTTCTCCACGGGCGGAGCGTAGACCCAGTTCTCGGCATATCCCAATATCACGCGGTTTCGCCGGATTGCCTCCAGCACGGCGGAGGTATTCCTGCGGGCGCCCGCCAGCATCTTTGCGCGGGGGACATGGTCGCCGATGGGCTCCGGATCGCCCGGCTCCCCAAAGTAGCCGGTGAGGGGTTTCTCCACGATCACGTGCTTGCCCGCCTGGGCGGCCTGGACGGTGAAGGTGTGGTGCAGGGCCGTGGGGACGCACAGGTCCACCGCATCCACGTCCTTCCGATCCAGAAGGGCAACCAAGTCCGTGGTGACATACGGGATCTCGAACCGGCGGGCGCAGGCTTCGGCGCTCTCCCGGCTCTTCGAACAGATTCCCACGACTTGGACGCCCCTTCCCCGGAGCGGGGCAAGGTTCTGCAGGTGGACGGTCGCGCCGAACCGCGCGCCCACCATGCCGATCCGAACCTGATCCATGCGTGTCTCCTTCGCTCCTGCACAGCCTGACCGTTCGGGACGCAAATCCGCACGTCCAGCTACGCGACCGGGCTGCTCTCGGGAGCCTGCCGGACCTCGGCCAGGAAGTCCCGACCCACGATCTGCGAGAGCAAGGTCAACTCCGGGACCAGGACCTCCGAGGCAGCCGCGCCGTCCGGGCACGTCCTGCCACAGAAGATGGCGGACACAAAGCCATCGTAGTGGCGAAGCCGATAGGGATCTGTTTCCCTGCTGTGAAGGATGAGGACGTCCTTCGCCTGACCCCCCAGGGTCATGGGATGCATCCAGCACTTCACCGGCTTGTAGAACCAGGGGTGCCGGTCCAGGCGCTCGGACAGGACCTGCAGGGAGCAGCGGCCGTCCGGCGCCAGGAAAACGCAGGCGGTGTCGGTAAAGTGCGTGGGGTATCCTTCGACCCTTCTTGAGAATGGATGGGGTCGCACGGCCGTCTTCAGGCCGTCCCCGCCCGCCCAATCCCCCTCCACGATCACGCCAGGGGGAAGTTCCAGCCCCAGCCCGGAGAAAAATGCCGCGTGCTTGTCGGCCAGATCGCGGATGACGGCCGCGGATGCCTCGCTGACATACACGCCGTCATAGCAGCACATCCCCCGGCAGTGGGAGATATCGCACCGGGCGAGCGGCCGCCGGAACGAGCGGGTATCCAGGGTCCCCCGGGCGAGCCGCTCGCGCAGCATCGCCTCCTCGTCGGCAAAGGCAGTCAGGCTGGCGCTCTCGGAAAGGGGGCCTGTCGGGCGAGGGGATGCGTCCATATTATTGGGAGCTTCCGGTGCGCGGACCCGGGAGGGCACCGAAGGCAAAGGGGAGGAGGGCCTTCGCCTCCTCGAACCTGCTCAGCAACGCCTTCCAGTCTCTGGCGCACAGGTCCACGAGACAGTAGCGAAAGCTTTCGTCATCCTGCAGTTCATCCGACAGCTTCGCCCCTTCCTTGACCAGGACCTCCACGAAGGCCTCGGGAAACCGCTCCCGCAGCCGCCGAAGGTCCTGCTCGCCGGGAACCCGTGTGACGGTGGCATTTGCGAAGCGCCGCAGGACGAAGCTCGCCGACACCGTCCCCTTGTCACGGTCGGGGCCCCAAACCTCCCGGCCGCCCGGGTCCCTGCCCAGGGCCATGTCGAGCTGCATGGCGTACAGGTCGATGCCGTCGATCATGCGGTACAAGGGGGCAAACTGGGAGGACATCCGCCCGTTGATCTCGATGATCCAGATCGAATCGTCCACCTCCCGGTAGAAGAACTCGATGTCGAAGAAGGTTCCATCCAGGCCGATGTGCCGGATGCAACGCTCGCCGATGCGGGCCATCCGCTCCTGGACGCGGGGAGAAAGCCGGGAGGGGTACTCGAAGCGCTGGAAGCTCAGGCTGCCGGGAAAGAAGACGGAGTCCACGATCCCCAGCGGCACGACCCGCCCCTGGAAGGCATAACCGTCCAGGGTCACCTGACGTCCCGACAGGAGCTCCTCCGCAAGCAGGGCAGAGCCCGGGACCTCCCGGAACTCCCCGTCGAGGGTAGAGGCGCGGAGCAGCCCGTCGAACATCTTCGCCAGGGGCGCCAGGCGTAGGCGCGCCTCGACAGCGAGGCGGGCAAGGTCGGGGAACGTGTCGATGCGTCGCGCCAGGATGGAGAGGTAGGATTTCACCGGCTTGATGAACACCGGGAATGGCAGCGGGAGGTCGGCGGGTGTGGGGTCGCGGGAGAGATTGAGGACGTGGAATCGTGGGGTGGCCTCGGGAGCCGCCCCGCGTTGTCGGAGGCGGGAGTAGTACTTATGCTGGCACAGGAAAAGCGACTCGAAGGATGGCGACGGGAACCCGAACCGCTCCGCCACCAGGGCCGCCATCATGCAGGCGGGGAAATCGTCGATGCCGACGACAGCCTGGAACTCGCCGCGGCGCCTCTGGACGTCCTGAAGAGTTTCCTGCAGGAAGCGCGGGCCGTCGAACCCGGGCTCGTGAGTCGCCTCGTCGGTGCCGCGGAATTCCAGGGAGTACGCCGCCCGGATCTCCGGCCGGGAGAAATGCATCCGGTCCCGGAGGGTGGGGCAGATGACGAGGATGCGTTTCCCCGATTCGCTCATGCGCCAGAGACTCCTCGCGTCGACAGGATCACAGGTGGCCATCTCCTCCACGTCGCGCCGGGCCGCGAATCCGTTCAACTGCGCCGCGCACCACGAACGGCGCGGCGTCCCGCTGGTGAGGCAGCGGGACGCCGCAGTCCAGGGGCCGTGAACCGCCCCGGTCCACGCAACAAGCCGCCTATCCGATGCCGAAAGCCTTGGCGGCTTTCTTGACGTCCCGCGCTTTCACCCAAAGGAGGACGCCGTACCGGCCCATCCCAGCGCACACGGCGTCGGTAGCGGTCACGTTGATCTTGGCCGCGGCCAGCTTGGCCAGGAGATCGGCCATGGCGCCGACCCGATCGTCCCCTTGGATAAGAAAGCCCTTCCTGGGTCCCGTAAGCTTCCAGCGATTCTTTCTTGCCGCGGCCTTGAATGCCTCCGCATCGCCCGGAATGAAGTCGAGCTGGGACTTCCGGCCCCTGGGGAAGGCATGGAAGGCGAGCAGGTTGACTCCCGCCTCTCTGAGCTGGCTCAGAGCCCGATGGGCTTCCCCGGGCTTGTCGGGTACTTCGGTGTAGAAATAGTCCACCAGACGGATCTCCTCAGCCATAGCAGCCTCCTCCTCTGATGTGGGTTACGTGGCGCGCGAGTCCTGGCCCTTCCTTGTTCGACTCGGGAACGCTTGTACCGATGTGAAGGCCTGCGTCTCAGGCGAGCATAGTCCCGCATGCCGGGTGCTTGCAAGGGGGAATCTGAGAGCCGAGAGCCGAGCGCCAAGAGCCAAGAGCCGAGGGGCCACGGGGCGGGGGCCCCGCTTCATTGATGCCGTCAAGGGGACATGGGGACAAGGGGACATGGAGACGAGGAGACACGGGGATGGGGAGAAGGAGTACAGCCTGGAAATTTTTGAAAAGTAAAATCTTCGGGAATATGCGTAATCTGTTGATAATTAAGGGATCAGCCTGGACGGGCTGTCCGGATGGCGTGGATCATGGCCAGGATGTTCTCCGGCGGGACCTCGGCCTGAATGTTATGGACAGAGTAGGGGATGAATCCGGGGCCCAGGTCCTGGGCGCGACGGGTAACCTCGGCACGCACCTCGGCAGGCGTGCCGTAGGGGAGGACATGCTGGCTATCCACGCCCCCCCAGAAGGCCAGTCGATGGCCGAACTCTCTTCGGAGGCGGGCGGTGTCCATGTCCGCCGCAGACACCTGAACCGGGTTCAGGATCTCCACGCCGACATCTATGAAATCCGGGATGAACGCATAGACGGATCCGCAACTGTGGAAGGCGATGCGCGCCCGGGACCGTTGGCGGAGGAACTGGATCAGCCGGGCCATTCGCGGCTTGAAAATTTGGCGAAACAGATCCGGAGAGATGAGGGGTCCCGTCTGCATCCCGTAATCGTCCGCCAGATACAGGATGTCCACCGCCTCGCCCACGGCCTCCAGCATTGCCTCGGCCATGGCCAGTTGGATGTCGAGCCCACGGTCCAGGAGCGCTTCACAGAACTCTGGATTTGCCTTGAGCTGGAACAGCCAGTTCGCGAAGCCGCACAGGAACTGCCCAAGCGAAAACAAGCGTCCCGGTACGTGCACCACCAACGCGCAGTCGGTCTGCCGCCGAAGACGTTCCGCTTCCGTGCGGAGCCCGGCCACGTCGGCCTGAGTCGGCTTGGGCCAGAGGTGGGCATCCAGATCCGCGAGGGTCAGGTCTTCCTTTTCGAAGGGTGCGCGGACGACGTAGTAGTGCCCGCCGGGCGGCCGGCGGCGCACGACGCCCCATTTGTCGGTGTATTCCGCCTCGGTGGCGTAGGTAAACTCATCGAAGATCCCGCGTGTGCCCGAATCCTCCGCTGTGTGGGCGATGACGAGCCGGAGGTCCACATCGAACAGCTCCAGGATGGCGTCGTCCGGCCAGGCCAGTAGGGAGCGCTCGGTCTGCACCCGGATCGGACCGGGCAGGCCGAGATAGTGCTTCAGCCGCTTGTAAGCGTACAGGTTGATGCCGCTGGCGGGAGAGCCGCCGAGATCCACCGGATACCGGTCCGGTATCTCGCGGTCGATGACGGCAAGGACCCGCTCGCGGTGGGTGAGTGAGCTCATGGGCAGGGACTCCGACAAGAGGGCCGGATCTTCTGGGGGGACCATACGCCCGGCCCCGGATTCGGTCAAGGTGTCCCCGACGGCGATCCTGGCCTTTGTTCGGCCTTCCGGTCCAAGGTGGCCGGAGCGATCGGGCCGGTCTTTCCCCGGACAGGCAGGCGCGGGGTTGGAGGGGAAGAGTTTTTCAGCATCCTGTTAAAGTCGTAGACGATCGGACCTGTGCTCTGCTATGGTACGAGGCCAATTGGACGGGCCCATTCATGCCCCTCGGCCCCACCCTGGGGGTACCCGGGAGAGGGGAAGGCTGAGGGGGACTCCCTGCGGATGGAGCGGGAACGACATGGCTGACCGGTTACAAGTCGGCATGACCTTCGAAAAGACTCGGACGGTGACCGAGCCTCTGACCGCGGCGCAGTTGCACCGGCGTGGCATCTATGTGATGTCCACGCCTGAGCTGGTGCGGCTGGTGGAGCACTGCGCCCTCGAGGGGGTGCAGCCGTTCCTGCAGCCCAACCAGAATTCCGTAGGGACGAGGGTTGACCTGCGCCACCTGGGGGGAACGCCCCTGGGCATGCGGGTCACGGCCCGAACGACCCTGGTGGAGATTGACCGGCGCCGCCTGGTCTTCCAGGCTGAGGTCCACGACGAGCTGGAAAAGGTCGGGGAGGGCACCCACGAGCGCTTCATCGTGGACGCCGAGAAGCACCTCCAGCGCATCCAGGAAAAACACGCCCGGTGGAAAAGCGCAGGTTGATCGCCCGATCGGAGAAACGGTGTCCGGTACCCATTTTCAGGCTTCGAAAGCCGTGTGCCGATCGGACACAGACCCGCCCGGGCGTCGGGGGTTCCGTCTGCCGATTTTCTTATTGGGGTGGCCAAAAACGGTCAGCGCCTGCAAGGAATCCGTCAGGACCCTTCCCTGCCTCTGGTCAAGCCCGCGAACGCACAACCCCTTGAATCTTGAGGCTGAAGGATGACCACCGACGGTCTTTCGCCTGCCGCCGAAGGCGGTCCAGAAAAACCGGTACGCCGGTAGCATCAACTGGCCCACTGCGGCGGATCTCCTGCCGCGAATTCGCTCACTTGCAAGCTGAAGACGGCCCGAATCGGACATCCGGTCTTTCGCGGGAGGAATCCTCATGCGACGAGCACAGCAAAGTTTCCGGTGCCTGGGCCACAGGCGGCTCGCTGTTGCATTGGTGGGCGTGTTTGGCCTGCTCGTCCTCTGGCCAGGACGCACCGCCGCCGCGGCCGACGTCAACTGGCAGCAATTCAAGGGGACAACGCTGCGGGTGCTCTTGAGCCAAAGCCACTGGCAGGCGATCGCCGGGGCGTATCTCCCGGAGTTCGAAGAGCTCACGGGGATCAAGCTGGCTCTGGAGGTCCACCCTCAGGCCGAGCTGTGGAATATCTTGGAGACCGGCCTCAGGCAACCCGGGCGTGTGGACGTGTTCATGACGGTTCCCGCCCTGGACGGGCGCCGGTATCTTCGCATGGGGGGCATCCACCCGGTGAACGACTTCTTGCGGGATCCGAGTCTCACCGCCAAGGAGTATAACTGGGAGGACTTCTTCGCCAAGGCCCGGGCGGCGATGGAGATCGACGGTGCCATCCTCGGGCCGCCCGTCATGGCGGAGCACCTGGCGCTCCTGTACCGGAAGGACCTCTTTGAACAGCACAAGGTCGCGGTCCCTCGCACCCTGGAAGAGCTGGAGGCGGCGGCGCGATTCTTCCACAGGAAACCCTTGGGGAGCGGCGGCGGCAGTATCGTGGGTCTGGTCTCTCGCGGCCAGGGGCCGTATGCCACGTCGTTGTATGCCGGGATATTGCATGCGATGGGGGCAAGCTGGGTTGACGGCAACAACCGCCCCACCGTCAATAGCCCCAAGGGAGTGGCCGCCTTGCAGTATCTGGGGAACCTTCTCAGGCAATATGGCCCGCCCAATGTCTCTGACTTCGGATGGCAGGAGGCCTCGAGCCTCTTCCGCGAGGGGAAGGCGGCCATCTATATCGAGGGCAGCTCGGCCTATCCCATCGTGGAGCAGAAGAGCACCTCGGGCGTGGTGGGCAAGGTGGGATACTCCGTCTTCCCCGCCGGCCCTGGCGGCTCCGGAACCACCGTCGCCGTCCGGGGGCTTGCCATCGCCAAGCAGAGCGCGAATCCCAGGGCCGCGTGGCTGTTCCTGCAGTGGGCCAGCAGTCCAAAGATGGTCCAGCGGGCCCTGATCAAGGGCGTGCTGGTCGGCCGGGAGTCCACGTGGCGGGACAAGTCGCTCTATGACGGCGAGATCCCCAGTGATCTGGCCCAATCCTTCCAGGAGGCCGGGCGCACGGGCACGCCCCACTGGGCGCCCCCGCTGGTCTCCGTGGCGGCGGCGCGCGAGGCCCTGGGCAAGGCCATCACGGCCGCCATCCGAGGCGAGAACGTGAAAGCGGCCGCGGACGTAGCGGCTCGTCAGTTGACGGAACTCCTGCTCACCACGGAGGGCGTGGAGCCCCGCTCCGCCCGGGCGCGCCCATAGCCCCACCCAGGCATCCCTCGGGGGGTGATGTATCAGGCCCCCCGAGGGGTGTTCTCGGATCGTCCCACCGAAATTCTCATGCCTCAGTAACAAGACCACCAAGCCCTACGGCAGGATTTCTTTCAGAACATTTCGCGCAAGGCCGCAGAGACCGCCAGCCACCTGTTCCGCTTGCTGAGATCCCCATCAGCCCGCCTCTGTGCTCGCCGGGAACGGGATGTCGCGGTGGAGGAATCGGGCCAGCCAAGCCCGCGGGGCGAAGCGGACCGCTAAATCATCGAAGAGGGAATAGGCCACAGGTGTCGCCAGAAGCGTCAGGAGCAAGGCCAGCGTCTGCCCGCCGGCGATGACAGAGCCGATGGCCCGATTGCTCCCAGAGCCCACCCCGCTGGAGACCAGCAAGGGCAGCATGCCCGCCACGAAGGCCAGCGTCGTCATCAAGATCGGGCGCAGGCGGTCGCGGTTCGCCTGGATGATGGCCTCGTCCCGCGGCATGCCCTGGGCCCGCAGGCCGATCATGTGGTCAATTTGGAGGATAGAGTTCTTCTTGACGATTCCGAAGAGCACCAGCAGCCCCAGAGAGGAGAGGATGTTGAGCGACTGCTGGAAGATCAGGATCGAGAGCAAGGCAAAGGGCACCGTGAGCGGCAGCGCCAGCAGGATCGTGACCGGGTGGAGCCACGACTCGAACTGGGCCGCCAGGATGAGGTACATGAAGATGATGGAGAGCAGGAAGGCCAAGGCGAAGTTCACGGCCGCCTTCCCCATCTCGCGGGAGGCCCCGGTCGTTCCGGTGTGATATGCCGGGTCCAGGTTCATGGCCCGCACTTCCTTCTGCAGGGCGTCCAGGGCCGACTGCTGGTCGTAGCCCGCCCGCATGTTGGCGGTGATCGTCACCTGGCGGCGGCGGCCCAGGCGGTCCACCTGGGAGGGGCCCTCGGACTCCTGGAAGCGGACCACGTTGTCCAGGCTCACCGCCCCGAGCTTCACCGAGGGGACCGCCATCTGGCTGACTCCCTGGGAGTCCGTGCGCCACTGCTGCATGGCGCGGGCGTGCACCTCGTACTGCTCCCCGCCCTCGTTGTAGGTGGAGATCTTCCGTCCTCCCACCATGGCCCGGAGGGTGTTGGCGACGTCTGCCACCTGCACCCCCAGCTCAGCGGCCTTCTTCCGATCCAGGCTGACTGCCAGCTCCGGCTTGCCCAGGACGAGAGTCGTGTCCACATCCACGACGCCGGGCACCTTGGCCAGGGCCGTGGCCATCCGCTGGGAGTAGTCCCCCAGCTTCTGCAGGTCGGGGCCGCTGATGTAGAACGCCACCTCCTTGTTGGCAGACCCGCCGCCTGAGATGGTGGCCACCTGGGAGACACTGGTGCGCAGCTTCTCCTCGCTGAACTTGGGTAGGATGTCGTTCCGGACCTGGTCCATGATCTCGAACTGGGATCGCTTGCGCGCGTGCACGTCCGTCAGCTTCACGAAGACCGTCCCCAAGTTCGCCGTCCGGCGCGTATCGTCACCGACGAGAACGAGCGTGTAGGCCACACCGGGCAGGCGCTTCACCTCCCGGCCGATCCGGGTGGCGATCAGCTCGGTCTGCTCCAGGGAAGTTCCCTCGGGGGCCCGGATCACGACCTCGAACTGGGACTCGTCGTTCTTCGGCAGGAAGTCCTTCCCGACCAGCAGGGAGAGAGGCAGGATGGCGAGCACGGCCGCCACCGAGGCGGTCACAATGACCCAGCGGGAGGCCATGGCCCAGCGGAGGACTCGCTCGTAGCTGCCGTCAAGGAGCCGGAAGAATCGCGAGTCCTTGGAGGCGTGACCGGCGCGCTCATCCACCCGGAGCCACCGGCTGGACAGCATGGGGGTGACCGTGTACGCCACCACCAGGGAGACCATGATGGAGAAGGCCATGGTCAGGCCGAAGGAGTACATGAACCGCCCCACGACCCCGCCCATGAAGGCGACCGGGATGAACACGGCCACCAGGGACAGCGTCGTCGCCAGGACCGCCAGGCCGATCTCGCGGGTCCCTTGGATGGCGGCCTCGAAGGGCGAGAGTCCCTTCTCCTCCATGTGCCGGTAGATGTTTTCCAGGACCACGATGGCGTCGTCGATCACGATGCCCACTGCCAGCGTCAGCGCTAGGAGGGTCAGGATGTTCAGGGTGAACCCCATGGCCCACATGAGACCGAAGGTGCTGACGATGGAGGCGGGGATGGCGATGGCCGCGATCAGGGTCGAGCGCCAGTTCCGCAGGAACAGCAGCACCACCAGGGCGGCCAGGATGGCCCCGACAATCAGGTCCTCCTGGACGTTCTTGACGGATTCCTTAATGTACGCCGACTGGTCCCGGACGACCTCCAGGCCGTATCCGGCCGGCAGTCGCCCTGCGAGCGCGGCCAGACGTCCCCGGACCGCCTCGACGACGGCCACGGTGTTGGTGCCGGATTGCTTCCGGACAGCCAGGATGACGGCCGCCTTGCCGTCCACGTTGGCGGCGGTCTCCGGGTCCTCGGTCCCGTCCTCCACCGTGCCCACCTGAGACAGGGTGATCTGGGTGCCCCCCTTCGCGGCCACGACCACGGCGTCGAACTCGCGGACGGAATTGACCCGTCCCCGCATGCGGACGCTGAGTTCCCGCGACCCCTGGCCCAGGTTGCCGCCCGGAAGCTGGAGGTTCTGATTGGCCACCGCCTGGGTGACCTCGGCGGCGGTCAGGTTGTAGGCGCGCAGGCGCGCGGGGTCCAGCCACAGGTTGATCTGCCGAAGCCGGCCGCCGACGATCGTCACCTGGCCGACGCCGGAGAGGGACTCCAGCTCGCGGCGGAGCGTCTTGTCGGCGAATTCGCTGATGTCGCGAATGGGCTGGTTGGCCGAGAGCGCCACATACAGGACGGGCGCGGAATCGGGGTCCAGCCTTTCCACGACGGGCTGTTCGATGTCCCCGGGCAGGTCGGGGAGGATCTGGTTGACTTTGTCCCGAACCTCCTGGGCCGCCACATCGGTGCTCTTCTCAAGCTGGAACTGGATGAATACCTGGGAGACGCCCTCCGTGGAGACGGACCGGAGCTCTTCGATCCCCGCGATGGTGTTCACCGCCCGCTCGATCTTGTCGGTGATCTCGGTCTCGATCTCCTCCGGTGCGGCACCCGTCTGGCGGCTCGTCACGGTGATGATGGGAAAATCCACCTTGGGGTAGAGGTCCACCCCCAGCTTGAAGTAGGAGAAGACCCCCACCACGATGAGCGACAGGACCAGGACCGAACCGAACACCGGGCGTCGGACGGAAACTTCGGCAAGCCACTGCATGATCTATTTCCCCTCTGACTTCGTTACAGTTGCCACGACGATCCGGATCAGCGACCCCCAGCTTGGCACTCCTCCCCCCAGGCGGGGGAGGGGAGGGTGGGGGGGATATTCGTGACAGTGATGGCCGCGCCGTCTGCCAGACCCTCACCCGCCTGGACAACGACCCGTTCGCCTGCGGAGACCCCGCGCAGGATCTCGACGAGCCCGCTCACTTCCCGGCCCACCTGGACAAATCGCAGCTCGGCCCGGTCGCCCTTGGTGACGAACACCCGTGCGACGCCGGCCTCGTTCCGCACGGCGGCGGTGGGGACGAGGACGCTGGGCCGCGTGGCCGGCAGCTCAATCCGGGCGGTGGCGAAGAGTCCGGGCTGGAGCAATCCGCTGGCATTGGGAACCAGGGCCTCCACGACCAGGGCCCGCGAATCCGTCCGCAGGGCCGGCCCGACATAGGCAATGGTGCCTGTGAAGGGGCGATCCGGATGCGTCTGGACGGTAAAGCAGACCTTCTGTCCCTTCTGGATGGAGGCGACGACCGCCTCGGGCACGGTCAGCTCGACCCGCAGGGGATTCACCCGCACCAGGGTGACCAGCTTGTCGCCCTTCTTAGCGTACCGGCCGACGTTGACGTGCTTCTCCGCCACCTGCCCGCTGTAGGGCGCCCGGATCACCGTGTCCTCCAGGGCCTTGCGCGCCATGGCCACCCGCGCCTTCTGTGCCTGGAGGGTCTGGAAGAGCTGGCGGACCTGGTTGATGGTTGACTCATACTGTGCCTTGGCGGTCAGGAAGTCCGTCCGTCGCAGGTCATGCTCGGAACGGGAGATCGCGCCCTCGTCAAGCAACTGCTTGAAGCGCTGGTAGTCGGCCTCGGCCCGGTCCATGACCGCCCGGGCCTGGCGCACGTCCGGGGTCTTGAGGGGGTCAAAGAACTCGCCGTTCACCAGACCCAGACGTGCGCGGGTCTGTGCTTCGACAGCCTCCGCCTCTTGGAGCAAATAGATGGCATCCCGGTCGTCCATGCGCACCAGGACCGTGCCCTCCTTGACGACTAGCCCGCGTTCTACCAGGACCTGGGTGACGCGACCGTCAATCTCCGAGGCAACGTCCGTCTGGGTGTCCGCCATGAGGGCGCCGGTCACATCCAGGCCCATGGGAAGCATCCGCTCTTCGGCCGGTGCGACCGAAACGGCTATCGCCTTGGCTGCGGTCTCTGGTTGTGCTGACGGCCTTGCCTCGGTGTTGCCGCAGCCGGCGAGGAGAAGGAAGATGATCGGTACCAGGACGAGCGAACCCTGCCACGGCCTGTTGTGGGCGGCGTGCGCATTCATCGGCGATGCTCCTCGGGAGCCAGTTGATCAGCGATGTGAAGCCGGCAGATTCGACCGTCAATGCGCGCACCCAGGGCAGCCACGGCTGCGCGCGGGGTCTGTGAGAGCGCATCCAGTTCCTCTTAAGTTTTGTCCCATGATCGGCTTCCTTTCGTCGTCACTTGGCGATCTCTGGTGCCCCGCGTTCCCCTTCCGACAAAGCAGGGAGCGGGCCAAACTCCTGAAACGCTGCAACCGCTTGAAAATACGGGTGGTGGAGAGAATCGCGCTTGGACTGCGAGAATAGGGGTGTAGATCCGTCGGCAAATGGTTGGCGATCTATCGACAACCTGCCCAGAAATCTACAGACGGTGGACCAGAGTGTAGGAGGGACGGGGGGGTGTCACGCCGCACCGGGATGGACTATGGTTTCTGGGAGGGCAGGTCCCAACCGGCTGCGCTTGAGCAAACGCTGGGGAAAGCGGTAGGTAGTCGGGTGCAACAGCTTGTCGGCGGGACTACGCTACGAAAGTCTTCTCTGAGCGGGAACTGATCGCCGACGTCCAACGAGCATAGCTCGTATTGCGGGGGTAGCCGTGCGCAGCAGGGCACGTTTTGCCGCTTGCGGAAGGTCAACGAGCACGAAGTAGCTGGCCGGATATAGATAATCTTCACCCTCGTTATCTATGACTCGAATGTAGTCGGATTTCGCCGCGCTCTCGTCGGGCAAGACCTGATACAGCATACGCGGGGTCAACAAATCCGGGTCGTCAGTGTTGATGCAGATGGCGAATCGCGGTAGTGGGGTTTGGCGCTTTGATGTCATAGTCTCATTCCAAGAAACGCTTGACTCTCATTTTCCTCTTGCCGATACCATGCGCCTCAAACCAATGCAATTCAGCCAAACGAGTCGTCCCATCCTCCAAGCGGACGGTAGCGATACCCTTTAGCTTTCTCCAGCGTCCCGAACCATATCGCTTCTGCAACAGCGGCAGTATGCAAATCCTGCTTCCCACGGCGACTATTTCGATGTGAGCGATCTGCCCGATTACTTCGAAGTGCATTGGGGGGTATTATCGCACGCGGTAGGATGATGTGCAAGCGCCGCCTAACTGGGCGGTGGTCGGGCACGCGTATCTCGGTCCGCGTGCATGCGTTCAAGGGATGGCCTATTCCCATGGCATCGCGAACCAGCGGTGGTATTCCGCAAGCGCAGAATCGACGATGCTGTACCCTCCCCCACGCGCGCTCGTCCGCGTGTACTTCACCTTGGCGTCTCGGAAAAGCCGAACCGTGGCCGCCGAGAGCAATGTGCGCGCAGTTCCCGGCGGCGTCGTGCCGAGGTCCAGTGCACCCTCTTCTTCGTCCCCAACGAGCTCATCCCCAAAAACCAACGCTTCTGCAAGCGAGCCCTTTGGCGGATGGCCCCGGTGTTTACGAAACGCACGCTCAGCCGAAAACCGCAGCATCCCTGCAACAAGAGAAGCAAGCCGATGCGTCCGCCCCTCTGGTACCAGACAGTTCAGCATATCGGTCCAAACACGGTACACGTCTGTACCAACGATCGCCGCGAGACAGGTGTCTTGCTTGGCGACGCGCGTCACCTTTCTCTTCACGTTGCTCCTCTCGTCGGACTGATGGAGCGCTGCTGAGCCACAAACACGCAGGCACAGGGGGGTAGCAAAGCACGTGTCGGCTCCAGCCGCGTTCCAGACAGCGACCCAGCGTGTGCACCCCGGCCTATTTCTTCTTGGGCCGTCGCGCCTTCAACCATTTCTTCAAGGATTCAGGACTCTCTCCGGAGCGGCGACCGGCGAGAAGGCCAGCCACAGTCAGATCCTCGTCCAGATCCGGTTAGTGGATGTATGCCCCATCTCCGACAATCTCAAAATTGTTGCGCTCCTGGGACGTGCCATGCCACAGACGAGGATACCAGACCAGAGGCACAATAATCGTCCGCCCGTCCACGAGATCCACCGCCAAAGCCTCGTCAGTCACGCCGACCTTTCGGGCTCGAGCCTCTTGCGTCTCAACGGCCGAAGAATTCATGCCACTTCTCCATTAGTGTCTCGCGATGTTCTTGTACGAGCCGTGCGATTGTGTTGAGCTCCGTCCGATTGAATGGGCTGATCCTAGGCGGAACCTTCAACTCACGTCAAGGAACATCTCCAGAGGAAGAAGCAAACCGCCACGACGCCAAGATTACGTGCCATTAGAGAGACTGGGCACAACAAAAATCTACCCGGCAACTTGGAGTCTCTGATCCCCGAATTGCCGGGTTGCCCCATTACCTGATTGCCAGATGAGAGCTACGGCGTCTTGGCGGTGAAATGTTTGGCCTCAGTCTTCGAGACCGAAGCGCTTCAGGCGGGTGTAAAGCTGGGAGCGGGTGATCCCCAGGATCTTCGCGGCTTCGGACTTGTTGCCCTTGGTCTTGTTGAGGACGTCGAGCACGAGGTGCTTTTCCCATTCCGGAAGGGACTGGGTCGGTGGGGTCTCCGGCAGGGCGGCCGGCGCCTGTGGGACTGCAGCGGGATGATCCCTCCGGAATCCGATGCCAAGCTGGGCGGCGGTGAGCAGGCCGCCCTCGGACAGGATCATGGCCCGCTCGATGGCGTTCTGCAGTTCCCGGATATTCCCGGGCCAGGGATGGGCCAGCAAGGCGTCCCGGGCGTCCCGGCTGAGCCCCACCTCTGGCTTGCCCATTTGTGACCCCAACTCGCGCACGAAGTGTTCGGCGAGGAGCAGCACATCGTCCCCCCGCTCCCGCAGGGGCGGCAGGTGGATCCGAAACACGTTGAGCCGGTAGTACAGGTCCTCGCGGAAGTGCCCGGATTCCACCGCCCGCTCCAGGTCCCGGTTGGTGGCGGCAATGATGCGGACGTCGGCGTGGAGGGTGGTCGTCCCGCCCACCCGAACGAACTCGCCATCCTGCAGGACCCGGAGGAGCTTGGCCTGGACGGGATGAGACAGCTCTCCCACCTCGTCGAGAAACAGGCTGCCCCCTGCGGCCAGCTCGAACCGCCCGGGCTTTTGCCGGTCCGCTCCGGTGAAGGCCCCCTTCTCGTGACCGAACAGCTCACTCTCCAGCAGGGTCTCGGGCAGCGCGGCGCAGTTGAGGGTGACGAATGGTCCCTCCACCCGCGGGCTGGCATGGTGGATGGCGCGCGCGACCAGTTCTTTGCCCGTCCCACTCTCGCCTGTGAGGAGGACGGTCGTCTCGGCGGTAGCCACTTTCGCGGCGAGCTTCAGCGCCTCCTTCAGGCTCGGCGCCCGCCCGACGATCCGATCGAGGCCGTATCGCTCATCCAGGGCCTCCCGGAGCGTGGCCACCCGCTTTTCCAGTTTTTGTGCCCGCACCTCGGCCAGAGCCAGGCGCCGCTGCTCTTCGGCCAACCGTTGGTGCTGGACCGCCAGGACCACTTGGGCAGCGATCCCGTTGGCGACCTCGGCATCCAGTGCGTCGAACCAGTACGGGTGGCGCTTGCCAAAGTAGAGCCCGCCTCCTACCTCTTCCCCGAACCGGAGGGGGACGATCATGCAGGAACGCCCGCCGCCGTCAAGGATCCGCCGATCTCCCGGAAGGGCGGGGTCCAGCTCGACCGCAGCGTCCTGGATGACCACTGCCTCCCCGCCTTCCACCCGTCGGGCGAAGGAGTAGTGTTCGAGGGGAATCCGCTCGGGGGGCCCCTGGGCATCGGGCGGGCCGGCCGCGGCCAGTAGCTCCAGGTCCCTCCCGCTGGGGGAGATGAGCACGGCCCCCATGACGTCGAAGTCGAGGATCGGCTTCACCCCGTCGGCGAGACGGCCGAAGATGTCCCGGGCGTCGAGGCTGGTCGCCAGCACCCGGGTGAGGTTGCCGAGCGCCCGCAGGCGACGCCGTCGCTGTCGCTCGCGATGCAAGAGGACCGTGCTCTGAATGAACGGCGCGATGAGGTCGGCGATCTGCTTCGCCACCCCGAGGTGAGCCTCGGCGTAAGTTCCCGGGGTGAAGCTCGTCACGCCCAGCGCGCCGAGGATCCGGCCTCCGCCGAACATGGGTACGATTACTCCCGACCGGAAGCCTTCTTGAACGTGGCGCTCCTCGACCCCGTGGAGGCTCGCGAATCGGGCGTCTACGAGGACATCCTGCACGACCATCACCTCGCCGGAGAACACCGGCCTGATCGCCCACTCCGAGACCACGAACTTCGCGGAAGGCTGAAAGCTGCTGGTGTAGCTCTCGTGCCAGGCCTCCGGGCCGCCCGTTTCCGAGAAGACGGTGAAAACCTTCCCGCCCTCGGCCAGGTTGAGGATCACCAGTCGGTCGTGGGGGAGGATCCCCCGGATGCGCTGGGAGAACTCGTCGAGAAACCGGCGCGGGTCGAACTCCTCCTGCATGGACCGGCCGATGGCCGCCAGCGATCCCAGCAGATCGGCCAGCATGGACCCGGCAGCCTCCGGCCGTGGGTGTCGTGCTTCGCCTTCGTGGGACACGCCCGAGTCCGCGGATGAACGAGGGACCCCGGGCATGGTCGGGCTGGCTTGCGGGGTGGGCTCTGGATGAGGCATCCCATGATCCTTGGTTCCGAGGATTATACGACAGGGAGTCGGCCCGTCAAAGCAGAGTCGGTGGGGCGGGGATCAGCGGGTGACCTGGGGAGGCTTGCGGGCGGTATAGAACGTGGCTTGCGTGTGCCCCGAGGTGCGGTACTCGCCCGTTCCCGCCAGGCGAGCATTTACGAATCCAGCCTCTTCGAGCATCGCGAGGAAGACCCTCCTCGTCACGGCGCCGGCAATTCAGTCGGACCACTGGGCCTTGTCCGGCGGGACCCGGTCACCCACCAGTCCGATATCGCAGTCCTGGAGGCGACCGCCTGGGCGGAGGACACGGAAAATCTCCCCGAGTGCCTTGGGCTTGTCAGGGACCAGGTTCAGAACCCCGTTGCTCAGCGCCACATCAAAGCTCTCGTCGGGAAAGGGCAGGTCCTCGACCTGGGCCAGTCGAAACTCGAGGTTGAGGAAGTGTGCCACCTTGAGTCCCGCCTCCGCCACGGCGATCATCTCCGGCGACATATCAATCCCGACCACCCAGCCCGTGGGTCCGACGAGCTGCGCCGCGACGAAAGCGTCGAAGCCGGCCCCACACCCCAGGTCCAGGACCGCCTCGCCGGCGTGGATGGGCCCGAGGGCAAAGGGGTTCCCCACGCCCACGAACCGCTCGCGGACGACCCGCGGGACGGAGTCGAGGAGGTCGGGCGGATAGCCAAGGCCGCGCGCGCTCCCTTCGCCCGTGGGATACCGGAACAGGCCCTCGGGACAGGCGGCGACCTTGCGGTACTTCTCCGCGATGCCCTGCCCGATGCTGGCAATCTCCTGCGCCTGCATCACACCTTGCCTCCTCTGACAGTCTGTCGGAATCCCTAAAGTCACATCGCCGGCGCCAGTGTACTCCAAGGCGCCGGCGACGTCACTTGGTCGGTGGTTTCTGGCTACTTCTTGGCCCGGGCATCGGCCAGGGCTTTGTTCAGCAGGCCGATGCCCTCCTGGGACGCCGTGATCGAGCGCGCGAGAGATTCCCTCGCCATCGCGGGATTGTGGAAGCCGTCGGAGTTCTCGGCCGTCCACCACTCCCACAGGATATGGGCGGTGTCGTGGACGTCCCGGGCCTGTTTCAGGACCTCCTCGGGTACCCCCGCCCCCTTGGCCTCGTCGAATTTGTCGATGAGCTGGGCCAGCCAGAACTCAGCCTTGGTCATCTTGCCCCGGACGTAATTCTGGATGGCGTCGATCTGGTACTCCGCCTGCTCCTCGGTCCAGTAGGAGTGACACCTGACGCAGGTATCCTTCTTCATGTACCTGGCCGAGCGCTGCCCGTGCCAGGTATACGGCTTCTTGTCCTTGGTCATTACCTTTGGCATGTGGCAGTCCTTGCACTCCACCCCGTTGCGCTCGTGGACGCTTCCCCAGAAGGTTTCCGTCTCCGGGTGCTGGAGCTTGGTGAGGGGGGTTCCGGTGATGGCATGCCGGAAGTCCTTGAAGCTGATCTGCTCGTATTTCTTCTTGATGTCGAACACGTTCACCCAGGGGAAGTAGTTCGTCCGCCGATCGGCCATCCCGATGCTCTGGCCGGTCTTGGGATCCAGGCCGGGGTTGCAGTTGTACTCCACGTGGCACTGGGCGCACATCAGGTTCGAGTCCGGCTTGCTCAGAATCCCGATGGCGCGGAAGTCCCGGAAGGTCACCTTCTTCATGGTGATCTTCTGGCTCTTCTCCTTGTCGTAGGGGTAGGTGCCTTCGCCGCGGTCCACGACGGCGTTGATCAGCCCATCCCTGACGACCCGCGGTTGCCCGGAGTGCGGATCATGGCAGGCGAAGCAGTTGATGGGATGCCTCAGATCCCGGGCGAATTCCACGACCTTCGAGGTCCGGGACCACTGGGCGTTGGGGTCGGGGTCGCCCATGTACTTCCACTTGAGGATGTGATCCTGGGTCTTGCAGTTGAGACAGACCGGGTTGGCGGCCGTGGCCACCTGGGGGAGGAAGACCTTCTGGTCACTCGTCCCGGGCTCCTTGTCCACGAGCACGTCCCACGCATTCTTCTCTGCGCCCTTGGCGTCGGCGATCTTCGTCCAGTCCTTGAACTGGAACCGGCCGCCATAGGCGCGATCCACCACGTAGTGATCCACCAGCATGAAGACGTGGCTCCGGGGCTCGGCGTGCTCCTTGGAGAAGCCGTGGGGCATGATCAGTTTATCGAACAGCGGGGAGCGGCTCTTGAAGGTCGCTTTTTCGACGCGGGCCTTGGATTGGAGGTTGGGGGCCACGAAGGACTCGTACTGTTCCTTGTGGCAGGCGCCGCAGGCCGCATGCTCCATCCGCGTGACGGGCTTGGCGCTCGGATCCTGAACATGCTTGTCCAGCGCCTCGTGACAGTTGGCGCAGTTCACCTTGGCGTGTTTGCCCTTGGCGTGGAACTCTTCGATCTCCGCGTGGCAGCCGTAGCAGGTCTTCACGTCCACGGGTTTGACTGCCGGTGGCTTTGGCGCCGGACCGCGGGCCCTGGCGGCCACCGCATAGTCCGCCAGGAAGTACAACCCTAGGGCGAATGGAAGGGACAGGACGAGGCACAGCAGGAAGCGCTTCCAGGGCATGGCTCACCTCCTCTGCTGAGCAAGATCCGGGATGACCTGTGCTTCAGGCGGGTAGCATCAGTCGGGTGAGTCTACCAACGATTGCCTCGGAAAGTCCATGACCAAAATCATGATGGCTTTCATTTCTCGACATCCTGCCCAGCCGGGACCTGATTCGTCGCGATTCCTTCCCTCATTCGGCCCCTTCTAATGGCGGGTTGCTTGCTCCAAGAGATAGAGGTACGAGCGGTACACCCTGCCGGTGGCGCGGGTCAGGCCGATCTCGCAGGTGCGGCTGCTGGAGAAATGGCCGTCGTGCCGGCCGTCTTGAAGCTCGTCGGCCTCCCGCCGGGTGGCGGACTCGGTCAGCTCCGGGAACAGGAATCCCCGGTCGCCGGCGAAGCCGCAGCACCCGGCGTGGAGCGGCACGACGACCCTCTGACTGCAGGATCGCGCAATCCCCTCCAGCTTGACCGAGAGGTTCATCTTGATCACGGAGCAGACGGGGTGAAGGGCCACCGAGGAGACGGTTCGCCGGATGGGGAGGCGCGGAAGAAGCTGATCGTGGACAAAGGCGATGCTGTCCAGGATCCGAAGATGGTCGAACTTCTCCTGATTCTCCGGCGTCAGCGACGCTCGACACGTTGTCAGGCCGTACGTGCAGGGGCTGGTGTCGAGGACGATCGGCAACCGCCCTCGGTCCGACCACTCCCAGAACCGCGCGATGGCCCGATTCACGGCGACCCCGTGGGCCTCATCATATCCCTTGGAGGAGAAGGGCACGCCGCAGCAGGTTCCTGCGACATCTCCCGGGATCCAGACCGGTACCCCGGCACGCCGCGCGACGGTGACGAAGGCCTCCATCAGGGACATCCCGTCCGCCTCACCTGGCAGGCGGCCCATCACGCGCGAGATGCAGCTCGGGAAGTACACCGCCCGGGCGACGGCCTTCTCGGCGGCGGGACGGCGCCTCGAGGCAGGCCGCGGCATATCCGGGCTCCACACGGGAACGGGCCGGCCAGCCATCGCCCGAATCGCGCGGGTGAGGGCCATCATCGTCCCGGCGCCGAAGACCGATTGGACCAGGTGACCCAGGCGCAGCCCAAGGCGCAGTATCGGCTCCAGGAGGGCAAAGTGGACGGCGAGCCGCCATGCGACCTTGTGCGCAGCGGCCGAATGACGAAGCCGCCGGGACCGCTTTGTGAGCTGGCCGGTGTCGATGGCCACCGGGCACGCGGTGGCGCACAGGCCGTCCACCGCACACGTGTCCAGGGCCATGTAGGGGAAATCGGCCTCCAGGGCCGCGCGCAGCCCCGAGTCCCGCGGACGCTCCGCGAGCCGAACCATCTCCCGCCGGACCACGATCCGCTGGCGTGGGGTGAGAGTGAGGTCGAGACTCGGGCACCTGGACTCGCAGAAGCCGCACTCGATGCACTTGTCCACCTCATCCTCGACCACCGGCATCGTCTTGACGTCGGTGACGTGGGCCTTCGGATCGTGATTGATGATCACGCCCGGATTGAGCAGCCCCTCGGGATCCGCCAGCGCCTTGAGGCGCTGCATGATGGCGTAGGCCTCGGGGCCCCACTCGGTCTGGACGAAGGGGGCCATGTTGCGGCCCGTGCCGTGCTCCCCCTTGAGGGCGCCGTCAAAGCGGTCCAGCACCAAGCGGACCACGTCGTCCAGGAAGCGGGCGTACCGGTCCACCGCCGCCTGATCATTCAGGGACGGGGTAATGACAAAGTGGAGGTTTCCGTCCTTGGCGTGGCCGAAGATGATGGCATTGTCGTAGCCGTGCGTCCTGAACAGCCCGGTCAGAGCCAGCGTCCCATCCGCCAAGGAGTCGATGGGGAACACGACATCCTCGATGATCACCGTGGTGGCCCGCTCCCGCACCGCCCCCACCGAGGGGAACAGCCCCTGGCGGACCTTCCACAGCATCGCCTGCTGGAGCGGGTCGTGGGTAAAGCGTCCCGGCTCCAGGAGACTGAGGCCGCCCGCGGCGTCTCGGGCTGCCGCCTCCAGGCCGGGACGGTCGGTCTCGTCGGCTGCCTGGAATTCGGCGAGGAGGCCCGCCGCCCCCTCCGGGAGGCCTTTGATCGAGGCCGGGATCCCCGGTTGGCCCTCGACGGAGCGAAGGGAGGCCCGGTCCATCAGCTCCAGCGCCTTGGCGCCAGCATCCCTCAGGGGTACGATGGCGGCGCAAGCCGCGTACAGGTCCGGGAACAGGAGCAGCCCCGTGTACTTGACCGGTAAGTCGGGGACGGTGTTGAGGACGGCCTCGGCAATGAAGGCCAGCGTGCCCTCCGAGCCGATCAACAGATGCTCCAGGATCTTCACCGGCCGGTCGTAGTCCAGGAACGCATTCAAGGAATAGCCGGTGGTATTCTTCATCCGGTACTTGGATCGGATGCGGTCGGTCAGCCGTGGCCGGTCCAGAATCTCGCGCCGGAGGTCCAGGAGCCCCTGCGCCAGGCGGGGTTCTCGCTGGCGGAGCAGGTCGTCGGCCTCGGGGTCGGCGGTGTCGATCACCGTGCCCGAGGGCAGGACGATGGTGAGCGAGTCCAGGGTGTGGTAGGCGTTCTGCTCGACCCCGCAGCACATCCCGCTCGAATTGTTGGCGAGGATCCCCCCCATCATGCAGGCGTTGATCGAGGCCGGGTCCGGTCCCATCTTGGCGCGGTAAGGTCGGAGGGCGGCATTCACGTGGCCGCCGATCACCCCGGGCTGGACGCGCACCTTCTTGCCGTTGTCCTCGACCGTCACCTGCCGCCAGTAGCGGGCCACCTCGACCAGGATCCCGTCGGTGACGGCCTGGCCGGAGAGACTGGTTCCGGCGGCGCGGAAGGTGAGCGGGATGCGCTGCTCGTGGCTGAAGCGGAAGAGGGCCTGGATCTCTCCGACGGTACGGGTGCGGACCACGGCGCGGGGGATCAGGCGGTAGAAGCTGGCGTCCGAGGCGTAGGCGATCCGGTCGATCGGCCGGGTGAGGATCCGGTCCCGGTCCACGATGCCGGCGAGCAACTCTTTGAGACTGGAAGGGGTCAAGGAGTGGCCGGACGCGGGAGCGCGGACGGTTATACTGTTCACAGAAGGCTCGAGCATAGCGTCGCGTCCAAGAAATTCCTCCAGCCCCCTTTGGCCAAATCCCCCCTCCGCCCCCCCTTTTGCAAAGGGGGGGACGGGGGGATTTGATGGACTGAGGACCTCAGCGAACGGAACTGAGGTTAAGCCGTATCGAGCAGCCAGACGTACAGGGACTTGGGGCCATGCACGCCGAGCGTCAGCGTCAGCTCGATGTCGGCCGTGCGACTGGGACCGGTGACCAGGACGACGTAGCCGTCCTCCGTCACCTCGGCAAAGGCCTGGTGCAGGTCGGGCCGCAGGGCGCCCGGGCGAAGGATTGCCAGATGGACCCGCGGCAACAGCGAAACCACCCGCGGCTTCTCGGGCGACGAGCGCAGCAGCAGCGTCCCGGTCTCCGGCAGGGCGGCGTCCACGCCGGTCACGCCCAGATCGCATTCCGCCACCTCCCGCAGGTCAGCCTGCGGCGAGACGAGATGGACGCCGAGTGCCTTCAACCGGCTGGCCACATCCCAGGCCTGAAGCTCGGGCGTGGTCCACAGTGTTGCCTTCTTCACCTGCTCGGTCCTGACCAAGTCCGCCAGGGCGGCGTGCAGATCTTCCTGGTTGCGAAGGTGTCGAGTGACCCCATTCAGCTTGCCGATTTCGGCGAAGAGCAACTCGATTTCGGCATCCATGGGGCCGGCGGCCCGGGGCCTCACACGGGCCGACGGGGGCACGAGCGGCACAGGGGCACCGGGGGACCGATTCAGCGAGGCCCGTATCCTGGCCAGGATCTCCTCACGCGCTGCGTTCACATTCGCCTCAAAGTATCCCTCGCCCCTAGGCGAGCGTTAAACACCCCCTTCCCCCTTGATGGGGGAAGGCCGGGATGGGGGTGGGAGGTTCGCGGATTCCACCCCCACCTTTATCCTCCCCCATCCAGGGGGAGGAGTGTTTTTCGTGGCCCGTCTCAGGCGGACAGCCAGCGGATCCGCGAGTTCGGGCCGGTGATTGCTCAACGAGATCATCGGTGTTCGGGGGTGCGGCTGCGCCACCACTCCCGAAAGTCGGCGGCGAAAGCCGGCAACGGCCGCGCCATGGTCCAGCGATTCAGCGGTCGGGGAAGGTTTGGCAGCCACCCGTCGCGGAGGAAGCGAGTCTGCACGCGCTTGAGCAGCCGGGAGCCGAGTCGGTAGAGCCACGGCGTGCGAAGGCCCACGGCCCCCACTCGCGCGCCGGCGCGCAACATAGCTGGGGCCACGGGCCCCTCCTGGGCGTCCCCCTCGGCCACGCGGTGGCGCAGGTGCAGCAGGATCTCTGTAATGGGGATCTTCACGGGGCAGATCTCGTTGCAGGCGCCGCACAGCGTGGAGGCGAAGGGCAGGGCGCCGGCCACCTGGGCCCCCAGGATCTGGGGCGCGAGGATCGCTCCGGTCGGACCGGAAATCGGCCAGCCGTAAGCGTAGCCGCCCACGGTGTTGTACACGGGGCAGATGTTCAAGCAGGCCCCGCAGCGGATACAGAGCAGCGTCTCACGGCATTCGGGGCTCTGGAGGATGCGGGAGCGCCCGTTGTCCAGGAGGACCAGGTGCAGCTCCCAGGGACCCGTCTCGGCCCCGGTGCGGGGGGCGCCGCTGATGAAGGAGGTATAGCAGGACAATTTCTGCCCCGTGGCGCTCCGGGCCAGGAGCTTGAGCAGGACCGTGAGGCTCTCCCAATCCGGGACCACCTTGTCGATCCCGACCACCGCGACATGCAGGGGCGGCACGGTGGTGACCATCCGTCCGTTCCCCTCGTTGGTGACCATCACGATGGTGCCGGTCTCGGCCACCAGGAAGTTGCCACCGGAAATGCCCATGTCGGCCGCCAGGAATTCCTCCCGAAGGGTTTGGCGCGCGATCTGGCAGAGCTGCTGTGCCTCGGCGGCCGCATCCACACCCAGTTTCTCGCGGAACAGGGCGGCGATCTCTTCCTTGGACAGGTGGAAGGCGGGGACGACAATGTGGGCCGGTCCGACACCGGCCAGTTGCACGATATACTCGCCCAGGTCGGTCTCCACGACCCGGATGCCCGCGGCCTCCATCGCCTGGTTCAGGCCGATCTCCTCCGTGACCATGCTCTTCGACTTGACCACACGCCTCACCTGATGCTGCTCCGCGATGTCCAGGACGATCCGCCGCGCCTCCGCCGCGTCCCGGGCCCAGTGCACGTGCCCGCCCGCCCGCGTCATCGCCCGTTCCGCCCGCTCCAGGTAGTGATCCAGGTGCATCAGGGTGTGCAGCCGCAGGTCGTGACCGGCCTGGCGCAGTTGCTGCCACAGCTCCTGGCCCAGGATCTCGACCAGGGCCGCCCGACCGGTGAGGAACCGGGTCGTCGCCTTGTGCACCGCCGCCGGCATCCCGGGCGGGACCTGTTGCGTGTTGGCGCGGAAGTCAATGCGGGCGGGGCCGTGGCTCATGGCGGGTCTCCGTCGGCCGCCAGCACCTCGATCAGGTGCATGGCCCTGACGGGAGAGTTGGCCTGGCGGAGACCCCCCGCGATGTTCATGAGGCACCCGGCGTCACAGGCCACGACCGCCTCGGCGCCGCTTTCCGTGACGGCGCGGACCTTGGCCTCCATCATGGCCTGGCTCACCTCGGGGTAGATCACGCTGAAGACGCCGCCGAAGCCGCAGCACGTCTCCTCGCCGGCGAGGGAGATCAGCTCCAGGCCCTGCACCTTTGCCAGGAGCCGCTTGGGCTCTTCGCGGACGCCCAGGCCGCGCAGCAGGTGACAGGAGGCGTGGTAGGTCACCCTGTGGAGGAAGCGGGCGCCGACGTCGGTGACGCGGAGGTCCTTGACCAGGAACTCGGTAAACTCGCGGGTGCGCGCCGCCACCTCCACGGCCCGCTGGCGCTCCGGCGTCCCGGGCGGGAACAGGCCGGGGAAATGGTGCCGCACCATGTCCACGCAGGACCCGGAGGGCGAGACGATGTACCCATCGGTTTGTCCGAAGACCGCCAGCCACCTGCGGGCCAGGTCGCGGGCCTGCGCGCGAAAGCCGCTGTTGAAGAAGGGCTGGCCGCAGCAGGTCTGCGCCTCGGGGAAGGCCACCTCGACCCCCAGCCGTTCCAGCAGCGTGACCATGCGCCGGAGGACGCCCGGGAAGAACTGCTCGGTCAGGCAGGTGATAAAGAGTTGTGCCTGGATAGCCATGCCGGTCCCTTCAGTGTGGAGCGTAATACTCCCTTAACTCCGAGTCTCTCGCAAGCGCATAATGGGGTCGACCGGGGGCAGGATGATCGCCCCCCGTGAAGAGAATCTGAAGCAGGAGGGCACGGCCCAAGCGAGCTAGGTTGTCAAAGTGATACTCGTGCCTGAGGAGCAGGCGTCCACGGCACCCATCGTCTTGGGCGTGATCGCGGGCCCTTGGGTCCGCAGGAGGGTGTATGCAGTGGTCGACTAGGCCTTGCCGGCAGGATCGAAGGTCGGGTCTGTGAGCAGGCGCCGGCCGCCCCGCTCGGGGACCGCGGTCGGCACGCCGATTTAGGTGATGTGCAGGAGGCGAGTGTTCATTGTGCGTGCCTTCGATGCGTGCCCTCAGGGATGAACAACGAGTGGTCTAACGGACTGCAAATCAGCTGCCGGCGACCAGGCCGCCGGGGTACCGGGCCTGAACGTACGCCGCGGCAGGCGGGCGCACAAACGCTACTTCCTTGAAGACGCACGCGCCGGTCAGCTGCATTTGCGGGTTAGACCGCGACCCTTCACGCCCCGGGGTCCGGCACTGAGAGGTTCTTGCAGATCTTCTTAGCTAGGAGGTTCGAAATCTCAGTGTGACGTGGAACGGCCTCAACAGCACCGGTCTGGGGATTGCA
>Ga0209172_10000721_pt1 | contig 85933 bp, 86 predicted proteins | sample LarsenN4metaG_FD_184113 | JGI IMG/M metagenome (GOLD analysis project Ga0209172, IMG submission 184113) | Hot spring sediment bacterial and archeal communities from British Columbia, Canada, to study Microbial Dark Matter (Phase II) - Larsen... ... | reverse complement strand
CGTTCGCTTCGCCCGATGGAGTGTAGGTCCCACCGGACTTCCTCAACGTCCTCCTTCCCCCGGATTTAATCCGGGGTTCGGAGGACGAAGCGACGCCTGCCGCGCCGGCCGATGTCTGACATCTCAAAGGTTCGGTGCACTTCGAAATCCTCCCATGTCAGACGTGAAGCAGTCTAACACGGCCGTCTTTCCGTCGGATTCGATGGCCCCCAGCTCGCGTGTTTTCAGGCACTTAGCCGCGAAAAGTCGACAAGAGCGAGGGTGCTTATGGTTGTTTCGTTGAACGTTGGCACCCCTTGTGCGCCGAAGCTCAGAAGGCGCTATCGCGCCAGCCACTTGTAGGCGACGGCAAGCACGACGCCGTAGAAGATGTGGCCGACGATCGAGGCGGCGCCGCGCGCCATCTCGAACCATGGGAAGAGCGCCGTGAAGCCGTAGAAATTGATCGCGTAGAGCACCAAGCCGAACACGGCGCCCACGGTCAGCGCGGGCCAGAGGCTGAGCCGCTCGGCGGCGAGCCCGAATATGACGGCGTAGAGGATCGAAAGCGGAAAGTGCACAGCGCTAGCCGCAGCGAGGACGCCCAAGTCGAATGTCGCCGGCGGCGGCAGCACGTCGCGGCCGAGCAGGATCGCGCCCATCATGCGTGGCGCGCCCGAGGCGCTTTGTCCCATCATGGCGACGAGCGCCATTTCGAGCACGAGAAACGCAGCGCCCGCGATCAGACCCGACCAAACGACGGCGCGCCAGTGCGCATTGCTGCGGCAGCGGCGTTTCGGTCGCGATTTGGCGCGCGCGCCAGATGCGATGCTGCGCATCCGAGAGCGGTTGGTCCACGCGCCCATGCTCGCGCACGGCGCCGTCGCGATAGAGCGCGCGATACGCCACGGAGAGCTGATCGCTTCGATTCCTGATGAAGAGGAGTTGCACGCCGTCCGGCGTGCGCTCCGTGATGTAGCCGCGGAAACCTTCGGCGCGCGGATCGGCAACGTCTGCGAGCATGCGGTCCGTGCCATGCCAGGCGGCTTGATCGTGCTCGTAGAGCTCCCGTCCAATCGCCGCCGCGCGCTCGACGGCAGCAAGGTGCTCGCTGGACTGGGCGTGCACCGGCGGCGTCGTTATGGCGACAAGCAAGAAGGCGAGCGCCCGCAGCATCATGTGCAGCATTCTAGCGCTGCTGTAACCCTCGGCAAGGAACGAGGTCGCGATGATCTCTAGCGTCACACCGCGTACACGCCCCGGACGTGGCCGTCGGTGTAGGCGAGGATGCGGCGCTCGCCGCCGGGCCAGGTGGTGAGGTCGACCACCATGCGCACGCTATCGCGCACGCCGTCGGTGAGCGCTTCGGGCTCGAGACGCACCCAGGCGAGCGGGGCTTCGGGGCTCGCCAATTCGCCGGCTTGGCGGATGGCGGTGACGATGGCGGCGCGGGACTCTCGCGGCGGGTATTGCAGAAAGATCGAATGATACACGATCGTCGCGGCGTCGAGCGCGCGTTCGGCGAGCTTTTGCACGAGCCATTCTGCGGCGTCGGCGCGCTCGACGCGCGCGCGCGACTGCCTGGCCAAGGCGACGGCGCCGTCAAACCGCGCGAGGCGTTCGGGCTGATCGGGCCATATATACGAGCGCAATCGCAGGAGCTGCGCCGGATCGTCGATGCCCAGCGGATTGAGATCGCAGGCGGCGCGGCTGCGCACGTGCAGCTGGGCTTCGACAGGCGGCGCCGGGCCGCTCCAATCGGTGTCGATCTTCACAGGACTGTCGCCGCCCCAGCTCCAGCTCTGCGTACGATAACGAAAGCGGTCCCAGCTCAGGTTGAGGCCGGCGCTGGCGCCGATCTCGAGCATGTCGGTAGGGCCGCGCCAGTCCTTTGCGAAGGTGAGAAAGCCCGCGAGCAGCGCAATCGATCGTCGCACTTCGTTGGTTTGCGGCGGCGATTGGATGAATTGCGAGATCCAGCCGTGCTCGCGCGCGAGAAATGCATGCGCGACGGGCCAGACCTCGTCCATGCGCCATTGTGCACGCGCATTGGGATAAAGATCGGCGAGCACGGGGTCGCGGCCCGAGAGCGCGGCGGCGTGCAGCGCACCGGCCAGACGCAGCGCGAGCGCGTCGGCGCGCGGATTGGTGGGCCAGTCGCTGACGAGATCGGCGATCGGCCCGCCGGCTTCGAGATCAGCTGCGAAACGGCGGACCAACTGGCCGGTGAACGGCGAGCCGTACGCTTCGCAGAACGTCGCCTGCTCGTTGAAGTGGGCGAGGACGGCGGCGGTCGTCATCTTCCCTCCCCGCCCGTTTCGGGGAGGGATCGTGAGGCGCCTACTCTCACGCGCGCTCCACCGCCAGCGCGATGCCTTCGCCGCCGCCGATGCAGAGCGAAGCGACGCCGCGCTTGGCGTCGCGGGCTTCCATCGCGGCGAGCAGCGTCACGAGCACGCGCGCGCCGCTGGCGCCGATCGGGTGGCCGAGCGCGCAGGCGCCGCCATTGACGTTGAGCTGGTCGAGCCCGATGCCGAGCTCCTTCATCGCGATCAGCGGCACCACGGCGAAGGCTTCGTTGATCTCCCAGAGATCGACGTCGCTCACTTTCCAGCCGGCGCGCGTAAGCGCCTTCTGGATCGCCGGCACGGGCGCGGAGGTGAACTTCGACGGCTCTTGCGCGTGCGAGGATTGCGCGACGATGCGGGCGATGATCTGCTTGCCCTGCTTTTCGGCGTCGGCGCGGCGCATGAGCACCAGCGCGGCGGCGCCGTCGGAAATGGCGGAGGCGTTCGCCGCGGTTACGGTGCCGCCCTCGGTGAAGGCAGGCTTGAGCGAAGGGATCTTCTCCGGCCTTGCCTTGCGCGGCAGTTCGTCCGTGTCGATCACGCCAGCCTTGCTTTCGATCGCGGCGATCTCGCGCCTGAAGCGCCCTTCCTTGGTCGCGTTCTGCGCGCGGGTCAGCGTTTCCAGCGCATAGGCGTCTTGCTGTTGGCGCGTGAGCTGGTACTCCTTCGCCGCTTGATCGGCGTAAACGCCCATGGCGAGGCCTTCGTAGGCATCTTCGAGTCCATCGTACGCCATGTGGTCGAGCATCTTGTCGTGGCCGTACTTCTTGCCCCCGCGATGCGAGGCCAGCAGGAACGGCGCGCGCGACATGGATTCCATGCCGCCGGCGACGATGGTGTTGGCCTCGCTCGCGAGCAGCGCCTGGCGCGCCATCGCCACGGCCTGCAGCCCCGAGCCGCACATCTTGTTGAGCGTCACCGCTTCGGTGGATTTCGGCAGGCCGGCATGGATCGCGGCTTGGCGCGCGGGCGCCTGGCCTTGGCCGGCCGAGAGCACATTGCCCATGATGATCTGATCGGGATCGCGCACGCCGGCTTCCTGCACGGCAGCCTTCACGGCGATGGCGCCGAGCTCGGGCGCGGCATAGCCGGAAAGCTCGCCCTGCAGGCCGCCCATCGGCGTGCGCGCCATGCCGACGATGACGATGTCGTCTTTGCCGTTCGTGCTCATGCTTTGCTCTCCGGACGCATTACCAAGAGTGTCGACGTGCCGTGGGCGTACAGCTTGCCGGCGGCGTCGGTGATCTTGCCTTCGGCGGTGATGATGGTGCGCCCTTGCGCCACCACCCGCCCCTCCGCGCGCAGGACGCCGGTGTTCGGCATGATGGCGCGGACCAAATTTCCTTTGGTCTCCAACGTGGTGTAGCCGACGCCGGCGGGCAAGGTCGTATGCGCCGCGCAGCCGGTGCAGCTGTCCAGCAGCGTCAGCGCAAAGCCGCCGTGCACGACCCCGAGCGGGTTGAGGATGCGTTCCGAAGGCTCGCCCTCGAAGACGGCAAAGCCGTGATCGACCTCGACGAGGCGAAAGCCAAGCGTCGTGGCGATGCTAGGCGACGGGAAGCGCCCGGCGATCAGCGCGCGCATGGCGTCCAGGCCGCTCAGGCCCATGATCTCGCGCGCGATGTCGTCGGCGGTCATCCGCCCGCGCTAGCAGATTACAATTGCGCAAGCCAGCCTCGCTGCTAGAGTTCGGGAGCGGTGGGGAGGCTTCCCATGAGACTGGCCGTTATGGCTTTTGCGCTTGCCCTGTTAGCGGCGCCTGCGGCTCTGGCGCAGAAGGGCGGAGCGTCGTCCGCAGGCGACCAGTTGACCATCCGTGTCTGCAATCAAAGCGGGCGCAACGCCTTCTCGGCGGTGATCTATCGCAGCGGCGGTACGTGGCGCAGCGAGGGCTGGTGGCGGGTCGACAACGGCGCCTGCCTCGACTTGGCCGTGAGCGACAATCTCCGCTTCTATGTGTTCGCCGAAGAGGTGGGCAACACCGAGTATTATTGGGGCGGTAGTTTCGAGCACTGCATCTGGCGACCGGGGCCATACAACGACGTGATCGATCCGAATACGACGGTGTGCAGAGATGGTCAGGTCTCGGTGATGTTCGCCGAATGGGTGGCGGACCAGTACGGCACGTTTACCTGGACCTTAGAGCCTTAGCGGCTCACGCGGTCGCCGCGATCCAGCCGCCGCCGAGCACGCGCGTGGAGCCGGGATCGTAGAACACGGCGGCTTGGCCGGGGGCGACGCCTTCTTCCGGCGCATCGAGCACGACGGACCAACCCGCGCCGATGCTGAGCTTTGCCGGCACGGGCGGGCGCGTGGAGCGCACGCGCACGAGGATGGCGCGGCCGTCGAGCACGTCTTCGCCGGCGGCGCGTTCGCCGATCCAGTTCACGTCCTTGAGCGCAATGCGCGACACGCCCAGCGCTTCGCGCGGGCCGACGATGACGCGCTTGGCGGCGGCGTCGAGCTTGACGACGAACAGCGGCTCGCCGGTGGCGAGCCCGAGGCCGCGGCGTTGGCCGACGGTGAAGTTGATCACGCCATCGTGGCGGCCGAGCACGCGGCCGTCGAGGTGCACGATCTCGCCGGGCTCGATCGCGCCGGGGCGCAGCTTTTCCACGAACGCCTGGTACTTGCCTTGCGGTACGAAGCAGATGTCTTGGCTGTCCGGCTTTTCGGCGACGCGCAGCCCGAGTTCGCCAGCGAGTTCGCGCACGCGGCTCTTCGGCAGCCCGCCCAGCGGGAACCGCAGGAAATCGAGCTGTTCGCGCGTGGTGGCGAACAGGAAATAGGTTTGGTCGCGGCTGGCGTCCGCGGCGCGGTGGAGTTCGGGACCCTCGGGGCCTTCGAGCCGTTGCACGTAATGGCCGGTGGCGAGACAGTCGGCGCCGAGATCTTCGGCGACGCGCTTCAAATCCTTGAACTTCACCGATTGATTGCAGCGCACGCACGGGATCGGCGTGGCGCCGGCGAGATAAGTGTCGGCGAAGTCTTCCATCACCGCGTGGCGGAAACGGCTTTCGTAATCCAAGACGTAGTGCGGAAAGCCGACCGCGTCGGCGACGCGGCGCGCATCGTGGATATCCTGTCCGGCGCAGCAGGCGCCCGGCTTGTTGACGGCCGCGCCGTGATCGTAAAGCTGGAGGGTGACGCCGACGACGTCATAGCCCTCGCGCGCCAGCATCGCGGCGACGACGGAAGAGTCAACGCCGCCCGACATCGCCGCCACCACACGTGTTTGCGATGGCGGCTTGGCGAAGCCCAGCGAATTACGGGTGCGGGCGCCCACTTTGGGCGGGGCCAGGTTCAAATCGGTCATGCTCTCCTCCCCCTGGGGTCAAGGCCCAGGGCGAAGGCCTCATATACGGCCGCAGCGGCGCGCCTGCTAGGCGGGACGCTCAGCTCTACCGTGCGCGCCGCGTGTGCAGAGCCAGAATCGCGGCGCGCTGCCCTGCGGCGGCCTCAGCATGACCGGCCATGTCCCCCTGCGCGCGAAACGCATCGCCAAGCGATCTCCAGACCTCCGGCAGGGCCTCGTGCAGCGCTGGCGCCGCGCTCAGCGATTGGCGATAAAACGCCACCGCCTCTTGCGGCCGTGTGGATGATGTGGCGTCGCCCAGTCCGCGCAGAAGCTGGAATCTGAGTTCGCCGCCCTCCGGCAATGCTTGCTCCAATGCTTCCCGGAACGCGCCTTCCGCTGCGGCTGCATTTCCCTGGTTCAAGAGAATGTCGCCCCGCGTGTACGGCAGCAACGCGACCGCGCGGGCGCGCATCGGCTCTGTCCAGCGCAGCACCGTGTAATCGGGATCCAGTTCAACTGCGGCGACCGCATGCGGGAATGCAACCTGCGCCTGGGCTTCTGCATACATGATCTCAACGTGAACTTGCGCGCTCTGCCCAGCTACGCCGCAAATACGGACGGGCAGGCGCGCGCGATAGTATGGCGGCGCCTGAGCCAGGTTGAGAGTCACGTTGCGGCCGTCGTGACGCCATGCAAACGAAAATGACGGCGCGCCGACGCGGGTGAACCACTGGTCGATGAACCACGCATCAGCGCCGGCCACGCTGCGCAGACTCTGCATGAACACGTCGAGTGAGACCCGCTGGTAAGCGTGCTCACTTGCGAACGACGACAGGAAGGCTGCAAAGCGGCGGCGTCCCAGCACACGCGAGAGCATGTCCCATACAAACATGGCCTTCGAATTGGCGACGCGTCGCGCTGTGAAATCGTCCGCGGCATGGAACTCCGCTAACGGCGCGTCGATGCCCGCGAGCGACCGCGCCAAGTACCAGAACGCGCTGTATTCGGTATAATAGCCTGGATAACCGGTACGGCGATAGGAGCGCGCCGCGTCTTCTCCCTCGAGAGCTTCAACGGCGCGAAGCGATCCATACTGCGCGAGCGATTCGTCCATGAGGTAAGCGCCGGGCAATCCTCGCCTGCGAACGCTTCCGCCCCACCATTGATGCGCCGCCTCATGCGCAAAGAAAGCCGTATTGAACGGCTGTTCGAAATAGTCGCCGATCAGCAGCATGAATCCGTCGAGACTCGCGCCATCGAACCCAGCCGCGCGCGCAGCCTCCGTCGGCGCCTCGACAAGATCGAGACGACGATCGGGGAGTGGGCCGAATTCCCGTTCCAGAGCGCGCAGGACGAGTTCTATCCGGGCGCCGAACTGCGCTGTCGAAGGCCGGCTCTGGAGCAACCAAACCCGCGAGTGCTCCGGCCTGCCCGCGGGTGCGAGATAGCGACCAGCCGCGAAGGCAAAATAGTTGGGCGTTTGGGCACGGAAATAGACTCTGTCGTCCGCTGTCGAACCGAGACGCTGTCCGCTCGATACGACGGTGAGATCGCCAAGACGGTAGGACAGAACGCCGACGCCTAGAAGCCGGATGTCGTTCTCGTCCACGACCTGTGGGTACCAGGCAAAGGCCGCAGCCGAGACGAACACCGCATCTCGCGCGAGCGCGAACAAAAGGCCAGAGCGCTGCTCCAGCCGTAGCGAGAAGGACAGACGCTCCGGCGGTTCACGGCCGGCCGGCAGCGCCACTCGCCATCGGCGCAAGTCGCCGACGCCATCCTCGTTTCGCACGAGAGGAAGGTCTGCCCCAGCCTCGCCGTCCTCAGAGGTCCAGATCCGTACATCGGCGGCCGTATCGGCAAGAGCAATCGTCAGCGTGTCGCGTCTAGAAAGTGAGGCGGGTAGCGTCACCGTCCCACGCACGATGAGCGCCGAAGCTTCGTCCGCAAGCGCCACATCAAGTTCGTAATAAGGAACGTCACCTGCGGTCGAGGCGGCGCGCGCGCCTCCGCGCTGCGCCGCGCAAGCAGGCGCGATGGCCGCTCCGATGACAAAGCTCCGGCGGTCGACAGGGACGCAGTGCATATCGCTCTATTCTGGACGTTGGCCGGTTCGGCGTATTGAATGGGATTTGCACTCTGGCAAGGCGACTCTCCGGGAGGTGGTTTGGTGCTGCGCCTGCAAAGACGCGAAACATTTGGCGACATCCTGGGCGGCTGGCAGAGCGCGCCGGTCACCCTCAGCCGCCATGCCCCTTATGGATCGACAGGCTGGCATCGGCACGATAGCTCCTATCTGTGCGCCGTGGTTGCCGGCTTCTTTCTGCACCGGGAAAACCGCTTGGAGACAGAGGGCCAATGCGGCGCCCTCATTCCGGTCAACGCCGATGAACCGCACTGCGACAACTTCGGCGACGCCGGCGCGATCTGCATCAACATATTCATAGACGACGCACCGCGATGTTCGTCGCGAACCGCCTCAACAAAAGCGCGCGATCTACTCGCTCGGATGGCTGTTGAGCTGGCGCTGGGCGCCGCTCACGACTGGTTGACCCTTGAATCCCTCTGCGCCGAGCTGACTGTCGAACTGTTTTCAAGGGCCGATGATGCAGACGATAGTGCGATCGTGCTCAAGGTCATTGAGGCGCTCGAAGACGCGCCCGTCCGCGCCTGGTCCCTTTCAGAACTTTCGTTGCTCACGAATCGTCATCACGCGTCGCTTGCGCGCACATTTCGCCGACGCACGGGGCGCACGATCGGAGACTGGCTCAGGCGCAGTAGACTCACGCGACTGTGTCTCGATCTCAGCACTACCGACGCGCCGCTGGCAGAGCTTGCGCAGCGGCATGGCTACTCAGATCAGGCGCACATGACTCGCAGCTTTCGAGCGTTTGCAGGCCTTACTCCCGGCGCGTTTCGGCAAAAGTGGGGCTACGCAAAACGCTAGAGATATTTCAGCAAGCTGAGTTGCGAAAGGTCCGCGAAGGTTTTTGCCGCAGCTTCGTACTGCACCAGCAGCGCGCTGAGCTGGATCGAGACCATGGCGATGTCGGCGTCGGCTTGGTCGCCGATCTCCTTTATCAGCAGATTGGAGCGTTCCTGCAGGCGCACCTGCTCGGTCTCGAGGCGCTTGTACAGCTGGCCTGCGCGGCCCTCTTCGGTGTTGAACCTACTGGCTTCGGCGTCGAGTTGAGCCGCGATGTTCTGCAGTGCGGTGCGGGTGTCGGCGCTGATCGGTTGGCCGATTTGCCCGCCGGCGCCGTCGATGAGGCCCTTGAGGCCCCGCAGCGTGTCGAACAGCCCTTGCGAAAGTTCGGAGGCTTTCGCCGACAGTACGATCGGTGCGCCAACCCCGAGATCGAGCACCTGGTGACGCGCGGCTTCGTCGAAAATATCATCCGGCCCGGCCGCGGCCTGCAGCTGCTGCAGCGTGCTGATCTTGACCGGCCCCTGCCCTTGGCGTTCGCCAGCGAACAAGGGCTGCCCATTCCATGTTTCGTTGAGCGCAGAGACGACGCTGGCGAACGACAGGTCCAGCTCGATGGCGATGCCGCGTCCGTCATTGGCGCTGATCGCTTCGCGTATGGACTGCGCCAGCAGTCTGGAGGCGTGCGCGACTTGGCCGAGTGCGGCGCCTTGGACGCCGAAGCGCGCTTGCAACTGGTTGATGACCGAGGCGCGCGCGTCCGCATTGGCGCGCAGCGACTGCGCGTTGAGCAGACGGCTCGAAGCGCCGCCGAAGCCCTGCAGATCCTCGGCCTCGCGGCCGGACGCCATCTTGGCCTGCAGGTCCGACAACTCGCGCGTGATGCGACGAATGTCGACTTGCGCCTGGCTGATGAAACGAAGCGTTACGGGACCGCTCACGGCGTTCTCCTATCAGCGGTAGCCAATGGCCATGAGGACATCGAGCATGTCGGTGGCCGCCTGGATCACGCGCGCGGCCGCGGCGTAAGCGTTCTGATACGTGGTCATCTTCAAGAGCTCGTCGTCGAGGCTCACGCCTTCGATGTGCGCGCGGCGATCGGCGGCGGCAGTCGCCACTGCTTCCGCGCCTTTGAAGGCGCGCTGCGCATCAGACGCCAAGCGCCCGGCTTCGCCGCCGAGACGCGCCGCGTAGATCAGCAACGAGGCAGACTGAGCCGTAAGCACGCCCGCGGCCGGGAAGCTGCGGATGGAATCGCGCGCGGCGACGAGCGCGGACGCGCCGCGATTGTCCCCCGCTTCGATCACACGCGCGCCCAGCGCGGTGGTGAGGTCGGGGCGGCCGACCGCCAGCAGGCCGGGATCCGCCGCGATCGCGGAGTCGACGTCGATCTCCAGCGCACGCGCCATAGTCGACGCCTCGGACAAACCGTGGAGCGCCGAGAACGATACGCCGGTGGCGCCCCGCTGTGTGGTGTCGGAAACAAGGGCGATCTGGAAAGCCGGATTGTTGGCGAAGGAAACGCGCCCGGTGGCGGCGTCGATCGAGAACGCGCCGAACTCGCCCAGGCCCGTGCCGCTGGCGTTGAGCGCAGCGATGAGATCGTCCCAGTCGCTTCCCGCGCCGGCGAGCGCGCCGGAAATCGATATCGTGCGCGTGGTGATGAAGCGACCGAAGGAATCGCGCACCTGATAGGTGATTTCGCCGCCGGCCTGCAGCCCATGCAGATCGCTGCCTTGAACGCCGCTTTCGAAGAACATCGGCGTTGGGCGGCCGACTAGGTCGTTGAGCCCGAAGAAGTGCGAGAAGCCGCGGCCAGCGCGCGCGCTTGGATCGGCCGCATCCTGCTGCACGACAACGCCGCCGCCGCCGATGTTGAGGGTGAGCACGCCGCTGCTGAAGGTTGCGCTGCCGGCGGGCGTGGCGGCGGCGAGCGCTGCATTGAGCGCAGCGGTGAAGTCCGCAATCGTGCCGCCGGCAAAACTGAACACGCCGGGCGGCGCTTCCGCCGTGATCGTCTGCGCGTCGAAGTCGATCGAAAGGCGCTCGCGCAGATTGCCCTGCGCATCGGTCACCGCGACGAACGCATTGCCGGTGAACCCGAGCGCATCCGTGCCGAGGAGCCCGGTCTGCCGGCCCGTCAGCTGGCTGACTGCGGGCGATGAGGCGTTCTCGTTGTGAACGGCGTTGAGGGCGTCGCCCAGAACGGCGGCGAAGCCGCCAAGCGCTTCGCTCAGGCCCACGAGGTCCTGATCGCGCAGCTGCAACAGCCCCTTGATCTCGCCTGCGATCAGGAACGGCTCGAGATTGGACTGCGTGCCGAGTTCTTCGTTGATCTTGATCACGCCGTGTGTCGCGAAGGGCGAGGCGTTCGGCGTATAGCTGAGCTTTGCCGCCGTAAGGCCTACCAGCAGCGCGCCGCCGCTGGTGCGCACATGCACGCCCCCTTCCGGCACCGGCGAAACGCGCACGTCGAGCAGACGAGAGAGTTCATCGATCAGCGCCGACTGTGCGTTCTCCGCGGCGCTGGAATCGGCGCCGGTGCGCTTGTTGAGACGAATCTCGTCGTTGAGCGCGGCGATGCGATCCATCAGGCTCTGCGCTTCGGCGACGGAATCGGCGATGCGCTGATCGGCTTCGGCGACGAGATCCTGCAGCGACTGACCGATGCGGTGGATCTCCGTGTACATCGACTGCAGCGTCGAGACGGCGTCGACGCGCCGCAGCGTGGACGAGGGATCGACGCCGAGTTCGGTGAGCTTCGACCAGAACTCGTCGAGCGTCGCGAACATTGACGTGTTGCTCGCCGGATCGCCGAAGCTCGCCTGCGCGCGCGCGAGCAAATCCGCGCGCACCGAGGCGGCGCCGCGGGCCGCAGAAGCGATGTAGCTTGCAGTGGCGAGAAAGCGGTCGGCGGCGCGTTGGATGCTGGAGATTTCGACGCCAGCGCCGGCGCCCAGCTGCGTGCGCGGCGCGAGCGTCACTTCGGTGCGGACGTAGCCGGGCGTGTTGACGTTGGCGATGTTGTTCGAGGTGACGCCCATCGCCGTCTGCGCGGCGCGGAGCCCGGACAGGCCAGAGAGGAGGACGCTGGTCAGGCCGACCATGGCAGGCCTCCCGGCAGAAGGCGCCCGGCGCCCGGCCGATTTTGCCGGGCGGCGAGGTCCGCGCTCGCGAGCGCGCGTGAAGGCGTAAGTGCTTGGTTCAGCACATTTTTCTCCGACGCGCGCGCCGGTGCATGCGGGTAAGCAAGCGCGCGCGCCGGCCCCTCTTCGCAAGGCTGGGGCCATGGTGAACGGGCCGGCAGAAGCTGCCGGGCTGACAGGCGCATTTTGCCGAGAGAGCGGACCGCCGAAGCGTGGGTTGCATTGTTTTTGTGAGCTTTTCTTTGGCCAGCGCGCTGGCCTGGCGCTTGCTCGCGTCCGTCGCGCCGCATCCGAGGACAAGCGCGTGCGGCGAGGGGGGACGTATGGACTTTGCGGCCGACGCCGTACTCGACGTGATCGCACCGCCGGCGCGGCCCGCGCCGGCGCGCGCACCGTCTGCAGACGCCGGCGAATCCAGTTTCGCTGAGCAATTGCAGGCGCTCGCGCGGGAAGATGCGCTCACGGAACAATCGATGGAGCAAGGCGCCGGAACCGAAGCCGCAACGAACTTCAAACCTTCGGAGTCCCTCGGCGCAGATGTTGCGCCCGCGCCGCAGACGCTGGAGCGGCCCACCTCGCCTGTGTTCGTACAACTGATGGCGGCGGGCGCCCCGACCACGCCGCAGCCCGCGGCGCAAACGCCGCCAACAGCGCAGGCGCCTGGACCGAACAACGCTCCGAGCGCTGAGCCGCCCGGCCCCGCAATGGCCGCGCCCGCGCACGTTGCACCAAGACCAGCCGATTCGGCCGCCGCCATGCCGACCGAAGCGGACGCCACGCCCGCGCCGCCGCCGCACGCGCAGAAGAACGCGACAACGCCGGCCGAAAAAAGCAGCGCTCCAACCGCGCCGGCGCTGGCGCCAGCAGCCTCCGCTGCGCCGAGTGCGGCGCAGACCACTGCAACACCCGCATCGACGCCGACTGCATCGCAGACCACTGCCACACCCGCATCGTTGCCGACTGCATCGCCCGCCGTAGCGCGCGCGCCGTCAGCGGCCCTTCCGGAGAGTCCCACCGCCACGATCGCGGCGGCTCAACCACAAGCGGGCTCCGCACCGGACGCACGGCGAGCAAGAGCGCCATCGCATAACGAGTCGGAATCCGGTGCGCCGCCAGTGCCCCAGCGTCCGGCTGCGCCCAGCTCGGCAACCGTACCGAAACTCAACGCCAAGCCGGCAACGCCGCACCGCGGCGCGCAAGAGGCCATTGCAGTCACGCCGCTGGACACATCGGACGCATCGCCGACGCCGCAGCTCATGTCGACCGGCCCCGCTTCTGCCGCTTCCGCCCAGGCGCAGCACGCGGCGATCGAGCACGCCGCACGCGCCCTTCCGGCCGCCCAGCAAGTGGCGCGCGAGATCGTGCGCCGCTTCGAGGGCGGCAGCACGCGCTTCGAGCTGCGCCTGGACCCGCCCGAACTCGGGCGCGTGGATGTTCGGCTCGATGTTTCACGCGACCACCGCGTTTCGGCCGTGATCGCGGCGGACAGTCCGCAAGCGCTGACCGAACTGGCGCGACATGCGCGCGAACTCGAACAGATGCTGCAGGGCGCAGGCCTCGAACTCAGCGACAATGGCCTGTCCTTCGACCTGCGGCAGAGCCGAGAGCGAGCGGACGCCGAAGAAATCAACGGCGTTCGCGGCGCGCTCTCCGCGGAGCCCGAAGAGGCGCCGCCTGTTGCGGCGCGGCCGCTCGGCTACGAACGCTGGCGCGGCGTGCGCGTGGACATGATGGTGTAAGCGATGCCGATCACGCCCGTCGCCGTAGACTCGAGCCAGACCGCGAATGCTCGGACGCGCCTTTCCGACAACTACGACACATTCCTCGTGCTGCTGACCGCGCAGCTGCAGAACCAGGATCCGCTGGCGCCGATGGATTCTACGCAGTTCACGCAGCAATTGGTGCAGTTCAGCCAGGTGGAACAGCAGATCCGCACCAACGAGCAATTGCAAGGCTTGGTCGCGCAGTATCAGGCGGCGTCCGCAGGCGCGGCGCTCTCGTATCTCGGCAGGGACGCGATCATCGAGGCGAACGAAACTTACCTCGCCGGCGGCCAAGCCAACTGGGCCTATCGCCTGCCGCTGAACGCCGACACGCTGACGATCTCGGTCAGGGATGCGCAGGGGCGCACCGTGTACGAGACGACGGCGGCGCCGCGCACGGCGGGCGAACATCTGTTCAGTTGGGACGGCACGAAGAGCGACGGCACGACCGCCGCGGACGGCGTCTACCGCATCGTCGTCACGGCGCGCGACAGCGCCGGCACGGCCATCGCGCCGACGATCAATGTGCGCGAAACCATCATCGGCGTCGATTTCTCCGGGTCGACGCCGGTCGTCATCACGCCTTCGGGCACGCGCGGACTGGAGACAATCCGATCGGTGCTCGATCGGGGATGAGATAGCGCCGGCCGAACGCCGGCGCTTCATGCGCAGAAGCGCTCCATCGTTGACCTTTGAGACGCCGCGGCGGGGGACGCCGACGGCGATGGAGCTGGGACTATGTCGATCTACACCGCCTTGCGCGCGGGCGTTTCTGGCCTCACCGCCAATTCGAGCGCGCTCGCCGTCATATCCGACAACATCGCCAACGTGAACACCGTCGGCTACAAGCGCTCGGGCGTCGATTTCAGCGCGCTCGTCAACGCGCAGAACTCGAACACGACCTACAACGCGGGCGGCGTGTTGCCTCTGGTGCGCCAGCAAATCTCGCTGCAGGGCTCGCTCGAGCAATCGCGATCGACCACCGACATGGCGATCTCGGGCGACGGGTTCTTCATCGTCTCGACCAACAACCAGCAGCTCTCCAACGGCGGCAGCGTACTGTTCACGCGCGCGGGCTCGTTTACGATCGATGCGGATGGCTACATGGTGAACGCACAGGGTCTTTTCCTGCAGGGATGGCCGGTGGCGGCCGACGGCAGCGTCACCTCTTCCCCCACCTCGCTCTCGGCGATCGAGCCGGTGAACATTTCCGGCGTGGGCGGTCTTGCGGAGCCTACGGCGAACGTAGGTCTCAACGCCAATCTCAATTCCGCGCAGCCCGATTACGCGGGCGCGCAGGGTCCCTACGACGTCGGCGATCTCGCCATCGGCACGATCACGCCGCACTTTGAGAGCTCGCTCGAGGTCTACGATAGCTTGGGCGCGCCGCGCACGGTCGCCTTTGGCTTCCTGAAAACCGGCCCCAACACCTGGCGCGTCGAGGCCTACTCGCGTCCGGACACGAGCGTGACCGGCGGCGGCGGCACAGGCGGCATCCTCGCCGCCGGCATCATCACCTTCAATACCGACGGCACTGTCGCGAGCGTCGCCGGCCACGGCACCGCTTCACCTGTGCAGAACATCAATACTGCCTTCACCATCAACTGGGCGACCTCGACCGGCGCCGCGGCTCAGCCCATCAATCTCAACCTCACCACCGGCATGACGCAGTTCGCCAACAGCTTCGGCATCACGAGCGTGACCGCCGACGGGGTGCCTCCGGGCGATCTCGTCGGTCTCGTACTGGAGGGGGACGGATTCCTGACGGCGCAATTCTCGAACGGGCGCGCGCGGGCGCTATACCAGATCCCGCTGGCGACCTTCCTCAATCCGAATGGCTTGAAGCCAGATCAGGGCGGCGCCTTCCGCACCACGCTGGAATCCGGTCTCTACAACATCAACTCCTCGAACGCCGGCGGCGCGGGGCGGATCGTTTCGGGAGCGCTGGAGGCCTCGAACGTCGATCTTGCCGCGGAGTTCACCAATCTCATCACCACGCAGCGCGCCTATTCGGCCTCCTCGCGCATCATCACGACTGCCGACGAGATGTTGGAAGAATTGCTCCGCGTGAAGCGATAGTTTTTGGCGTCCACGCTAAGAAATGAGTAAGAGAAAGCGTGTTCTAATTCGGCACAAGAGCGTGTCTCCGATTCGCGCCTGCTCTTAGTCGTTTCTTTAGCCGTCCGACCTATAGTGCCTCTCAAGAACGAGGAGAAGGCGCTATGCAGAAGCAACGCCGCTACGATGGGGTGGTGATGGGTCCCGACGGGAATCCCCTCACGCTTGACGATCTGCCGCCGCCTGGCACCACGCGCTGGGTGATACGGCGCAAGGCCGAAGTGGTCGCCGCCGTGCGCGGGGGGCTGCTCACGCTCGAAGATGCCTGCGCGCGCTATGGCCTGTCGGAAGAGGAATTCGATTCCTGGCGCAAAGCGATCGAAAAGCACGGCCTGCCGGGCCTCCGCACCACCCGCATCCAGCACTATCGCGCGGCCGGCGTCTGACCAGGTGTCAGGTGTCAGGTGTCAGAAAGCCCTCGCTCGACAGCGAGGGCTTTGCGCTGCTGACACCTGACACCTGACACCTGGTTTGCTTAACCATTGTTTCACGTCCGCCCCGGCAATTTCTGCCGACCGGTGAGATTTACCCAGTGATTCTTCGGATCGCGCTGGGCGCTCGCCGCATGTGCAGAGGCGGGCGTGAACGGCATCACCCAATTGCTGCTGAAAGCTGGGCCGACGCGGTTGTTCGCCGCGCTTGGCATCGCCGCCGTCGTCGCCGCCCTGCTCTTCACGCTCGTCTTCCGCATGGGCGGGGAGGAGAAGGCGCTCCTGTTCGCGGGCGTCGACATGCGCGAGGCCGGCCAAATCACGCAGCGCCTGGAAGCGGCCGACATCCCGTTCGAACTGCGCGGCGACGGCTCCTCCATCTTCGTGGCGCGCTCGCGCGTGCTGGAAGCGCGCATGATGCTTTCGGCCGAGGGCCTGCCCTCCCGCGGCTCGATCGGGTACGAGATCTTCGACGAGCCCGACGCACTCGGCCAGACGCAATTCCAGCAGAACATCAACCGCCTGCGCGCCCTTGAGGGCGAACTGGCGCGCACCATCGCCTCGCTCGAGGGCATCGCGTCGGCGCGCGTGCACTTGGTGCTGCCGGAGCGTCAGCTGTTCGCGCGCGAGACAGAGCAGCCGTCCGCGTCGATCGTCCTGCAGCTCCGGCGCGATGCGCTGACACCGGATCAGGTGCGCGCCATCCGCAATCTGGTGGCGAGCGCGACGCCGGGCCTCAACGCCAATCGAGTGACGATTCTCGATGAAACGGGGCGGCTGCTGGCGGCGGCTTCCACGGAGGAAGGCGCCGTCGCTGAAGGCGTCGATGCGCGCCAAGCGGCGGTAGAAGAGCGCATCCGCCGCACCGTGACCGACATCGTCGAGGGCGTCGTCGGCCAAGGCAATGCGCGCGTCCAGGTCAGCGCGGAGATGGACTTCAGCCGCGTCAGCGAGACCTCCGAGCGCTACGATCCGGAGGGGCGCGTCGTGCGCTCGACTTCGACGACGGAAGAAACGTCCACCAACGGAGGTCGCGGCGGCGCGGCCAGCTCCGGCGTTAACGTGCCCGATACGACCGCCGGCGCCGCCTCGAGCGCGGCGGGGCCGGCCAATGCGTCCAGTCAGGAAACAGTGAACTACGAAATCTCACGCACGACACGCACTGAGGTGAGCGAAGGCGGACGCATACGCCGCCTGTCGGTGGCCGTTGCGGTCGACGGCGTCACGACGCCCGGCGAGGGCGAGAACGCCCAGCCCCAATATCAGGCGCGCAGCGAGCAGGAGATGCAGCGGCTGACGCAGCTGGTGCGGTCCGCCGTCGGCTTCAATGCCGAACGCGGCGACACCGTAGAGGTCGTGAACACCCAATTCGCACGCCCGCCGCCGCCGGCGGCCGCCGGAGAACCTGGCATGCTGGCGTCTCTCGGCAATCTCGATGTCATGCGCATCATCGAAATCGTGGCCGCGCTCATCGCCGCGCTTGCTTTCGTGTTCTTCGTGCTGCGCCCGCTGATCGGCGGGTTGATGCGCGGCGGCGCGAACGCGGGCGCCGTCCCTGCCCTTCCGGGCGCCGCCGGCGCCGCGGCGCTGCCCGCTCCCGACGGGACCGCGGCCGATCACGATGAGAGCGGCATCAACGTCGCCGAGATCGGCGGGCGCATGCGCCAGTCGTCGGTGAAGAAGATGGCCGAAGTGGTCAACCAGCATCCGGACGAGTCGGCGCAGATCATCCGCGGCTGGCTTAACAACGCCCTGTAACGCATGAACGCGCTCGTCAAACCCTCCGAAACGCGCCCTGAAGCGCCAGCGCCGAATGTCGATCTTTCGCGCTACACCGGCGCGGAGAAGGCGGCGATCGTGCTGATGGCGCTCGGCGAGGACGCCAAGAAGCTATGGACCGCGCTCGACGAAGAGGAGATCAAAGAAGTCTCCCAAGCCATGGCCGCGCTCGGCGTGGTGCCGTCGGTTGTCGTCGAAGCCGTCGTGCACGAATTCGTGCAGCGCATGTCGGGCGCCGGTTCGGTAATGGGGTCGCTCGATCAGACGCAGCGCATGCTGGCTAGCATCCTGCCGAAGGAGAAGCTCGACGGGCTGATGGAGGACATCCGCGGCCCCGCCGGACGCAACATCTGGGATAAGCTCGCCAACGTGAACGAAGCGGTGCTGGCGAGCTATCTCAAGAACGAATATCCGCAGACGGTCGCTGTGGTGCTGGCCAAGGTGCGCCCCGAGCACGCCGCCAAGGTGCTGGGCGAACTGCCTGAGGATTTCGCCGCCGAATGCATGCTGCGCATGCTGGCCATGGAGCCGGTGCAGCGGGAGATCCTCGATAAGATCGAGACCACGCTTCGCACCGAGTTCATGTCCAACGTGGCGCGCACCTCAAAACGAGACAGCCACGAGCTGATGGCCGAAATCTTCAACAATTTCGACCGCCAGACCGAAGCGCGTTTTCTGTCCGCCCTCGAAGGCCGCAATCGCGACAGCGCGGACCGCATCAAGGCGCTGATGTTCGTGTTCGAAGACCTCGGCAAACTGGATTCGGGCGGCGTGCAGACGCTGCTGCGCGCGGTCGACAAGTCCGACCTCGCGCTCGCGCTCAAGGGCGCCTCGGATTCGCTGCGCCAGCTCTTCTTCTCCAACATGTCCGAACGCGGCGGGAAGCTCTTGAAAGAGGAAATGGCGGCAATGGGGCCGGTGCGGCTCAAGGACGTCGACGCGGCGCAAACGCGCATGGTGGCGTTGGCGAAGGAGCTTTCGGCGCGTGGCGAGATCGTCCTCTCTGACGGCAAATCCGACGACGAGCTGATTTACTGATGGCCCAGGTACGCAAATACGGCTTCGACCTAGAGTTCGCGCCCGATGGGAGAACCGTGCGCGAAGCGCCAACGCGGCTCTCGCCGGAGCAGGTCGCGGCCGAATGCGCAGCCGCGTACGAGCGCGGCAGGCAGGATGCGGTGGCGCAGGCGGAACGCAAGGCGGCCGCGGCGCTGGAGGCGTTGGCGGACGCCGCCTCCGCTGTGCTGACGCGGCTCGACGCGGAGAGCGCGGCGATGCGCGAGGCCGCCGCGCGCATCGCGCTCGCGGCGGCGCGCGGGATCTCGGGTGCGGCGCTGGATGCGTTCGGCGCCGAGCGCGCCGCGGCGGCCGTGGAGGCGGCGATGGACGCGCTGCGGCATCAGCCGCGCCTTGTGGTCAAACTGCCGCCGTGTGACGTCGAAACGCTGAAGCCGCGCATCACGGCCATGTGCGAGACGCACGCTTACGCTGGGGCGGTGCTGGTGCGGGCGGACGATGCGCTGCGCACCGGCGAAGTCGTGATCGACTGGTCCGACGGCGTGATCAGTCTTAAGCCGGACGAAGCCGCCGAACGCATCAACGCATTGGTCGAGGCCGCGCTCGCGGCGCCGACGCCTACATGAGGCCAGTATGAGTTCCGATTTGAAGCTCGATGAATTCACGCCGACGCCGTCAGAAGGCGTCGTTGCCGAACCATTGGAGCACACGGCCGCCGAGCTCGCGCCGGTCTACGACGTGCCGGTGAACATCCAGGCAGTACTGGGGCGCGCGAACATGGAGGTCGCCTCCCTGCTCCGCCTGACGCGCGGTTCAGTGATCGAACTCGACCGCAAGGTCGGCGAGGCGATCGACATCTACGTCAACAACCGACTGGTTGCGCGCGGCGAGGTCGTTGTCGTCGACGAGCGCCTCGGTGTGACGATGACGGAAATCATCAAGGACGGCGACTCGTGAGGAGGTGTCAGGCGCCAGGTGTCAGGTGTCAGCATGAATGCGCCGCCGTGCGCGGCGAATGCCCACTTGCGCTTCACCTGACCTTCGACGCTGTTGGCGCAAATCCTGACACTTGGCACCTGACACCTGACACCTGGAGTACGCCATGCGTCTGCTAATCGTCGGACCGCTCGGCGGACAGATCTCCGCCGCCACCAAGATCGCCATGGAGCATGGCGCCAAGGTCGCGCACGTCGACACCATCGAACAGGCGACAGCCGCGCTGCGCGCCGGCCGCGGCGCCGATCTCCTCATGGTCGACGCGCGGCTCGACATCGCGGCGCTGATCAAGGCGAACGAAGCCGAACACATCGTCGTGCCGGTGGTGGCGGCTGGCGTCGGCATCGACCCTGCCCTCGCCGCAAAGGCAATCCGCGCCGGCGCCAAGGAGTATATCTCGCTGCCGCCGGAGCCTGAACTGATTGCCGCGGTGCTGGCGGCGGTCTGCGACGACGAGCGCCCGCTCATCGTCGAAGACGCCGCGATGAAGCAGGTCATCCAGCTCGCCGACCAAGTGGCGGCGTCCGACGCCTCCATCCTGATCACCGGCGAAAGCGGCGTCGGCAAAGAAGTGATCGCGCGCTACGTGCACAAGAGGTCCAAGCGCGCCGGCAAGCCGTTCATCGCGGTCAACTGCGCCGCGATCCCGGAGCAGCTGCTTGAGAGCGAATTGTTCGGGCACGAGAAGGGCGCCTTCACCGGCGCGGTCGCGCGGCGCATCGGCAAGTTCGAAGAAGCGGATGGCGGCACGCTGCTGTTAGATGAAATCTCGGAAATGGACCTGCGGCTGCAATCGAAGCTGCTGCGCGCGCTGCAGGAGCGCGTGATCGACCGCGTCGGCGGCGGCAAGCCGGTGCCGGTGAACATCCGCGTGCTGGCGACGTCGAACCGCGATCTCTCCGCGCTGGTGCGCGCCGGCGAATTCCGCGAGGACCTGCTTTATCGTCTCAACGTAGTAAATCTGCGCATTCCGCCGCTACGCGAACGCAAGGACGATCTGGCGGCGCTCGCGCGTTTCTTCATCGAGAAATACGCCCGCGCTAACGGTCGCCCTGCGCGCAGACTCTCGAAGGACGCAATGGCGCAAGTGCTGGCGCACGCTTGGCCAGGCAACGTGCGCGAACTGGAAAACGCGATGCACCGTGCTGTGCTACTCGCGAGCGGCGAGGACGTCGGCGCCGAAGCGATCCGCGCGCCGGACGGCGCGCCGGTGGGGGCGCGGCGCGATGACATGGGCGCGGCGATCGAGGCTGGCCAAGCCGCGGCGCGCGCGCTTGTCGGGCGCACGGTGTCGGATGTCGAGCAGGACCTGATCTTGGAAACGCTCACGCACTGCCTCGGCAACCGCACGCATGCGGCGCACATTCTGGGCATTTCGATCCGCACGCTGCGCAACAAGCTGAAGCAGTATTCCGACGAAGGCGTGCGCATCCCGCCGCCGCCGACCGGGCAAGCGGCGTGATGAAAGGCGCACACAGACTCCCCTTCTCCCTTGCGGAGAAGAGGTCGGGGGATAAGGGGCGAGGAGGCGCCCCAACGTTGCGGGATGAATCCCGGACCGCCGGCGCCCTCGCCGGCACAAGCGTTGGTGCAAGCCGCGATGCGTTGAGCTCTGCATTTCGGTCGATGCCGGCGGGGGCGCCGGCGGTCCAGTCTAGGTCTGCACGGTTACGGCAGCTCAACGCCACCCACCCCCTAACCCCCTCTCCGCAAGGGGGAAGGTGGCTGCGATGACCGGCGCCGCGCAGCCGCAGCGCCCGGCGTTCACACTCGCCGACATCGCGCCGGCGCTGATGCGCGGGGAGATCGCGCTGGCGGCGGGCGTGCTCGGCATTCTCGCCATCATGCTGGTGCCGCTGCCGCCGGTGCTGCTCGACATGCTGCTGGCGGTGTCGCTGATCTTCTCGATTCTGGTGCTGATGACGGCGCTGATGATCAAAAAGCCGCTGGAGTTCACGGCGTTTCCCTCCGTGCTGCTGCTGGCGACGCTGATGCGCCTGGCGCTCAACATCGCCACCACGCGCCTCATTCTCTCCAACGGCCAGACCGGCGAGCACGCCGCCGGCGAGGTGATCGCCGCCTTCGCCCGTTTCGTCATGGGCGGCGAGTTCGTGATTGGCGTCATCGTGTTCGCGATCCTGGTGATCGTGAACTTCGTCGTCATCACGCGCGGCTCGACCCGCATCGCCGAAGTCGCCGCGCGCTTTACGTTGGACGCCATGCCCGGCAAGCAGATGGCGATCGACGCCGATCTCTCCGCCGGCCTCATCAACGAGAACCAGGCGCGCGAGCGGCGCAAGGCGCTGGAGGACGAAAGTTCGTTCTTCGGCGCCATGGACGGCGCGTCCAAGTTCGTGCGCGGGGACGCTATCGCTGGCCTGCTGATCGTCTTCATCAACATCATCGGCGGTATCATCATCGGCGTCGTCTCGCACGGCATGGATTTCGCCGAAGCGGGGCGCACGTACACGCTGCTGACCGTGGGCGACGGCCTGGTGACGCAGATCCCGTCGCTCGTCATTTCGGTCGCCGCGGGCCTACTCGTGACGAAAGCCGGCGTTGACGGCGCCGCGGACAAGGCGCTGGCCAAACAACTTGCCTCCTACCCCGTTGCGCTCGGCGTGGTCGCGGCGTGTGCGCTCGGCGTCGGCGTGCTGCCAGGCATGCCGCTCATTCCGTTCTGGATCCTGGGATTCGCGGCAGGCTTGCTGGCATGGAGGCTGCGGCAATCGAACCGCGCAGCGCTCGCCGCGACCGAAGCAGCCGCGGCGGCGCCGGCCGCGCCGGCGGAGGAAACGCCGGCCGCATCGCTGGCGATGGACGACGTGCGCATCGAGCTGGGCTTTGCGCTGCTCCCGCTGATCAACGACGTCACCGGCCGCAGGCTCACCGATCAGATCAAGGCGCTACGCAAGACGCTGGCGCAGGAATACGGCTTCGTCATGCCGAGCGTGCGCATTCTCGACAACGTGCAACTCGCGGCCGACGCCTATTCCATCCGCGTGCGCGAGATGGACGCGGGCGAAGGCAAGCTGAAGATGGGCGCGCTCTTAGCGATGGACCCGACGGGCGCAGGCGTGGCGCTGCCGGGCGAGCCGGTGAAGGAGCCGGCGTTCGGGCTTGACGCAATGTGGATCGATGAGCGCGCGCGCGAAGAAGCCAGCTTCCGCGGCTACACGGTGGTGGATCCCGCAACCGTGCTGGCCACGCACCTCACCGAGATCATCAAAGAGCACATGAGCGAGCTCTTGACCTTCGCCGAGGTCAAGAAGCTGATCAAGGACCTGCCGAAGGACACGCAAACGCTGCTCGACGATGTCGCGCCGGCGCACATTTCCTGGTCCGGCGTGCAGCGCGTGCTGCAGAATCTGCTGAAAGAGCGCGTGTCGATCCGCGATCTCGCCTCCATCGTCGAAGCGATCGCGGAAGCCGCGCCGGCCATGCACGATCTGGTGCTGATCACCGAGCACGTGCGTGGTCGCCTGGCGCGGCAGATCTGCTGGCAGCACCGCAACGCCGACGGCTCGCTGCCGATCGTCACGCTTTCGCCGGCGTGGGAGCAGGCCTTCGCCGAAGCGCTGATCGGCGAAGGCCAGACCAAGCAGCTCGCGCTCGCGCCCTCGAAGCTGCACGAATTCGTCGCCGACGTGCGCGCCGCGTTCGAGAAAGCCGCGCAGCTAGGCGAGACCCCCGTGCTGCTCACCTCCCCCGCCATCCGCCCCTTCGTGCGCTCGCTGATCGAACGCTTCAGGCCGAGCACTGCGGTGCTGTCACAAGCGGAGGTGCACGCAAAGGTGCGGCTCAAGGCGATGGGGCAGGTTTACGACGGAGTGACTCCCGTCTCATTCAATGTATCCAGCACGTAATCGACGACGTGTAGATTCCAGCCTTCGCAATCGCCGTCGATTTCAAACGCGAACGTACCGTTGCGATCCGCTCCTTCGACGACGACGCTCCCACCGTCGATCACCACGTCGCAGCGCCCGAGCCGGACGCGCCGGAGCCGAGGAATCTGTCGAATAACGTCGCCGGCTGCAATCGTGCGCACGACACGCGGCTCCGCCGCCTGAGGCTCGTATAGTCGCACTTCGCCAGCGCGCACGACATACCCAGTAATTAGGCCGCTCTCCCCCTGTACGGTCCAAATACGCAGCTCGGGCTCTTCCGAGCGCTTCAATTCTGGAAGGGAGAAGAACGCTGCATAGTCGTTAGCGTGCATCCGCGGCCGTCCTGACGAACCGAACAGCATTGATGCCGACAAGGCGAGCGCGACCACGATCAGCAGTCCCGTCGCCCGGAACAATGAGTTCTTAGTCATTCAGACATTTTAAACCAAAACCGCCACCCCCGCTAACCGCTCCGAAATGAGTCACGGCGCTATATCGTGCCTATGTCAGGCGCGAACGCAGCCATGTCGCCAGAGCCGCTGCCGCGTACGCGGGCTGCGCCGATCTTTGCGATCGCTTCCGGCAAAGGCGGGGTCGGCAAGACGTGGCTCTCGACCATGCTCTCCATCGCCTTCGGCCGCGCCGGCCAGCGCGCGCTGCTGGTCGACTGCGACCTGGGGCTGGCGAATGTCGACGTGCAGCTGGGCGTGCGGCCGCAGGCGGACGTGCATTCCGTCGTGCGCGGCTTCCTGGAGCTGGACGCGGCGGTGACGCCGGTGCTCGGCGGGCCCGGACGCAATGGCGGCTTCGACCTGATCGCCGGCCATTCTGGCTCAGGCGCGCTGGGCGCGGTGAAGCTCGAGGAAGTCGGGCGCATCGCCACGGGCCTCACCAAGCTCGCGCCGCACTATGACCGCATCATCCTCGATCTCGCCGCCGGCATCGATCCGACCGTGCTGCGCTTCGCGCGCGCGGCCGATCGCTTGATCATCGTCACCACGGAGGAGCCCACGGCGCTTACCGATGCGTACGCCATGGTGAAGCTGCTGCGCTTGCAGGGCCACGACATCGTGCCGTGGGTAATCGTCAACATGGCCGAGAACCGGGTCAAAGGGCGCAAGGTGTTCGACCAGTTCGCGCTCGCCTGCAACGAATACCTGGGCTTCCGCCCCCGCTTCGCCGGCGCCATCTGCCGCGACGCGCGCGTGCCCGACTCGATCCGCGCGCAGCTCCCCCTCCCCGTGCGCCACCCACAGAGCCAAGCGTACGAAGACGTGATCCGGATCGTGGAAACGCTGAATGCGAATTAGGGCAGTAAGGCAATAGAGCAATAAGGCAGTAGGTTTGCCGTTCCGCACATATCGCCCTATTGCCCTATTGCCCTATTGCCCCTTGCGGCGCGCATCGTCGCGAACTCATCCAGATCGGCGTTCTCGCGCCTCTCGCGCATCGCCTTCTCGCGCGCTTCTTCCAGTTCGATCAGGCGTTCGAACTTGCGCGCCTCGACGAGTGCAGCGCTGATGAGGCCGCGCAAGCGATCAATCTCGGCGGCGACGATGGCGCGTTCCGACTCCAGCGCGCGGCGCATGGCTACGACGGCGACAGCGTAGCCGCCATAAACGCGTGAGGATTCGTAATCCTTGAGGGCGGCCTGCTGCTCAGCGCGCACCGTCGCTTCGTGGCCGAGGATGCGCTGCTCCAGCGTGGTTTGGCGCAGGATCTGGTCCGCGAGTGCGCGGCGAAGCGTTTCGACGTCGCGGCGGGCGAGCTTGAGGAGTGTGCGGAGGGATTTCATGGCGCGACGTTGCAGGACGCGCGCCCCTCCCCCCGTTGGGGGGAGGGTAGGGAGGGGGGGCGAACGACCGGACGCTGTGCGTGGTGGATGCGCGCGACGCGCAGGTCTCGTTCTCCCCGCCCCCTCCCCCTACCCCCGCCCCAAGGGGCGGGGGGGCGGCTAATCACCTTCCTCATCGCAACGCCTCCGCCAGCATCGCAAAACTCTCCTTGATGCTCGTGCGCTCGCCGCGATCCTGCGCCAGCAGCGCTTCGAGCGCGGGGCGCACGCGCACGGCTTCGTCTACTTGCGCATCTGCGCCGGGCTTGTAGGCGCCGATGCGGATGAGTTCTTCCATTTCGCCGTAGAGTGACAGCGCTTCCTTGGCGCGCGCGACCAGCGCGTTCTCTTCGGCCGTGTGGCACATCGGCATGAGGCGCGAGATGGATTTCAGGACATCGATCGCCGGATAGCGGCCGCGTTCGGCGATGGCGCGGTCCATCACGATGTGGCCGTCGAGAATCCCGCGCACCGCGTCGGCGATCGGTTCGTTGTGATCGTCGCCGTCGACGAGCACGGTGAAGAGCGCCGTGATCGAGCCCTGCTCGCCTTCGCGGCCTGGCCCGGCGCGTTCAAGCAGCTTGGGCAGCTCGGCGAAGACGGACGGCGTGTAGCCCTTCGTCGTCGGCGGCTCGCCGACGGAGAGGCCGATCTCGCGCTGCGCCATCGCGAAACGCGTCACGGAATCGACGAGCAGGAGCACGTCGAGGCCCTCGTCGCGGAAGTGTTCGGCGACGGCGCAGGCCATGTGGGGCGCGAGCCGCCGGCGCGCGGCGCTTTCGTCTGAGGTGGCGACCACGACGACGCTGCGCCGCCTGCCTTCTTCACCCAGCGTGTCCTCGATGAACTCCTTGAGTTCTCGTCCCCGCTCGCCGACGAGGCCGATGACGATCACGTCCGCCGCCGCGCCGCGGGCGAGCATCGACATCAGCACCGACTTGCCTACGCCGGAGCCAGAGAACACGCCCATGCGCTGGCCGCGGCAGATGGCGGCGAACAGATTGAGGGCGCGCACGCCGACATCGAGCCGCCCGCCCACGCGCGCGCGCTCGTGCGCGGAGACAGGCGCAGCGCGCACCAGATGCGGGCGCAAGCCCTGCGGCAGCGGCCCCTGCCCGTCCACCGGCTGGCCGAAGCAATCGACGATGCGGCCGAGCCAGGCGCGCGAGGGGCGCACGCTCTGCGCGCCGGCTTCGAGCGCCACGCGCATGCCGGGGCGGATGGCCTCGATGGCGTCGTAGGGCGCAAGCAGCGCGCGGTCGCCGCGGAAGCCGACGATCTCCGCCCGCGCCGGCCGCGCGCTCATCACCGTCGCGCGCGCGCCGAGCGCCAGGGCTTCCATTGGCCCTGTCGCCTCGATCAGCGCGCCTGAGAGACCGGTGACGCGACCTTCGAAGCGACGCGGATCGAGCGCTTCGATCTCAGCAGCAAGATTGGAAAGAACAGAGACCATCGCGAACCAGGAGTGCCGCGACGTGGTTAAGCGAAGTTTACGCTCGCACGCTGCAAAAGATTCGGCTGCGGAATCTCACCAGTTCCGCGCAGCGCTACGCTTAACCAGTGTTGACGGCGACTCGCGAACAGATTCACAAGGGGACACCGAGATTTGCAGTTTGCACATTTACCTTTCTTAAAGGGTAAGGATGCGAATCTGTGAAGAACTGGGCCGGGGCGCGGCTCTCATGCCGTCGTGGAGAGGGTCTCAATGCGAGTTCTGTTGATCGAAGACGATAGCGCCACGGCGCAGGGTATTGAGCTCATGCTCAAATCCGAAGGCTTCAACATCTACTCGACCGATCTGGGCGAGGAAGGCATCGATCTCGGTAAGCTCTACGACTACGACATCATCGTCTTGGACCTCTCGCTGCCGGACATGCACGGCTATGACGTGCTGAAGCAGCTCCGGGTCGCGCGCGTCAACACGCCGATCCTCATCCTCTCCGGCACGGCGGACATCGACACCAAGGTGCGCGGACTCGGCTACGGCGCCGACGACTACATGACCAAGCCCTTCAACAAGGACGAGCTGATCGCGCGCATCAACGCGATCGTGCGCCGGTCCAAGGGCCACGCTCATTCCGTCATCAAAACGGGCGACGTTACCGTCAATCTCGACGCCAAGACGGTCGAGGTCTCCGGCCAGCGCGTGCACCTGACCGGCAAGGAATACCAGATGCTGGAGCTGCTCTCGCTCCGCAAGGGCACCACGCTCACCAAGGAGATGTTCCTCAACCATCTCTATGGCGGCATGGACGAGCCGGAACTGAAGATCATCGACGTCTTCATCTGCAAGCTGCGCAAGAAGCTGGCGGCGGCCACCGGCGGCGAGCACTACATCGAAACGGTGTGGGGCCGCGGCTACGTGCTGCGCGATCCGCAAGAGCAAGGCGCGGCCATCACCCCCACCAGCGGCGTCGCGGCTTAAGTCGGGCATTCTTCACTAACCAAAGCCGCTGCACGCGCGCGCGCGTTCGCGTATCCTGCCTGCGGGATGCGTCTTCATGCTTGACCGACGTGCGCTGCTTCTGGCTGGCGCGAGCGCGCTCGCCGCGTGCGCGAGCGCGCCGGCTGCGCCGGATCCGGCTGCGGACGCCGCGTTCCGCGATCTGGTTGATCGTCTGAACGACCACCCCCGGCGCACGCGCACGTTCCTGCTGCGCCAAGTCCAGCCGTCGCGTCTGACGGCGGAGGGGCGCATCCTCTACGAAGCTCTGCTGCCTGGCGCTGATGCGGATGCAGCGCTCGCGCGCCGCGCCTGGGGCGCCAACGGCCTGCCCTACTCCGTCACGCATCGTTACGGCGCCTATCGGCGCGCCGCAGAGCTGCGCGCGGACGACGATCCCGATCTCGCCGCCGCCAGCGTACATGAAGACACCAATCGCCTCGAGGGCGACGCCGAGCGCGGCGTGATCGCGCCCGATTTTCTGCTAGATACGACCATCCCCGCCGTCGAAGCGATGACGACATGGGTATTGACGCCGCAGGGCGACGCGCACGAGCCGCTCGCGCGGGCGCTGACGCGCCAGCTCGAAGTGCTGCGCGGCTTGCGCGCCCGCGCGCCGAGCCAAGCTGGCGTCTGGCAATTCCAGGACGGCGAGGCCTTCTACGCCCAGACGCTGCAGTTTCATTTCGGCGCGCCGGTCGATCCGCGCGAGGCGCACGCGCGCGCGCTGGAGCGCTGCCGCGAGCTGCAGGCGGAGGCGGATACGTTGCTGCGCGCGCAACGCCTGACACGCGGCCAGGTGGCGGAGCGCCTGCGGACGCTGCTCGCCCAGGCGCGCCACCGCTATGCTGATGATGACGCCGGCAAAACCGCCGCTGTCGCCGACATGAACGCGCGCCTAGAGCGCGCGCGTGCGCTCCTGGCGCCCCTGATCGAGGGCGCCGCCGACGCGCCGGCGCAAGTGCGCCGCCTGCCGGCCCATCTGGAAGCGGCGGGCGCGCAGGGCCGGCGCGTTGGCGCAATCTACTACGTGGATCTCGGCGCGCCGCGGCCGAACTGGACGCTGCCCAGCGTCGTGCACCACGAACTCATCCCCGGCCACATCCTGCAGGCGCCCTACGAAACGGCGGCGGCCGCGCCCGCGCTGCAAGTGCGCTACGCCGCCGGCTACAGCGAAGGCTGGGCGGTGTATGCCGAGCAGCTTGCCGACGAAGCCGGCGCATTCGCAGACGATCCGCTCGGCCGCATCGGCTATCTGCACTGGATGCTGTTCCGGCTGGCGCGCGTGGTCGCGGACACGGGCATTCACGCGCTGCGCTGGCCGCGCACACGCGCCGTGGATGAGATACGCGCACTGCAGGGCGACAGCATCGCCTTCGTCGGCATCGAGGACGATGTCGTGCGCCTGTGCGCGCAGCCCGGCGCGTACGCGGCGCAGGGCTTGGCGGCGCTGCACATCGCCGAACTGCGCGCGCGCACTGAGCGCGCGGCAGGCGCGGCCTTCGATGCAAAGCGCTTCCACGCCGCCATGCTGCGCCACGGCCCCCTCTCCCCGCCCGGCCTGGAGCAAGCCGCTCGCGCGGCGTTCAGGGCATAAGCGCCTTGCCCTCCCCTCGATGGGGAGGGCGGCGCGCGAAGCGTGCGGGAGGGGTGACGCGCGCCATGCTGAAGGAGATGTCTCTTGAGGCGACGCTTCGAGAGCGGCGGGCCTCACCCCCTCAGTCGCGCTTCGCGCGACAGCTCCCCCATCGAGGGGGAGCAGACAAGAAGAGCGGACGCCGGCGGTGGGGCCAACGTCCGCTGTGCGAGGTTCGTCGGGAGAACTCAGTGCGTATAACGGAAGCCGAAGAACAGCGAGCGCCCGTAGTGGTGATAGAATGACAAGCGATCGTCGGGCGTCAGGAACTGGTCGTTGACCTCATCCGTCAGGTTCACGCCCTCGAACGTCAGCGCCCAGTTGTCGTTGAGATTCCAACGCGCAGCCGCGTCGACGTTGAACGTCTCGGCCGTCTGCTCGGTCGCGTTGCCGTTCCGGCCCGGCAGCGTAGTGGGATAATCGCTGCGATACGCCGCCGACACGCGCGCGCTGAAGCGATCGTCTTCGTAGTAGAGCGTTGCGTTATAGGACTCCTCCGAAAGGCCTACGAGCGGACCTGTGAGAATGACAGCGCCCGTGGCGTTCACGTAATCCACGTCCGACTCCACGGTCGTGTAGTTGGCAAGCACCCCAAAGTTCGACCAGAAACCAGGGAGGAAATAGAATGGCAGCTGCAGGCCGATCTCCCAGCCTTGAAGAGGACCGCCAGGCGTGTTGCGCGGCAGATTGAACTGCCAGTCCGCGGCCGGACTGCATCCTGGCGTGGCGCCGCAGGCCGCGATCGCAACGCTGTCTGGCAGGCCCAGCGGATTGCCGGTGAACGGCGCGGTCTCGCGCACTGTTTGCACAAAGCTGTCGATGTCGCGGAAGAAGTAGGCGAGCGAGAACAGCGCGCCCTCTTCGAAATACCATTCCATCGAGATGTCGACAGCATCTGCGGTGATGGGATCGAGATCGGGATTGCCTGCCGTCACCGTACGGTTGTTGCCGCTCACCGACACGGAGGCGCCGGGATTTAGCTGGCCGAGAGCCGGACGGGACATCACCCGCGCCGCGGCGAAGCGGAAGAGCAGGTCATCCACCGGCTCCGCGACCAGGTTCATCGAGGGATAGATGTCGTCGTAGCTGCGTTCGACCGTGCTCAAAACCGGCACGCCGCCGCTGAAGGTGTAGCCCGTCGAGGTCTGCTCAGTCTCAACGTAACGCGCGCCGATGTTGCCGCGGAAGCGGCCCTCGCTGCTGCGCCAATCCAGCTGCACGTAACCGCCGATGTTCTCTTCTTCGACGCTGAAGTTGTTGCCGAGCGCCGGTTCGATGCCCATCGGGAAGACGGAGGTGTTGTAGAGGTCCCACAACGCCGCAGCCGCGTTGATATCCGGGACTAACCACGTGCCTGGCACGCCCGCCGGGACATCGAGGCCCCGGCCGCTCAAGTGCATCAGCATGCTGTAGTTGGCGATTGGCGTGCCGGCGGCGAAACCGGGAATGACGCCTTCCTGGTTCGCGGTCGTTCCGTTGGAACGGCGCAGCTCCGTGCTTTCGAATTCGTAGCCGCGCCAGACAAGCCCGCCCCGAAGCGTGAAGATGTCGGTGGCGTCGAATTGAAGGTCGCCCTGCACGGTTTCGTAGGCGTTATACGCCGTCTGCGGACGCAGACGAATCTGTTCGAGGTGCCAAGTCGCAGGATTCGTTAGATCTGTCGTGCCGTACGTTATCAACGGCAGGCGATTATTACCGCGGAAGTCGTAGACGTAGTCTTGAATGTTATCGGCGTCGAACAGCAGCGTCGTCTGAACCGGATTGTTGTGGTCAGATTCGGCGAAGCCCGCGAGGCCGCGGAAACTGAGCCGATCGGAAAGCTCATGCTCGACGTCGAGGGTGATTTGCGAGAACTCCGTCCGCAACTCGTCGAAACGCAGCTCGGACCTGATGTCGACGTTGTCGAATTCGCCATAGACGAGCGAATTGCCCTGAATCTCGGCCTGCTGCACCGTGACGCCGCCAATCCCGACGGCGCCGTTTGTGCTGAAGGTCGGCGCCTGGAGGAAAGATTCCGTCCGGGTGCCCTCGAAGTTCGCATAGAGCGCGCTCAGCGTGAATTCCGTGGCGTTCGACGGCTCCCACTGCAGCGCAGCCGTGATGCCGATCCGCTCCTGTTCGTGCTGATAGACATCGTATCGCGGAATGCGCGGGCGGAAGGCGGAGTTGAGTTGCGCAAGCGTGTAGCTCGTGTTCTCGGCGCCGAAACCGGAACCTGCCGCCGTTCCGCTCTGCCAGCGGACAGTGCTGGCGCCTTCTTCCAGTGACTCGCGGTCGCTATAGGCCACAGAGAACAGCGCGCCGAAATCGCCCCAGCGATTGCTGACCAGAAACGCAGCGCGAGGATCGGTGCTTTCGGAGAGGTCGTTGTAATGAGCCTGGCCGGAGGCAGCCATGGTGAAGCCGTTGTAGTCGAACGGCAGCGCGGTGCGCAGGTCCACCGTGGCGCCCAACGCGCCTTCTTCTATCTGCGCCGAAGCGGACTTGCGCACAGTAATGGAGTTGAATAGCTCCGAGGCGAACACGTTGAAGTCGAACGAGCGCGCACGGTTGGTGCCGCCCACCGCATCCGTGCCGCCGCCGGTGGCGAGCGCTTCCATGCCGTTGATGCGCACGCGCGTGAATTGCGGCCCGAGGCCACGCACGGAGATCTGCCGGCCCTCCCCGGCGTCACGTGTAATTGCGACGCCCGGGATGCGTTGAATGGACTCGGAGAGATTGAGGTCCGGGAAGTCGGCGATGTCTTCCGCGACGATGGCGTCGACGGCGCCCACTTCGTCGCGTTTGATGTCGATCGCCGCCGCCAAGCTCGCGCGGAAGCCGGTGACGACGATCTCCTCTTCCTGCGCCTCGTCCTGCGCGGCGGCGACGCCGCCGGCGCCCATGCCGAGCGCCAGCGCCAATGCGCTCAGCGATGCGCTGCCCCAGCGCGCTTTGCCCGCGAGTGAACCGGTGTGCTTTGCCGCCATAACGTCCCTCCCCGGCGGGTCCCCGGACGGATGGGCGGACTCCTGTCCCCTGCCGTCAAGACCGCGTTTCGTCCCTATGACACCGCTTTCATCGTTTTTGCTACCGGTGTCTTTTCTAGGAGTAGGTCAGAAATGCCGGTCTTGGCAAGGCCCCTCGTCTCGCGCGGGCGTCCGGCCGCCGCCGGGGTGTGTCCGTTGGGCCGCAGCCGCTAGAGCGCCTCGTGGGTGATCGCCCCGCCAGATACCGTGAGCACCGCTTGCGCGGTCGGAATGTCGGCCAGCTCGGCCGTCATCAGGTCCGCCGAAAAGGCGCTGACGTCGGCGCGCTTGCCGGCCTCCAGCGTGCCGCGCTCGGCATCCTCGAAGACGGCGAAGGCCGGGCCCCAGGTCAGCATCCGCAGCGCGTCTTCGCGGCTCACGGCCTGATCGAGGGCCCAGTCGGGGCCGGCGAAGCCCGACAGATCGTGCCGGTGCGCGGCGGCGTAGAACTCGATCAAGGGGTCGCCCTTCTCCACCGGCGCGTCGCTGCCCGCCGCGATGACGGCGCCCGACTCCAGCAGCGCGCGCCAGGCATACGCGCCAGCAAGCCGTGCGCGGCCGAGCCGCGCCGGCGCGAAATGCAGATCGCTGATCGCGTGCGAAGGCTGCATGGAGGCGATCACGCCCATCGCGCCGAAGCGCGGGATGTCCTCCGGTGCAATCACCTGCGCGTGCTCGATGCGCCAGCGCGCGGCGCGCAGCGCGTCCGGATCGTCGGCGAACGCGTCACGAAATGCATCGAGTACGAGACGGTTGCCGCGGTCGCCAATCGCGTGCGTGGCGACCTGATAGCGCGCCGAGCGCGCGCGGCGCAGGTGCTCGCGAAGCTCCTCCAGCGGCGTGACGAGCAGGCCGCTCGTATTTGGCGCATCGCTGTACGGCGCCAACAACGCCGCGCCGCGCGAGCCGAGCGCGCCGTCCATGTAGAGCTTCACGCCGCGGATGCGCACGTTCGAGTCGCGCGCTGCCTGCTGTGCGGCCGCGAATTCAGCCGCTTCAGGCTGCAAATAAAGGTCCGCCCGCAGCGGCAGCTCGCCGGCTGCGGAAAGTTCGCGGAAAAGCGCCGCTTCATCGGCGCTCGTGCTCATGTTGCAAACGCCCACCCAGCCACGCGACGCATAAAGCTGCGCCGCTGCGCGCAGCGCCTCACGCAACATCGCCGGCGTCGCCGCCGGCAGCGCGCGCTCCACCAGCGCCATTGCGTTGTCGATCAGCATGCCGGTCGCGGCGCCGCTCGCATCGCGCTCGATGCGACCGCCGGCCGGATCGGGGATATTCCCATCTATGCGCGCGAGCGCCAGCGCCGTCGAATTGACGACAGCCGCGTGACCGTCGATGCGTTCGAGAAACACCGGCCGGTCGCTCACCACCGCATCGAGATCGGCGCGGGTGGGAAAGCGGCGTTCGGGCCAGTGCGTCTCGATCCAGCCGCGGCCGACGATGACGCCTTCAGGATGTGCGGCGGCGTAGTTGCGCAGGCTCTCCTGCAGCGCCGCCAGCGAAGCGACGCCGGTGAGATCGAGACGCATCGAAGTCATGCCGACGCCGGTCAGATGCACGTGCGCATCGGTGAAGCCGGGAAACGCCGCGGCGCCATTCAGATTGATCTCGCGCGCGCCGCGTGCGCCGGAACGCGCCTCCTCCAGCGCGCCGGCGAAGGCGATCAGGCCGTTGCGAATGCGCAGCGCCTCGATGCGCGGCTGCGCGGCGACGCCGGTATAGATCGGCCCGCCATGAATGATGAGATCGGGCGTGCGCACGCCGCATCCCGCGAGCGCGGCCAGCGCGGCTTGTCCAAACGCACGACGGCTCCAGCTCATGTCACTCCCCTGCTCGGCCAATTCGCGCATCAAGCGGGCGGTCTGGAACAAAGGCAAGCGGGTTCCGATGGACAAATGCTCTGCGCGGGTGGATGGGCCCTTGGGACTTGGCTAACAGATGAATCGATGCCCGCTACCGCAAGTCTGATGGAGCAAGAGGCGCGGGAGACGCCTGCCGTGGCGGCGCGACTGCTCGGACATCGCGACGACCTCGCGCGCCTGGGCGAGCGGCTGCGCGCACTGGCGCCGCGCTATGCCCTCGCGCTGGGGCGCGGCAGCTCCGATGCAGCTGCGCTGCTCGCGAAATATTTGTTCGAGCTGCGCCTGGGCGTTCCGACCGTGTCAGCGGCGCCCTCGGTTCTTTCGATCTACGGCCGCCGCCTCGCACTCGAGCGAGCGCTTCTGCTGGTAATTTCGCAGTCCGGCCGCAGCCCGGATCTCGTCGAGTTCTGCCGTGCGGCCGCCGGACCGGAGGTTCTGCGCGTCGCGCTTCTCAACGAGCCAAGCGCCCCGCTCGCCGGCGCGGTCGACACCTGCCTGCCACTCGAGGCAGGACAGGAAAAAAGCGTCGCTGCCACCAAGAGCTGCCTCGCTGCGATGCTGCTGGCGTTCGCGCTTGCCGCGTATTGGCGCGCGGATCGCGATGCGATCGTCGCCTTCGAGCGCGCGCCCGATGCGCTCGGCAAGGCGCTCGCGCAGGACTGGAGCGCGGGCGAGGACTTTTTCGCGGCAGACGGTTCGGTTTATGTGATTGGCCGCGGCCCCGGACTCGCCATCGCCGCCGAGGCCGCGCTCAAGCTGAAAGAGACCATGGGACTGCACGCCGAGGCCGTCAGCGCTGCGGAAATTCGGCACGGCCCGCTCGCGCTCGCCGGGCCGCGTTTGCGTGTCGTCATCTTCGCCGCGCGAGACGCGGCGTTCGAGAGCCTGCGCCAGCTCGGCGACGAACTTGCCCAGCTTGGCTGTCCGCTGTTGTTCATTTCGCCCCAACCCGCCCTGTCGCCGCTGCATGTCGCGCCCGATGCAGAGCCCGTGCTCGAACATTTGGCCATGCTGCTGCGTTTTTATGTGCTCGCCAGCGCCGGCGCGCTGAGGCGCGGGCGATCGCCCGACGCGCCACCTCTGCTGCGCAAGATCACGGAGACGCGATGAGCCTGGTGCTGGCCCCCAAACGCCTGTTCACCGGCGAGCGGCTGCTCGAAGGCGCGGCCGTGCACCTCGAGAACGGGCGCATCGCGCAGATGTCCCGCACGCCGCCAACCGATGCCATCGCGCTCGATGGCCTACTCGCGCCGGGCTTCATTGATATCCAAGTGAACGGCGGCGGCGGCGTCATGTTCAACGACACTCCTGACGTTGCGGCGTTGCAAACCATCGCGCGTGCGCACCAACAGTTCGGCGTCACAGGTTTCTTGGCGACCCTGATTTCCGACGAACGCGACAAGATACGCAGAGCCATCGATGCCGTCAGCGAAGCCGTTGCCGCCGGCCTGCCGGGCCTCATCGGTTTGCATCTTGAAGGACCATGGCTCTCTGCGCCGCGCCGCGGCGTGCATCCCGAGCGCTTCCTGCGCGATTTCGATCGCGCCGATCTCGACCTCATTGCCCAGCAGCGCCCCTTCCCTGTCGTTCTCACAGTAGCGCCCGAACGCATCGGCCCCGAGCACATCCGCACGCTCAGCGCCGCCGGAATCATCGTCGCCCTCGGCCACACAGCAGCAGAAGCAGACCAGATCGAAGCGGCGCTCGATGCGGGTGCGCGCGGCTTCACGCACCTGTTCAACGCCATGCCGCCGTTTGAGGCGCGCCGGCCCGGCGCCGTCGGCGCCGCCTTGGCGCACGACGAGGCATGGACCGGCATCATCCTCGACGGCATCCACGTGCATACGCTCGCCGCGCGCGTCGCCTTCAAGTGCAAAACGGCGCGAAAGCTGATGCTCGTCTCCGACAGCATGGCCACCGTCGGCGCCGCGGAAGAAAAGATGTCGTTGTTCGGCGAAGAGATCGCCGTGCGCGACGGCGCGTTGCGGACATCGGCGGGGACGCTCGCCGGCGCGCATCTAGATCTATCGGCGGCCATGCGCAACGCGATCGGCCTGCTCGGCGCCAGCCTCGAAGAGGCGCTGCAAATGTCGTCGCTCTCGTCGGCCACGTTCCTGCGGCTCGATAACGAACGCGGCCGCATCGCCCTCGGCGCGCGCGCCGATCTCGTGCTGCTGGACGATTCTCTACAAGCGCAGCAAGTGTGGATCGGCGGCGAGCGCGTGCGTTAGCCCGCGCCCTGCGCCGCCTCGCGCAGCGCTGAGCGCAAATTGCCGTCGTGCTTCTCTAGCAGTGCACGTGCGACCTCGATCTCAACCGCGCCGGCGATCAAAACCGCAAGCTTCACGTCGCCCTCCGCCTGCGCCAGCGCCGCGCGCGCCGCGTGTTCATCGCAAGCCCCAATGCGCATCACCATACGTTCCGCGCGCCGGCGCAGCTTCTCATTGGTCGGACGCATGTGCACCATGAGGCCGCCATAGACTCTGCCGAGCCGCACCATGATCAGAGTCGACAGAAGATTGAGCACCACCTTCTGCGCCGTGCCCGCCTTCAGCCGAGTCGAGCCGGCGATCGGCTCGGGGCCGGTGTCGAGCAGGATCGGATGATCGCACACGCTGAGCAGCCGCGCGCCCGGCGTGTTGGCGATGCCGATGGTCAACGCGCCCGCAGCGCGCGCGGCGTCCAGCGCGGCGACCGTGAAGGCGGTCTCGCCGCTTGCAGCAAGGCCGATGACGACGTCATCACCCCCCACGCCGATCTCCGCGATCCGCGCCGCGCCGCTGGCGCCCTCGTCTTCCGCGCCCTCGATCGCGCGCAGCAGCGCCGCTTCGCCGCCCGCCATCGCGAACGCCACGCGCTCGCGCGGCCAGTTGAATGTCGGCGCAAGCTCGGCGCCGTCCTGCACGGCAATGCGCCCAGAGGTGCCGGCGCCTGCGTACACGAGCCGCCCGCTTGCGCGCAGGCGCGGAACCGCCTGCTCCACCGCTGCGGCGATCGCCGGCAGCGCGGCGCCCACGCTGGCGACCGCCGCAAGCTGGCCCTCAAAAAGCGCCGCCAGCGCCTCCGTATCGTTCCACAGATCGAGATCCGCGTAGCGCGGGCTGATGTCTTCGGTGCCCATGGCGCCAGCCTTTCCTGTCGACTCGCCTTATTTGAACGCTTGTGGACGCTGAATAGATAGATGCCATGAGCGGCGCACTCTTTCTCGGCGTGGACGGCGGCGGCTCGCGCTGCCGCGCGCGGCTGGAAACAGCCGAGGGCGCCGTGCTCGGCGAAGGCTTGTCGGGGCCGGCGACGCTGCGTCTCGGGCTCGACGCGGCGCTGCGTTCCATCATGGACGCAACGCGCCAAGCGCTGGCGACCGCAAATCTTGGCGAAGACGCGTTCGCACGCACGTATGCCGGCATCGGTCTGGCCGGTACGGGTCAGCCGGGCGCGCGCCAAGCGCTGGAGTCGTGGCGCCACCCGTTCGCCCGCGCCTGGTTCGAGGGTGACGGCTATCTCGCCCTGCTCGGCGCCTTCGGCGGCCATGAGGGCGGCGTCGTCATTGTCGGCACCGGCACGATCGGCGTGACGCACTTGCGCGGCAGGACCGTGCGCATCGGCGGCTACGGCTTTCCGGTTTCCGACGAAGGCGGCGGCGCCGATCTCGGCTTGAACGCATTGCGCGGCGCGCTGCGCGCGCTGGATGGACGCAGCGAACGGAGCGCCTTCTACGCCGAAGTGCTGCAGCAGTTCGGCGCCGATCCTTCGGCGCTTGCCGGGTGGATGACGACTGCGACCGCTACCGAATACGCAACGCTCGCGCCTATCGTCGTGCGCCACGCTCAGCAAGGCGACAGCGACGCGGTTGCGCTGATGCTGAAGGCGGGGGCGCATGTCGCCGAACTCGCTCGCGCACTTTTCATGCTCGGCGTTTCGCGCGTCGCGCTCTCCGGCGGACTAGCGGAGCACGTCAAACCCTTCATGCCCGCCGACGTGCGCGACCGCCTTGCCAACCCCAAAGCCGACGCCCTCGCCGGCGGCATCCTCCTGGCCAAAACCCGCCTCGCGGCGGAAACGGCAAAAATCACCGAAGTACAGTCTTAGCGCAGCGACATAGGTCCTGGGCCGCCGACGTCTCCGCCGGCATGCGTTCGCGGCTACGTTGTGGCGTCGCTGTTCAGTGGCTCATTACGACCCAAAAAGACACAGCGGTTGCAGGGCGCGAACGGCGCGCCGGCGGGACGCCAGCGGTCAAAACATCAAGAGGTGCAGTCCCGCTTACTCGCATGGCGACCGCACGTCGGTTCGCGCCGCCGCCGACGCCAGATCCCTTACTGTTTCTGGACCATGGTAACGACCGACGATTCGCTCGCGCTCTTGATCTCGAACGTCACGCGATCGCCCACGGCGATGCCTTGCAGGATCGCCGGGTTCTCCGCCGTGAATTGCATGGTCATGGTTGGCCAATTGATCGCGGCGATGGGCTCATGATTGATCGTGATCGTGCCGGCGCTCGCATCGACAGCAGTCACGGCGCCCGATCCTGTGATCGGTCCGGCCGCTTGCGGAGCGGCGGTTTCGGACGCGTTCATGTCTGTCTTGGCCGCCTCTTGCGCGGGCGGAGAGCAAGCGGCCGCAAAGAGTGCAATGGGGAGGACGATAGAGGCTATGCGCATTGGTCAAGTTCCCCTCTCAATGGCGATCCGGTCTTCGGAAGAAGTTAGCGCAGCGCGCGCGGTGCCGCGGCGCCGGATCATGAGATAGGCCGCGGGAATGACGAACAAAGACAGCAGCGGGGCAGTCAGCATGCCGCCGACAAGCGGCGCCGCGATGCGGCGCATGACCTCCGCCCCGGCGCCGCCCGTCCACAGAATGGGGAACAGCCCGGCCAAGATGACGGCCACAGTCATCGCCTTGGGCCGCAGGCGCAGCAACGCGCCCTCGCGCACGGCTTCGGCGACCAGCGCCGGCGTGATGTGTTCACCGCGATCGACGCGCTCTTGAAGCGCGTTCTTGAGATAGATCAGCATGACAACGCCGAACTCGGCGGCGAGACCGGCGAGGGCGATGAAGCCGACGGCGACGGCGACCGAAAAATCGTATCCCATGAGATAGACCAGCCAGACGCCGCCGGTCAGTGCGAAGGGCAGACTCGCCATCACGATCGCAGCTTCGTCAAAACGCCGGAAGGTCGCATAAAGCAGAAGAAAGATGATCGCCATGGTCGCCGGACCGACGATGGCCAGACGTTCGGCTGCGCGCTGCAGATACTCGAACTGGCCCGAATATGCGACGCTCACGCCAGCCGGCAGCTGTTGTCGGGCAACCGCGCGCTGCAAATCACGCACGACCGAGGCAAGGTCGCGTCCGCGCACGTCAACATAGACGAACGCCGAGAGCCGACCGTTCTCACTACGGATCATGGCGGGCCCATCCGCAATTTCCACCCGCGCCACTTCGCCGAGCGTGAGACGCAACCCCTCATCGGTGACGATGGGCAGCCCAATCAGCCGATCGAGCGTGTCGCGCACTTCACGCGGATAGCGCAGACTGATCGGGTAGCGCGCACGCCCATTGACCACTTCGCCAATGTTCTCGCCGCCGATAGCGCCCGCGACCACGCTCTGCACGTCCTCGACGGTGAGGCCGTATCGGGCCGCTGCGAAGCGGTCGATATCAACGTTGACGTAGCGCCCGCCCGTAATGCGTTCCGCCACCGCCGATGACACTCCGTCCACGTCGCGCGCCGCTTGCTCGACGGCGCGTGCGGCCGCATCGATCGAGGCAAGGTCAGGGCCGCTGACCTTCACGCCGATGGGGCTCTTCACGCCGGTCGCAAGCATGTCGATGCGGTTACGGATCGGCGGCACCCAAACGTTGGTGAGACCCGGGACCCGAACGACGCGATCCAATTCTTCGATCAGCCGCTCCGGCGTCATGCCGGGACGCCATTCGGAGCGCGGTCTCAGCTGAATGGTCGTCTCAAACATTTCGAGCGGCGCCGGATCGGTGGCGGTCTCCGCGCGACCCGCTTTGCCGAACACGTTGGCTACTTCCGGCACTGTGCGGATAAGACGGTCGGTCTGCTGCAACAGTTCGGAAGCCTCGGCCGCGGACAGCCCCGGCAGCGCCGTCGGCATGTAGAGGAGATCGCCTTCGTCCATCATCGGCATGAACTCGCCGCCCACGCGCGACAGCGGCCAAGCTGTCGTCGCGAAAGCCAGCAACGCAAGAGCCAGGATCAGACGCGGATTGGCCAATGTGAAATCGATGGCCGGTTGGTAAGCCGCTGCTAGCACCCGGTTGATGGGATTGTCGTGCTCGCGGGGGATGCGACCTCTGATCCAATAGCCCATCAGCACCGGCGTCAGCGTCACCGCCAGCGCGGCGGACGCCGCCATGGCATAGGTTTTGGTGAAGGCCAACGGTGCGAACAGTCTCCCCTCTTGCGCTTGCAGCGTGAACACCGGCAGGAACGAGAGCGTGATGATCAGCAGGCTGAAGAAGAGCGCCGGCCCGACTTCGATCGCCGCTTCGGTGACGACGCGCCAGTGATCGCTCCCTTGCGGCAATTGCCCATCGTGCTCATCGCGCCAGCGTTCCAATCGCTTGTGCGCGTTCTCGACCATGACGATGGCTGCGTCGACCATCGCGCCGACGGCGATCGCGATGCCGGAGAGCGACATGATGTTCGCGTCGACGCCCTGCAGCCGCATGACCAGGAAGGCCGTCGCCACGCCGAGCGGTAATGTGACGATGGCGACCATCGCCGAGCGGATGTGGAAAAGGAAGAGAGCACATACGAGCGCGACCACGATGAATTCTTCAATGAGCTTGCTGGTCAGGTTCTCGATGGCGCGGTCGATCAGCGAAGAGCGGTCATAGGTCGTCACCACCTCGACGCCTTCAGGCAGGCTTCGCTGAAGCTCCGTCAGCCGCGCCCGCACCGCGGAGATTACCTGACGCGCGTTCTCGCCGGCGCGGATCACGACGACGCCGCCCGCGACTTCGCCTTCCCCGTTGAGTTCAGCGATCCCGCGCCGCATTTCCGGGCCGATTTGCACCCAGGCGACATCGCTCAAACGCACGGGAACTCCGCCTGGGCCCGCGGCGCCCAACGGGATGTTGTTGAAATCCTCCAGCGTGCGCAGATAACCGGACGCCCGCACCATGTGCTCGGCTTCGCCCATCTCGATGACAGCGCCGCCGGTTTCCCCATTGGCCGCGCGCACCGCTTCGGCGATGCGGTCTTGGCTCACGCCGTATGCGGCCATGCGCTCGGGATCCAAGACGATCTGATACTGACGCACCATGCCGCCGATCGAAGCGACCTCGGCGACGCCCTGGACGCTCTTCAGCTCGAAGCGAAGCAACCAGTCCTGGATGCTTCGCAATTGGCCGAGATCATGCTGGCCGGTGCGGTCGACTAGCGCGTACTGGAACACCCATCCGACGCCCGTGGCATCGGGTCCGAGCGACGCGCGCGCTGTCGGCGGCAGGCGCGATTGCACTTGGCTCAGATATTCGAGCACGCGCGAGCGGGCCCAGTAGAGATCGGTCCCGTCCTCGAAGATGACGTAAACAAAGCTGTCGCCGAAGAACGAATAGCCCCGAACCGTTCGAGCGCCTGGTACAGAAAGCATTGTCGTGGTGAGAGGATAGGTGATCTGATCCTCGACGATCTGCGGCGCCTGGCCCGGATAAGTCGTTCGGATGACAACCTGCACGTCCGACAAATCCGGCAGTGCGTCGACCGGAGTCGTGCGCACGGCGATCGCGCCGGCGATGGCGAGGGCCAACGCCGCCAAGACAACCATCAGCCGATTGGCGACCGACCAGCGAATGACGCCCGCGATCATGGCGGGCGCCTTGCTTCGCGAATGTCCTCGATGACATAAGCGCCGTCCCGCTCGCGGAAGCGGAAACTCACGGAATCGCCAACAGCCAGGCCACGTCCCAACTCCGGCCGCGCCAACTGGAACTGCATCCTCATAGGCGGCCAGTTGAGGCTGGCGATCGCCTCATGGTCGATCATCAGCCCCTGGTCGCTGATTGCTGTGATGCGACCCCTCGTTTCGTGGGTCGCATCGGCGGCCTGAGATTGACCACGCGCGGCGTTCAGCCGCGCGAACACGCCGGAGAGATTGGCCTCGGAGTCGATCAGGAACTGTCCGGAGGCGACGACGCGCTGGCCTTCGCTCAACCCCGACCTGATTTCGATCGCATCCCCTTGCTGGCGCCCGAGCGTGACCTCGGTTGGCGCATAGCCGCCATCGTCCCGCACAGCGATCACAACCGAACGCGCGCCGGTTCGAATCACCGCCTCGGCGGGGATAATGAGCGCCGGCTGCTCACTTTCCTGTAGCCGCGCCTCAGCGCTCATGCCTGGGCGAAGCCTTCCCTGCGGGTTGGGGAGCGCAATGCGCACTTCGACCGTTCGCGTGGCGGCGTTCGCGGCCGGCAGCACCGTCTCGACGCGGCCCGCGAACGTCTCTCCGGGATATGCCGGCAAGGCCGCCGTCACGTGCGCGCCGGGCCGCGCCAAGTCCGCGTCCGCCTGGGGCAAGGAGACGATCAGCCAAACCGGTGAAAGCCCATTGATGGTCACGAGCGCCGCTCCGGGCATGATTGTCATGCCCTGACGCACATCTAGTGAGGTGATCGCGCCGGCCACGGGGGCGACGACGGTGATCACTGGCCGCGGCGTCCCCTCGCGCTCCACACGCTCGATCAACGACGCCGGCATGCCCAACATGGCGAGTCGGCGGCGCGCGGCCTGCGCCAACTCCCGGTCGGCGTCGCGTAGCGCCAAATACTCAGCCTGCGCCGCCGCCCATTCTGGCACGCGAATGTCGACAATCGGCGCCCCCGCCCGAATGACATCGCCGACAGCGCGGCCATGTGAGCGTTCGACAAAACCACCCGTCCGCGCCTGCACCACGGCGAGGCTGCGTTCGTTGAAGCTGATCACGCCGGCCGCCAACGCCGAGCGCGCAATGGTCGAACGCTCGACAGTCGCCAGGCGCACGCCGAGATTCTGCGCAACGCCAGGGTCGATGCGCACGCCCGCATCGTCTCGCGCTTCGTCCGCGTAACGCGGGACCAGCTCCATATCCATGAATGGCGAGCGGCCCGGACCGTCGAAGTGCACGTCGGGACGCATCGGATCATACCAGTAAAGCACTTCGCGATCGCCCCCGGCGACAGGAGCGCTGGTGCGATTCGCGCCGACCCAATAGCCTGCGGCGCCCGCCAAACCGAGCGCCACGACGCCCGCAGCGGCAAAGCGCATGCGCTTCGGCGCCAGCCAACGCGGAAGGGAGGTCATGGCGCCGCCTCCGGGTACTGCAGTGTGAGCGATGCGCCGATCAGGGCGTGCCGCTCCGCAAGGTCGATCAGATCAAGTTCAGCCTCGAGGACGCCGCGTCGCACCTCAATGAGCTGGCTCGCGCTCAAGCTGCCGGCCGCGAAGGCCCCGGCCGCGGCCTCGGCGCGTTGACGCGCCAGCGGCAATCTCACGTCGCGCGCCCGCGCGACGCTCGCCGCCAGCGCGCCATGCTGCGCCAGTTGCGTTTCGAGAAGCGCCGCGTATTCACGCAGGGCGGCTTCTCGCTCAGCGCCGACCCGACTCACGTCCGCGCGCCTCGCGTCGATCAACGGCCCCTGTCGCCAGGGCTGGAGCAGGGGCAGGCCGATGCGCACCTGAACCGACGCCATGTCTTCGAGCGCAGGGTCGCGACGGCCATAGGCAAGCTCCCATGACCAATCAGGCCACCTCTCAGCGCGCGCCATACTCAAGCTCGCAGCGGCGACGGCTGTTTCGGCCGCGTAGACGGCCAGCGCAGGATGGCGACGCAGCCGTTCGCGGAGCCGCTCGGGATTGACATCGAAATTCGGCGCCGCTTGGGACAGGGGATCGTTCGCCGCATCGCCGATCCAGCGCCGAAGCTCGGCGCGCATCGCGACGGCCGAGGCCTCGGCCTCAGCGCTCCGGTCCTCGAGACGTGCAGCTTCCACTTCGGCGGCGATGGCCTCGTCAACGCCCGCGCCCCCGGCCGCCAGTCTGCCGCGAGCGGCTTCGGCCAATGCGCGCGCCTCCCGTTCAAGGCGCGCCAGCATCGCAACGCGCCGCTCAGCGTAATGGAGGCCGATCCACGCCTGCGCCGCGCCCAGCCGAGCTTCAAGGCGGCTCAATTCAACGCCAGCGCCAGCGCGCTGCGCCTCTGCACGCGCCATTGCGCGACGCGCACCTAACTCGGCGAAGCTCGGCATCTCCTGCATGACGCCGATGCGCTGCATCGTCATCTCGTCGCGATCGAGACGGAACCGGTCGGGCCCAGTGGCCGGCACGTTTTCGACGCCGACTATCAGCTGCGGATCAGGCAAGGCGCCCGCCGGCCCGATGCTGCGCCGGGCAGCCTCCAGGGCCTGGGCGCGCGCCGTTACCGAGGGGCCTTCCTGCGAGCGCACCAGCGCGTCAGCGAAACTCAGAGGTTGCGCGAATGCGACCGGCACGAAGCCGACAGCGGTTAAGAACAGCCATGCGCGAAGCATGATTCACTCCAATTGTCGTAGGGATTGCGGACGCGTGCGCGCTCCGACGCGCAGGCGCGGCGTCAATTCGACAATCAGAGGGTTCGCGGTGGCCGGAAGAGGCCGTCGTCCGGCGTCGACGACAGCACGGCATCCATGCGCGGCTGCTTAAGCGGAATGAAAGCAGTGGCGGCCATCCCGATCGGGGCAGCTTCGGGCGCGAGCGCGGGCGCGGTCCTGCAGAGATGCATGAGCGGGCAGTTCATCATGCCTTGCTCGCCGCCGCCCTGGTCCTCCTGGTCGACTGGGGCGCCGTCAGGACAGCAGTCGTGGGCTGCGGCGGCGGCAGGCGCCGCGATTGGACATGCGAACGCCGCGTTGGCCGAGACCAGCCCGGCCGCGGCCACGGCAACCGACAGGAACAGCGTTAACAAAGCATGACGCACAGCAGCACTATACTCCGCTCGGATCACCATTCCGTCAATTCGGCTCATGCGGCCAGTACGCCGCACCAGCAGGCGCGGTGACAACGACCCCAACCGCTCATGGGGCTGGTTGCGGGACAACTGGAGCTTTCGGCGGAGGACCCGAGCCCATCTCGCTGCCTTCCGTCGCTGCCCTAATTCAGCCGATCATGTGGCCGACAGCGCGTCCAGCTCACGGCGCGCTGCCGCGAACGCCTCCACGGCCCGCTCCAGTTCTTCGCGGGTGTGCGCGGCGGACATTTGCGTGCGGATGCGGGCTTTGCCCTTCGGCACGACGGGATAGGAGAAGGCGATCACGTAGACGCCCTTCTCCAGGAGCTTCTGCGCCAGCGCGACGGCGGGCTTGGCGTCGTAGAGCATGACGGGGATGATGGGGTGCTCGCCGGGGACGAGGTCGAAGCCAGTGCGGGTGAGACCTTCGCGGAAGAAAGCCATGTTGTCGCGCAGGCGCGCGCGCAGATCGTCGCCCGCGGCTGCGATCTCGACGGCCTTGCTGGCGCCGGCGACGACGACGGGCGGGACAGTGTTGGAGAAGAGATAAGGCCGCGAGCGCTGGCGCAGGATCTCGACGATTTCGCGCCTGCCGCTGGTGAAGCCGCCGCTGGCGCCGCCGAGCGCCTTGCCGAGCGTTGAAGTGATGACATCGACGCGCTCGATGCAGTTGCAGTGTTCGGCCGTGCCGCGCCCGCTTTTGCCGACGATGCCGGTGGAGTGGCTGTCGTCGACGTGGACGAGTGCGTTGTAGCGCTCGGCGAGGTCGCAGATCTTGTCGAGCTGGGCGATGATGCCGTCCATCGAGAAGACGCCGTCGGTGGAGATGAGCTTGAAGCGCGCGCCGGCGGCGTCGGCCGCTTTGAGCTGCGCCTCCAGGTCGGCCATGTCGTTGTTCTTGTAGCGGTACCGCTGCGCTTTGCAGAGACGGATGCCGTCGATGATCGAGGCGTGATTGAGTTCGTCGGAGATCACGGCGTCTTCGGGGCCAAGCAGCGTTTCGAACAGGCCGCCATTGGCGTCGAAGCACGACGGATAAAGGATCGTGTCTTCGACCTGCAGCCACTTCGACAGCTGCGCCTCGAGCGACTTGTGCGCGGTCTGCGTGCCGCAGATGAAGCGCACCGAAGCCATGCCATAGCCCCAGCGGTCGAGCCCCTCGTGCGCGGCGGCTTTGACGCGCGGATCTTGCGCCAGGCCGAGATAATTGTTGGCGCAAAGATTTATCAGCGATGCGCCAGAGGCGACCTCCACTTCCGCGCCCTGCGGCGTGTCGATGACGCGCTCTTCTTTGTAAAAGCCCGCATCGCGGATGCCTTGGAGTTCGCGCTGAAGATGCTCTTTGAACGCGCCGTACATGCTTTCTCTCGCGTGCGTTGGAGGTTGGAGCGCGCCGCTCCGGGGCGCATGCGCGACGGAGTCGCGCGCTCCCACCTATTCCCAATTCAGAATGATCTTGCCCGACTTGCCGGCGATCATGGTCTCGAAGCCCTTCTCGAACTCCTGATACGGCAGCCTGTGCGTGATGATGGGCTTCAAGTCCAGGCCCGACTGGATCATCACCGTCATCTTGTACCACGTCTCGAAGATCTCGCGGCCGTAGATGCCTTTGATCGTCAGCATGTTGAAGACGACCTTGTTCCAGTCGACGCTGATGTCGCCGGAGGGAATGCCGAGCATCGAAATCTTGCCGCCGTGGGCCATGTTGTCGATCATGTCGCGCAGCGCGTTCGGTGCCCCTGACATTTCGAGGCCAACGTCGAAACCCTCCTTCATGCCGAGCTCTTTTTGCACGTCGCCCAGCGTTTCCTTGGAGACGTTCACGGTGCGCGTGGCGCCGAGTTTCTTGGCCAGGTCGAGCCGATAGTCGTTGATGTCGGTGATGACGACGTGGCGCGCGCCGACATGGCGCGCGATCGCGGCGGTCATCGCGCCGATCGGCCCGGCGCCGGTGATCAGCACGTCTTCGCCCACCATGTCCCATTGCAGCGCGGTGTGGGTGGCGTTGCCGTAGGGGTCGAAGATGGCGGCGATGTCGAGCTCGATATCATCGGCGTGATGCCAGACGTTGGCGTTGGGGATGACGATGTATTCGGCGAAGGCGCCGGGGCGGTTGACGCCCACGCCCTGCGTGTAGGGGCACAGATGCCGCCGCCCCGCCATGCAATTGCGGCAGCGGCCGCAGACGATGTGCCCTTCGCCCGAGACGATCATGCCGGGCTTGTAGTCGTTCACATTGTCGCCGACCTCGACGATCTCGCCGACGAATTCGTGCCCGACCACCATGGGAACCGGGATGGTTTTCTTGGCCCAGTCATCCCACTTGTAGATATGCACGTCGGTGCCGCAGATTGCGGTCCGCTTGACGCGGATTTTCACGTCGTTCGGGCCCGCCTTCGGCTCAGGGACATCTTCGAGCCACAGGCCCGGGGCGGCCTCGCGTTTTACCAGCGCCTTCAATGGGGCCTCCTCGGAGCGTGCGCCGCGTGATGGAATTCAGGCCAATATAGCGTAGGAAGACCCCCGACAACATGCTCTCGGTCCTCGAACTCTTCCGCATCGGCATCGGCCCCTCCAGCTCCCATACGCTGGGGCCGATCCGCATCGGCAAGCGATTTCTCGAGGAGCTGCGCGCGCAAGGCGCGTTCGACCGCATCGCCAAAATTACCGTCGAACTCCAGGGCTCGCTGGCGCTGACCGGCAAGGGCCACGCCACGCCGAAGGCCGTCGTATTGGGCTTGTGCGGGCTGGAGCCCGAGACGCTCGATCCTGACGACGCGGAACGGATTGAGGCGCGCGTCGGCGCGGAGAAGCGGCTAGCGCTGCTCGGCGTGCGCGAGATCGCGTTCGATCCGCAGCGGGACATCGTCTTCGCTTACGACGTCATGCCGGAGCTGCATCCCAACGGCATGAAGCTCGGCGCGTTCGACGATTCCGGCGCGCCCGTGTCCGAGCAGACCTATTACTCCACCGGCGGCGGCTTCATCGCCACCGAGAAGCAGTTGCGCACGCCCGCGCCGGACGATCGCGTCGCCACCGGGCGTGATGTGCCCTTCCCCTTCGCTTACGCGTCCGAACTGCTTGAACACTGCGCGCGCGAGGGCAAGAGCATCGAGGAGATCGTCTACGCCAACGAAGACGCGATGCGTCCGCGCGCGGAGACCGACGCGCGGCTCGATCACGTCGCCTCCGTGATGGCCACATGCATCGAGCGCGGCCTCACGCACGAGGGCGTGCTCCCCGGCTCGCTCAAGGTGACGCGGCGAGCGCCGGCGATCTGGAAGAAGCTGCAGGCGACGCCCCACGCCAACGAAGCCGAGCGCCTGTTTGATTGGCTCAACGTCTACGCCATGGCGGTGAACGAAGAGAACGCCGCCGGCGGCAAGGTCGTCACCGCACCGACCAACGGCGCCGCCGGCATCCTGCCGGCCATCCTTCGCCACTATTGCTTCAACAGCGAGAATCCGACGCGCGATGCGCGCCGCTTCCTGCTCACCGCCGGCGGCATCGGCCTCCTCTACAAGCAGCGCGCCTCGATCTCCGGCGCAGAGATGGGCTGCCAGGGCGAAGTCGGCGTCGCCTGCTCCATGGCGGCGGCTGGACTGGCCGCGGTGTGGGGCGGCTCGCCGCAACAAGTCGCCAATGCCGCGGAGATCGGCATGGAGCACAATCTCGGCCTGACTTGCGATCCCGTCGCCGGCCTCGTTCAGATCCCCTGCATCGAACGCAACGCGGTGGGCGCGGTGAAGGCTGTCAACGCCGCGCGCCTGGCGCTGCACTCCACAGCGCCGAGCAAGGTGTCGCTCGATCAGGTCATCGAGACTATGCGCCAAACCGGCATGGACATGTCCTCGAAATACAAGGAAACCAGCAAAGGCGGGCTAGCCGTCAATGTGGTCGAGTGCTGACCGCTGTTCGACGTGCGCGCAGCCTTCGGGCCTAATTCGAGCTGACTGAACCCACAACAGGCATTCCCGCTGTGTTCATCTGGCGTGGCCGATGCATGCGCCCGGCGGCGACGTGCAACGCGTATGCGCTCAAGGTTACGGCCATCAGCACGCCCATGATGTGCCAGGAGGTCGGCGATCCCGTTGCGGCGGCCAGTTCTTCGGCGGTGACCGCCGCCATGACGAAGACGATGTTGTTGACGATCATGAGCGCCGTCGCCGCACCGGACGCGCCGCGCCGCATCGGCACGGCGATGACAAAGGCGCTGAGCAACCCCAGCGCAGCGGAGGCGCCGCCAATCAGATTCATAAGCGCGAGATAGAGCGTGCGCACGTCGTCGCGGGCCGCTTCCGGCACGGCGGCCGCGTGGAACCAGAGCATGTCGGTCACGCTGGCGTAGGTGACGCCGAACCAGATCAGGAAAAGGGCGACGAGGCCAAACAGGACCAGCGACGTCCACCGCAGCACGCGTTGCATTTGAGGCGCCTTTCGGAAGTTCACGCCGCAGCGAGCGACGGGGCGCGCTCGGCGCCGGGCCAATGGAAACTCTTCGCCGCCTTCACGAACGCGCCGACCGCTGGCGAGAACGGACGTCCGCGCACGGTCACGAGCGAGACGGTGCGCGAGAATTCCGGCGACACGAGCGGACGAACCACCACATCGTTCGGGAAGGCGAAGTTTTCCGGGAAGAAGCCCCAGCCCATCCCGGAACGGATCATGCCGAGCACCCAGTCATCGCGCTCGCTGCGGAAGACGATGCGCACGGACACGCCCTGCTTGGCGAACTCCTGCTCGGCGAAATCCATCACCTCGCAATTCATGCGATTGACGTAGGGCTCGTTGTCGAGATCCTTGACGAAGATCTCTTTCTGGTTTGCGAGGCGGTGCTCCTGCGGCAACACGACGACGAAGCGCTCCTGATAGAGCGGCAGCGCGTGAAAACGGTCATCGATCGGGTCGGGCGAGCCTACCAGCCCGATCTCCCGCTCGCCGGCGCTGAGTTTGTGGAACAACTGTTTGGCGCTCACGTCGGACACGGCGAGATCGACGCCGTCGTTGCGCTGCTTGAAAGAGACGATGAACTCGGAGAGCATCGCCGGACTCAACGTGCACATCGCGCACAGCTTCAGCTCGACGTTCTTCATCTTGCCGACCGACTTGGCGCGCGCGCGCGCGGCGTCGGCCTGCGCCTGGATCGACTGGATGTAGGGCAGCATCATGCGGCCGAGTTCGGAGAGATGGGTCTGGTTTCGCTCGCGGTGAAACAGACGCCCGCCGAGTTCGGCCTCGAGCGCCTGGATCGCGCGCGTCAGCGCCGGCTGCGTGACGTTGCAGGTTTCGGCGGCGCGGGTGAAGTTGAGACACCGCGCCAGCGCCAGGAAGTAGCGGACCTGCTGCATCTCCATGGGACCCTCCCCTGAACCGGCGAGCGCGTCTCAGACGCCCTTGACGAAAAGATTCGCACGCTGCGGTCTGCGGTTACAGGTCGAGGCTCATTTTCTTGCGGACGAAGAAAACATTGGGCGATTTGCGCGCTGCGGCCTCGGCGGCGGCTTCGGGTGCTTGGCCATTGGCGCCCTCGGCGACTGCCAAGGCGAGCAGCGTCGCGCCGGCCTGCTGCTTCAGCGCGAGGCCATGCTGCCAGCTGCCGGGAAAGATGAGCAGGTCGGCGGCTGCGGCGACAGCCGCAAGCGCAGCGTCCGCTTCCGCGCTGTCGTGCGGATGGTGAGTGACGTGGCAGAGCTTCCTGCCCGCGTGCTCGACGATCAGCGCCGTCGAACCGTAGGCGCTCCAGAACGTGACGCGCATCGCGTCACACCGCCTCGAGCTTGCGCTCCGCGTGTTGCGAAGAGGCGCCCTGCGGCGTGGACGCGATCTCGCCCGTAATCAGCCGCGCGCCGCGCTCGAAGGTGAGATAGGACCAGATCCAGTCGAGCGTCACGGCGATGCGATTGCGGAAGCCGATCAGGAAGTAGATGTGCGCGACGCTCCAGACGATCCAGCCGACGAAGCCGCGCAGATGGAAGCCGCGGAAATCCGCCACGGCCGCCTTGCGCCCCACCGTGGCGAGATTGCCGAAGTCGCGATAACGGAAAGGCCGTAGGCTGCGTCCCTTCAGCTCGGCGCGGATGGCATTAGCCACATAGGCGCCCTGCTGTTTCGCCACAGGCGCGACGCCGGGCAACGGCTTGCCGTCGGCGCCGGCCAGGTTCGCGCAATCGCCGATCACGAACACGTCCTTGCGGCCCGGCACGCGCAAATCGGGTTCGACCAGCACGCGCCCCGCCCGGTCTGCGTTGGCGTTCAACCAGCGCGCCGCCGGCGAGGCCTGAACGCCCGCGGCCCAGATCACGCAGCGCGATTCGATCCGTTCGCCATCGAGCGTAACGCCCTCCGCGTCGATGGCGTTGACCGCCTTGCCTAGCCGCACCTCGACCCCGAGCTTTTCAAGCGCACGTCGGGCATGCTCGGAGAGATCCTCGGGAAATGCGCCCAGCAAACGCGGCGCCGCTTCGATCAGGACAATGCGCGCGCATTGGGGATTGATCTGCCGATAATCGCGCGCGAGCGCTTTCTTGGCGAGCTCGGCGATCGCGCCGGCCATCTCCACGCCGGTGGGGCCGCCGCCGATGACGACAAACGTGGTCAGCCGCGCGCGCTCGGCAGGATCGGGCTCGAACTCAGCCCTCTCGAACGCCAGCAGGATGCGCTTGCGCTGCTCGGTCGCGTCCTCGAGCGTCTTGAGCCCGGGCGCGACCGCCTCCCACGCGTCTTGTCCGAAATAGGCGTGGCGCGCGCCCGTGGCGACGACCAAATAATCGAACGGCACACGCCGTTCGCCGACGCGGACCTCCTTCCGCGCGAGATCGACGCTCTCGACCTCGCCGAGCATGACATCGGCATTGCGCTGCTTGCGCAGGATGGCGCGGATCGGCGTGGCGATCTGCGTTGGCGCGAGCCCTGCGGTCGCCACCTGATAGAGCAGCGGCTGGAACAGGTGATGGTTGCGCCGATCGATCAGCGTCGCGTGCACGGGCGCTTTCGTCAGCGCCTTCGCCGCGCTGAGGCCGCCAAAACCCGCGCCGATGATGACCACCTTCGGCAGGCCCGCCAGCTCCTCGCGCCGTGCAGCTTCGATCGGGCAACCGCAGTCAAGATCGAGGTAAGCCATGGGGCCTCAGAACACACGCAGCAAGGCTGCAAATGCAGCAGGGATAGCTTCTATTTAGGCATTCAACGCGGCGGTCGCACGGGTCGGCAATCTCAATTGCGGGCGTTTGCCAAGCCGTTCTTGCGCTCGTCCCCGACGCAGCATCGACGCCGCGGATCGCAGCGGCGCCGCCAACGCCTCCATTTCGCGGCAAAGCGCAATGAGCCCGCAATCCGAGCTGGCGTTCGCCCAATCGATGTCATCGGCCATGAGCGTTTCCTCCGTTCGATCCAGCACAAAGCTGGCGCCTGCACGACCGGACCGGAAATGCCGGCTGCCTATCGGCTTCATGCGCGCCGCTCATGCCAGGATGGCGAGGTCGATTGGCTCGTTCACGCCGTCCACTTTCGCGGCGCGCGCCAGGCGCTTCGGGGTCACGTCCGCGCCCTGCCGTCGCGCCGCCACGCAGGCGGCCACAGTTGCGATCACACGCGCGCGTTCTATCTTGGCGTGCTTCTCCAGCTTGGCAGCCAGATTGACGGCATCGCCGATGACGGTGAACTCCAACCGTTCGTCGTGCCCGATCACGCCGTGCACCACCTCGCCGTGCGTGATCGCCACGGCGACCGAGAGCGGCGGCAGTCCAGCGCGCGCCCGCTCAGCGGCCCAGTCGTCGCCCGCGCGGATGAGCGCGGGGATGATCGAGAATGCATCCGCGGCCTCCGCGCCGAGGCGCTCGCCGCCGCCGAAACTCACCAGGATGCCGTCGCCCAGGTATTTGTCGACGCTGCCGCCGGCAGCTTCGACGATCGGCACGAAGCGACTCTGATATTCCTGCAGCAGCGCGATCACGTGCCGCGGCGCCAGGCTCGCGGCTGCTGCACTGAACCCGCGCAGGTCCAGGAACATGATCGCCATCGGCTTCAGCTCGCCGTCGCCGGCTTTCAGCTCGGACGCGGATGTCCGCACCCGGCGCGCGGCGTTGGCGTCGAGGAAGCGCGAGAGATCGCGCGCCGCAGTCTCCTCCACCACGGTTCGCGTCAGCAGCGTGCGCGCGCGCGACACGGCGAGCGCCAGCACCAGCGTGACGCCCAGGAGCGCCGCCATCTTCTCCGCTTCCGCGCCCCAAAGCACCGAGAGCGAGGTCATGTAAGTCGGATAGTCGTTGGTGAGCGGAGCGTCCGCCGCGGCAATGAGCACCAGAACGAACCACCCCACAATCGCGAGCGCGCCCGTCAGCAGCACGTGGCCCGCGTTGTATCGCAGCGCGCGTAGCGCAATCAGGATGAACGCGTAGAGAAGCGTGGGTCCTTTGAGGTAGAGCGCCGCCGGCGCATCATACTGCAGCGTGAAGCTCCAAATCAGCACCATCAGGACGCCGACATCGACGGCCGCCGACACGCTCAAGAGACGCGGCGAGAGCGCGCCCGCATAGGCGCGGCTCAGGCGCCAGCTGACGAAAGCGGCGTAAAGCGCCAGCGCCACGGGCACCGGCTCTAGACTCATACGCATCTCGAAAGCCGGCAGCGAAAGCGCGTAGAGCAGGAGAAAAAACGCCACGCCGCCCAGCTGCACCCAGCCGACCAGGATCTCCGACACCGCCTCCGCGCCACGTATCGCGCGCAGGACGCGCTCAGGCGGCTGCGCGGGATCGGCGAGCTCCGCCCAGACGCGTTTTAGCGGATCGGCAAAAGGCCGCGCAGCCAAGCCGCGCCATGCGGCGGCGAGCATCACAAGTACATCGCGCCAAGATCGACGCTGGTGCGCCGGTTGAGCGCGTCGAAGTTCTGCTCGAGCCAGGTCTCCGCGCGCTCGCGGCCTACGTCGCGAAGGTGGGTGAGAAACTCCCAGTCCGCATTGAGCTTGGAGGAGACGCCCAGCTCGCGCATGAAGTCCTGCGCCTGGATGGCGTGGATCAGCATGCGTTTCATGCGCCCGTCCTCGATCACGCCGTCATCGATCATCTTGGTGACGAAGGCGATCGCGCGCATTTCGCGCATGAGAGAGGAGTTGAAGCTGATCTCGTTGATGCGATTGAGAATGTCGCGCGCCGTCGTCGGCGTTTCCATGCGCTCGATCGGATTGATGTGGACGATGACGATGTCGCGGCTCTGGCACTTGTAGATGAGCGGGAAGATGGCCGGATTGCCCATATAGCCGCCATCCCAGTAGCTCTCGCCGTCGATGTTCACCGCCTGGAACATGAATGGCAGGCACGCCGACGCCATCACCGCGTCGAGCGAAAGCTCATCATTGCCGAACACCTTTACCTTGCCGGTCCGCACGTTGGTGGCGGAAAGGAACAGCTTGACCGGGCAGTCCTGGCGCAACCGATCGAAATCGACGGTTTGCTCGAGCACTTGCCGCAGCGGATTATAGTTCAGCGGATTGAACTGGTACGGCGAGTAGAGCCGCGTCACCAGATCGAACAGCACGAACGCCGGCGAGCTTTCCAGCGAGTGGTTGTGCGAGGCGCGCTCGAACCAAGTCGGTTGTAGGGGGCTGACCATGCCGGCGTGCGCTACGCGCCGCCAGAACTGCATCAGGGCCTTCTTCGCGCCTTCACGACCGCCCAGCGTCATGCCGTAGGCCAGCGTCACCGCGTTCATCGCGCCGGCGCTGGTGGCGGAGAGCCCTTCGAAGGCGATGCGCTCATCCTCCAGCAGGCGATCGAGTACGCCCCAGGCGAAGGCGCCGTGCGCGCCCCCGCCCTGCAGCGCGAGGTTGATCGTCTTGGTCTCGACCTTCGCCGCCGCGTCGCGCTTCATGCGCGTCTTGGCTTCCGGCGGCAGCGTCATGGTGTCGGGCATGGGGCGTCCTCCCTTGTGTTCTGTTCAGTGCGCGGTCCAGCCGCCGTCCACCGGAAGCGCCGCGCCGGTGATCGAAGCCGCCGCATCGCTCGCGAGGAAAACGGCCAGCGCGCCGATCTCGGAGACTTGCGCGAAGCGCTTGTTCGGCTGCGCCTTCAACAGCACGTCGCTGATCACCTTCTCGCGCGGGATCATGTGCGCCTTGGCTTGCTCATCGATCTGCTTCTCCACCAGGGGCGTGTAGACGTAGCCCGGGCAGATGGCATTGCAGGTGATGTTCGCTTGCGCTGCTTCGAGCGCGACGACTTTGGTCAGCCCAAGCACGCCGTGCTTGGCGGCGACGTACGCTGATTTGAACGGCGAGCCGACGAGGCCGTGCGCCGAGGCCACATTGATGATGCGCCCGAAGTTACGGGCACGCATGCCAGGCAGCGCCGCGCGGATGGCATGAAAGGCCGAAGATAGATTGATGGCGAGAATGGCGTCCCATTTCTCGGGCGGAAACTCGTCCACCGGCGCCACATGCTGGATGCCGGCATTGTTGACGAGAATGTCGACACCGCCCGTCTCGGCTTGCGCGAACGCCATCATCTCGCCGACGGCCGTTGCCTTGGAGAGGTCGGCGCCGTGATAGAAGACGGCGACATCGTGCGTCTGTTCGAGCATGTGACGGGTGTCCTCGATTTGCATCCTGTCGCCGAAGCCGTTGAGCACCACCGTTGCGCCTTGCGCCGCGAACGCCTCGGCGACGCCGAGACCGATGCCGCTGGTCGAGCCCGTCACGAGCGCGACGCGGCCCTCGAGCATGCGCATTTTCTTTTGCATCGGCTTGGCGTCTGTGGTGGTGAGCATGACTGTCCTCTTTGAAGGTGGGGAGTTTGCGTGTGAGCCTGTCCGGTTGCGCCGGTCAGCGGAAATGCCGGGAATGCATCATCGCGATGCCTCGCCGGCACGCGGCGCGCAGAGAGCGATGGCGAGCAGCGCCGCGATCGCGAGCGCTGCCCCGACGCCGGCGACCGTCGCCGCCCAACCCAGCCGGTCGAACAGCTGGCCCAGCACCGCGCTGCCGACGAGGCCGCCCAAGAAATAGCTGGCGAGATAGAGTCCGCTCGCCGCGCCGCGATCCGCCGTTGCGGCGCGGCTGACGAAACCGGTCGCCACCGCCTGCGCGAAAAACGTGCCCACCGCCGCCAGCGCCATGCCCGCGAGCACGAGCGGCAATGTCTCGGCCAGCAGCAACGGCAGGCTGAGCATGGCGAGGCTAAGGCCGAACCAGATGGCGGTGCGCGCGCCAAACGCCTGCACGATCCGGCCCGCCAGCGGCGTTGTGAAGATCGACGGCAGGAACACGAAATAGACGAGCCCCAGGCTCATCATGCCCACGCTGAAAGGGGCGCGCACCAGCACGAAATTGACGTAGGTGAATACGCCGATGAACGAGAAGAGAATTAGAAAGCCGATCGCGAACGCGGTGCGCAGCGCCGGATTGGCGAGGTGCGCGGCAAACGCCGCCCACGGCGCCGGCGCCATCATCGGCGCGCCCATCTTCTGCGCGTTGCGGATCGTGAAGAACACGAGCACGCCGCCAGCGGCGTTGAGCGCGACGAAGACGTAGAAATTCGTCGCCAGGCCGAAATTGTCTACGAGCCCCGCCGCGAACAGCCGCCCGACCAGATTACTCGCGACATTGCCGGTGATGTAGGCGGCGAACGCGCCTGCCGCCGCGCGCGCCGAGCAGCGCTCGCCCAAATGCGCCAGCGTCAGCGTGAAGGCCGCCGCCATCAGCACGCCCTGCGCCACGCGCAGGAGCGTAAACGTGGTCAGATCCGGCGCGTGCGCCAGCAGCACCGTCGGCACGCTCAACAGGAACAGCGACCACATGATGCCGGCGCGCCGGTTGATCCGCACGCTGAACAGCGCCACGGCCAACCCCGACGCGGCCATGCCGAACGTGGTTGCGTTCACCGCAACGCCCATCGCCGAGGGCGCAACGCCATAATGCGCCGCGAGTGAGGGCAGGATTGCTTGCGTCGCGAACAGATCGACGACGGTCAGGAATGCAGTGACCCCGATGACGAAGGTCGAGAACAACGCGCCGAAATCGAACGCAGGCGCGCGCGGATGATCCATCGCCGTCATCGGAAGAACCTCGACAGAAGGGGTGCGCGCGGCCGCCGGACGGGAGGGCGGGGAGCGGCCGCGCGCTTGAACGCCAAGAACGGTTACATGCCGCCTTGGGCGTCGCCGGCCGGCGGGGGAATGTCGGCCGAAATGAGTACGGCGCGGCGCACCGAGTTGTTACGCCACCAATGCGAAGTTTCGCCCTGCTCGGCAACGACTTCACCCGCGCGGTGCCGGATCGGCACGCGGCAGGTCGAGCGATATTCCGTGATCTCGCCCTTGACGATGTAGATGTTGGCGGGGCGTTCAGCGTGGCTGTGCAGCGGCACGACGCCGCCCGGCTCCACGACCAGCCGGCGCATGCGCAGATTGCGCCCCGGCACGCCGTAGCCATTGCCGAGGTCGATCGAGGCGATCACGTCGTCCGTGACGTGCCGCGGCATAGTGGCGGCGTCGGCCAGCGGATTGGCGCCGACCTGGTCGGCGGGGCACTCGCCGGCGAACGCCGGCGCGGCGGACAAGGCGAGCGCCGCGACGCAAGCTGCCGCGGCTGTCTTGAACAGGTTCATCGAGCATCTCCTCGGCGTCGCGGACTTGCGACGCCGAGCTTTTCTCAGAGCCGCGGCCGAAGCTGAAATGCCGATATGGTTTCGCCACGATGCCTAACGCGCATGGAGCGGGGGCGGCGGATCAGCTTTGCTGCCGGAGTTCTCAGAAACGCGCCAGCAGCGAGAGGGAGACCTGGTCGGCCTCGTACTCGGCCGTTGGGTCGTTCGAGTCGTTTTCGCGGTGCTCATAGCGCGCGCGCACGTCACACGAACACGGCAACACGTTCGTGAGCGTCACACTCGCGTTGGGCGCGACGTACGTGTCGCTGCGCGTGCTCGGGCCAACCGTCGTGCGGTCGAAGTCCCGCTCGCGCACGCGCGCGCCGGCGGACACCGACACATGGTCGGTCAGGCGGTGTCTGTATTCGGCGTCGAGCCCGTATTCGAGGTACTGGCCCGGCGCGTGTTCGTCGAAGAAGTCGAACGCGCTGCCCTCGACATCGCTCCAGCGCACCCACGGGACGACCACCACCGTGCCGCGCTCCGAAAGAAAGCGCGGCGCCGTCAAGCCGCCGATCAGCTCGGCGTACGGCCCCTCTTCCGCAGTGGAGTCTTCGCCGTAATCGCGCCAGCCGCCGCGCAGACGCCACCAATAGGAGAAGCTGTCGCTGCGACCTTCGACCGTCAGGCCGAGATTGACTTCGCCGAAATAGTAATCGCCGCCGAGACCGGCGACGCCGCCGCCGATCGCCGGCAACGCCGCTTGGTGCGGCCCGACATAGAACAGCGGCCCCGTTTGCGCGCCGAAGAACGCATAGTCAAGTTCATCGATATCCGGCGTATGTTCGACCTGCGCATTGATAATGGAGCGCCAGCGCTGGGGGCCGAGCGGACGTTCGTCAACCAGGCTCACACGCGCGAATGCTGTCGCGGCCTCTTCTTCCCCAGTGTCGACATTGAGCGGGTTTGAATCCCACCGCACGCCCGCCTCGACCCGCGTCACGGTGTACGCCGGCTCGAGCGCGCGCCGAATGCGCTCATAGCCTCGCCGCGCCTCGTCGTTGGACGGATCGTTGATCAGGATGCGCTCGTACGCCGCCAAGGCGAGACGCGGCTGGCCTGCTTCCTCCGCCGCCCGCGCGTAGCGCAAATTGAGCGCGACATCCTGCGGATTGTCCAAGATTTGCTGATTGAGATCCGTCAGCTCCTGCGGCCGCGCGGCGCCGACTGTTACAGCCGTCACGCTGGCCGCCAGCAGCAGCGCACGGCAGAAGCCCCCGATCTTCCGCTTGAGCGCCATGTCATGTCCCCGACGCCGCACCGTTCTGAAGCATCGCCAGTTAAGGCCCTTCACCATTTGACTGCAAGCCCTTCCATCGCTGCTCAAATGAGCGTGCGGGAACCCGCTGTGCGCTTTCTCGGATTGCCAGCGGGCGCCCGCGCCCTTAGCATTCAGCAACGCTTCAGCTCGTGTCGGAAAGGATCGGGCCATGCGGCGATCTATTATCGCCTGTTGCGCGATTTTCGCAGCGACCCTGGCGCTCGCCCCCGCGGCTTTCGCCCAACCGGCGCAGTCGCGGATCGGGACGGCGGCGGCTGTCCGCAACCAGGTCACGGCGGCGCTGTCCGGCCAGGAGCGCCGCCTCGCGGTTGGCAACCCCGTATTCCAGAACGATCGCGTCCGCACCGGCGTCGACAGCGTCGCGCAATTGCTGTTCGCCGATCAGACGACGCTGAGCGTTGGGCCGCGTTCCGAAATCACGTTGGACCGCTACGTGTTCGATCCGAACCGCTCGGCCGGCGACGTCGCGGTGTCGCTGACGAGCGGCGCGCTTCGGTTCATCACCGGCCAACAAGATCCGCGCAGCTATCAGATCCGCACGCCTGTCGCCACGATTGGCGTGCGCGGCACCATCGTCGATTTCCTGTTCATCAACGGGCGGATGTTCGGCATCCTCGCCGAGGGGCGGACATTCTTCACGCTGCCCAACGGCACTGTCATCGAGCTGAACCAGCCCGGCATGGCGGTTGAGTTCTTCTCCGACGGCACGGCTTCCGAGCCGTTCGTGTGGCGCGGCCGCTATGAGACTGCTCAAGGCGCGGCCACCTACCCGCTGTTCGGCAGCCCGTTCTATGAGACGCCGGACCTGGAAGGCGCGAACGATCCCGACGATGCGACGAACCGGACAGACGAACTCGATACGCGCGATCTGTTCGACGATTTCCCGTCCGACAATTTCTGAGCGCGCGCGGCTTCGCAGCGCCGAGCGCCGCGAACGCGTCTCGCGTCGCAGTCTTTGTTTCCGGATCGGCGGCAAGCAGATCATGAACTGTCAACGGAGACGATCACCGCGGGCGGCGCAGCTTGAATGCGATCGGTTGGCGGCGCCGTCGCGATAAGACGCGTCTGTTTGCAGCCGATGACGAGGAGCTTCAGGCAGCGCGCGATGCACGGCTCGGGATCGGCGAGCACAGCGATGAGGCGACGCACGCGCGCGGCAAAGCCAGCCTCTGCCCTGAGCCGTACGCGTGCGTGATTGAAGAAGCGATAGCCCTTGATGCGCTTCACGCGAAAACCCGCCGGCGCGGCGCGAGGACGGTAGGGACGCTGTTGCAGCGGCGGTGCGCGCTCTGCGGCCGCTTCGAACACCACCGCCTCGGTGTTGCGCTCGCAGAGCCGGATGATGCGATGCAGCAGCTTGCTGCGTTTCGGAGCGCCCAGGCGCGCGATGACGCCGATCAGCCAGACCAGCACGCGCAGAATCCAGGCGTCGAGCGCCTGGGTTTCTTTTTGGGTTACAGTTTGCGAGTACGTCTTGGTCACGAGGCCATTCTACGGCCGAACGCTCTCCGTCGAATTGGATGGCTCGCTTTTTGTTCGAAGCTGCCTTTATTCAAGCACTTAGCAGAGAGGCACTATTCAGTTGCAGCCCGTCGAACTGCGCAATCGTCGCCTGCTTCAGGCAGCCTGGGCTGCCATCGCGGCCGCCGGGAAATCGCTGAACACGCCGTCAACCCCGGCGGCATAGAAGGCGCGCAGGTCGGCTTCGAGATCGCCGTGACGGCGCATGAAATCGCGCGCGTTTGGGTCGCCGCGGCGGAGCTCGGTGGGCAAGAAATAGTTCTCCGCGCGGAAGGTCCAGGGATGCACGAGCAGATTGGCCGCGTGCGCGCGCGCGATCAAATCGGTCGGCGCCGCCGAGCGCCCATCCGCATCGCGCGGAATGACCAGTGTCTTCTCCGGGCCAATGCCGCGTGCGTACTCGGCGATCGAGGGCAGGTCGCGCAGCATGTCGGCGTAGGTGAGATCGCGCCGATCCCACGGGCCGCCGCTGGCGCCGATCAACTGCACGCAACTCCATCGGATCGAGGACATCTGGGCGAGCTGGCGCAGCGGCCAGATCTCGAAGCACTGCACGAACATGCGATCCGCGACGGCCTGTCCGCCGGCCGCGCGCACATCGGCGACAAGCGCCGGAACGGGATCGAGCCCCTGCTCGCGAAGAAAAGTCGGATGCTTGAGTTCGGGGTACACGCCTACGCCCGCTTGGCGCGCCAGCGCCAGCACTTCCGCAAAAGTCGGAATCTCCTCCTGCCCGTCATACGCCGTGTTTGCGGGCCGGAGCTGCGGCAGGCGCTCCTTGCAGCGCAGCGCCTTCAGCTCCGCGAGCGTAAAGTCCTCGACCCACCAGCCTTCGGCTTCGACGCCGTCGACTGTCTTTGTCTTGCGCCGCTCCCCGAACTCTGGGCGCGTCGCCACATCGGTCGTGCCGGAAATCTCGTTCTCGTGACGACACACCAGCACTCCGTCACGCGTCATGACGAGGTCCGGTTCGATGAAGTCGGCCCCTTGCTGAATGGCCAAGCGATACGCGGCGAAAGTATGTTCGGGCCGTTGGCCACTGGCGCCGCGGTGAGCGATCACGATAGGGCGCGCCCTTGATTCACTCATGCTTGCACACCCCGCCAGCGCCGCCGCGCCGACAATCACGTCCCGGCGCCTCACACGCGCTCGTCCTGCGGCGCGAGCCGCGTCATGATGAGGCCAGTGAACACCATCGACGCGCCGTAAATCATGGCGAGGCCGCCATAGACGCCGTCGAGTCCCGCGTCGAGATTGGGAAAGATCATCGCGAACTCGTGCGTAAGCACGGCATTCAACAGCAGGCTCGGGAACGCCAGCGCCACCGCCGCCTCGCCTTCGTCTCCGCGCGCCGCGCCAAGCAGCTTGACGCCGGCGAAGGTGAGCGCCGCGGCGACGGCGATCACGACGCCGAACAGCGCGTAAGGCGGAGCGACATCGGGCTGGAAGAACGTCTGCCCGGCGAAGCGGAACAGAGCCGCGTTCACGAACCACAAGACAAAGCCCAAGCCCATCGCGCGAAGGATCATGGTAGAAGCTCCGGTCTATGGACCGCCGGCGTCTCGCCGGCATGCCCTAACTTTGCAGGACTGCGGATGCCGGCGAGACGCCGGCGGTCCATACTCACGGCTTCAGCATTTCGCGCGAAATGATCACGCGCATGATCTCATTCGTGCCTTCCAGGATGCGATGCACGCGCAGGTCGCGCACGATGCGCTCGACTTCATAGTCCGCCAAGTAACCGTAGCCGCCGTGCAGCTGCAGCGCCTGGTCGGCGACTTTGAAGGCCGTGTCGGTGACGAAGCGCTTGGCCATGGCGCAATACTTGGTCGCGTCTGGCGCCTTGGCGTCGAGCTTCTTGGCGGCCTGGTGCAGCAGCGCGCGCGAGGCGGCGAGGTCGGTCTCCATGTCCGCCAGCACGAATTGCGTGTTCTGGAAATCAGCGATGCGCTTACCGAACTGCTTGCGCTCCTTCACGTAGGCGAGCGCCCGGTCGAGCGCGTCCTGTGCGCCGCCCAGCGCGCACGCGGCGATGTTGAGCCGGCCGCCATCGAGGCCCTTCATCGCGTACTTGAAGCCTTCGCCCTCCGGCCCGATCCGATTCTCGACCGGCACGCGGCAATTATCGAACGCCACGATGGCGGTGGGCTGCGCGCGCCAACCCATCTTGTCTTCCAGCTTGCCGAACGAGAGCCCCGTCGTCCCATCCTCCACCAGCACGGTCGAAACGCCCTTGGGGCCTTCGTCGCCGGTGCGGCACATGAGGACGTAGAGATCGGAAAAACCGGCGCCGGAAATGAACGCCTTCGAGCCGTTGACCACATAGAACGCGTTCCCATCCGGCCTTGCTGTCGTACGCAACGCAGCGGCGTCGGAGCCCGAGCCGGGCTCGGTCAGACAATAGGAGGCAACCTTCTCCATCGTCGTCAGCTGCGGCAGCCAGCGCGCGCGCTGCTCGTCGTCGCCGAAGCTGTCGATCATCCACGCGCACATGTTGTGGATGGAAAGAAACGCCGCCGTCGCCACGCAGCCGCGCGACAGTTCTTCGAAGATCAGCGCTGCATCGTGGCGCGTGAGCCCCGAGCCGCCATGCTCCTCGCCGACATAGATGCCGCCAAAACCCAGCCCCGCGAGCTCCTGCAATACGCCGCGGTCGAGGCCCTCCTCCTCCCAGCGCGCCGCATTCGGCCGCAGCCGCTCCTGCGCGAACGCACGCGCGGTTTCGACAATCATCTGCTGGTCTTCGGAAAGGCCCATCTCGTCCTCTTTCCCCGCCTTATAGCCTCAGGAACCGGCCGCGCCAGCGAGACTGCCCGCGCTCCACCGCGCCTCATCTTCGGTTTTTCGATTGAGCTTCAAGCATTTACTTAAAAACGCCAGACCTGCACCCGTGTCTTGCCGTCCTGCGGTTTCGCATAGGAACCCCGCTTCGCGGCGCGACGTTAATACCGCTGGCGCGCTCCCAGAAGCCGCCGGACGGGACGCAATAGGAGACATTGAATGATGAAGCCCCTGTTGGCCGCCATCGCCGCGGCGAGCTTTCTGACGCTGGGCGCCTGCACGCAGGACGCGCGTGTGGCGGAAGAGTCGGAGGCCGAGCAAGCCGCTGAGAATGCCGGCAACGAACTCGAGGAAGCGGCCGAAAACATCGGCAACGAACTCGAACAAGCCGGCGAGCGTGTCGAGAACGCGGCAGAAGACGCGACCGACAACAACGAAAACACGAACCCATAGTTCACCGCATAGGGAGAGACCATATGCGCTTCTTGATCACGGCCGCTGCCGCGGCGTTCGCGCTCGGCCTCGGGGCCTGCACGCAGGGCACGAACGAAGAGGCCGGCGAACAGGCCGACACCGCCTACGAGCAATCAACCACCGGCGAAACCAACCTCGGCCAGGGCCCGCAGGAAGAGGCCGGCGAGCAGATGGATGAGAAGATGGAGACGCCGCCTGCTGAACAGCCAGCGACGCCGCCGCCGACCACGCCATAACGTCAGATCGCGATTGCGATTCACCCTCCCCTCGGGCCAAAAGCCCGAGGGGAGTTTTTTATGGCGCGCCTGGGCGTTTTGCCGCCGGCCTTGATCCTGGTGCTGGCGATCAGCGCCGGCTCGGCGATGGACGCCACCATCAAGTATCTCGCGCAGACAAATCACGTGCTCATCGTCACGCTCGGCCGTTACGTCTTCGGCGCAATGTTCTCTCTGGCGATCTGGATGCAGGCCGGCAAACCGCGCGTGACGGCGGAGATGTGGCGCGCGCACGCGCTGCGCGGCTTTGTCATCGCCGGTTGCGCCACAACGTTTTTCTGGGCGCTGACCGTCTTGCCGCTCGCCGAAGCGGTGACGCTCTCGTTCATCTATCCGCTGCTCGTTCCGTTCGTGGCGTGGATCGGGTTGCGCGAACGTGTACGGCCGCAAAGCTTGGTCGCCGCGCTCGTCGGCTTCACCGGCGTCATCGTCGCGACCCAAGGCGCGCCGCCCGTCGAGCAGTCGCCGCAGCATGCGCTGGGCGTGGCCGCCGTGCTCGTGTCGGCGGGACTGTTCTCCATCGCCATGGTGCTGCTGCGCGCGCGGGCGCGGACCGACGGCGCGCCGATCGTCGGCCTGATGACGAGCCTCATTCCGGCATTCATCGTCGCCGGCCCCGCGATCGCGCTGGCGCCGCCGCCGAACTGGAGCGATTGGCCGCTCTTCCTCCTCATGGGCGCGCTCGCCGCCGGCTTCATGTATCTGATGGCGCGCGCCTACGCGAAAGCCGAAGCGCAAGTGCTCGCGCCCATCCACTATACGGAGCTGCTCTGGGCGACTGCGTTCGGCTATCTCATTTTCCAGGAATCGCCGCGCATGCAGGTCTTTCTCGGCGCGGCGCTGATCATCGCCGCGTGCCTCTACACGACCTATGAAGAACGCCGCCTGACCCTCAAACGAAGGGAGCCCGCATGAGCAATCTCGCCGACACCATGCCGTTCGCCAAGCTCATGGGCCTGAAGGTGTTGGAGGCGTCTTCGGACAGGATCGTCGGAGAACTCGTCGTGCGCGACGATCTGTGTACGGCCGGCGGCATCATGCACGGCGGCGCGGCGATGGCGTTCGCGGATTCGCTCGGCGCCATCGGCGCATTCCTGTCGCTGCCGGAACGCGCGGCGGGCACGACGACGATCGAGAGCAAGACCAACTTCCTCGGCTCGGCGAAAGCCGGAACGACAGTACGCGGTGAGACAACGCCCGTTCACCGCGGCAAACGCACGAGCGTCTGGCAGACGAAGATCACGGCCGACGGCAAAGCGGTCGCGCTCGTGATCCAGACGCAAATGGCGCTGTTTCCGGGCTAACGCCCTGGAATCACGCGGCGCTCTGCTGCGCTTTCTTCGCCACGTCCTCGGCGCGCCGGCCGGTGACTTCGACCATGTGGTCGAACTCGGCCTCGAACGTCGCCAAGCCCTGCGTCATCGAACGCAGTTCGATGATGAAGCTCTGCCGCTCGGCGTGCGGCAGATACACATCGACCCGGTCCCAACCCGGCCAGCCTTCGCGGGCTTCGAAGCCGAGGATCTGCCCGTTATGGCTCGATACCGCCGAGTTGATCCTCGGCGTGCCGGAATTGGGCGTGTAGATCGAGAGCTTCTCGATCGGCTCCAGCAGCACCGGATCGCACTCGGCCAGCGCCTCGCTCATGCCGATGCGGCCAGCCATCTGGAACGAGTGCTCGCTAGAATCCACCGAGTGGAACGAGCCGTCGATCAGCGTCACCTGCACGTCGACGACCGGAAAGCCGATCGGCCCTTTCTGCATCGCGTCCTTCACGCCGGCCTCGACCGCGGGAATCCACTGCCGCGGAATGGCGCCGCCGGTGATCTTGTCGATGAACTCGAAACCCTTGCCGCGCGGCAGCGGCTTCACCTCGATCACGCAATCGCCGAATTGGCCGTGCCCGCCGGTCTGCTTCTTGTGCCGGCCGCGCTTGGTTGTGCCTTTGCGGATGGTCTCCTGGTAAGGCGTCGAGGGCCGCGCGGTCGAGACATCCACGCCATAGCGCGATTTCAGCCGCTCCAGCACCGCGCGCAGGTGCGGCTCGCCCTGCCCCTGCAGCACGATCTCATGCGTGGTCTGATCGTGGTGCACGGAAAGACCCGCGTCTTCCTCGACCAACTTCTGCAGCGCGCCGGACAGGCGCACGTCATCCTTACGGTCCTTGGTGGCGATGGCGAGCTGATACACCGGGAAGCGCTTTGCGGGCGTAACGCGCACCGTTTGCTTGGCCCCACCGGCCGCGAGCAGATCGCCCGCCGCCACCGGATCGAGCTTGCCGATCGCCACAACATCACCTTCGCGCGCTTCGGAGACCTTCTTGGTTTGCGAGCCTTGCACCGAAAACAGTGCGCCTGGCCGTTGGGACGAGCCATCGCTCAGCGTCAGCTGATCGCTGTCGGCGAGCTTGCCGCCGAACACGCGCGAATAGGCGAGCTTGCCCGCCTGCCCCGCATGCGAAATCTTCATCACGTAAGCGCCATTGCCTGAAAGCCCCAGCCGCGCCGCCGCGAACTTCGGCTCGGGCGTGTCGTGCCGGAACGCCTTCAACAGGCGGCGGATGCCCGCGCCCTGCGCGGTCGAGCCGAAGAACACGGGCGCAATCAAGCCTTCGCGCGTCTCGCGCACGAGATCGCCGAACACGGTGTCGCGATCCGGCGTCACGTCCGAGAGCAACTGCTCCATCAGCGCATCGTCGAAGTCCGCGAGCTGTTCCAGCATATGGAATCGCGCTTCCGTCTCGCGCTCGGCCATGTCTTTGGGGATGTCGATGATCTTCGACGGCTTGCCGGTCTCATAATGGTACGCGCGCTCGAGCGCGAGATCGACATAGCCCGTGACCTTCTCATCCTCCCAGATCGGAATCTGTCGCGCCACCAGCGGCACGCTCGACACCGGCTGCAGCACTTCCAGCAGATCGCGGATGCGCCCGCGCGCGGTGTCGATTTTGTTGATGAAGATCGCGTGCGGGATCTGGAATTCTTCCACCGCCTTCAGAAACGGCTGCAGCAGCACCGCCTTGTCCGGATCGGGATCGGCGACGACGAGCGCGAGATCGGCAGCCGGCAGCGCGTAGTCGGCGTCGGCCAGGAAGTCGACGGCGCCGGGCGTGTCGATCAGCGCGTAATGGTCGCCCATGAACTCGATGGCCGTGAACACCGTTTCGCTGGACTGGCCGGCGGCGTTCGGGACCGCGCCCGATCCGCCCGAGGCGGCCGAGGCCAAAGCTTGCGTCAGCGCCGTCTTGCCCGCCCCGGTCGGACCGACGACGGCGATTGCCCTCACCACATTGGCCAATTTGCTTTCAGGCATGAGCGCTCTCCCTTGGTTCCCTGGATCGGGGACAGGCGGCGCCCAGCGGCCGGCGCGCCGCCTATGGTCAGGGCGTCACTGTTTCATGGACGGAAGGAGGCGCCAAGCGGGCCCGCCCACGACGCCACAGATTGACGTCGGGACGTCAAATCACTTACTCAAATGTGCAATGGCTGATGGACTTCACCGTGCCCCGCCCGGCAGCGTTCGCGATGCCATTTACGACGTGTTTCGCGCGGCCGGCAATGAGCCGCTCAGCGTGATCGAAATCGAACTAGCGGTCGCGGACTTGCTCGGCACCGTCAGTTCCTCCTCAGTCCGCTCCTATCTCAATCTGAACACACCAGCCTCCTTCGAGAGGACCAAAAGAGGTTTCTATCGGCCTCGGCAACAGGAGCTTCCGTTAGCGAAAGCCCGCCCACCGAAACCTGTGTTTCGGAGTGGACGTGCGGCACTCTATTCCGGCGATTGCTTTGATGTGTTGAGCCGATTTCCGCCAAACTCGTTTCATGCCGTTGTGACTGACCCACCCTACGGGCTCGTAGAGTTTTCGGAGAAGGAAGTTCAGAAGCTTCGTAGAGGACGGGGAGGCGTTTGGAGGATACCTCCGTCGTTCGACGGCGCAAGACGCTCTCCGTTGCCTCGCTTCACGGTGCTCGGGGCTACCGAGCTGCGACAGCTTAACGAGTTTTTCGCCGAGTTCGGGTCGGTAATTGCTCGTGTTCTGGTACCAGGCGCGAATGTACTAGTGGCGAGCAATCCACTCCTCAGCCATCATGTCGCTTCAGCCCTGACCCGATCAGGGCTCGAGTCGCGTGGCGCGATTATTCGGCTTGTAATGACAATGCGGGGGGGAGATAGGCCGAAGAACGCCCACACGGAATTCGCTGACGTGAGTGTGATGCCGCGGTCCATGTGGGAGCCCTGGCTATGTTTCCGAAAGCCTCTCGACGGCCGAGTTCAAGATAATCTACGAAAATGGAAGACAGGCGGCTTTAGGCGATTGTCCGAGGAGAGGCCGTTCGGGGATGTGATTGAATCTACTCCGACCCGAGCAGCCGAGAAGGCGTTGGCGCCACATCCATCGCTCAAGCCGCAGGCATTCCTGCGACAGATCGTCAAAGGCTCGCTTCCTTTGGCGCAGGGCATCGTGCTGGATCCATTTTCGGGTTCTGGCTCGACGTTAGCGGCCGCTAATGCTGTGGGATACCAATCCGCAGGCATCGAAAAGGACCAGGCCTTCGTTGAGCTTTCTGTCGAAGCGATCCCAAGACTAACCGCGCTTGAGACGAATGGCGTCAGGCGTGAGAAACAGCGGCCTAGATAGCGCTTCTTCCGAAATGTTAAGATCGGGGTGCGATATCCTGCATTGGAAGCGGGACCGCGAACGATGCCACTCCCCCAAGACCTGACCCCCTTACAAGTTAAGAAGGCTGTACAGATCATTGAAAAGCAGGCTTCCGAATGGGTCGAACTCTATTTCGAGCAGGCAAACCTCTTTTCAGGAATTATCAGTCTGCTCGGCGCGCGGGCACTCCATGCGGTCAGCCCGTACAAAAAGCACAAGCATCCCGATATTGCCCAACAACGCTTTCCAGACCTCTCCTTAAACGGCATGTTGAATCCACCTCCAAAATTCGCGGTGGAATCCAAAGGCAGCTCTCGCAGGTGGGCCCTGCAATCCCATTATGATCATTCTGGCTGGTACATTGTGTGGCGCTACCTGGTCGACCCCACGCTTTCCTTCAAAGCAGACTCCCCTGTTGTTATTTGGAGAGTTGATGTGGTCTTCCTTCAGAAGAGCGACTGGAAGTACGAGGGCAGCACGGCAGGAGCCGGCGGAGGTGGTCGCACTCATACCTTCGGTTTGAAAGAGCCCGCCAAAAAACTGAAGGATTGCGCCGCATATATCCTTCCACACGTCGGCCACAAGCATGGAAAGCCTGTGCTGATCGAGCCGCCTCACGAGAACTAATTTAGCTCTCCCCCGCGCTTCTTCAGTTCCTCGAATACACGACCGATGTACGCCCATGTCGCAGGCGGCGGCATCTGCGCCTGCGATGCAAATTCCGGGTCGCTCATCATCTCGCGGTTCACCGCGCCGGCCGCCTTGAACAGGCCAGGATCGCCTTGCGTGAACTCGTTGATCAGCGCCATCGCGCGCCGGCCGATCGCGAGCGCCGCATCGGAGGTGGCATCGGCGTTCGGCCCGAGGGCGTCGATATCGGCATACACCTGCGCCCACGCCGCGCTCACGCGCGCCTGGTCTTCCGCCGTGAGCCGGCGCGCTCGCAGCTCCGCCAATTGCTCCGGCGTGTAGTGCTTCTGCGCCAGCGCTTCCATTTTGTTGGTCCACTTGAATTCGCTCATGGCCGTGCTCCTGACGATGTCTCCCAGTTCGTCCGGAGAAAGGCTGCGCTTGTCGGCAAGCTTCGCCCGCGCCGCGCGCACCAGCTTCAGCGCTTCTTCCGCTTCCGCTTTCGCGTCTTCCAGCGCCGCTTCCTGCAGCGCCAGCGCCGCCGCGAGATCGCCCTCGCCCTTCAGCAGCGCGCGGATGCGCTTCAGCGGCAAGCCGAGCTGCTTCAGCGCGAGAATGGCGGACAAGCGCTCCAGCTCCGGCTGGCGATAGATGCGCCAGCCGGCCACCGTGCGCGCGGGCTTCAAGAGGCCCTCACGCTCGTAGACGCGCAGCGCCTTCACGCTGACGCCGAAGCGCCGCGCCACCGCCGCCGCCGTCTCCTGGAATACGCTCGCCTTCATGGCCTTTCCTCGAACGGCCGCCATCAGAAGGCCAGCCCTAGGGGCCGGCTCAAGGGGTTGGGGTGCTTTCTACGCTGACTTTTCGCTGGTACTGGAAACCGAATGAAGCGCTCCTTGGCGGGACTGAGGATCGGAATCTTCGCAACTGCTGTGGCCATCGTTGGCATGAGCAGAGCGTCTGGCGAGGTCGGCGATCCGGCGTGGGCGGATTGTCAGTCTGATCGCCTCGGGGCCTCCCATCGGATAGCAGCGTGCACCCAAGTCGTATCACGTCCAACCGCGAGCCCAGAGTTAGTGGCGGAGGCCCTCTTCGTCAGAGCTGCCCTGTTGGAGGAACAAGGCGATCATCGTGGCGCGATAGCCGATCTCACGAGGTCACTTGAACTAGACCCGGACTCTCCGGGCGCGCTCGTCAATCGGGGCAACCAATTCTCCGCTTTGCGTGACTACCAACGAGCGATCGCTGATTACGACGCGGCAATTGGCATCGATCCCCGGCATGCGATTGCCCTTATGATGAGGGGCGTCGCGCGAAGGCGTCTTGGCGACTTGGATCGCGCCATCGCAGACTACGATGAGGCAATCAGTATCGATCCTCGTCTTCATCAAGCCTTCTTCAATAGAGGAATGGCATTTGGTCTGTTGAGAGACACAGACCGTGCGATGCTCGACTTTGATGAGGCCATTCGGCTGGACCCAAATTATGCACGCGCCTACTCCGGTCGCTGTTGGCTACGAACAATCACGCACACCGATCCGCAGCGCGGACTGGCCGATTGTAATCGCTCGCTGCAGCTTCAGCCGAATGACCCGGCAGCCTTGGACAACCGCGGCTTTATCAATCTGCTCCTGGGCGACGCCGGCGCAGCGCTTCGTGATTACGATGCAGCAGTTCGCGCTGATCCCAACTATGCGGGCTCACTATACGGCCGTGGCCTCTCGAGGGTTCGCTTGGGCCAAAACGAGCAAGGAGAAGCGGATATGCGTGCAGCCGAGGCGATGGACCCGGCTGTAGCATCCTTGTTCGACGCCATTCGCTAAACACCCAATTAGCCGCGGCAAACCCCATCAGAAGACCAGCCCCACTGGCCCGCTCAAGCGGCTTTTTCGCGACAGGAAACAGCGGCTTGCGCGTTTGACGGCTCGTGATATCATGTGATATCATTATTCTGTGTCGTCACTTGTCGTCCGCAACCTGCCTGAGAATGTCCACGCGAACCTGAGGCGCTTGGCGAAGGAGCGTGGAAGGTCCGTGGAGTCCATCGCCCGGGAAATCCTAGCGGAGGGCGCCAGCAAAGCTGGCCCGTTCGGCATCGACTTCGAGCGATTGGCGCGCCACAAAAAGGCGCTGGGGATTACTGAAGACTGGCCCGAATGGACCGAGGACATGGACGATCCCGCCTTCTCGCGCCGCGTACTCGGCCTCGAAGGCTGACAGCGCCGTGTCCCTCATTCTTGACACGCACTACGTGTTCGCGCTCGCCAGCGTGAACGTGAGACTTCGCAAGCGTGAGAGTGAGTTCTTGGCCGCACCGGGCGAGCCTTTGCTGGTGAGCGCGGTTTCCATTTGGGAGATTCGACTCAAGTGGAACGCCATGCACGCGTCAGGATTGCGAAAAGGCCCTGAAAATCCAGAGCGGGTGATTGAACGGCTCAAATCGGAGCCAGTTCAGCTCTTGTCTCTCAGCGCGGCCCACGCCGCCGTGGAGCTGGCAATTTCGCCGCCCCATCGTGACCCGTTCGACGAGTTGCTGCTTGCCCAAGCGCAGGCCGAAGGCGCCCAATTGTTGACTCGCGACGCGAAGCTTAAGGGCCATCCGCTCACGCGCTTCGTCTAAGCCGCCTTCTTCTCCGCTTGGCCGTTGAACAGGAAGTCGTTGCCGTCGAAGCTGACGCGTACAATGTCGCCGTCCTTGATGCGGCCTTCCAGGATGAAGCGGGCCAGGGCGTCCTGCACGTCCTTCTGGATCACGCGCTTCAACGGGCGCGCGCCCCACGCGGGATCGTAGCCGCGCTTGGCGAGTTCGGTCTTGGCGCGCGCATCAAGCTCCAGCGTGATGTTGCGCGCCGCCAGCAGCGCCTCAAGGCGGCGCAGCTGAATATCGACGATCGCGCCCATCTGCTCGCGCGCGAGGCGCTTGAACAGGATGATCTCGTCGATCCGGTTCAGGAATTCCGGGCGGAAGCGCGCGCGCACTTCGCCCATGACGAGATCGCGCACGTCCTCGACATCGGCGCCCTCGGGCTGGTCGGCCAGGAATTGCGCGCCGGCGTTCGAGGTCATGATCAGAATGGTGTTCTTGAAATCGACGGTGCGGCCTTGGCCGTCGGTGAGGCGCCCGTCGTCCAGCACTTGCAGGAGGACGTTGAACACGTCCGGGTGCGCCTTCTCGATCTCGTCGAACAGGATCACCTGATACGGCCGGCGGCGCACGGTCTCGGTGAGCGCCCCGCCCTCTTCGTAGCCGACATAGCCGGGCGGAGCGCCGATCAGGCGCGCGACCGAGTGCTTTTCCATGTACTCGGACATGTCCACGCGCGTCATCGCGTGCTCGTCGTCGAACAGGAATTCGGCGAGCGCTTTCGTCAGCTCCGTCTTGCCGACGCCGGTCGGCCCCAGGAACATGAACGAGCCGATCGGCCGGTTCGGATCCTGCAGCCCCGCGCGCGCACGACGCACGGCATCGGCGACCGCGCGCAGCGCCGGCTCCTGGCCGATCACGCGCTGGCGCAGATTGTCTTCCATCTGCAGCAGCTTCGCCTTCTCGCCTTCGAGCATCTTCTCGACGGGAACGCCGGTCCAGCGTGACACCACGGCTGCGATGGCTTCGGCGTCGACCACTTCCTGCACCAGCCCGCCGCCGTCGCCCTTCGCCTCAAGCTCGGCGACCTGCTTCTCGACTTGCGGAATGCGGCCGTATTTCAGCTCCGAAGCCCGCGAGAGATCGCCGCGGCGCACCGCGTCCTCGTACTCGTTCTGCAGGCGATCGAGCTCTTCCTTGGCCTTCGCCGCGGTTTGCAGCTTCTGCTTCTCGGCGCTCCACGCCGCAGTCAGTTCGCCCGAGCGCGTTTCGAGTTCGCGGATTTCCGCGTCCAGCTTCTGGGCCCTGTCGCGCGAGCCTTCGTCCTTTTCCTTCTTCAGCGCTTCCAGTTCGATCTTCAGCTGCACCAGCCGGCGATCCAGCTCGTCCAGTTCTTCAGGCTTGGAATCGACGGCCATGCGCAGCCGCGCGGCGGCTTCATCGATCAGGTCGATCGCCTTGTCCGGCAGGAACCGGTCAGTGATGTAACGGTGCGAGAGCTGCGCCGCCGACACGATGGCGGCGTCGGAAATGCGCACGCCGTGGTGCGTCTCGTAGCGGTCCTTCAGCCCGCGCAGGATCGAGATGGTGTCCTCGACGCTCGGCTCTTCCACGAACACCGGCTGAAAGCGCCGCGCCAGCGCCGCGTCCTTCTCCACGTGCTTGCGATATTCATCGAGCGTCGTCGCGCCGACGCAGTGCAGCTCGCCGCGCGCGAGCGCGGGCTTCAGCAAGTTGGAGGCGTCCATCGCCCCTTCCGCTTTGCCCGCGCCCACCAGCGTGTGCAGCTCGTCGATGAAGAGCACGATCCCGCCCTCGGCCGCCGTGACTTCGCTCAGCACGGCCTTCAGCCGCTCTTCGAACTCTCCGCGGAATTTCGCGCCCGCGATCAGCGATCCCATATCGAGCGCCAGCAGCTTCTTGTGCTTCAAGCTCTCGGGCACGTCGCCGTTAACGATGCGCAGGGCCAGGCCCTCGGCGATCGCCGTCTTGCCCACGCCCGGCTCGCCGATCAGCACCGGGTTGTTCTTGGTGCGGCGCGACAGCACCTGGATCGTGCGGCGGATTTCCTCGTCGCGCCCGATCACCGGATCGAGCTTGCCTTTGCGCGCATCCTCAGTGAGGTCGCGCGCGTACTTCTTCAGCGCGTCGTATTGGTCTTCCGCCGATGAAGACTGCGCCGTACGCCCCTTGCGCAGCTGCTGGATCGCCTGCTCCAGCTTCTGCGGCGTCGCTCCGGCCTTCTTGAGAATCTCGTTCGCCTTGCCTTCCGCGATGGCCAAGCCGAACAGCAGCCGCTCCGCCGTCACGTAGCTGTCGCCGGCCTTCGTGGCCGCCTGCTCGGCCGCATCCAGCGCGCGCGCCAGCGAGGAGGACATGTACATGCGGTCGTTGCCGCCCTGCACTTTCGGCAGCGCGCGCACCGCCGCGTCCGCTTCGTCCGCCGCCTTGCGCGGATCGGCGCCGGCGCTGCGCAGCAGCTCCGCCGCGAGCCCTTCGCGGTCGTCGAGCAACGCCTTCAGCAGGTGTTGCGTATCTAGTTGCTGGTTCTGTTCGCGGAGCGCGATGGTCTGCGCGGCTTGCACGAATCCGCGCGCACGCTCGGTGAGCTTTTCCATATCCATGAGCGACCCTTTGCGGCGTCCCGCGCCGACCCCCATTGCGGCAGGTCAAACGCGGCATGAGATGTAACGCTCAAGAGCTAGGTGTGGTTGTGGGAACACACAAGAGGCTGCGCTATTCGGCCCCCGCTTCGGAACGAGGTTCTTCGAGCGACGCGCGGCTGAAGCCGCCGACGTGCCAGCCGAAGAACAGCACGCCGATCACGACCACGGCGATCGCGCCGATGAGGATGCGCTTGGCCAGCTTCAGCGCCACCCAGATGACGACAATGATGAGCAGGACGCCGAGAATGCCGTCGAACGCCGACCAATTGATGTCCATGTGAGGATCCTCAATGCGCCATCAGCAAAGGAATGTCGGCGACGCGTAGCAAATCGCGGGTGGCGCCGCCGAACATAAGTTCGCGCAACCTGGAGTGCGCGTACCCGCCCATGACGACGAGATCAGCGCCCAACGTCCTCGCTTCCTCCAATATCGCCATCGACGCCGAGCGGCCCATGCTGTCGACATTGCGCACGACTGCCGGCAAGCCGCGGCGCGAGAGGTGGCCGGCGACGTTGGCGCCGGGCTGATCGCCGTGTCCGAACATCTTGGGTTTGGCGTCGACCGTCACCACCGTCACCGCCTCGGCGAACTCCAGCAGATCGTCGGCTTCGGAAAGCGCGCGCGTGGCCTCGCGGCTGGCGTCCCACGCCACCACGACGCGCTTGCCGATGCCCGTCCCGCTCCAGCCGGGCGGAGCGATCAGCGCCGGCCGCCCGGAATGGAACAGCACGCCTTCGATGATCTCCTCGCGCAGCTCGCCGCCCGGCCCGTCGCTGGGACGCGTCATCACCGCGACGTCGGCATAGCGCGCGTGCACCGCCGCCACCCGCCCCAGATCGCGCGAAAGCGCCTCGGCATTGCGCAACTCGTAGGGGCGCTCGAACTGGGCCAGCCGCGCCTGCACGCGCTGGCGCTCGGCTTCCGCCTCCTGGCGCGCGCGGCCCAGCAGCTCGGCCCACACGCCCGCGACCACGGTCGGCTCATACGCCAGCGGTTCGTCCGGCAGCGGCGTGAGGAAGGCCGCAGCAATGTGACAGTCGTCGCCGCTTTGCCGCGCCAACGCTTCGCCGAGCGCCAGCGCCGGCGCATCCGCCTCCGCTTCGGAGACGATGACGAGAACATCCTTCCAGGCCATGCCAGTTTCTCAGGTGTCAGGTGTCAGGTGTCAGGTTACTACCTTTCGACGTTCGGCGTCACGATGATTAGGATCAAGGCGGTCCCAATTCCTAATAGCTGACACCTGGCACCTGGCACCTGACACCTGGAGGCCCCATGACTCTCCGCTCCGACGCCTTCATCGACGGCCAGTGGCGCGCCGGCGCCAAACGCTTCAAGGTTTATAATCCTGCAAACCAAGAGGTGATTGCGGAGGTTCCGGACCTCGGCGCCGCCGAGGCCGAGGAAGCGGTCGCCGCCGCGCACAACGCGTTTCCAGGGTGGGCGGCGAAAACGGCCAAGGAGCGCGCGCAGATCATGCGCGCCTGGTTCGAGCTGATGATGGCCGACATCGACCGTCTGGCGCGGCTCATTTCGCTCGAGGGCGGCAAACCCATTCCCGAAGCGAAAGGCGAAGCGGCTTATGGCGCGGCGTTCGTCGAATGGTTCGGTGAAGAAGCGAAGCGCGCTTACGGGCGCGTCATTCCGACCACCACGGGCGCACGCCGCTACGTGACGCTGAAGCAGCCGATCGGGGTCTGCGCGGCGATCACGCCGTGGAATTTCCCGATGGCGATGATTACGCGCAAGGCCGCGCCGGCGATCGCCGCCGGCTGCACGATCGTGCTGAAGCCGCCGCACCAGACGCCGCTGACGGCGCTGGCGCTGGCCGAACTCGGCGAGAAGGCCGGGCTGCCGAAAGGCGTGTTCAACGTGGTGACGACGGAGAACGCGAGCGCTGTGGGCAAAGTGCTGTGCGAGAGCGAGTTGGTGCGCCATTTCTCCTTCACCGGCTCCACCGAGGTCGGCAAGCGGCTCGGCGCGCTGTGCGTCGGCTCGACCGTGAAGAAGATCTCGCTCGAACTCGGCGGCAACGCACCGCTCCTGGTTTTCGCGGACGCCGACCTCGATCTCGCCGTGCGGGGCACGATCATGTCGAAGTTCCGCAATGCGGGGCAGACGTGCGTGTGCGCGAACCGCATTCTGGTGGAGGACAAAATCTACGATGCGTTCTCCAAGAAGCTCACGGATGCGGTCGCTAAGCTGAAAGTCGGCCCCGGCGATCAGGAAGGGGTCGAGATCGGACCGCTGATCGACCAGAAAGCCATCGAGAAAGTCGAGCGCATGGTGGCTGAAGCGCTGGCCTCCGGCGCCACCGCCCTCACCGGCGGCAAGAAGCACGACGCAGGCAAGCAATTCTACACGCCCACCGTGCTCGCCGACGTCACGCGCGAGATGCGCGTCAATACGGAAGAGATCTTCGGCCCCGTCGCGCCGCTCATTCGCTTCAAATCCGAAGACGAAGCCGTCGCCATCGCCAACGACACCCCGTTCGGCCTCGCCTCCTACTTCTTCACCAAGGACGTGCACCGCGCCTGGCGCGTCGCCGAACGGATCGAGGCCGGCATGGTCTCGATCAACGACGGCATCTTCTCCAACGAAGTCATCCCCTTCGGCGGCTGGAAGCAGAGCGGGCTGGGGCGCGAAGGCGGCGTCGAAGGGTTGGATGAATACCTCGAACCGAAGTTCGTGAACTTCGGGGGATTTGCTTGAGCACGCATACGCCGTGGCACAAGCGCGGCGTTCGCGTGCACAAGTTTGTCTATCGCGCTTGGTACATCGCGCAGCTGCTGGTCGGGGCGTTCATCATTGTTTCGGCCCTAGCGCCAGCGATCCTGCTGGCCCTTGGCGCAATCTCTGATGCCTTCGAGATGATTTTGACCGGGATTGCCGCGGGTGTGACCGGCCCCCTTGGCCTCGTGCTGCTGTGGCTCGCGGTGCATCGATTACGCAATCCGGTGAAGCCAGCGTCGTGATCGACTATGCCTTCGTCTACGTGCTCGGCGCCACCAGCGGCGACAAGCGCGTCACCTATGTCGGCTGGTGCGTGGATCTCGATCAGCGTCTCACCGCCCACAACGCGGGGCGCGGCGCAAGGTCTACGCGCGGGCGCGCCTGGGTGCTGCTCTACGCGGAGCGCTACGCAACCCGCCGCGAAGCCATGAGCCGCGAAGTGTTCCTCAAGCGCGACCGCCCCTTCCGCGCAGCCCTCGCCAAGCTAATGTAGCCGCATGAGCTGGGCCGCCGACGCCGCCAACGCCCTCTGGACCGCGTTCAGCGCGCTCCTGTGGCCGGCGATCGTCTTCGCCGCTTTCGCGCTCGCCGCACACGGCTTCACCGCGCTCAACAAAGCGCGCGCCGCGAGCGGCGAAGTGCGCACTAATATGATCCTGCTCGCCGTCGACGCCGTGCTGGTCGCGCCGCTGCTGGCGTTGTTGCTCGCCGCCGTCGGCGCGTGGATGCAGACGAACGGGTTGCGGCTCGTTTCAGCAGACCAGTGGTCTTCGCTGCCGCATTGGCTCATGCTCTTCACCGCCGTCTTCATCGGCGATTTCGTCGGCTATTGGCGCCATCGGCTCGAGCACACGGCCCTGCTCTGGCCCACGCACGCCATCCATCACAGCGACACGGCGATGACGTGGACGACGCTCTTTCGCTTCCACCCGCTCAACCGCCTCACCACCGCGCTCATCGACACCACAGCGCTCGCGCTGCTCGGCCTGCCGCCCTGGGCGCTCGCGGCCAATCTGATGATCCGCCACTACTACGGCATGTTCATCCACATGGATCTGCCGTGGACCTACGGCCCGCTCGGCCGCGTCTTCGTCTCGCCGGCCATGCACCGCTGGCACCACGTCCGCGACGCCGACGGCGCCGGCGCCAATTTCGCCACCGTGTTCTCGGTCTTCGACCAGGCCTTCCGCACCTATCACGTGCCAGGCCCATGCACCGCGCCGCTCGGCGTGCGCGACGACATCGGTCAGGGCGCGCTGGCGCAGCTCATCTGGCCGCTGCGCGCGCTTTGGCGCTGGGCGAAACCTCAGCTTTCCTTGAAAGCGCGCAGCGCGCGCATCCAGTACTGAACCAGCGTAACCAGCGTCAGCGCCGCCGCGAGAACAAGCAGCGCTTCACCCGAGCTGTGCGCGTACTCGCCGGCCACGCCTGCGGACCAGCCCGCATCAGGTGCGGAGGGCCATTCTTCGATCTGCTCTGCCGAAACGCGCGAGAATTCGATCGCCGCCATCAGCGACGTCATCGCCAAGAACGCCGCGGCGATCTTGAGCTTCTCCAGCCAACTCACGCGCGGCCCGAGCTTGCCCGGCAGCGCTTCATTGAGCGAAGCGACGACGAGATCGCGCACGATCAGCACCAACCCGGCCAGCGCCACCAGGCCGCTAATCACGCCGCCCGCGATCAGCCCCGTCACCGCCGCGAACGTCAGCAGCCGGTCTCCGACCAGATCGATCATGGCGCCGAACGCGGAGGTCTCGTTGCGGGCGCGCGCGACCTTGCCGTCGACCATGTCGAGCGCGCCCGCGCCGAGAAACAGCGCCAGCGCCGCCCAGGCGTTGCCGCCGAACGCCAGCAGCAAGAACAGCGGCAGCGTCAGCAGCGTGCGGAAAATCGTGATCGCATTCGAAACCATGCGGCCACTCTCGCGCCGTCGGCGATTCACGGCAACGCCGTGCGCCGAAACTGGAGCCTTCGGCGCACGTTGAGCCGCCAAGGAGGCTCACCATGCCGAACCCCCAAGACCGCCAAGGCTTCAGCCGCGACAAGGATCTGGAGCGGATGCGCGGCGCTCACCGTCCGGCCGACGCCGATCTTCCGAGCGGGGCGGGATTCGTTCTTTGTCTACGGTTTTGCGAAGAGCGAGCGCGCCAACATCTCGGCAAAGGAGCTGAAGGCGCTCAAGAAGTTGGCCGACGAACTGCTTGGGTACTCTGAAGCTCAGATTGCATCCGCCGCGAAGGCGGGTGAGTTGATCGAACTGGTGGATGACGATGACGACGAAGAAGGCGACTAGACGTAAGCACAGCAGGATCTTGTCGACCGTGCACAAAACGGCCGCCGGGCTGCGCGCCGCCGGCGTCATGGAGCAGGCGACAATGCGCGAGTTTGATGCGTTGTGCCTCACGCCTGTCGAGCCGATGAAGCCTGCAGAGATACGTGCGCTTCGGCAGCGCGAGCAGGTCTCGCAGCCTGTCTTCGCGCATTATCTCAACGTACGAAAGGATGCGGTGAGCAAGTGGGAGCGAGGTGAGAAGAAGCCTGACGGTCCTTCATTGAAGCTTCTCAACTTGGTCAAAGCCAAGGGGTTGAAGGCGATCGCGTAGGAGCGACGTGAAATTCCTACGGCGCGCTAAGCGACCGCGTTCGGCGAAGGTATAGACTTTGCCGCTAATGCGCCACGCTGGCGGCGCGGCGAAACACGGTGCGGATGGTGAAGTTGCTGACGAGGCGGCGGACGCCGGGGAGTTTGGACAGCGTTTCGCGGTGGACGCGCTCGTAGCTGTCGTCGTCGGCGATGACGATGCGCAGCAGATAGTCGCTCTCGCCGGTCATCAGGTGGCAGTCCTGAACGTCGCGGCAGCGCGCGACGGCGCGTTCGAACGCGGCCATGGTGTCGCTGCGCTGGTTCTCCAGCGTGACGGCGACGAACACGGTGGCGCTGCGGCCGAGCGCTTTCTCCGACAGGATGGCGGCGTAGCCCTCGATCACGCCGGCGGCCTCCATCGCCTTGACGCGCCGGTGGCAGGCGGAGGGCGAGAGGCCGACGCGCTCGGAGAGGGCGGCTGCGGTGAGCACGCCGTCGCGCTCCAGTTCGATCAGGATTTTATGGTCGAACTCGTCGAGCTGCGCGGGAGAATTTTGCGGCATGAGCGGGCGGACGGCTGCTTCTGAGCGTGTAGAGCCATTCAGATAGCACAATATCGAAGAAAGTGCACGTTCTTTGCGATAATCCGGCGCAAACGGAGGAAATTTCCATGCGCGTCGGCTGCCCGAAGGAAATCAAGGTTCACGAGTACCGCGTCGGCCTGACGCCGGAGAGCGCGGCGGAGCTGGTCCGCGCAGGGCACGAAGTGCTGCTGGAGACCAAGGCCGGCGAGGGCATCGGCGCGCCGGACAAGGTCTATGAGAAGGTCGGCGTGAAAATTCTGCCGAACGCGGACGCGGTCTTCAGCGAAGCCGAGATGATCGTGAAGGTGAAGGAGCCGCTCGCGCCGGAGATCGCGCGCCTGAAGCCGAACCACATTCTCTTCACGTATCTGCACCTGGCGCCGGATCCGGCGCAGGCGGAAGGACTGATGAAGTCGGGGGCAACCTGCATCGCGTATGAGACAGTGACGGATCGCGACGGTCGTTTGCCGCTGCTGAAGCCGATGAGCGAAGTGGCCGGGCGCATGTCTATCCAGGTCGGTGCGCATTTCCTGGAGAAGGCGCATGGCGGGCGCGGCGTGCTGATGGGGGGCGTGCCGGGCGTGCGTCCGGCTGACGTGGTGATCCTCGGCGCGGGCGTGGCCGGCTACAACGCCGCGCAGATCGCCGTCGGCATGCGCGCGCGCGTGACGGTGTTCGACAAGAATCCGGGGCGGCTCGAGGAGCTCGACCGTGAATTCAACGGGCGGCTGGAGACGGTGTATTCAACGAGCGCGGCGATTGCGGAGGCGATCAAGGAAGCGGACGTCGTCGTCGGCGCGGTGCTGGTGGCGGGCGCGGCGGCGCCGAAGCTGATCACGCGGCCGATGCTGAAGACCATGCGGCCCGGCGCGGTGCTGGTGGACATCTCGATCGACCAGGGCGGCTGCTTCGAGACGTCGAAGCCCACCACGCACGAAGACCCGGTGTTCACCGTCGACGGCATCATCCACTATTGCGTCGCCAACATGCCGGGCGCGGTGGCGCGCACGTCTGCATTTGCCCTCAACAACGCCACCCTCCCGTTCGCGCTGGCCCTCGCCAACAAGGGCTACAAAAAGGCGCTGCAGGACGACCCGCACTTGGCCAACGGGCTCAACGTCTACGACGGCGCCATCGCGCACGAGGCGGTGGCGAAGGACCTGGGCAAGCCGTACAAGCGGCCGGGGTGGCTGGGCTGAGCGGACGCGCGGGCAAGCAATCAGGTAATTGGGACATAGCCGTGCGCCCTTGTCGCCCGCTATCGTTCATATTGGGCAGCGATGGAGGATGAGGTGACTGGTGCTTATATGAGCCGCGCGGCGGCCGGTTTGTTCGCGCTTATTGTGATTGCAGCTTGCGGAGAACGGACGACAGAGGCCCAGGCGCCGGCGGACACGTCGTCGGGGGCTGAAGCGCCGCTGACGCAACTGGCCAGCGACCCCGCGCTGCAATGGGGCCCATGCCCGGACATCTTCCCAGCAGGGTGCGAAATCACCGTGCTACACGGCGATCCCGCGCAGCCGAACGCTGATGTGTTCCTGCGCGTGCCGGGCGGCTACGCCATCCCGCCGCATTCGCACACATCGGCGGAACGCATGATCTTGGTCAGCGGCGAACTCAATGTGCACTACCAGGGCGCAGATCCCGTGACGCTCACAGCGGGCGAGTACGCCTACGGCCCGGCGGGACTGCCGCACGATGCAACGTGCGTCGGCGCGCAGCCCTGCACGCTGTTCATCGCCTTCGTAGGCCCGGTCGACGCGATCGCGCACGAGGGCGCCATCGAATAAGCGCCGCTTGGGCGCGCGCTCTTGAGCTTACGCTAAGGCGCGCTCAGGAGCGCGAGCGCGCTGTTATGCGCAGCGCCGCGCACGGCTTCCGCGAGCGCGGAATCCGGCAGCGTGCGGGCGAGCACCATGCCGCCGACGCAAAGCGCGGCGAGCGATAGAGCTGTCTGCCGCCGTTTGCTTTTCGGGCCGCTCAGGGAGCTTTCGAACAGGCGCACCATCGACTCCAACAGCAGCTGGTAGGCCGCCTGCACTTCCGGACTGCTGCGCGCCGCGTCCGAGGGCAGTGCGGTCATCGGGCATTGGCCGTCGAGATCGCCCAGGTGCTCTTTCGACAAATAGCCGTGCACCATTTGTACGGCGGTTTCGCGTGTTGGCTTGGTCGCGTCGACGCCGACGTCGGCGCGCCACTTGGCGCCGCGGCCCATGAGGAAGCTCGATACCGCGGCGGCGAACAACTCCTCCTTGCTGTCGAAGTGATTGTAGAAGCCGCCGCGCGTGAGTTCGGCGGCCTCCATCACCATGTCGATGGTGACGTTTTCGTAGCCGTGCCGGTTGAACAGGATGCGCGCGCATTCGACGATGCGGGCGCGGGTCTGCTGTTTGTGGGCGGGACTGTAGGGCACGGGCGGCTCCGTAGCATCGGTGCAAAATATGATCTTGAACATATTTTGCGCAACCCGCATCACTCTCGTGCGTTTTGTTGGAGGCGAGCTTGAGCGTTGCGTTCACCGGCGGATGTTTGTGCGGAGCGGTTCGCTACACGTGCATGGCCGAACCTGCCGTTGCCGGCCATTGTCACTGCGAGGATTGCCGCCGCTCGAGCGGCTCGGGGCGCTGCTCGCATCTTGGCGTGCCGGAGGAGAGCGTTGCGTTGACCGGCGAGACACGCGGCTACGCGCGGCCGGCGGACAGCGGCAACATCGTCACGCGCCACTTCTGTCCGACCTGCGGCGCGCCGGTGTTCTCGCGCAATTCGGGCATGCCGGGGATGATCTTCCTGCGGGCGTCGAGCCTCGACGACATGGAAGTCTTCAAGCCGCAAATGCACGTCTATGCGTCGCGCGCGCCGAGCTGGGACCGGCCCAACGAGGGCCTTCCAGCGTTCGCGACGATGCCGCCGGGGATATGATCCCGATCAGAGGAGCGAACTCTAGATGAAGCGTTTCATGCTGCTGCACTATGGATTCGAGAAGCCGACGCCCGAAGTCATGGCGGCGTGGAACGCATGGTTCGCGTCCGTGAAGGACAGAACCGTCGAACATGGCGGGTTCAGGGGCGGGCGCGAGCTTTCCAAGAGCGGCGCCAAGGAGCTGCCATTCGGCGCGGACTCGATTACGGGCTACTCGATCCTCAACGCCGAAAGCCTGGATGAGGCGGCGCGGTTGGCGGAGAGCAATCCGTTCGTCGCCAGCATCCGCATCTACGAGATCATGGCGCACAGCTGAGGGCGTCAATCGCCTGAGCCGTAGGGCCGGGTGATGATCTCCAGCACGTGGCCGTTGGGGTCCTTGAAGTAGCAGCCGCGGCCGCCGTCGTTGCGGTTGATCTCGCCTTTGCGGGCAAGGCGAGGGTCGGCGTAGTGCTCGATCCCGCGCGCCTTCAGCCGACCGAAGATCTCGTCAAACTCGGGCTCGCTTACCAGGAAGGCGTAGTGCTCGACGATGAACTCCTCCTCGGTGGAAAGGAAATCGAGGCTGACGCGGTTGGCGACGTCGACCACGACGAACGGCCCGAACCGGCGTGGCGGCGCAAGGCCGAGGATTTCGGAGAGCAATTGAGCGGACGCCTCGGCGTCGCGCGCGTGAACGATGGTGTGATTGAGTTCGATGGCCATGCGGCACAATATGGCCCGCCTCGGTCGGCCTGAAAATGTCGGCGCCGGCTCGAGGTTGAAAGGGAGACCGCTATGCGCCGTCTCATCGCCGTTCTTGGGACATGCTTTGCGCTGGCGGCGTGCGCCGCGCCGTCAGCGGAATACGACGCCGACGCCGTCCGCAGCGGGGTGACCGCCCTGATCCAGCGCTGGTCGGACGCTGGCGAAGCGGGCGACTGGGATGGGCTGGCGGATACCTATGCTGACGCCCAAGGCTTCGCCTGGATCGAGCGAGGCGCCGTCGCCTACGCCGATCATGCAGCGATCGTCGCCGGACTCGAGAACGCGCGCGCGAGCGAGGCCCGCATCGTCAACGACCTATCTGACATCGTGGTGACCCCGCTCAGCCCGGATGCGGCGGCCTATCGCGCGAACTACCGGCTCTCCGTTCGGTCGGAGAGTTTCGGTTTTGATTCTGCCGGAGTCCTGTCGGGCGTCGCCATCCGCGAGGGTGACACGTGGCGCCTGCTGCAGGGCTCGTTCTCGGAACAACCCGAGCCGCAGTAGAGCGGCCGTGGCGGTCACAAAGGCACGCGTGCGCAGGCTCGCGCTCTCGCTCGAGGGCGCCGTTGAAGTCACGCATGTGGACCGGCCCGCCTTCCGCACCAAGCGCAAAATCTTCGCGACGCTGCCGCCGGACGAATCGGCGGTGAACCTGATGTTCGACCCGCCGACGCAGGAATTCTTCTGCGAGCAGGCGCCGGGCGTGATCGAGCCGTTGCCGGGCGGGTGGGGGCGCATGGGCATGAGCCGCTGCGATCTCACACGCGCCGATGAAGCGCTGGTTCATTCCGCGCTCAAGGCAGCGCATGCGCTCGCGGCGCCACGGTCGAAGGCCAAGCGCAGGAAGTAGTGCGATTGCCGGGTTGCGCGCGCCGCGAAGCAGCGCAGTATTGCAGTATTGGCGTGCGGTCGCCGCAATTCGCCTCAATGGCGCGGGGGAACGATCACAAGTTTGTGGACGCGCGTCCGAAGTGGACCTCGGCGGCGTCTCTGTTGTTAGCTGGGTGCTGAGCCTGGAATGAAAGGTTCTGTTCAGCATTACAGCGTTAATGTGAAGGACCGGAGTTGAGACCAATGCTCGAGAAGAAAATCGGCGAGCCGTGTCCGACCTGCCAGACGCCGCTGCAGCGGCGCCGGTCCACGTTCCGCACCATCGTCGGCGACGTCGCTTTCTGCGCCCGCTGCTGCTCCTCTTTCGAACTGGCGCGCGAAGAGGACGAGGTTCTCGCCGCCATGGTTCCGGAGTTCGCGCCCATCTAAGGGAGCGCGGGTCTTCAGCGACTGTCTTGCGAGTCAAGCGGTTTGCGGGGCGCGCCATGGCTGTTGATCCCTGACGATGGCGTTGAGGATGGTGAGCAACTTGCGGGCGACGGCGATCAGCGCGACCAGTTT
>Ga0209172_10000719_pt1 | contig 86065 bp, 91 predicted proteins | sample LarsenN4metaG_FD_184113 | JGI IMG/M metagenome (GOLD analysis project Ga0209172, IMG submission 184113) | Hot spring sediment bacterial and archeal communities from British Columbia, Canada, to study Microbial Dark Matter (Phase II) - Larsen... ... | reverse complement strand
CTGCCCCACTCGATCGCGCTCGTGGTGGACGAGCTCGAGGAGGGCGAGGACCTCACGCAGGTGTACGCGTCGCTGATCGTCGAGCGCGACTCGCAGAAGGGCATCGTGATCGGTCGCGGCGGGCAGACGCTCAAGGTGATCGGCACCCGGGCGCGCGAGGAGATGGAGCTGGTGCTCGGCCGGAGGGTGTTCCTCGACCTGCGCGTGAAGGTCCTCAAGGAGTGGCAGCGGGATCCGAAGGCCCTCCAGCGCCTCGGGTTCTGAGGCGGGGCGCTACCCGACGACCGTGACCTCGCCCACCATGCCCGGCAGGTGGTACTTGCAGATCAGCTGGTAGGTGCCGGGGGCCACCGTTCCGGTCACCGGATCGCCCTCGAACGTCTGGCCGCCCGCGATGTCGACGTCGATCGGTGTGCCCTCGAGCGTGAAGCTGTGGAGCCCGGCGTCCTCGTTCACGACCCGGATCGACTGGGCGGCGCTGGCCGTGAAGCACGAGGGGACGAACGCGTTGTTCTCCATCCGGATGGTGAAGGTGTCCCCCTCGGTCGTGAGGTCGACGCAGTCCGCGGCCCCATCCGAGCCGCCGTCCCGGCCGCCGCTCGTGCAGGCGGCACCGACGAGGGCGAGCAGGGCGGCGAGGGCGAGGATCGCGCGGCGCATCGGATCGGGTTCCTCCTCGGGTCGCGGGCGGGGCACAGGATAGCCGGCCGACCGTCCCGCGTCCGCCTCGGGGTACCATGACCTGCGCGGATGTCGAAGGCAGCCGAGATCGAGCGCAACGCCCCCGGCCTGGCCCTCCACGCCCCGCGGGAGGCCTCCCGCCTGGTCGCGCGTGTGGCCTCGGTGGACGCGGTGGGGCTGGAGGAGCGGGCGGCCTCGCTCGGCCGGCGCTCGATCAAGCGGGGGTCCAAGCTGTGGGCGCTGGACCTCGCGATCCGGGCGATGGACCTCACCACGCTCGAGGGCGTGGACACGACCGGCCGGGTGGTCTCGCTGTGCGCGAAGGCCGTCCGCCCCGACCCGACCGATCCCACCATCCCGCCCGTGGCGGCGGTGTGCGTCTACCCGCAGCTCGTGCCGGTGGCGCTGGGACAGGTCGAGGGGACGACGGTGAAGGTCGCCTCGGTCGCCGGCTCGTTCCCCGCCGGCCTCGGGCCGCTCGAGGCCCGGCTCGCCGAGATCCGGACGGTGGTGGAGCAGGGGGCGCACGAGGTCGACATCGTCCTGAACCGCTCCCTGTTCCTCGGTGGGCGGTACGCGGCTTGCTTCGAGGAGCTCGCCGCCGCGCGCGAGGCGGCGGGCGACGCCCACATGAAGGTGATCCTCGAGGTCGGCGAGCTCGGGTCCTACGACCGGATCCGCCAGGCCAGCGTGCTCGCGATGGCGGCCGGGGCCGACTTCATCAAGACCTCGACCGGGAAGATCGGCAGCAGCGCGACGCTCCCGGCGGCCCTTTGCATGATGGAGGCCGCCCGCGACTTCTTCCGCGAGACCGGCCGCCGGGTCGGGATCAAGGTGGCCGGCGGGATCCGCGCGTCCAAGCAGGCGGTCCAGTACCTGGTCCTGGTGTACGAGACGCTCGGACCCGAGTGGATGACGCCGGAGCGCTTCCGGATCGGAGCGTCCTCGCTGCTGAACGACGTGCTGATGCAGATCAACAAGGAGCGGACCGGCCGGTACCAGGGGCCGGACTACTTCACGATCGATTGAGGAAGGGGGTGTGGGGGCTCGAGGAGCGAGCGGCAGCGAGCGGGAGCCCCCCACGAGGACATGGGCGAGATCGAACGGAGGGCCACGTCGGCGCTCGAGGAACAGCAGCGCGTCTGGGAGTACTCGACCGCGCCCGAGTCCACCGAGATCGTCCGGCTCCAGGATCGGTACGGGCTGTTCCTCGGTGGACGGTTCGTGGAGCCGAAGTCCGGCCGCTACTTCGTGACGATCAACCCCGCGACCGAGGAGCCGCTCGCCGAGGTGGCCGAGGCGGGCGAGGAGGACGTCGACCTGGCGGCGCGGACCGCGCGCGAGGCGTGGGAGGAGCACTGGCGCGACCTGCCGGGCAAGGAGCGCGCGAAGTATCTGTACCGGATCGCCCGCGCCCTCCAGGAGCGCTCCCGGGAGTTCGCGGTCCTGGAGACGATGAACAACGGCAAGCCGATCAAGGAGTCCCGCGACGTCGACGTGCCGCTCGCCGCGGCGCACTTCTTCTACTACGCGGGCTGGGCGGACAAGCTCGAGTACGCGTTCCCCGGGCGGATCCCCAGACCGCTCGGTGTGGCGGCGCAGATCACCCCCTGGAACTTCCCCCTGCTGATGTGCGCGTGGAAGCTCGCGCCCGCCCTGGCGACGGGGAACACCGCCATCCTGAAGCCGGCGTCGACCACGCCGCTCACGGCCCTCCTGCTCGCTGAGGTGATCGAGCAGGCGGAGCTGCCTCCGGGCGTCGTGAACGTGATCCCCGGGCCCGGCGGCCGCACCGGGGGCTGGCTCGCCGCGCACGCCGACATCGCGAAGATCGCGTTCACGGGCTCCACCGAGATCGGGAAGGTCCTGCGCCGCAACGTCGCCGGGACCGGCAAGCGGCTCACGCTCGAGCTCGGCGGCAAGGCCGCGAACATCGTGTTCGAGGACGCGGCGCTCGATCAGGCGATCGAGGGGATCATCAACGGCATCTTCTTCAACCAGGGCGAGGTCTGCTGCGCGGGCTCCCGGTTGTTCGTGCAGGAGTCGGTGTTCGAGCCGCTCGTCGACAAGCTCAAGGCCCGGCTGGACACGTTGCGCGTGGGCGACCCCCTGGACAAGAACACCGACGTCGGAGCGATCAACTCCCGGGATCAGCTCGACAAGATCGAGGAGCTCGTGCAGAGCGGGATCGAGGAGGGGGCCGAGATCTACCAGCCCGAGTGCTCGCTGCCCGAGCGCGGGTTCTGGTTCCGTCCCACGCTGTTCACGAACGTCGCGCAGTCCCACCGGATCGCGCGCGAGGAGATCTTCGGGCCGGTCCTGTCGATCCTCACGTTCCGGACGCCGCAGGAGGCCGTCGAGAAGGCGAACAACACCGAGTATGGGCTGTCGGCCGGGATCTGGACCGAGAAGGGCTCGCGGATCCTCTGGATGGCCGATCGGATGAAGGCCGGCGTCATCTGGGCGAACACGTTCAACCGCTTCGACCCGGCCTCGCCGTTCGGCGGCTACAAGGAGTCCGGGTTCGGGCGCGAGGGCGGGCGCCACGGTCTCGAGCCCTACCTCGACCTCGATGGGGGGAACGGGGCATGAGCGGGGGTGCGGGGGCTCAAGGAGCGAGCGAGCGGGAGGGAGCGAGCGTAGCCCCCGCAACGAGTGGACGTCTCCCGGTCCGGCGCACCGCCAAGCTGTTCATCGCGGGCGAGTTCCCCCGCAGCGAGTCCGGCCGGTCGTACGAGGTGTTCTCGCACGACGGCCGGCTGTTGGCGTGGGCCGCGCGCGCCTCGCGCAAGGATCTTCGGGACGCGGTCCGCGCGGCGCGCGCGGCCCAACCCGGATGGGCGGGTCGGACCGCGTACAACCGCGGCCAGATCCTGTACCGCGTGGCCGAGCTGATGGAGGGCCGCCGGGTGCAGTTCGAGGCCGAGCTCGCCGACGCCGGCGCCCCCGACCCGGCGCGGGGGGTGGAGGCCGCGATCGACCGATGGGTCTGGTACGCGGGCTGGGCCGACAAGATCGGTCAGGTGCTCGGCGGCACGAACCCGGTGGCGGGCCCCTACTTCAACTTCACGATCCCCGAGCCGACGGGCGTCGTCGGGATCGTGGCGCCGCCGGACCAGGCCTTGCTCGGCCTGGTCTCGCGCCTGGCCCCGGCGATCGTGAGCGGGAACACCGCCGTCGTGCTCGCCAGCGAGCCGAGCCCGCTCCCCGCGGTGAGTCTGTCCGAGGTGCTCGCCACCTCGGACGTACCGCCCGGGGTCGTCAACCTGCTCACAGGGCTCACGGCCGAGCTCGTCCCCTGGCTCGCCGGCCACATGGACGTGAGCGCGATCGACGTGACGGGCGTGCCCGAGGACCTGCTCCCGCAGGTCGAGGAGCTCGCCGCCGAGAACGTGAAGCGCGTGCACCGCGGTCCGGCCGTCGACCCCTTCTCGGCCGTGGCGCAGAGCCCGTACGAGATCACCGCCCTGATGGAGATGAAGACCGTCTGGCACCCGATGGGGGCCTAGCGACACGGCTGCGTGATCACGGGTCCCCGGATCCTGATCAGGGTCACCTCCTCCCCGGTCGAGCTCCGGTAGACGGCGCGGTCGAAGTCGACGAGGGCGATCGCGCCGACGTCCTGGTTGAAGAAGAGGTCCGGCGGCTCCCCGCCGTCCGGGTCGATGGGCCGCCAGAAGCTCGCGTCGAAGTCCGCGAGGAACGAGAGCCCGCAGTGGCCGGTGTCGAACCGGTACGCCGTGGACGGGGTGACCCTTCCCGAACGCGGGTGGAAGCGGTACCCGCGCTCCTCGCTGACGAACTCGGAGCGGTGATCGTCGAACCTGGGGGCCGGAAGCTCCTCGACCGTCGACCAGTCGACGACCGCGGGGCTCGGGCCCTCGACCCGGAGGACGGCGAGCGTCACGATGGCCGCGATCCCCACGGCGATGATCGCGGCGAGCGCTGGGATGCCTCTCCGGTCCATCCCTGGCATCATCCCGCCATGGTCCTGGAGGCCGCCACCGACCCGCTCAGCCGCGGAGCGGAGGCGCTCCGAGCGGGCGACTGGGAGGGCGCGCGCGCGGCGTTCGAGGCAGCGGTCGCCGAGGGGGCGTCGGCCGAGGCCGAGGAGGGGCTCGGGCACGCCATCTGGTGGCTCCACGACTTCGAGGCGGCCCTGACGCACGTCGAGCGGGCCTACGCGGCCTACCGGGAGCGGGGGGACGCCGTCGGGGCGGCTCGGAGCGCGCTCTGGCTCGCGCGCGAGTACGCGGCGGGGTTCGGGAACGCCGCGGCGAGCTCGGGCTGGAACGCGCGGGCCGAGGGCCTGGTCCACGAGCTGGGCGACGTCCCGGAGCGTGGCTGGCTCAGCCTGGCTCGGGCCGAGCGAGCCGCCGCCCCATCCGAGATCGAGCGCCACGCGAGCGAGGCGCACGGGCTCGCGCGTCGCTTCGGCGATGCCGACCTCGAGGCGGCCGCGCTGGTCCGTCTCGGGTACGCGAAGGTGGCCGCGGGCGACGTCGAGGAGGGCCTCGCGAAGGTCGACGAGGCCATGGCCGCGGCGACCGGGGGCGAGGTCGCGAGCCTCGAGACGATCGGCGACGTGATCTGCGTAGGCGTCGCCGCCTGCGAGCACGCCGCGGACTGGCAGAGGATCGAGCAGTGGGGGCAGGTCGTCGACCGGTGGCTGGCCGAGCACGAGCACGTGGCGGTCCTCGGGTTCTGCTACGCGTGCTGCGCCGAGATGTTCGTCGCCTCCGGCCAGTGGGAGATGGCCGAGGGCCTGCTGACCGAGGGCCTCGGCGCGATGCAGGCGGCCAAGCTGCGCGCTCGGTGCGTGCATCCGGCCGCCAAGCTCGCCGAGCTCCGCCTGCTCCAGGGGCGCCTGGAGGAGGCCGAGCAGCTGCTCGCGGGGTTCGAGGAGCTGCCCGAGGCGACCCACGCGCTCGCGATGCTGCACCTCGCCCGCGGCGACGTCGCGATGGCGGCCGCCGTCCTGCACCGCCGTCTGAACGCCATCGGCGAGGACAACGTGCTGGCGGCGCCCTTCCTTGGTCTCCTCGTCCAGGTGCAGCTCATCCAGGGGGACGTCGAGGGCGCCGAGCGCAGCGCCCGTCGGCTCGAGGCGGTGGCGGAGCGCTCGTCGCTCCCGCGTGTCCGGGCCGCGGCGCGGCACGCCCGGGGTCGGGTCGCCACCGCCCTCGGTGACCCTGGGGCCGTCCGGCACCTCGAGGCGGCGATGGCGGACTTCGCGGCGCAACAGCTCCATCTGGACGCTGCCCAGGCGCGGTTCGACCTGGCCCGAACGGCGGCCGACCCGGAGGTAGCGATCGGGGAGGCCCGGATCGCGCTCGCCGAGTTCGAGCGCCTGGGGGCTCCCCGAGACGCCGACGCCGCGGCCGCGTTCCTGCGCGACCGCGGCGTCGCGGGACGCACCGGCCCGAAGAACCTCGGGCTGCTCAGCCGGCGCGAACGCGAGGTGCTGGCCCTCCTCGGGGAGGGCTTGACGAACGCCGAGATCGCCGCCCGCCTGTACATCAGCACGAAGACGGCCGGGAACCACGTCAGCAACATCCTGGCCAAGCTGCACCTTCGCGGACGCTCCGAGGCCGCTGCGTACGCGGTCCGGTACCTCTCGGAGCTTCCGGACCGAAGATAGGGAACCCTCCCCATCCTTCCCGCGCCGCTCCGGCGCACCCTCCACCCGTCACCGATCGGAGGAGGTGGTGCGGATGGCGGGACAGGGGACGAGCGGGCCGCGGGTGAACGCGCTCCGGAAGGAGGTGGCGGTCGGCGCGGAGGCGACCTCGCGGGCGCCGGCGGAGGTGGTGTGGGACCTGCTGGCGGACCTGCGGAGCCACCGCGAGTGGGGAGGCGAGCGGCAGAAGCGGAACACTCGCCTGCTGTCCCTCGACGCCCCCGAGGGCCCGGCGAAGGTGGGGACCGAGTTCCGCACGCAGGGTCGGGACCCGCTGGGGACGTTCACCGACCGCTCGGTGGTGACCGAGGCGACGCGGCCGAGCGTCTTCGAGTTCGTGACCGAGGCGCACCTGGAGACGAAGAAGGGCAAGGTCACCGACTGGACGGTCGTGCACCGGTACGAGCTCGAGCCGACGGGCGCCGGCTGCCGGATCCGGTACACGGTCCGGATCACCCGGATCAGCGAGCTCATCGGCGCTCTCGCCCTGTTCAAGGTCCCCGGCCTGCGGTCGCTCGGCATGAAGGCGTCCGCCGGCGTGGGGAAGCGAGGGGTGCGCAACCTCGCCCGGCTCGCGGAGGAGCGCGGGATGGATCACGGGAAGGGGGAGCAGCGATGAACCGCACGAAGAAGCTCACGACCCTGGGTGGGGCGGTGCTGGTGGGCGCCATGTCCGTCGCGTGGCTGTCCGCGCCCTCCCTCGCGCAGACGCAGATCCAGGTGCTGGACCGGGAGGGGCCGTACGAGAAGCTCGTCGACGTCGGCAGGGCGGGGTTCAGCGCCGGCGACGTGGTCCTCGAGTCGCACCCGCTGCTGGCCCCGGTCGACGAGAGCGTCGTCGGGCGCAGCTTCACCCGGCTCACCGTCATGAAGGTGGTCCGGGGCGGCGAGGACCTCGTCGGGATCCTCGAGTTCACGGCCCGGCTCTCCGGCGGCGACGTCACGGCCTACGGACCGGTGCGGTTCTCGGACCTCTTCGCCCCGGGTGGGGCGACGTTCGCCGTGATCGGGGCGACCGGCACGTACGAGGGGATGACCGGCTCGGCGACGGCCGTGGCGACCGAGACCGAGGGCGAGTTCCTCATCACCATCCACCTGATCGGTTGACCGGGGAGGGAGGAGACACGATGGTGAAGGCGTCGAGGCAGGCGGCCACGGAGCACGTGGAGGCCGAGGGGTTCGAGGGGCACTACGCGGAGATCGGCCCGTACACCGTGGGCTGGGAGACCTACACGGCGGACGCGGATCTCACGCCGCTCTTCGTCGGGCTCCCCGACGACCGCTGCCAGTGCGAGCACTGGGGGTACGTGTTCGAGGGGAAGGTGGTGTTCCACACCGCCGATGGGGACGAGGAGTTCGGCGCGGGGGACGCGTACTTCGTCGGTCCGGGCCACACGCCCTCGATCTTCGCGGGCACGTCGCTCATCGAGTTCAGCCCGACCGATCGGCTCCAGGAGACCCTGGAGGTCGTGAGCAGGAACATGGAGGCCGCCGGCTAGGGCGGCCACCGCCGACCGTGCGTCCGGGAGGGCGGGGCGGGCGCCCGCCCTCCCGATTCCACATTTCCGCAACATCGGTTCCCGGGTGGGGGCGCGACCGGGGGCTACGATTCGGTCGATGCCCCTCTACAAGGAACAGGGCGTCGTCCTGCGTTCGATCAAGCTGGGCGAGGCCGACAAGATCGTCACGGTGATGACCCAGGGCTCCGGGAAGGTCCGGGCGGTCGCGAAGGGCATCCGCAAGACCACCTCCCGGTTCGGGGCCCGGCTGGAGCCGTTCACGCACGTCTCGCTGATGGTCTACCGGGGGCGGGGTGCCCTGGACACCGTCAGCCAGGCCGAGATCGTCTCGCCGTTCATGGCGATCCGATCGGATCTCGGCCTGTTCGCGGCCGGGGAGACGATGCTCGAGGCCGTGGACAAGGTGGCCGAGGAGCACGAGCGCAACGTCCGCCTGTTCATGCTCCTGCTCTCCGGCCTGCGCGCGCTCGACGCCCGGCCCGCCGACCCGGCGGCGGTGGCCGAGTCCTTCCTGCTCAAGCTGCTGTCGCTCTCCGGGTTCCACCCGAGCCTGACCGCCTGCGCGGTCTGCGGCCGCCCGGGACCGGAGCGGTTCGCGAGCGGACAGGGCGGCGCGATCTGCTCGGACGACGCCGACCTGGACGCGGGCCCGGCCTCGCGCGAGGCCCTCGACCTGCTCGCGATCCTCGGCGCAACGGGCCTGCTTGAGGCGGGGGCGGTCCCCTCCGATACCCAGGTGAGACGGGAGGCCAGGAGCCTCCTGTTCGGGTTCGCCGAGTACCACCTGGAACGACGGATGAAGAGCCTGCCGATCCTGGCGAGGAGCCTGGTGCCGTGAGCACGTACCTCCACGAGCTCGACCGAGACCGGTTGCCGCGCCACGTCGGGATCGTGATGGACGGCAACGGCCGGTGGGCCCAGCAGCGGGGGCTCCCCAGGACCGAGGGGCACACCGCCGGCGAGCGCGCGATGTGGGACACGGTGGTCGGCGCGGCCGAGCTGGGGCTGGGGTGGCTCACGATGTTCGCCTTCTCCACCGAGAACTGGAACCGCCCGAAGGCCGAGGTGCGCTTCCTGATGGGGTTCAACCGCGGCCTGCTCCGCCGCCGCCGTGACGAGCTCCACCGGATGGACGTCCGCGTGCGCTGGCTCGGCCGGCGGGATTGGCGCGTCCCTCGCTCGGTGCTGAAGGAGATGGAGATCTCCGAGGAGCTCACCCGCGGGAACACCGGGATGACCCTCACGATCGCGTTCAACTACGGCGGACGGGTCGAGATCGCCGACGCCGTCCGTAGGCTCCTGGCCGACCACGACGCCGGCCGGCTGAAGGGGGAGAAGATCACCCCCGAGTCGATCTCGCGACGGCTCTACCACCCGGACATGCCGGATCCGGACCTGATCATCCGCACGAGCGGCGAGGAGCGCATCAGCAACTTCCTGCTCTGGCAGGCCGCCTACAGCGAGCTGTACTTCACGTCGGTGCTGTGGCCGGACTTCGACCGAGAGCACCTCTACGAGGCGATCCGCGACTACCAGAAGCGCTCGCGGCGGTTCGGCCGCGTCGAGAGCGACTGACCCGGGCTCGACGCGGGCTCAGCTCAGGTGCTCGCGCAGGAGCCGGCCCACCTCGTCCGACGAGGGGATGTCGAGGTTCGGAGGCAGGACGGCGCCGGCCAGCCGTTCCATCATCGCGGCCGGGGGCTGCGTGATGATCGCCCGGAGGCCTCCACCGTCGACCGGCGCGACCTCGGCCGGCCGCTGGTCGACGGCGGGTAGGTCGTCGAGCTCGGGCTCGGGGACCGACGACGGGATGGGGACGGGCGCGGTCTCCGTCGGAGGGGCCGTGGCCCTGGGCTGCGCGTGCTGCGCGAGCTCCCGCAGCTCGTCCAGGGCCGCGTCGAGCTCCAGCTGGAGCGCCGAGATCTTGGCCTCGACCGTCCGCACGACGGCCATGGCCCGAGAGCCGATCCGGTCGACCTCGGCCTCGGCCTCCCGGAGCATCGAGGCCACCTCGCGTTCCACGAGCTTGGCGATGCGCGTCGGATCCAGGCTCCGGCCGTCCGGGGCTCGGTCGGGCGCGATCGTTTCGGACGCGGCGCCGTCGAGCGCGAGGTTCGCGCGCGGGTCCTCGGGGCGGTGCCCGTTGCCGTTCTCCACGATGTCCTCCTCGGGGGGGTACGGAGCGATTGTCGGCTAACGGGCCGAAGGCATCTTCCGGCGTTCGGACCTTTCCGCTCGCGCCCGCGGGTACGCCCGATGAGGGGGGTGACGCAGCGGATGGGTTCCCCGCTCGGCTGGACCGCTGTCTCGGGCTCGGAGACCGGCACGGCTCAGTCCGAGTAGTCCGGTCGCGGTCGCGATCGACCCGTACACTTGCCTCCACGCCAGCGGCCGCGGCCAGCGGCCGGGAAAGGAGGCCCGCGTGGCCGACCTGATGGAGGCCATCACGTCCCTGGCCAAGCGCCGGGGGATCGCCTTCCAGTCGAGCGAGATCTACGGCGGGTTGCGCTCCTCGTGGGACTACGGCCCGCTCGGGGTGGAGCTCAAGCGGAACATCAAGGACGCCTGGTGGCGCTCGATGGTCCAGCTCCGCGACGACGTCGTGGGTCTGGACGCCGCGGTGATCATGTCCCCCAAGGTCTGGGAGGCGAGCGGGCACCTCGAGGTGTTCACCGACCCGCTCGTCGAGTGCCTGAACTGCCACCAGCGGTTCCGCGCCGACCACCTCGAGGGCTTCCACGCGCCCCAGTCCGGGCACGAGGAGGACGAGACGACCCTCGACATGCACGCCGGTCCGACGTGCCCGAACTGCGGGCATCGGGAGTTCACCGACCCGCGGAACTTCAACCTGATGTTCAAGACCCACATGGGGCCCGTGGCCGACGAGGCGAACGCCGTCTACCTCCGCCCCGAGACGGCGCAGGGGATGTTCGTGGACTTCGTCACGATCCAGTCGACGAGCCGCAAGAAGGTGCCGTTCGGGATCGCGCAGATCGGTAAGTCGTTCCGCAACGAGATCACCCCGGGGAACTTCATCTTCCGGATGCGCGAGTTCGAGCAGATGGAGATGGAGTTCTTCGTCGAGCCCGGCACCGACGAGGAGTGGCACGAGTACTGGATCGCCGAGCGCCACCGGTGGTACCTGGATCTCGGGATCCGTCCCGAGAACCTGCGGCTGCGCGAGCACGAGCCCGAGGAGCTCTCGCACTACTCCAAGCGCACGGTCGACGTCGAGTACCGGTACCCGTTCACCGACTGGGGTGAGCTCGAGGGCATCGCGAACCGGACCGACTTCGACCTCAAGCAGCACGAGAAGTTCTCCGGCCAGGACCTCACGTACTTCGACCAGGAGCAGGAGGTCCGCTACCACCCGTACGTGATCGAGCCTGCCGCGGGCGTCGACCGGTGCCTGCTCGCCTTCCTCGTCGACGCGTACCGGGAGGAGGAGGCGCCGACGGCGAAGGGTGGCACCGAGCGGCGAGTGGTCCTCGGCCTGCACAACGACCTGGCGCCGATCAAGGTCGCCGTGCTGCCGCTCAGCCGGAACGAGCAGCTCGCGCCCGATGCGGGGGCGGTGTTCGATCTGCTGAAGCCCCACTGGATGTGCGACTTCGACGACGCCGGCTCGATCGGGCGCCGCTACCGGCGGCAGGACGAGGTCGGCACGCCGTTCTGCGTGACGGTCGACTTCGACACCCTCGAGGACCGCCAGGTGACGGTCCGCGAACGGGACTCGATGACCCAGGAGCGGCTGCCCATCGCGAACCTCGTCGGGTACCTCGGCGAACGGCTGTGAGGATGGGTGCGGGAGCACGGGGGTCGATCGGTCTGTACGCGGCAGCGTTCGCCGCGATGCTCCTGGCCGGCGCCCTGCTCGTGGTGGCCTCGCTCGGCCAGCTCCGGTCGACGCGGCTCGTGTGGGCCTCGGCCGCCCTCGCCGCGGGGGCGATCGTCCTGGCCGCCCTCAGCCTGATCCTGCCGAGGCGCCGGTGAGGACCCGACCCCGTCTCCTCGTGGCCGGTTTCGGGGCGGCGGTCCTGCTCGCCGGGGCCTGCACCTCGGACGGGGCCGCCCCCTCCCCGCGCACGCCCGCGCAGCCCCCGCCGACCCCGGTGCCGACGTCCCCCGAGGCGGTCCCCTCGCCCGATACGGGTCCGGGGTCCGCGCTGGCCGCTATGGAGGAGCTGTGCACGCTCCCGGAGCCCGAGGTGGACGAGGGCTCGGGCGTGCCCCCCGAGGGCCCCACCCCCCCGGTCGTCGCCCAGGCGATGCGGCAGCTCGAGCTGATCCGCGGCTTCGGGTTCTCGCACCCGATCGTGGCCGAGGCGATCAGCCAGGAGGAGATCGCCCGGCGTTACGCCGGGTACCTCGACGAGGCGTTCCCCGTGCGGTTCTACGAGCGCCGCAGCCGCGCCTGGGAGACGATCGGCGTGATCCCGGACGGCACGAGCATCCGGGAGGAGCTGACGGAGTTCGCCAGCACGCAGGTGATCGGCTTCTACGACACGCTGACCGGCGAGCTCGTGTTCGTCGGGACCGAGGACCCCACCCCGCTCGAGCGGATCACGCTCGTGCACGAGCTCACCCACGCGATCGACGACCAGCGGTTCGGCCTGGAGACGATCGACCACCTGGCGGCCGGTTGCCAGGAGGAGGAGCTCGGGGCGGCCGTGGCCGTGGTGGAGGGCAACGCGACGTTCTTCATGCTCCGGTGGGCCCAGCGGTTCCTGACGCTGGAGGAACAGCTCCAGGTGGGCCTGGACGCGGCGATCCAGGAGCCGCCGGCGAGCGACATCCCCCCGTTCATCGAGTCGCTCCAGCTCTGGCCGTACGAGCAGGGGCTGGCGTTCATCAGCCATCGGTCGGCCGGGGGCGGACCGGAGGCGATCGACGAGGTGTTCCGCGAGCTCCCGGTCTCGACCGAGCAGGTGATCCACCCCGAGCGGTACCCGAACGACCGGCCCACGCCCGTCGACGTGCCCGACCTCGCCCCCTCGCTCGGTCGGGGCTGGGAGGACCTCGACGTGCAGCCGGTCGGCGAGGCGTGGCTGTCGCTCGCCCTCCGCCTGGGGGTCGACGGGAGGCTGGCGGACGACGCCGCGGCCGGCTGGGACGGAGGGATCTACCGCGCGTGGTCGGACGGCGATGCCGTGGCGGTGGTGCTCGCCACCGCCTGGGACTCGCAGGAGGACGCCTCCGAGTTCGCGGTCGCGATGGAGAGCTGGATCCAGGGCGAGGTCGCCGACGTCCTCCCGGTCGAGGGGACCGGCGTCCGCGTGCTGTTCGCATCGGACCAGACGACGCTCGATCGGCTCCTGGCCGCGGTCGCGTAGCCCGCGCCGTCTACACTGCGGCCGTGGCGGGGGCATCCAAGCTGGTCGTCGATCGCGTCACGTGTCGGTTCGGCGAGACGCTGGCGCTCTCGGAGGCCTCCCTCGAGGTCGGGGCGGGCGAGTTCGTCTCGATCGTCGGTCCCTCCGGGTGCGGCAAGAGCACGCTGTTCAACGTGGTGTCCGGGCTCCTCTCCCCGACGTCCGGACGCGTGTCGATCGACGGCCGCGACATCACCGGTTCCACCGGGCACGTGGGCTACATGTTCCAGAAGGACCTCCTCGTCCCCTGGCGGACGGTCGTCGGGAACATCGTGCTCGGCGCCGCGCTCACGCGCGGGGTGACCGACCGCGACCTGGCCGAGGCCCGGGAGCTCGGGACGCGCTACGGGCTGGGCGGGTTCCTCGATCACTACCCGCACGCGCTGTCCGGCGGGATGCGTCAGCGCGTGGCACTCATGCGGACGCTCGCGATGCACGAGGACGTGCTGCTGCTCGACGAGCCGTTCGGCGCGTTGGACTCGCAGACCCGGCTGGAGATGCAGCGCTGGCTGCTCGAGGTGTGGGGCGAGCTCGAGCGCACGGTGCTGTTCGTCACGCACGACGTTGACGAGGCCGTGTTCCTCGCCGACCGCGTGGCCGTGATGACCCCACGGCCGGGCCGGTTCGCGGCCGAGATCCCGGTCCCGATCCCGCGACCGCGCGACCTGTCGACCCTCACCGACCCCGCCTTCGTCGAGCGGAAGAGGAGCGTCCTCGACCTGCTGTACGGAGCGGCGGCGTGAGGTCGCGGGCCGTCCGGCTGCTCGTCCCGGTGATCGGGATCCTCGCCGTGTTCGCGCTGTGGGATCTCCTGGTTCGAGCCTTCGACGTTCGGCCGTCCACCGTTCCGCCGCCCGGCGACGTCCTCCGGGCGATCGCCGACGACCGGGACGTGCTGTCCGACCGTACCCGCACCACCCTGACGGAGGCCGTGGTCGGGTTCACGCTGGGATCGGCGATCGGCTTCGTCCTCGCCGTGCTGATGTCCCGGTGGCCGCTCGTCCGTCGGTTGCTGTACCCGGTGCTGATCGCGTCCCAGGCGATCCCGCCCCCCGCGATGGCGGCGCCACTCGTCATCGTGCTCGGATTCGGACTGGCTCCCAAGATCGCCGTGATCGCGCTGTGGGTGTTCTTCCCGGTCGTCGTCAACGTGCTCGACGGGCTCGCCTCGGTGGATCGTGACCTGCTGAACCTGGCCCGGATCATGAACGGCCGGCGCCTGCGGGTGTTCGCCCTGATCGAGCTGCCGGCCACGCTCACGCCGCTGTTCTCGGCCCTCAAGCTCGGGGCGGCCTACTCGGTGACCGGGGCGGTGATCGGCGAGGCGCTCGCGAGCCTCACGCCAGGGCTCGGGAACTACCTGGGCATCAAGAACTCGCAGCTGGACACCGACGCGGTCTACGCCGCGGTGCTCCTGCTGACGGCGATCGGCCTGGGGGGGTTCCTGCTGATGTCGCTGCTCGAGCGGCTGGCGACGCCGTGGCGGACGCGGACCAGGGCGCGGCGGTGGCCTCGGCCATCCCGTACGTCGCCATCTGCGGTCGAGGTGTCGGAAGATGTGTCCGTAGGGGATCGAGGAGGGGACCGATGAGGACCCGGACGCGGTGGGTCGGGTTGCTGGCCGTGTTGATGCTCGCGGCGGCGTCGTGCGGAGACGGCGGGGAGCCAGCCGAGAACGGTGACCTGCCGCGGACCGAGCTCACGATCGCGACCGAGTGGCCGTTCCCCGACCCGTTGTGGATCCCGTTCCTCGCCGCCGAGGACCAGGGCTTCTACGAGGACGTGGGGCTCGACGTGACGATCCAGCCGCCCCCCGACAACTCCACCACGATGCGGATGCTCGACGGGGGGCAGGCCCAGGTTGGGCTGTCGGCGATCACCGACGTCGTGTTCGCGCGGGGCGAGGGGCTCGGCGTGGTCTCCGTCTCGAACATGACGGACAGCAACAACTGGGGGCTGTTCTCCCTGGGCGACGACCCGATCGACGTCTCGGCGCTCGCCGGCAGGACGATCGGGATCTACAACGACTCGTGGACCGCGGCGATGCTGCCACTGATGCTGGAGTCCGGCGGCCTGACGATGGACGACGTCCGGACCGTCGCGGCCACGGCCAGCGTGATCCCCCTCCTGCTCGAAGGGGAGATCGACGTCGCCACGGAGGTGACGAACCTCGGCGGCGTCGAGATCACGACCTCGGGCGGCGGGGAGCCGCAGATCCTGCTCGCCCGCGACGTCGGGGCCCCGGACACGCCGGTGTGGGTGTACGTGGCGAGCACGGCGTTCGCCGAGGAGGACCCGGACGCCGTCACGGCGTGGCTCGAGGCGACCCGCCGAGGCGCGGAGTGGGCCGTCGAGAACCCCGAGGACGCCGTCGCGCTGTTCGAGGAGACCTATCCCGACGTGGCGTCGGCGCACGAGTACAACCTGGCGGCCTGGGAGGCGACGGTCCCGCTGCTCGCCCTCGACCGCGAGGCGGCGGTCCAGGACGACCAGCAGTGGCGCGAGTTCACGGTCGCCCTCGTGGACTCGGAGCAGCTCGACCAGGCGCTCGACCCGGGCGAGTACTACACGAACGACCATCTGCCCTGAGCGGGCGTCGCCTCCGCGCCTCCCGGCTTCGGCCGCTCAAGCCCGGCCGCCGTTCGGCCGAAGAGTGCTGTAGGACCATGAGGCTACGGCACTCGGCTCCTCGTGGGGTGGGGGACCCCGGAGCGCGCCGCTGGCGCGCTCGACCGTTCCTGGCCGTGGTCGTGCGGGGTGCGGTCCTCGTCGTCCCGATCGCGGCTGGGACGGCGACCGGGCTGCTGTTGGCGCGAGCGCTCCCCCGCCCCGAGGGGTTCGAGACCCTGGCCTGGGCGACCGGTTCGCTCGTGGCCTCGACGGCCGTCGTGATGGGCGTCGATCGGCTCGCGCGGCGCCTCCTCCCCCTGGCGGTGCTGCTCAAGCTCGCGCTGGTCTTCCCCGATCGGGCGCCCTCCAGGTACCGGCTCGCCCGGGTGGCCGGGAACACCCGTGTGCTGGCCGAACGTGTGCGGCGGGCGCGCGAGCACGGGTTGGAGGACGACCCCGCGAAGGCCGCCGAGACGATCCTGGCGCTCGTCGCGGCGCTCTCGGCCCACGACCGCAAGACGCGCGGCCACTCCGAGCGCGTGCGCGTGTTCACCGACCTGCTCGCCGACGAGCTGAGCATCGCCGAGGCCGACCGTGACCGGCTCCGATGGGCCGCGCTCCTGCACGACGTCGGCAAGCTCGAGGTCCCGGGCGAGACGCTGAACAAACCGGGCAAGCCGGACGAGGAGGAATGGGAGCGGATCCGATGCCATCCGCTGGAGGGTGAGCGGATCGCGAGGCCGCTCCTGCCCTGGCTCGGAGACTGGGGCGCCTGCATCGGCCAGCACCACGAGCGCTACGACGGCGGTGGGTACCCCAGAGGCCTGCGGGGCAAGGAGATCGCCCTCGCGGCGCGGATCGTCGCGCTGGCCGACGCGTTCGAGGTGATGACGGCCGCCCGCTCGTACAAGCGTCCGATGAGCGTCGGGGCGGCCCGGACGGAGCTCGCCCGGTGCGCGGGGAGCCAGTTCGACCCGCGCCTGGTCCGTGCCTTCTTCGGCATCTCGCTGGGGCGGCTCTGGTGGGCGGTCGGCCCGGCGTCGTGGGTGGCCCAGGTGCCGTTCCTGTTGGGGGTGGGGCGCACGGCCGATCGCGCGGTAACGCTGGTGCGGGCGGCGAGCGGGCTCGCGATCAAGGGGCTGACCGCGGTCCTGGCTCTCGGTGTGGGGGTCGCGGCGGGCGACGGTCGGCTCGCGGGGATGCGCTCGGACGGGAGCCACGGTTCGGGCGCGGCGGCCGGCACGACGGTGAGCGTGTCCACCCTCGTTGGCACCCCGATGGGGGCCGACCCATCGGTGGTGGGCGCGACGCCGCCGACCTCATCGGGGACCTCCGAGGCGTCGATCGGGCCGAACGAAGGCGCGCCGGCCGAGGGCCCGGCGAGCTCGTCCGATCCCGACGCGGTTGCGATCGAGGACCTGACCGACGCGACCGAAGGGACCATCGAGGAGGTCGTCGAGGTCGTCGAGGACACGGTGGACGAGGTCGTCGAGGAGATCGAGGAGACCGTGGATGACACCGTGGACGACACCGTGGACCAGGTTGAGGACACGGTGGACGGGATCGACGACACCGTAGACGACGTGGTCGAGGACGTGGACGATACCGTGGACGACGTCGTGGACGGGGTCGACGGAGGCCTTCCCGGAGGGCTCGGCTAACGCCATCTCGGCGGGGAGGGACCGCGGGCGACGTGGTCCGTTCCCAGTGCCCGGTTCGCTTCCGTACACTGGCCGGGACCGCGCACGCGAGGAAGGGCGGGCCATGACCAAGTACGTTTACGACTTCTCCGAGGGCAACAAGGACATGAAGGACCTGCTCGGCGGGAAGGGCGCCAACCTCGCCGAGATGACGAACATGGGGCTGCCCGTGCCCCCCGGGTTCACGATCACGACCGAGGCGTGCCTGGCCTACCTCGCGAAGGGCGACCACCCCGAGGGGTTGATGGACGAGGTCGAGGAGCACCTGCGCGGGCTCGAGTCCGCGATGGGCAAGCGGCTGGGCGACCCCGAGGACCCCCTGCTCGTGAGCGTACGCTCGGGCGCCAAGTTCTCGATGCCCGGGATGATGGACACGGTCCTGAACCTGGGCCTGAACGAGGACTCCCTCCAGGGACTGGCCAAGCAGTCCGACGGGGACTGGCGGTTCGCCTACGACGCGTACCGCCGGTTCATCCAGATGTTCGGCAAGATCGTGATGGGGGTGTCCGGGGACGCGTTCGAGGAGGCGCTGGAGGAGGCCAAGGACCGCAAGGGTCCCGGCGCCAAGGACACGGACCTCGAGGCCGAGGACCTCAAGCACCTGATCGGCGAGTTCCTCGGGATCTACCGCGAGCACACCAAGGCCGACTTCCCGACCGACCCGCGCGCGCAGCTGCGCCTGGCGATCGAGGCGGTCTTCCGGTCCTGGAACGGCAAGCGCGCCCGCGACTACCGGCGGCAGAACAAGATCAGCGACGACCTCGGCACCGCCGTGAACGTGGTCGCGATGGTCTTCGGCAACCGCGGGATCGACTCGGGGACCGGGGTGGCCTTCACCCGCGACCCGGCCACCGGCGAGAAGGTCCCCTACGGCGACTACCTGCCGAACGCGCAGGGCGAGGACGTCGTGGCCGGGATCCGGAACACGCTCCCGCTCGCCCAGCTCGAGGAGCTCGACGCGACCTCGTACCGGCGGCTGATCGAGGTCATGGACACGCTCGAGCGTCACTACCGCGACATGTGCGACATCGAGTTCACGATCGAGAAGGGCCGGCTCTGGATCCTCCAGACGCGGGTGGGCAAGCGGACGGCGTTCGCCGAGTGGATCATGGCCTCCGACATGCTCGAGGAGGGCCTGATCGACGCGGACGCGGCGCTCCTGCGCGTGGACGCGAACCGCCTGGAAGAGCTGTTCAAGCGGGTCGTGGCGGCAGCGGCCGACGCGCAGCCGATCGCGAAGGGCCTGAACGCCTCGCCCGGGGCCGCCTCCGGCGCGGTCGTGTTCACCGCCGACGAGGCCGAGGCCCGGGCCTCCCGCGGCGACAAGGTGATCCTGGTCCGGCGGGAGACGACGCCCGACGACTACCACGGGATGATCGCCTCGCAGGGGATCCTGACCAGCGCGGGCGGGACGAACTCCCACGCGGCGGTGGTCGCCCGCGGCGAGGGCATCCCGGCCGTCTGCGGCGCGGACGCGATCCGGATCGACCTGTCCTCGCGCGCGTTCTCCGCGAACGGGACGATCGTGAAGGAGGGCGAGCTCATCACGATCGACGGGTTCACGGGCAACGTGTACGTGGGCGAGCTGCCGCTCGAGGAGTCGGTGCTCGAGAAGGCGCGGGCGGGGGACGCGACCGCCCGCCGGGAGAAGATCTGGCGCGCCTTCGAGCGCCTGATGCAGCACGCCGACGCGCGCCGGCGGCTCCGCGTCCGGGCGAACGCCGACACGCCCGAGCAGTCCACGAACGCCCGCGACCGCGGCGCGGAGGGGATCGGCCTGTGCCGGACCGAGCACATGTTCCTCGGCCCCGAGCGCGTCCAGACGGTCCAGCAGATGATCTTCGCCGAGACCGAGGCCGAGGAGCAGGCGGCCTACGACAAGCTGCTGCCGCTCCAGCGCGAGGACTTCGTCGGGATCTTCCGCGCGATGGACGGGCTCCCGGTCACGGTCCGGCTCCTCGACCCGCCGCTGCACGAGTTCCTGCCGGACCTCGTCACGCTCTCGGTCGAGGTCGCGCTCGGGAAGGAGCGCGGCCAGGACGTGGCCGAGCAGGAGCGCGTGCTCCGCAAGGTTCGCGAGCTGCACGAGGCCAACCCGATGCTCGGCCTGCGCGGCGTGCGTCTCGGCATCGTCAAGCCGGGTCTGTACGCGATGCAGGTCCGCGCGATCTGCGAGGCGGCGGCCCGGGTGAAGAAGGCGGGTGGCGACCCGAAGGTCGAGATCATGATCCCGCTGGTCGCCACGAAGCCCGAGCTCGAGCAGATGCGCGCCGAGCTTGAGCCCGTGGCCCGGGAGGTCCTCGAGCGCGAGGGCGTCGAGCTCGACCACCTCGAGTGGGGGACGATGATCGAGGTCCCGCGGGCGGCGGTCACGGCCGGCGAGATCGCCGAGGTCGCCGACTTCTTCTCGTTCGGGACGAACGACCTGACGCAGATGGGCTTCGGGTTCAGCCGGGACGACGTCGGCAAGTTCGTCGGGATGTACGAGGAGCGCAAGCTCGTCCCGGCGAACCCGTTCGTCACCGTGGACGTCCCCGGCGTCGGGCGGTTGATGCGGATCGCCGCCGAGGAGGGACGGGCGGCGAACCCCCACCTGCACCTCGGGATCTGCGGCGAGCACGGCGGGGACCCGGCGAGCGTGGCGTTCTGCCACGAGATCGGGCTCGACTACGTGAGCTGCTCGCCGTTCCGGGTCGAGACCGCTCGGCTCGCCGCCGGCCAGGCGGCGGTCGGCACGGCCGAGTCGGCCTCGAAGTAGTCGCGCGCGCGGAGGAATCCCCCGTTCGGGCCGAGGGATCCCCCGGCCTGGTGATGCGCGCGCGAACAGGCGTTCGCTAGGCTCCAGGACCTCCCCACCCTCCCCACGGCTCCCCCGTGACGAAGGAGGTGGCGTGGATGGACGACGGAGCGGGCCGGACCCGGTGGCGGGCCGGCCGGCGGCTCCTCTCCCTCACGGTGGGTGCGGCGCTGGTCGTGCCGCTGCTCGTCGGGTGGCACTGGCAGCGGCTGGGGTGGCGGGACGTGCACTACAACTACCCGTCGCGCCCGAGCGGGTACACGCAGATCGTGAACCGGTTCGGCCAGCCGTGCAGCTCGGCGGCCAGGCAGATCCCGATGAGCTGGCGTGCTGCCGATAACGGCGTCACGTACTCGTTCCGGTTCCACCGGAAGCTCGGCGGCTACCCCACGGCGATGGTGACCAACAAGGGCGGCACGTCGACGAACCTCGACAACGACGTGTACGGGCACATCCAGAACGACCACCTGCAGTACTACATCCGACACGGGATCTACGGCTACAACTGCCGCTACATCAAGGGCACGACCAAGTGGAGCACCCATGCGTTCGGGATCGCGATCGACGTCTCCTCGGCCGAGGAGTACGAGGGCAAGTGCACCAGCACCGTGAACCGGTACCACAAGCACATCTGGGAGGGCCACGGTTGGTACTGGGGACTCGCGTTCTGCGACCCGATGCACTTCCAGTACGCGACGGGATACTGAGCGATGGTCACGGGAGGGAGGACCAACATGCACCGAAGGGTGGTGGTCGGAGCCCTGGTGCTCGGCGTCGCGGCGACGATCGCGGTCGCCTCGGTGGCGCTCACGGCGCCCGAGGCGCAACCGTTCGGACCGCCGATCGGCCCGCGGATGGCACCGGACACGGGCGCCGGTGAGCTGCTCGTGGTGGTCGTCGGGGGTGTCTACCCGACGCGGGCCGAGGCCGAGGCCATGAACGAGCAGATGACCTTCGGCGACCTCCAGGGCTACTACGTGGTCCCGGTGGCGCAGTTCCAGGGGTTCGAGCAGCAGGCGGGGGAGCCGGGCGACTTCGCGCTCGTCTCGGTCTTCCGGACCGAGGAGGGGGCCCGGGAGTTCGCCGAGATGGCCGCGGGCTTCGGGCATCCGGCGACGATCCTGCCCGAGCGCGTCCGGAGCCTCGGTGGCTTGTACGCGGGCCTCGGCCAGGAGGCCCATCCGGACGGCTCGGGGCCGCTGCTCGGGCCGATCGAGGAGTCGGTGCCGTGAGGCGCGTCGCCGCCCTGCTCCTGCTCCTCGCCGCGTGCACCGGCGGCGGCGAGCGGGAGCGGGGCGGCACGCCGTCCGTGACGGCCTGCGAGCCGCCGATGGCGGCGCCGGCCGGGTTCGAACCGCTGCCGCGGTTCGAAGAGGAGTACGCGGACCACGTCGGGGTGCGCCTCGGCTACCGGGACGCCGAACGCCGTGAGGTGCACGTCTCCGTGGGGATCCCTGGGGAATGGGGGGAGGGGCTACCCTTCGGCGGGACCGTGGAGCTCGCGGACGGCGGGACCGCGGCGCTGCTCGGGCGCGGACGAGAGGCCTGGCTGGCGGTCTGGGACGAGGGCGATCTGTGCGATCCACGCGTGGTCCTGACGAACGGGTTCACGCGGCGCCAGTTCGTCGACCTGCTGGAGGACCTCGGCGTCGCCTCCGGGGCGTAGGCCTGTTGCTAGCATCGCGCGGTGGGCCCCCTGCGTCGCCATCCCGTCCTGGTCACCCTCGCGACGGTCGGCGTCCTGGGGTTCCTGGCGCTCGCACTGACCGGCGTGGCCGTCTGGCGGGCGGCCCACACCGACGACGCGAGCCACGTCGAGCGGGTCGACGCGATCTTGGTCCTCGGCGCGGCGCAGTACGACGGCACGCCGTCGCCGGTGTTCGAGGGGCGTCTGCGGCACGCGGCCCTGCTCTACCGCGAGGACCGGGCCGGGACCGTGGTGGTCCTCGGCGGGTCGAGGCCCGGGGACCGCTCCTCCGAGGCCCAGGCCGGCCGGGACTGGCTGATCGCGGAGGGCCTCCCGCCCGACGACGTGCTGGCCTCGCCGGTGGGCAGCACCACGCTCGAGAGCCTCGAGGCGGCCGCCGACCTGATGCGGGAACGGGACCTGCGCTCGGCGTTCCTGGTCTCCGATCCGTGGCACAACCTGCGGATCGAGCGGATGGCGGGCGACCTGGGGATCGAGGCGTACGCGTCGGCCACCTGGCGCTCGGCCGCCCGGACCGAGGGGACGCGCCTGGCCGGCTACGTCCGCGAGACCTTCGCGTACCTGTACTACCGGTTGATCGGTCGCTGACGCGCGTCGCGATCAGGTGACCGTCAGCGTGCCCGTCATCTGCGGGTGGAACCGGCAGACGAAGCCGTAGGTGCCGGGCTCCAGGTCGATTGTCACGACCTCGGACTCGCCCCCCCCGAGCTCCACGTCCAGGTCCGTGTCCTGGACCGTGAACGTGTGCGGCGTGCTCGCGTGGCCGTTGCGCACCTCGAGCTCGCTGCCGGACGCGACCTCGAGCTCGCTCGGGTCGAACGAGAAGTTGTTGGCCTGGACCGTGGCCGCGGCACCGCCACCGTCCCCGGTCTCGCCCGTCGCGCCGGTGGGCGCGGTGGGTCCCGTGGCGGCGGTCTCAGCGGTGGGACCCGTGGTCCCGCCGCCCTCGTCCTCACCCCCGCAGGCCGCGGCGACGAGCAGCAGGGCGGCCAGGGCGACGATCATGCGGACGTGCGGTCGCGCGTTCTCCATCCATGCCTCCCGTTCACTCCGGCGTTCCCCTGGTCTACGCACGGCGGCCCGGTGCGGCTTGCGGCCCGGCCGCGTCGCACCCGCGCGCTAGGATGCCGCTCGATGGCCACCCCCCGCGAGCGCACCGAGGAGATCGAGGGCCAGACCCTCTCGCCCCGGGCGACGCTCGCAGCGGCCAGCAAGGGTCGGGAGCGGGAGGAACACCCCGACCCGCTGCGGACCTGCTTCCAGCGCGACCGCGACCGGATCGTCCACTCGAAGGCGTTCCGGCGCCTGAAGCACAAGACCCAGGTGTTCCTCGCGCCGGAGGGTGACCACTACCGGGTGCGCCTCACCCACACCCTCGAGGTCTCCCAGATCGCGCGGACGGCCGCGCGGGCGCTGCGCCTGAACGAGGACCTCACCGAGGCGATCGCGCTCGGTCACGACCTCGGCCACACGCCGTTCGGGCACCTGGGCGAGCAGGCCCTCACGCCGTTCCTCGGCCGCCCGTTCCGCCACAACGAGCAGAGCCTGCGGATCGTGGACCACCTCGAGAACGACGGCCGTGGGCTGAACCTCACATGGGAGGTCCGGGACGGGATCGTGAACCACACCTGGTCGATGCCCCAGCCCGCCACGGCCGAGGCGCAGATCGTGCGGTTCGCCGACCGGATCGCCTACGTGAACCACGACGTGGACGACGCCGTCCGTGCCGGGGTGCTCTCGCCCGACGGGCTGCCCGCCGAGGTCACTGCCGTCCTTGGGAAGACCTACGGCGACCGGATCGACACCCTGGTCCGCGACCTGGTCGGGCGCAGCGCCGGCGGTCCGGAGATCGCGCTGTCCGATGAGGTCTTCCGGGCGCTCGATGTGCTGCGGGAGTTCCTGTTCGATCACGTCTACCTGCGGGACCAGGCCCGGGCCGAGCAGGAGAAGGCGATCGGGCTGGTCCGGACCCTGTTCGCGCACTACCTGGATCACCCGGAGCAGGTTCCCGAGGAGTACCATCGGGCCCCCGGGGACCTGCCGACCCGCGTGGCCGACCACATCGCCGGCATGACGGACCGGTACGCGCTCCGGACCTACGAACAGCTCTTCCTTCCCCAGGGCTGGCTGCTGTAGCGGTGCGGGATCCGAGCTGGCAGCGACGGCAGCGCTGAGGGGGAGGAGGATCGGTGGCGGGACGGATCCGGCAGGAGGACCTCGAGACGGTCCGCGAGCGGACCGACATCGTCAAGCTCGTCTCGGGCTACCTCACGCTGAAGAAGGCCGGGCACGATGCGTTCGCGGGCCTCTGCCCGTTCCACACGGAGAAGACGCCCTCGTTCTCGGTCTCGCCGTCGAAGGGCGTCTACTACTGCTTCGGCTGCGGGGCCGGCGGGGACGCGATCCGGTTCCTGCGCGAGATCGAGCACCTGGAGTTCGTCGAGGCCGTCGAGCGCCTGGCCAAGGAGGCCGGCGTCACGCTGCGCTACGAGGGCGACACGCCGGCCGAGCGTCGGGCCGCATCCCGGCGGCAGGCCCTGCACCGGGCCAACGAGGCCGCGTTCGACCTCTACCACCGGATGCTCCTGGAGGGGCGGGAGGGCGAGGAGGCGCGCCGGTACCTCGAGGCCCGCGGGATCGACCGCGACACCGTGACGGCGTTCGGGATCGGCTACGCGCCCCGGTACGCGGACTTCCTCCTCCGCCGGCTGGCGCGATCGCTCTCGAGCGAGATCCTCGTGGAGGCCGGCCTCGCGGTCCGCGACGCCGACGGCAACGTGCGCGACCGCTTCCGCGGGCGGATCACGTTCCCGGTCCACGACCTGTCCGGGCGGGCGGTCGGGGTCGGGGCCCGGGTGCTGCCCGGCGAACGCGAGGACGGGCCCGACCAGCAGGGCCCGAAGTACCTGAACTCGCCGGAGACGCCGATCTACCGGAAGGGCGAGGTCCTGTACAACCTCCACCGGGCCAAGGCCGCCGTCTCGCGCATCGGCGAGATCCACGTGGTCGAGGGCTACACCGACGTGATCGCGATGGTGCGGGCCGGGATCGAGACCGCGGTGGCGACCTGCGGGACGGCGCTCGGGGAAGGGCACTTCCGGCTCGCGTCGCGGTTCGCCCAGCGCATGGTGCTCGCCTTCGACTCCGACGAGGCGGGCGCCCGGGCGGCCGAGCGCGCGTACGCGTTCCTCGAACGGTTCCCGGTCCAGCCGGTGGTGCTGGTGCTGCCCGCGGGCTTGGACCCCGCGGACTTCGTCCGCCGGCACGGGGCCGACGCCCTGCGGGAGCTCGCGGCCAGGGCGGTGCCGATCGTCGAGTTCATGCTGCGGCGGACCGTGGCCCGGCACCCGCTGGACACCGTGGAGGGGCAGAGCGCGGCGGTGGCCGCGGCCCTCCCGCTGCTCGACGGCCTGTCCGACCCGGTCCGGCGGACCGAGTACGCGCACCTGCTGGCCGAGCTCGTGGGGGTGGGCGAGGCCTCGGTGCTCCTGGCGCTCGAGCGCCGCCGGTCGGGGAGCCCCGCCGAGGTGCCCTCGGCGCTCAAACGCGCCTCGGCCCAGGAGAAGGTCGAGCGCGAGATGCTGCGCCTCCTCGCCCGCGACGAGGCGATCTTCCGCGAGCTCGCCCCGCGCCTCACCCCCGAGCACTTCCAGACGGCTCGCAACCGCGAGCTCTTCGCGCTCGTCCTCTCCACCGACGGCGACGTGGGCGGAGCCGTCGCCCGCTCCGAGGACGAGAAGGCGGTCCGGGCGCTCTCGGCCCTCGCGCTCGAGCCGCTCGAGGGCGAGCCCGAGGCCGGGTACGCCGAGGAGGTCCGGGCCCGCCTCGAGGAGTTCCTGCTGAAGCGCCGCAGCGCCGCCCTCCGGCAGCAGCTCCAGAAGCTGAACCCCACCACCGACCCCGGCTACGACGAGCTGTTCCAGCAGCTGATCGCGACCGACGGCGAGCTCCGCCGGCTCCGGCATCGCACCGGGTCGCCGGCCTGAGGTCCGTGGGCGCCGTCGTTCCGGCCTCGTACACTTGCGGCACCCCGACCCCTCGTTGAGGTGAGGCGTTGACGGAAGCCGCCCCGGACCTGGGCCTGGAGGAAGCCAAGGAGACCATCACGGCCCGCGGGCGCGAGCGTGGGTTCGTGACCTCGGAGGATCTGCTCGAGTCCGTCCCGGTCGACGACTTCACGCCCGAGCAGGTGGAGGAGTTCCTCGCCCAGGTCGAGGAGCACCTGCGTGGCGAGGGGATCGAGGTCATCGACCTGCCCGGCGACGAGGTCGACGCCGTCGCTCAACGCCAGATCGACGTGGACCTGCTGAAGGCGCCGACCAACGACCCGGTTCGGATGTACCTCAAGGAGATCGGGAAGGTCCCGCTCCTCACCGCTGCCCAGGAGATCGACCTCGCGCGCCGGATCGAGGCGGGGGAGTTCGCCACCGAGCTCCGGGAGCAGGTCGAGGACGGCGACAAGGTCGACCACAAGCGGCTGCGGCGCGTCATCGATCACGTGATCGCGATCCGCGAGCACCAGATCGAGCGGTTCGGCAAGGTCGAGGGGATCGGGCGCGACAAGGTCTCGAAGAGCTGGAGGCCGAGGACGCGGGAGCATCTCGACGACTTCCTGCGCCGGGTCGAGCGCGACGGGCAGCTCGCCAAGCGGAAGCTGATCGAGGCGAACCTGCGCCTGGTCGTCTCGATCGCCAAGCGCTACGTGGGCCGCGGGATGCTGTTCCTGGACCTGATCCAGGAGGGGAACCTGGGCCTGATCCGAGCGGTCGAGAAGTTCGACTACTCCAAGGGCTTCAAGTTCTCGACGTACGCCACGTGGTGGATCCGCCAGGCGATCACGCGCGCGATCGCCGATCAGGCCCGCACGATCCGGATCCCCGTGCACATGGTCGAGACGATCAACAAGCTGGTGCGGATCCAGCGCCAGCTCCTCCAGGACCTGGGACGCGAACCCTCGCCGGAGGAGATCGGCAGGCAGATGGGGATCCCCGCCGACAAGGTGCGCGAGATCCTGAAGGTCTCGCAGGAACCCGTCTCGCTCGAGACGCCGATCGGCGAGGAGGAGGACTCCCACCTCGGCGACTTCATCGAGGACTCGGACGCGGTCGTCCCGGTCGACGCGGCGAGCTTCATCCTGCTCCAGGAGCAGCTCGAGGCCGTGCTCCACACGCTGTCCGAGCGCGAGAAGAAGGTGATCCAGCTGCGGTTCGGGCTGCTCGACGGGCACCCACGCACGCTCGAGGAGGTCGGCCGCGAGTTCGGGGTCACGCGCGAGCGGATCCGCCAGATCGAGAGCAAGACCCTCTCGAAGCTCCGCCACCCCTCGCGATCGCAGAAGCTGCGGGATTACCTGGAGTAGGCGCGCGGACGGACGGGGAAGCGACGTGCGCGGTCGCGCCGCGCTCTCAGTTCATCGACAGGTCGTCGACGCTCGCCTCCAGACGCCGCTGGATGGTGGCCCGCGCGCGTTGGAGGGCCTCCATGCCCCGGGCGCCGGCGAGGCCGGCGAGCCCGGACAGCCGCTGCGCGGAGGGGTGGCGCGACATCGCCGCGCGGACGCCCATCGGGCGTCCCTCGGCCTCCCGTCGCGCGAGCGCGCGCCCCACGAGGTAGCCGACGACGAGACCGACGATCAGCCCGATCCGGAACCGCATGGACCAAGCGTAGCCCATCGGGGGTCGGTTGGTAGACTGCCTCGGCTCCGATCCGGGGTAGCTCAACTGGCAGAGCGGCGGACTGTTAATCCGTAGGTTGTGGGTTCGAGTCCCACCCCCGGAGCTCAACTCCGCCCGGAGCCTGACGACCGGGTTGGATGTCCGAGCACATCGTGCACGAGGTCTCGCTCGAGGTGCCGTAGGCTCCTCGCGGGTGCTCTGACCGGGCGCTTGGTGCGGCGTCAGCTCATCGAGATCCGTCCGGAGACGACCGTTTCGACCGGAAGGTCGTAGTTCCCGTTCCCGGGTATCGTGTCGCCGGCCACGCCGTCGAACGCGCCGATCACCGTGAGCCGCAGCGTTCCGGCGCCTGGACCCCCGGGGCTCACCGTTGCCTCGAACGCCACGCCCTCGATGATCTCCCCTCCGCCGAGGTTGATCCGAGCAGTGCCTGCGAAGGTCGCGCTTCCCGGACCGATGGATCCGCTCGAAACCGGCCCGTTCACGCTCATCAGGGAGAGTCCGAGGAAGTCCGAACGGCCCGCCATCAGACACACGAAGCGCCCCCTGGCCGAGCTGTCCGCGCCGATGTGGACCGCGAAGGCGAACTGGGAGCCGTCGACGTCCCCGTCGAGGTCGAGGTCCGCTCCGAACGTCCCGGTTCCGCCCCCCCTGACCCACGTATCCGTCGAGGCATGGACCGGCCAGGCGTGGAGCGCTCCGACAACGAGCACCGCGATCGTCAAGGCGATGATACGTCTCACCGGTACCCTCCTCCTCACCGGTACCCTCCGCTCGGTCCGGCAGAGGGCCGCGGTATCGCGGCCCTCTGCACCTGCGTATGGCCACTTACTACCGCTAGCCGCCCCGCCGCTCGTTGGCGGTGGTGTAGACGGTGAGGCCGAGCGCCGGGACGAACGGCTGGAAGGTCGCGCCACCAACTGTGAGGAAGAACCCCTCGGGCTGGCCCGTGAAGATCCCGGCCGGGCCGAGGTTGCAGACGACCTTGAGCGTCGCCGCGATCGCACCGCCGGACGTGACCAGGTCGATACCCATCTCGGCGATGCCGGCGAGGAGGACGCCGTACGTGCCGGCGACGTCGAAGCTCATCAGGTTCCGCGCCTTCCACGTTCCCTGTCCCACGATGGGGAACGGGGGAGTGCCGACCGACTGGAAGTGCACGAACGAACCCCCGCCGACGGCGTTGGAGGGCCCCACCTTGCCGTCGCCCGTCATGGCAACGACGTCCGGCGTCCCCGCGATCTGGCTCAAGGCGACGAAGTGGAAGTTCGTCTGGTCCCCGGCGGCAAGGGCGACCCCTTCCAGGACGGGGATCGAGGCGAGGGCGAGTGACCCGGCGCCGGCCGACTTCAGGAATTGCCTGCGGTTCATGGCTCCCTCCCCTGGTGTGGGAGGAATAGTCAAGAGTTGTGGATTGGAATCTCGTGATCACGCGGCGTTCTCCTGATCGGTCCGCTCGACCAACCGTCCATTCACGAACTTGGCACCCGCTCGAACGAGCGCCATGAGCTCCGGTGCGGTTGACCCGTCTCCACCTCCCTTCGGCCGCCTCGATCAGCTTGAAGCACATCGCCAGGCCTGCTTGGCGCGAGCCCGCACCCTTCGTGACGTTGGTCCTGGCGCGCACGGCCGCGAAGGTCGACTCGATCGGGTTCGAGGTCCGCAGGTGGATCCAGTGCTGCACCGGGTAGTCGTAGAACGCCAGGAGCGCCTCCCGATCCGAGGTGAGCTTGGCGACGGCCTTCGGCCACTTGGCGAAGTCGCGGACGAAGACCTCCAGCGCCAGCTCGGCGTGGGAGCGGTCCTCGGCGTCGGAGATCTCCCGCAGGGCGCGGCGAGCGGGCGCCTGCAGCGAGGCGGGCAGGGCGTCGAGCACGTTGGCCGCCTTGTGCACCCAGTCGCGCTGATGAGCCGTCTCGGGGAACACGTCGCGGACCGCGGTCCAAAACCCCAGGGCGCCGTCACCGACGGCGAGCACGGGGGCTGCCATCCCGCGGCGGCGGCAGTCTCTCAGCAGCTCGGCCCAGGACTCGGTGGACTCCCGGTAGCCGTCGGAGATCGCCACGAGCTCCTTGGTCCCGTCGGTGCGAACACCCACGATGACCAGCACGCACAGGCGGTCGTCCGATCCCAGGCGCACGGAGAAGTGGATGCCGTCGACCCAGACGTAGACGTAGTCGACCTCCGACAGGTCCCTTCCCATGAACGCCTCGTGCTCGGCGGACCAGCTCTTGGTCAGTCGGGTGATCACCGGGGCCGACAGGCCGGCTTCGGTGCCGAAGAACTCGGTGAGCGCCGGCACGAAGTCCTTGGTCGAGAGCCCGTGCAGGTAGAGCAGGGGCAGGACCTCGGCGATCTTCGGGGAGCGGCGCACGTACGGGGGCAGGATCGAGCTTTCGAACCGTCGGCGGATGCCCGTGGGCTCCTCGAGGCGGCGGTCGTTCACCCGAGGCGCCGACACCTCGATCGCTCCGGCGCCCGCGAGCACCGATCTCGTCCGAGCGTGCCCGTTGCGAACGACGAGCGCTCGACCTCGCTCGTCGCGGTCGCCCCGGTGCCGCTCCACGTAGACGTCTACCTCGGCCTCGAGCGCGATCGCGAGCATCCGTTCGGCTCCGCGTCGGCAGATCTCGTCCAGGGCGCTGGCGAGGTCCTCGCGACCCGGCTCATCGGGGGCTATCCTGAGCATCGGCGTACCTCCTTTCGCCGGCGCGTCTACGCCGGCGGCTCCGATCAGCGTTCGACCGGAGGGTACGCCGCGTCCATCATCAGGTCCCGCATCCACAACTTCTGTTCATACCTCTCGGTGTTCCGCCGCCGGGGCAGATTCCTACCCTCCTCGATCAGCTCCAGCATCACCTGGCGGGCGCTGCCGAGTTCGTCGAACCGGGCGAAGACATGGGCGATGGCATCTCGGACCTGCTCGTCCGGGGCGAGGACGACCCGGCCGTCTTCGTCGTAGTCGTAGCCCACCGGGAGTCCCAAGCGGAGCTCGCCCTTCGAGGCCTTGTGCAGCAGCCCTCCCTGCAGCCGGGACCGGATCACGTGGAGCTCGGCCTCGCTCATGGTCCCCTTCAGTCCCAGGACGAGCCGGTCGTTGTGCATCCCCGGGTGGTACACGCCATCGGCGTCGGCGATCAGCGTGTCGGTGAGGGCGCACAGGTCGAGCAGTTGGTACCAGTCCGCGTTACGCCGGGCGAGCCGCGACACCTCGATGCCAAAGACGATGCCGACCTTGCCCAGGCCGACGTCGGCCACCAGGCGCTGGAATCCCTCCCGGCCCTCGGCGCTCGCGCCGGACCGACCGAGGTCCTCGTCCACCACGACCACGCTCTCCCTCGCCCACCCGAGCCCCACCGCCCGCTCGGCCAACTCGTACTGCCGCTCCAGGCTCTCCTTGTGGTGCTCCACCTGCCCCGGGGTGGACTGGCGTACGTACACGTACGCGCCGCGACCCAGATGGCGACGGTGAGGGGCGGTCATCGCTCGTCCTTTCTCGTGGCCAGGATCCGGGCGATGGTCCGGGCCAGGATGCGAAGGGCCTCCTCTTGGGTGGTGGCGGGCAGGCTGGCCCAGATCGCAGGCAGCGGTCGTTCGCCCTCGTCGAGGTCGAGAGCGAGCTGTTGGGGCATGGGTAAGCTGAGTCCGCGCACGTGGCTCACCTCCGGGTTGGTCGCGCTTCTCGGGGGTGAGCCTACGTGTGGATGCAGGCTCCGCCGGACAGCCTGGCCTGGACCAACGCCCGGAGCCGCCTGATCCCGTCGACCGAGAGCACGGTCGCGGTGGCTTCGTGCTCTGCGGGCACACCGGCGCTCGTGTGCCCGAGCTCCACGGTGGCGGGCGACCCGTCGGGGAGCCGGACGATCAGTTGGACTACCCCGTTGATCCGGCGCCACCCCTCGACCCCCAGTCGTTCTCCGAACAGGGGATGGTGCACGCCGGTGATGGTGATCTCCGATGGGAGCGTCTTGCCGAAATCGTGCAGTCTGTCGCATGCTCTCCGGGCACGGGCAAGACCCACCTGTCGATCGCGCTCGGGGTCCAGGCCGCCCGACGCGGCTACCGCGTGGCCTTCGCCACCGCGCACGAGTGGGTGGGAAGGCTCGGGGCGGCCAAGCGGGCCGGACGCCTGGACGACGAGCTCGAGCGCCTTCGTCGGATCCCGCTGGTGATCGTCGACGAGGTCGGCTACATCCCGTTCGACCCCGAGGCCGCGGCGCTGTTCTTCGCGCTCGTCTCCTCCCGCTACGAGCGGGCCTCGCTGATCGTCAGCTCGAACAAGACGTTCTCTGCCTGGGCCGAGATCTTCGGCGATCCGGTCGCCGTCGCGGCCATGGTCGACCGGCTCGTGCACCACGCCGAGGTGATCGCGCTCAAGGGGGAGAGCTACCGGTTGAAGGGGCGGGGCAAGGAGGTGATGGCCGCAGCCGAAGGCGCCTAGCTGTCAAGGATTCGACCGGCGCAAACCGTCAAGGATTCGACCGGCGTTGACACATCGGGGATCCGGTCCTTGGCCGGCGGACCCTTCGAGCAGCTGGGCATCGACTGGATGGTTGGGCTCGGCTGGGGCTACGTCGGATTGAGCGTGCTGGAGGTCCTGGCCGGGATCCTGCTGTGGAAACGTCGGCGAGGCGGGGCCTCGCTGAGCGTTGGACTGATACTGCCCGCACTCGTCTTCTGGGTGGGATTCGCACTGCCCTTCCCGCCGCTGGTGGCGGCCATTCGTCGTCTGTGGCTGCTTTGGGCTGGGCGTCGTGCATTCGATAGCTCCGAGCGCCCGGTCGGATGGGCCGTGCTACCCGCCGTGCTACCGAACGGGAACGCACAGGACAACACAGAACAACACGAACCGGCCCAGGAGAGCCCGTTGACCTGGACGGAAGAGCACCAGACGGCACCAGATGGACAGCGGTGTTCCTGAAGAGCGGGATGACGCACAGGGCCTCAGCCCCGCCGAGGTCGAGATGTGCCGGCCCCAGCACGGTCCCTTACCGCGCGCGGCGAGCCGCGACGATCCTGGCGACCGCACGGGCGATCGTGATCGGGTGCGTGAGTGCGGTGACGATCCGGCCCCACAGGCGGTCAGGTTCGTGGAAGACCCCGACCTGTCTCAGCACCGTCGCCCGGTCGTAGTAGATCCGCTCGCCGGCTAGCCGGTCCCCGTCGAACGTGTACACGGCGCACAGCGGGAATCGAACCGCGCGCCCCGTCGCCGGCAGGCCGCGCCACTCGCCCAGGTGCGTTCCGCTGATCGTGCATTCCACGATCACGGCGTCGGGCGTCGCGTGGCGGCGCTCGACCTCGATCCGCAGGTCGGGCAGCGCCCGCATCAGGCGCTCGTAGTACGCGCGGACGGAGTCGATCCCCGCATGGTGCTCGCCGTAGGGCTCGTCGTCGTACCGGGGGGAGGACGCGTACGTCGCGAGGATCGCGTCGAGGTTGTGCTCGTTCTCGTGTCGGATGTGCTCTTCCACGAGCGCGATCCGCGCGCTCTGCCCTTCCGTCGGGTCGCTCTCCGCCGAGTCGTTCTCATCCACGGTCCGTGCACCCATCAAGTGCTCGCTCTCGAGTGCCTGTGAACTGCACGTGGACAGTACTCGAAGAGATGACCGCGATGGAAGGCCCGTGGTGCACCTCAGCTTCCGTTACGCCAAGCTCAGATCTCGCCCGTCCATGCGGGGCGGATCGGTGCGATCTCCGCAAGGTCTGGGACCATGGTGAAGCGGCGGTCGTCTCCTGACCCCTCGACCGGCAGGTTCGGAACGGTCAGTTCCAGGTATGTCCCCGCTGTACCCGTAGACGGTCACGTCCCTCGGCGGCGACGTCACCCGGAAGAGTGCCAGATCCGCGAGCGCGGTGGCGAGATCGTCCACGCTCGTTCCGACCGGTGGATCGGCGTGCGGATGATCGCGGCACCCGTGACGGACCAGGTTCGTCACGGTGGTGATGCTCACCGCGATGTGCCCCTCAACCCCGAACTTGACCGCGCCGATCCACATCGACCATCCCTCGACGGGAACCTCGTACACCACCCGGAGGGGGTGGGAGGGATCGTGATCGGGGTCGATGAAACAGGTCCCGAGCTCGATTGGAGCGGAATCAGGGACCTCCGTGATGTCCTGGATCGTCGTCAGAGACCCGTGTTCGAGCTCGAGGCGCCCGTCCACCCCGACGCGCTCCAGGATGAAGGGCTGCTCCACCACGGTCCTCCCACCCTCGGGCGAACAGCCGGACCTTGAACTCCATCCCGCCGGTGGGCCACACCGGGCCCTCCACCAGCTCGTACTCGTGGCGCTCGTACGGGCCCCGGAGGTCGTGGCGTACAGGAGGGGGAACTCCGCCTCCGCGGGGGAGGGCAGGTACTCCTCGGCGCTCTCACCATCCACGCGTGCCTGGAGGAAGGGTCCCAGGAGCGCCGACACCTCCGCGTCGGAGGGCGGCGCCACCTGCTGGACCGCCTTCCATCCTCGGGATCAGGTGGACCCATCGATGGTAAGGTGTCCACATGAGAGAGTTGGGGATCCGGGAGCTGAAGCAGTCCCTCAGTCGTGTGTTGCACGCCGTCAGCCGTGGAGAGCAGGTGCGCGTGACCCTACGGGGCAGGCCCATCGCAGACATCGTCCCCGCTCGCGAGGCCGCCGGGGAGGATCGGCTCCGCGCGCTGGTCGCGCAGGGTCGGGTGCAGCTTCCGGGCCGAGCCCATCCTCGCCGCGCGCCTCGGTTGATCCCGGTCCGTCGCCGCGCGTCCGAGCTCGTGCTCGCCGAACGGGAAGCCGAGCGCTGAACCTCTACCTGGATGCAAGCGCTCTGGTCAAGCGGTATGTGGCGGAGCCCGGTAGCGACCTCGTTCGGGACTCGATGGGTGAGGCCGAGTCCTGGTTCATCTGCCGCGTCGGGTTCGTCGAGACGGTCCGCGCCATCGGTCTGACGGCGGGGGCACGGGCGACGAAGGCACTGGAGGACGAGTGGCCCGCCTTCGCCATCGTCGAGGTGGACCAGCCGCTCGTCGAGCATGCCGCCGCTCTCGCCCTGGATCACGACCTGCGCAGTCTCGACTCCATCCACCTCGCCGCCGCGCTGCTGCTTGAGCGTGACGACCTGCGGTTCGCCACCTGGGATCGTCGCCTTCACCACGCTGCCCGTGCCCACGGGCTGGAGCTCATCCCCGACGGGCTCTCCTGAGCGTGCCTCCTCAGGGGCGCCGGCGAGCGGCAGGCTCGTCTCATCTCTCCGGCACCGGCTACTGGAGACGCGGGCGCCGGGACTTCAGACCGCCCCACCCGGGCTGGCGTGCCCACCGGGGGACACGAGGCGGGTTGACCACCGCCAACCCGGCCGTGCATCGTGCCGACGACGGGCTAGGCAAGCGGCGATCCCCTCCCTACACTCCGAGTCCACATCCGTGACTCCGATGCCGGCGACTCCTCCAACCATCGTCGGCCGCGAGACCGAGCTCGCCGCGCTCGTAGGCATGATCGACGAGGCCCTCGACGGCCCGAGGGCGCTTGTGCTCGAGGGTGAGGCGGGCATCGGGAAGACGACCATGTGGCGGTGGGGAGTCGACCGCGCCCGCGATCGCGGTCACGTCGTCCTCGGTTCCCGGCCCGCCGAGACCGAAGCGGCCCTTCCGTTCGCGGCCCTCGGCGACCTGCTCGAGCCGACCCTCGAGGAGACCTTGCCCGCGCTCGCGCGAGCCCAGCGGGTCGCGCTCGAGACCGCGCTGGCTCGCACCGAGCCTGCCGAGGCGATCGGCCGACACGCGGTCGCCCGCATGACCGAGAGCAGGTGATCGTAGAGAGAGACGATCTGGGGCCAGTCGGTCGCTTCGAACGAGTCGGCGTCGCAGTGCACGGCTTGGATCGCGGCCTGGAGCTGGTAGGGACCCGGTCGGCCGCGGCGGATGCAGGTCCGCACGATCGCCCGTCCCTCCGCGATCAGCGTGCGATCCCACCTCGTCCGGTCCTGATCGCGCAGGAGCACCAGTTCACCTTCGGCCGTGCGGGCCGGCACCCGTGACTCGTTCAGCAGCATCAACGCGAGGAGTCCAGCCGCTTCGGGCTCGCCGGGCATCAGCTCGACGAGCGCGCGGGCGAGCCGGATCCCCTCCGCCCGCAGCGAACCCCGTTCCGGAGCGTCGAGCCCCGTGTTGTAGATCAGGTACAGGACCGACAGCACCGACCGGACACGTTCGGGGAGATCGGCCTGGTCCGGCACGCGATAGGGGATGTTGGCGGCCTTGATCCTGCACTTGGCTCGGACGAGCCGCTTGGCCATCGCCGACTCGCTCACCAGGAACGAGCGAGCCACCTCCTCCACGCTCAGACCGCCGAGCGGACGGAGGGTCAGGGCGACCTGGTGCTCTGTTCGCAACGCCGGATGGCAGCAGGTGAAGATCAGGCGGAGCTGATCGTCCCGCACCGGGCCGTCCCCTCCCCGCTCCTCGACGCCCGCGCCGTGTGGTGCGGTGGCGAGGGCACCGAGTTGCTCGAGCAGCGCCCGGCCTCGGGCCGAACGACGCAGATCGTCGATCGCCCGGTTCCGCGCGGTCGTGACGATCCACCCCGCCGGCTTCGGCGGGATGCCGTCCCTCCGCCAGCGATCGCTCGCCACGACGAACGCCTCCTGGACCGCGTCCTCGGCCAGTGCGATGTCCCCGAAGATGCGGATCAGGGTGGCCACCGCTTGGCCGTATGCCTCGCGGAACACGCGCTCGAGGACGCTGCCCTCCCCGCCGGAGGCGACGGGACGGCTCACGCCTGGACGCGGCCGGTCGCCCGGAACGGGCGGACCTCGATCGGATGGTTGATCGCGTCCACGACCCTGCGGGCCCAGGCCAGCGCCGCGTCGAGATCGTCGGCGTTGATGATGTAGAAGCCGGCGATATGCTCCTTCGCCTCGACGAACGGCCCATCGGTCATGACCACATCCCCATCGCCCGCGCGGATGACCGTCGCCGCATCAGGCCCGTGGAGCGCGCCACCGAAGACGAACGTCCCGGTCGCTTCCATCTCGTCTTCGAGGGCGACGACCCGCCGCATGGATGCCTGCATCTCCTCGGGTGTCTGCGGCGCCCCGGGGACTTCACCCTCCACGGCGTAGGTGGACAACAGGTACTGACTCATGACTACTCCTCCCGTCGCTGCGGGTGTTTCCCGCGCTCACCCTGCCTACGGATGGGATCCACCCGCGAGGACACCGTGCGGCGAGGATAGTCCTGAGCGGCGCTGCGGGCTCCACCGTTCTGTGCTCCCCCGCCCCCCTCATCTCGACTCGTGGCCCGCACCCCTGGGAGCTAGGCTGATGGGATGGTGCCCATCGCGCTGTTCCCCCGGAGGCTGGAGCCGAGCCGTGAGCTCGCCCCGGTCGTCTCGCGCTCGGAGGGGGACTCTTGCTCGGAGGGGGACGCTTGAGCGGGGGATCGGAAGCCCGGACCGCGGGCGGGGCCGCGGAGCTGCTCTCGGCGGGGAAGGCGTTCGCCGACCTGTCGTCGTGGCGCAAGATCGCGGTCTCCGGCGCCGACGCGCCCGGCTGGCTCGACGCCCTCGTGACCGCCGACCTCGACGGCATGGCGCCGGGGCGCGCCCGGCGGACCCTCCTCCTGTCGCCGACGGGCGCCGTGCTCGCGGAGTTCACCGTGGCCGACACCGGGGATGGCTTCCTGCTCCTGCAGGACCCGGCCCAGGCCCGAGCGGTCGACGAGCTGCTCGAGCCCTACGTCCTCTCCTCCGACGTCCGCCTCCAGGATCGTTCGGACGGGCTGGCGGTGTTCGCGTTCCCCGGCCGCACCCAGCCGCCGAAGGCTCCCGGCGGGACCGCCTCGGCGCCGTCGGCGCTCGGCGCGGGGGTCGACCTGATCTGCCTCGCCGAGGACCGCCAACGGCTGCGGGACGCGTTCTCGGAGGCGTTCGCGGTGGCGTCGGAGGAGGACGTCGAGGCCTGGCGGGTGGCCTCGGGGATCGCGCGGTTCGCCGTGGACGCCGACGACGGGGACCTGCCGATGGAGTGCGGGCTCGGGGAGGCGGTCGCCTTCGCGAAGGGGTGCTTCCTCGGCCAAGAGGCGGTGGCCAAGGTCCGGAACCTCGGCCACCCCCGCCGGGTGCTGCTCCGCCTCGCGGCCTCCGGAGCGGCCCGGGCCGGGGAGCGGCTCCTGGCCGATGGGGTGGACGCCGGGACCGTCACGAGCGCCGCCGCCCTGGGAGGTCGGTGGTACGTCCTGGCCAGGGTGCGGTGGGAGGCTCGATCGGGTCCGCTCCGCACGTCCTCCGGTGTGAGCCTCGCACCCGTCGGCTGAGCCCGACCGCGTCGGTCTGACCGAGGACTGGCGGTGCCAGCCCCGATGCCCCGGTCGCCTCGGCTGCGACGTCGAGCGGCCGGCGCGGCGCCCTCAGCCGGTCCCGCGGAGCAGCGGGGCGACCTCGTGCGCGAGCCGCTCGATCTGCTCGGGCTCCTCGGCCGGCAGCCAGACCACGAAGCCGTAAGCCCAACCCCCGGAAGCCGTCCAGGAGCTCGTGCCAGAACGCCGGCGGGCCGGCCAGATCGCTGGGGATCCTCCCGACCGTGCTCGCCGGCTCCGACCGGTCGCCGGGTCCGGGTGCGGTGATCGCACCGCCGATGTTCAGCAGGCGCCGGATCGATGGCGGGTCCCTGCCAGCCGCCTCCGCCGCCTCGTCGATCGCCGCATTGCCCGAGCGCAGGACATCCGCCGAGGTCATGCCGTACGAGGGGATCCATCCGTCGGCGAAGCGACCGATCAGCCGCAGCATCCGCGGTCCGTAGGCTCCCACCCAGATCCCGATCGATGCGGCGGAGCCTCGCCGGGATGGACCCCCTTCAGCCGGTAGTGCCGCCCCTCGTGGGTCACCGACCGGTCGCCGCTCCACATCAGGCGGATCACCTCGATCGCCTCGGCGAGGGCCTCCACCGCCTCGGCCGGCGTGCGCCGCGGCCCGCCCATCGCGGCGATCGCGTCCCAGAACGAGCCGGCGCCCAGGCCCAGCTCGAACCGCCCACCGCTCATCCGGTCGAGCGAGCCCGCGGTCTTCGCGAGCATCGCCGGCGGGCGGAGCGGCAGGTTCGCGACTTCCGGGAAGATCCGGATCCGGTCGGTCCGGGCAAGGAGCGTGGCGATCAGCGCGAACGTGTCCAGGAACCGCCACTGGTAGGGGTGGTCCTGGATCCCGAGCAGGTCGAGGCCGCCCGCGTCGGCCGCGCGTGCCGCCTCCGCGAGCCGCGGCCACGCGCCGGCCTCGGGGACGAGCGAGGGCCCGATCAGCGTCTGCGTCCGCTCGTTCACGTCGACCTGGGGAGTATGCGGGGCGGTCGGTCCGCGTCGTCAAGGCGACGGCGGTCCCGATCCGAGGTCTTGGGAAGGCGGGTCCTCCCGCGTCATCTGGATGGTTCGGAGCCGTGAACGGGCTCCCGGGTTCCGGGAGCCCGTTCGATCGCCGAGCCGATCTCCGCTGTGCGAGCCCCATGCGGGATATATCCACCGCGATGGGCATGGCGTTCACCCGACGAGAGCCTCCGCCCGGCCCTAGGATGGGTCGGTGCCCACCGTCCACGTGGAGGTCGACGGGCTGCACCTGAACGGCGGGGAAGCCCACCGGGCGTACCTCGAGGCCGTGCGGCGTGACGAGCGCGAGGCGCACATGGCCGAGCTGTTCGGCCGAGCCGTACGACCGGGTGCCCTGATCGTCGACGTCGGGGCCTTCCTCGGACACTTCACGCTGATCGCCGCCCGTCGCACCGGCTCGGGGGGACGCGTGCTCGCGTTCGAGCCCGATCCCCGGGACCGACCGTGGCTCGAGCGCAACGTCGCGGAGAACGGGTTCGACGATCGGGTCGAGACGGTGGGGCTGGCCGTCTCCGACGGCCCGGGTCGTCTGCCCCTGTACCTGGCCGAGCAGGATCGGTCGCAGAGCAGCCTGTTCCCCACGCGGGACGGCGGCCCGCCGGTGGAGGTGGAGGCCGTGAGCCTGGACGGCTTCCTGGGGGGCGCGGCTCCCGACGTGATCAAGATCGACGTCGAGGGGGCCGAGCTGCGCGCGCTCGAGGGGATGCGACGCTCGATCGCCCGCGGGCGGCCGATCCTGTTCGTCGAGTGGAACCCCGAGGCGCTCCGGCGGGCGGGCGTTCTCCCCGACGAGCTCCCCCGGCGGATCGAGGAGCTCGGGTACCGGGTCGAGCCGATCGACGAGAGGCGGCGACGCCTCCTCGAGCCCGTGTTCCCCGAGGCGACCACCTACGTGAACGTCCGCTGCGTGCCCGTCTGACCCGGGGCCGGGGAACCTCCCTCGGCTCGACCGCCAGAACTCAACGCCTGTAGAATTCATCAACGGATGAGATAGCCTGAGGGAGGCTGACGTGTGGGCGATGATCGTGAAGGAGTTCCGCCAGCTCCGGCGCGACCGCCGGACGCTGGCGATGATGATCTTCATGCCCGTCCTGATGCTCGTGATCTTCGGGTACGCGGCCAGCTTCGACGTCTCGAGCATCCCGGTCCGGGTCGTGGGGCCGCAGGCCGAGCGGATCGCGGCCGTGCTGCCCCCGCCGTTCGACGTGGAGGCCGCGGATCCGGAAGGGACCCGCGCCGAGGCGGAGCTCGCGCTGCGTGACGGCGAGGCCCCCGTGGCGTTCGTCACGGACGCGGAGGGCGTGACGGTGCTCCTGGACGGCTCGGAGCTGTTCGTCGCGAACGCGACGAAGGCCACGCTCTCCTCCCTCGCCGAGCGGATCCCGGGCGACGTCCCGGCGAGCGTGCAGGTGCTGTTCAACCCCGACCTGGAGACCTCGGCGATCATGGTTCCCGGGCTCGCGGCGATGATCCTGCTGTTCGTGGGCACGGTCATCACGAGCCTGGGCGTGGTGCGCGAGCGGCAGGCGGGGACGCTCGAGCAGCTCGCCGTGATGCCGTTCCGGCCGCGAGACGTGTTCCTCGGCAAGATCGCGCCCTACTTCGTGGTGGCCTCGATCGACATGGCGATCGTCGTGGTGGCGGGCGCGCTGCTGTTCGACGTGCCGTTCCGCGGCTCCGTGCTGGTGCTCGCGCTCGGGGCCCTGCTGTTCCTGTTCGTGACGCTCGGGCTCGGCGTCCTGATCTCGAGCGTCTCGCAGAACCAGGGGCAGGCGATCCAGCTCGCGCTGATGGCGCTCCTTCCCCAGGTGATGCTCTCCGGGCTGATCTTCCCGCTCTCATCGATGGCGGCCGGGGTCCGGTGGATCGGGTACCTGCTGCCGCTCACGTACTTCGTGCAGATCTCGCGCGGCGTCATGCTGCGGGGGGCGCCGATCGATGCCCTGTGGACCTCGTTCCTGTACCTCGCGATCATCGGCGCGATCGTCTTCGGCCTGGCCACGCTGCGGTTCCGGCGTCAGCTCGCGCCGGCCCGGCGGCACGGGCGCCTGGCCGAGCCCGTGGAGGTCGCGGCATGACGTTCGGCGTGCGTGGGGTCACGGTCCGGTTCGGCGACCACGTCGCCCTGGATGACGTGACGCTCGAGGCCCCGCCGGGCCGCGTGACCGGCGTGGTGGGCGGCGATGGGTCGGGGAAGACGACGCTGCTGCGCGTCCTGGCCGGGGCGCTCTCCCCGGACGCCGGGGAGGTCCGGCGTCCGGACCCGGGGCGGATCGGGTACCTCGCTTCGGGCTCCGGGACCTACCCCGACCTCACCGTCGACGAGAACCTCGTGTTCGTCGCGACGGCGTACGGCGTCCACGCGTCCGAGGTGGCTCGGCGGAGCGGTGGGTACCTCGAGCGGATCGGCCTGGCCGGGGCCCGCGACCGGCTGGCCGGGCACCTGTCGGGCGGGATGCGCCAGAGGCTCGGGGTGATCTGCGCGATGGTCCATCGGCCGGAGCTCCTGGTGCTCGACGAGCCCACCACCGGGATCGATCCGGTGAGTCGGGCCGACCTGTGGTGGCTGATCGCGCGGGCCGCGGCCGGGGGCGCGGCCGTCGTGCTCTCGACGAGCTACCTGGACGAGGCCGAGCGCGCGGCGAGCCTGCTGGTCCTGGACCGCGGGGGTTCGCTCGCCGCCGGCACCCCCGAGGAGATCGCCGCCGCGGTCCCGGGCACGGTCCGCCGGCTCCGCGAGCGCCCCGGGGGAGGCCTCGCCGGTCGCGCCTGGCGCCGCGGCGCCCGATGGTTCGCGTGGGAGCCGCCGGGGTCGCCGCCCGGCGAGGGCGAGGTCGTGCGGCCCACCCTGCACGAGGCGGTCACGGTGGCGGCCCTGGCCAGGGAGCTCGAGGCGGTCGGCGGGGGTGCGCCGTGACGCCGCTCGCGCAGAGCATCGGGGTGACGCGACGGTTCCGCCACCTCGTGGCCGTCGACGGCGTGGACCTCCGCGTCGACCCGGGCGAGGTCGTCGGCCTGCTCGGGGCCAACGGCGCCGGGAAGACCACGCTGATCCGGATGCTGCTCGGGTTGCTGCCCGCCTCCGACGGCCGCGTGCTGCTGTTCGGACGGCCGCCGTCGCGGGAGACCAGGCGGCGGATCGGGTACGTGCCGCAGGGCCTGGGCCTGTACGACGACCTCACGCCGCTCGAGAACCTCGCTTTCGCCCGGGCGGCGTTCGGCGGGGCGCTCGGCGAGCTGCCGGCGCAGGTCCGGCCGCTCGCCCGTATCCCCGTGGGCCGGCTGCCGCTCGGGGTCCAGCGGCGGGTCGCGTTCGCCCAGGCGCTTGCCCACGGGCCCGACCTGCTCGTCCTTGACGAGCCGACCTCCGGGGTGGACCCGCTGGCGCGAGCCCGGCTGTGGGAGACGATCCGCGGCGCGGCCGAGGCCGGGGCGGGCGTCCTGGTCACGACGCACCACATGGACGAGGCCGAGGAATGCGACCGGCTCGTGGTGATGGCGCAGGGTCGGGTCGTGGGTGAGGGATCGGTGGAGGAGATCGTCGGCGGCGCCCGCGTGGTCGTCGTCGAGAGCCCGGAGTGGGAACGCGCGCTGGAGGCTCTCGAGGGAGCCGGGCTGTCCGCGGCGCTGGTCGGGAGGACGCTGCGGGTGCCTTCGACCGGCGTGGAGGAGGTCGGCCACGCCCTCGACGGGGTCCCGGCGATCCTCGGGGAGGCGGGGGCCACGCTCGAGGAGCGGTTCCTCGAGCTCACCCTCGCGGGGACGGCGGCGTGACCCCCCGACCCCGACGCGGCCGCACCGGGAGACGCGCCGGCGAGAGCGGGACGCGCGAGGCGATCCTCGAGGCCTCGCGGGACCGGTTCGCCCGGCACGGCTACGACGGCGCCACGATCCGCGCGATCGCGAAGGACGCCGGCGTGGATCCCGCGCTCGTGCACCACTTCTACGGCACGAAGGAGCGGCTGTTCGTCGCGGCGATGCGGTTCCCGGTCGTTCCGAGCGAGGTGCTGTCGCGACTCGCCGGGATCGATCGGGATCGGCTGGGGGAGATGCTCGCCCGCACGGTGCTCGAGGTGTGGGGGTCCGAGGAGACGCGGGCACAGTCGATCGCGCTGCTGCGCTCGGCGGTCGTGAACCAGCGGGCCGCGGCGATGCTGCGTGGCTTCGTGACCGAGACGATCGTGGGTGCGGTGGCCAGGATCGCCGGCGAGGCGGACGCGGAGTACCGCGCCTGCCTGGTGGCGAGCCAGATCGTGGGTCTGGGGATCGTGCGCTACGTCGTCGCGCTGGAACCGGTCGCCTCGGCCCCCACCGAGGACCTGGTCGCCGCCGTCGCCCCGACGATCCAGCGCTACCTCACCGGCGACCTCCGGGAGCTGCGCGACCCCGGAGGGGTCGACGGCGTGGCCGCCCTGCCATGATGAGGGCGTGAGCGCCGACGCCGAGCGCTACCGGGAGAACCTCCAGGACGAGCTCGATGGCGCCGCGATGTACCGGGTGCTGGCCGAGCTCGAGCCCCACCCGCAGCTCGCCGAGGTGTACCGGCGGCTGGCGGCGACCGAGGAGCGCCACGCGGCCTTCTGGCGCGGGAAGCTCGGAGACGACGACCGCGCCCCCACGGCACCGAGCAGCCGGGCGCGGGTCCTGATCTGGCTCGCGCGGCGGTTCGGCCCGCGGTTCCTGCTCCAGACGATGGCCGGGTCCGAGCAGGCCGGCCGGTTCATGTACGACGATCAGCCGGAGGCGGCGGGGACATCGCTGCCGAGCGACGAACGCTCGCACGCGCGCGTCCTGCGGACGCTGTCCGGCGGCGAGCGCGGGGTGACCGGGAGCGCGCTCGCGCGGTTCGAGGGACGCCACCGCTCGATCGGCGGCAACGCGCTGCGAGCGGCGGTGCTCGGCGCGAACGACGGGCTCGTCTCGAACCTCAGCCTCGTGATGGGCGTGGCCGGCGCCTCGCTCTCGAACCGCACGATCCTGATCGGCGGGCTGGCGGGGCTGCTCGCCGGCGCCTCGTCGATGGCGCTCGGCGAGTGGATCTCGGTCCAGAGCTCGCGCGAGCTGCACGGGCGCCAGCTCGAGGTGGAGGCGCGCGAGATCGCCGAGATCCCCGAGGAGGAAGAGGAGGAGCTCGTCCTGATCTACCAGGCCAAGGGGCTCCCCGAGGACGCGGCGCGCGAGCTCGCGCGGCGGATCATGCAGGACGAGGAGACGGCGCTCGACACGATGGCGCGCGAGGAGCTCGGGATCGAGCCGGAGGAGCTCGGGGGATCGCCGTGGACGGCGGCCGGGGCCTCCTTCGCGCTCTTCGCGATCGGCGCGGTGATCCCCGTGATCCCGTTCCTGTTCCTCGGCTTCGGAGGGGCGGTGGCCTCCGCGGTCGCGCTGAGCGCGGTCGGGCTGTTCGGCCTGGGGATGGGGATCGCGCTGCTGACGGGTCGGGGCCTGTTGTTCTCGGGCGCGCGGCAGACGTTGCTCGGGCTCGCGGCGGCGGCGATCACGTTCGGTGTCGGCCGCCTGCTCGGCGTCGCGGTCTCCGGCTAGGCGCCCCGCCGGGGGGCGCAGCTGAGGGAGGCCGCGTAGGATGCGCCCGGATGGAGACCTTCGACGTCGGCGTGATCGGGGCGGGGATCCACGGTGCCTCGGCCGCCTACCACCTCGCGCAGCGCGGAGCCCGGGTCGTCGTGTTCGAACGCTCGACGCCGGCCGGCGGCCCGACCGGCCGCTCGAGCGCGATCTGCCGGGCCTACTACACGAACGCGTTCCTCGCGCGCTGCGCCCGAGACAGCATCGCGATGTTCCGGGACTTCGAGGCGCTCACCGGTCGCGACGCCGGGTTCCGGCGCACCGGGTTGCTGTTCCTGCATCCGCCCGAGGACGTCGAGGCGATGCGCGGGGCCGTCGACCGGCTGAACGCGCTCGGCATCGCGACCGACCTGCTCACGCCGGACGAGGTGGCCGAGCGCTTCCCGTACTTCGACCTCTCGGGGATCGGGGCGGCCGCGTTCGAGCGGGGGGCGGGATACGCGGACCCCGACGCCGCCACGCTCGGCCTGTTCGACCGGGCCCTCGCGCTCGGGGCGCACGCCCGTCTAGGGCGCCGCGTGGTCGGGCTCGATCCGCAGACCGGGGGCGGTGCCGTGCTCGAGGCCGACGACGGCTCGCTCTTCTCCTGCGCCGCGGTGCTGATCGCCGCCGGACCGTGGACCAGGCCGCTCGCGCTCCAGGCTGGCGTGGACCTGCCGCTGCACGTCGAGCGGCACATCGTGGCGGTCTTCCGGTGGGCCGGGGCCGAGCCGGTGCAGGCCCACGGCGACCTCGTCGGCGGCTACTACTTCCGTCCGGAGGGGACGGAGCTGTACCTGGTCGGGCCGCTGCCGGCCGAGCCCGAGGCCGACCCGGACGCGTTCGCCGAGGAGATCGCCGACCACGAGGTGGCGCGGATGGCTGAGCTCGTCGTCCGGCGCGTCCCGCACCTGGTGGCTTCGGAGGCGGCCCGCGGCTGGGCGAGCCTGTACGACGTGAGCCCGGACTGGCAGCCCGTGATCGGGCAGATCGCGCCGGGGATCTTCGTCGACGCGGGGACGAGCGGCCACGGGTTCAAGCTCGCGCCGGCGCTGGGTTCGCACGTCGCCGCGATGGTGCTCGGCCAGGAGACCGACCCGGGCCTTGTCGAGTTCGATCCGTTCCGGTTCGAGGGTGGGCGGACGATCTCGGCGGGGTACCGCGAGGCCAGGATCCTCGGCTGAGGGCGAGGGCGGTCAGGTCGGCTCGACCGGGTCGCCGACCCGGACCGTGCCGGGCACGGCGACCGAGGCGTACACCCCGAACGGCAGCTGACCGCGTTCGGTCGGGCCGCGGTAGGCCTTGATCACCTTGAGGGTGGGGAAGTCGCGTTCGGCCGTCCGGGGGTCGAGCGTCGTCACCACGCACCGCGGGACCGGGTCCTCGACGACCAGCACCGCCGCGCCGACCCGCACGCGACGGCCGCGCCAGTCGTCCTCCGCGTGCGGGCGGTCGACGCCCTCGATCTCGATCGTCATCCGGAACCGGCCGGGGTCGAGCGGACCCTCGTGCCCGCCCTGCCGGGCGAGCTCGGCCACCGACTCGAGCGAGACGAGGGTCACCGGTCGCACGTCGAGGGCCGCGCCCGTGACCTCGGGGCGCGCGAGCCGGATCTCGCGCCCGGCGTAGCGCGAGAGCGCCTCGGTGAACTCGCCGTCGACCACACGCGCGCGGACCGTGCGGCCGTAGAGGTCCACGACGAGCGTTTCGCCGTCGGGGGCGGCGCTGCCGGCGACCACGATCCCGTCGGGCAGACGGAGCTCGAGTCGGTCGGACCCGGCGTCGTAGGCGGCGCGGATCGGCAGGAGCGGGCGCTTCGTCTCGCCGGAGAACCGCCGTCCGCGCTCGTCCACGACGAAGAACCGTCGGTCGCCGACCGCCCCCCGCTCCTCGAGCCGGATCTCCTGCGGGTGGTGCAGCAGCGTGGACTTGACCGGCGTGACGTTGAAGCGGACGACCCGGGGCATCGTGCGCGACACGCTACCAACTCACGACGAGCTCAGGATCTCCAGGTACAGGGCCTGGGTCTCGGGCGCCGGGTCCACGCCGAGCTCCTCGGCGATCGTCGCGCGGCACCGCTCGAACGCCCGGAGGGCCTCGGCGGTGTTGCCCGCGGCGACGTGCGCCCGCATCAGCAGCCGGTAGGCCGTCTCGCGGAACGGCTCGAGACCGAGCACGATCCCGAGGTCGCCGATCGCACCTGCGGGTTGACCGCGCTCGACGTGCACGGCCGCCCGGCACTCGAGCGCGCGCACGCGCACGTCCTGGAGCTCGCGGCGGCGGCGCGTGGCCCAGGCGCCGCCCTCCCTGGGCAGGAAGCCCCGGCGCGCGATCGCGTTGGCGACCAGCGACCAACCCACCGCGTCCGGGAGGTCGCCGGAGCCGAGGGCGGACTCGGCGCGATGGACGGCGTCGGCCGCGGCCTCGACGTCGACCCAGGCGTCGGGCGGGAGCCGGAGCTGGTAGCAGCCGAACGCGTGGGCGAGCGCGGCCTGGCCATCGAGCTCCGCCTCGGACAGGACGCCGCGGAGCTTGCTCACGATCGCCCGGAGGGCGACCTCCCACGCCCTGGGTGGTTCCCCGTCCCACAGCTCCTCGGCCAGCTCCTCCTTCGAGAGCGCGCGCTCGCGCTCGGCGACGAGCATCGCGAACGCCAGACGCCCCTGCCGTCCGGGCAGGCGCGTCTCGCTCACGAGGACCTCGCCGTTCTGCAGGCGGATCGCCCCCGCGAGGTGGATCCGGAGCCCTTCCATGTCCGCCCCAACCGTCGGCCAACGCGCGCTGCCTAGTATCCGCCGGACGAGGAGGTGGGAGATGACCTACCAGGTGCGGTGCGAGTGCGGGTGGACCGCCAGCGGCACCGAGGACGAGCTCGTCGCGCTCGTCCAGCAGCATGGCCGTGAGGTCCACGGGCTCGAGGTGACCCGCGAGCAGGCGATCGCGCAGTTCAAGCCGGTCGGGTAGCCCCCAGGTCGAGGGGCCTCCGGCGGCCGAGGGCGCCCCTCGGTGCGTGGTAGCGTCGGGGCGATGGGCCCTGCGCTGCATCCGGACCTGGAACCCCTGGCCTTCCTGCTCGGTTCCTGGACGGGCGAGGGCGAGGGCGAGTGGCCCCGCGGCGAACCCTTCCGCTACGGCGAGGAGATGCGCTTGGAGCACGCGGGCGATCCCTTCCTGCTGTACGCGCAGCGGAGCTGGCTCGTCGACGACGGGGCGCCGCTGCACTTCGAGCGGGGGTTCCTCCGTCCCGGCGGCGCCGGGCGGGTCGAGCTCGTCCTGGCCCATCCCCTCGGGGTCGCCGAGGTCTCCGAGGGGACGGTCGAAGGCGGCGTGATCGAGGTCGTCAGTCGGGCGGTCGTGTCGTCGACGACGGGGTCGCCGGTGACCCAGCTCCGTCGGCGGATCGAGGTCGATGGGGACACCCTCACCGCCGAGCTCTGGGTGGCGATGCGCGACATCGCGCTCACCTCCCACGTCCGGTCGCGCCTCGCGCGGGGGTAGACGTGGCCGAGCGACCTCGCCGGCTCGGCGCGAGCGCCGTCTACCTCACCCTGTCCGTGGTCGGGATCGCGGTCGGCGGGGTGCTCCGGCTCGCCGGGGAGGCCGAGGCCGCCGACGTCGCCTGGGCCGCCACGACCGCGGTCGGGCTCGTCTCGATCACGCCCGAGGTGATCGGCGGCATCCTGCGACGCGACCCCGGGGTGGACCTGATCGCGGTCCTCGCCCTGATCGGCGCGTTCGCGTTCGGCGAGGAGCTCGCCGGGGCGATCATCGCGATCATGCTCGCGAGCGGGCGCTCCCTGGAGGACTTCGCCGACGCGCGGGCGCACCGGGAGCTCTCGGCCCTGCTGGCCCGCGCCCCGCGGACGGCCCACCGCTACGTCGACGGCTCGCTCGAGACCGTCCAGGTCGAGGAGATCCGACCGGGTGACCCGCTGCTGGTCAAGCAGGGGGAGGTCGTGCCGGTGGACGGGATCCTCGTCTCGGCCAACGGCGTGCTCGACGAGTCGGCGCTCACCGGCGAGTCCCGCCCGGTCGAGCGGTCGCAGGGCGAGCAGGTCCGCAGCGGCGCGCTCAACGCGGGCGCGGGGTTCGACCTGCGGGCCGTCGCCACGGCCTCCGAGAGCACCTACGCGGGCATCGTCCGGCTGGTCGAGCAGGCGCAGAAGGAGAAGGCCCCCTTCGTGCGGCTCGCGGACCGGTACGCGTTGATCTTCATCCCGGTGACGCTCGCGCTGGCGGGCGGGGCGTGGGCGATCACCGGGGAGCCCGTCCGCGCGCTCGCGGTGCTGGTGGTGGCGACGCCGTGCCCGCTGATCCTCGCGGCCCCGATCGCGATCGTGGCCGGGATCTCGCGCGCGGCCAAGCGCGGGATCATCGTGAAGGGCGGCGGCGCGCTCGAGACCCTCGCGCGCGGCAGCGTGCTCCTGTTCGACAAGACCGGCACGCTGACGGTCGGCGCACCCGAGCTCGCGGACATCGAGCCCTTCGACGGGGCCGACCCGGACGAGGTCCTGCGGATGGCCGCGTCCCTGGACCAGGTCTCGCCGCACGTCCTGGCCACCGCGATCGTCCGCGCGGCGGGCCGCCGCGGGCTCCCGCTCGCCTTCCCGCAGGAGGTGCACGAGGAAGGCGGCGCGGGGATCCGGGGCGTCGTGGAGGGGCGCCGGGTCGCGCTCGGCAAGGCCGCGTTCGTCTCGGACGGGCGGCCGCTCCCGCCGCGCGCCCGCGACGTCCGCCGCCGCACGTCGATGGAGGGCTCCTCGTGCGTGTTCGTCTCGATCGACGGCGCCGTGGCCGGCGCGTTGATCCTGGAGGACCCGATCCGGGCCGACACGCCTCGGGTGATCCGGACGCTTCGGCGCGCAGGGATCAAGCGGGTCGTGATGGTCACCGGCGACCACCCCGACGTCGCCGAGTCCGTGGGGATCGCGATCGGGGTCGACCGGATCCTGTCCGAGCGCGATCCGGCCGACAAGGTCGACGCCGTCAAGGCCGAGGGCGAGTTCGGCGTCTCGATCATGGTCGGGGACGGGGTGAACGACGCCCCCGCGCTCGCCGCGGCCGACGTCGGCGTCGCGATGGGGGCGCGGGGGGCGACCGCCTCCTCGGAGGCGGCCGACGTGGTGCTGGTCGTCGACCGGCTCGACCGCGTGGCCGAGGCGCTGCGGATCTCGCGGCGGTCGCGCGGGATCGCGGTCCAGAGCGTGCTCGTGGGGATGGGGCTGTCCTTCGCGGGGATGCTGCTCGGGGCCGTCGGGCTGCTGAAGCCGGTGGGGGGCGCGATCCTCCAGGAGGTGATCGACGTCGCGGTGATCCTGAACGCGCTGCGGGCGCTGCGGGGCGACCGCCAGGCTCGGCGGCGCGCCGGCCCGGGCTCGGACGTCGGCGTCCGGTTCCAGGTCGAGCACCGCGAGTTCGCGCCGTGGCTCCAGCGGATCCGGTCGGTCGCCGACCGCCTGGACGCGTTCGCGCCGGCCGAGGCGCGGGAGGAGCTCGAGCAGATCCGGTGGTTCCTGCTCGAACGGCTGGTCCAGCACGAGCAGGAGGAGGAGGCGGCGGTCTACCCGGTGGTGGCGAAGATGATGGGCGGCGAGGACCCGATGGGCACGATGGAGCGCGCCCACATGGAGATCGAGCACCTCTCGAGGGTGTTCGACCACCTGCTCGAGGACCTCCCGCCCGAGGGGCCGGGGACCGAGGACCTCGTCGACCTGCGGCGCGTGCTGTACGGCCTCCACGCGATCCTGCGGCTGCACTTCGCGCAGGAGGAGGAGGCGTACTCGTGGCTCGCGAGCGGCGGCGACCTCGAGCCCGAGAGCGCCACGGTCGGCGTCTAGCTCAGCGCGCGGCCGCCGCCCCGTCCGAGCGCGGATCGGCTCCGGCGTCCAGGAGCCTGTCCTCTCCGACGCGGACCAGGCTCGCGTGGCCGACGGCCTCGGAGAGCGGTTCGAGCTCCTCCACGGTGAAGCCGGCCCCGCGGAGCGAGCGCCGCACGGGCTCCGGGACGCCGGGCTCGGCGACCACGACCGCCGAGCGCTCGTCCGAGAGCCCTCCGACCAGCCAGCGCGGGGCCGCCACCGCCTCCGAGGCTCGGGAGCCGAGCGTCAGCGAGCGGATCAGCACGGTCGCGTTGATCTGGGGGTGCGCCGCCCCGCCCATCGTCCCGCTCACGGCGCTCAGGCGCCCCTCGCGCTGGACGACCACCGGCATCAGCGTGTGCGCCGGCCGCTTGCCGGGGCCGATCGCGTTGGGGTGCGAGGGGTCGAGGGAGAAGCCGGCGCCGCGGTTGTGGAGCACGATCCCGGTGCGCGGCTCGAGGATCCCCGAGCCGAACCCGTCGTACAGGCTCTGGATCAGGCCGACCGCCAGCCCGTCGCCGTCGACGGCCACGAGCCCCGTGGTGTCGCCCCGAGGGCCCGGCGGCCCGATCGGGATCGCCGGGTCGCGGACGGCGTCGCACAGCGCCGCGATGTGCCCGTCGTCGACGAGCGTGCCGACCGGCACCCGCGCCTGCCTCGGGTCGGCGTTGTGCCGGTCGCGGTCGTCCGCCGTGACCCGGAACACGCGCGCGAGCGCGCCGGCGTCGGACCCGAACGGATCGGGGTCGAGCTCGAGGTGCCCGACGCACGCGAGGATCTGGAGCAGGACGAAGCCCTGCGAGTTCGGCGGGGGGACGCTCACGTCCAGGTCGCCGAACCGGCCCGTGAGGGGGGAGTCGAGCTCGGCCTCGTGCGCCTCGAGGTCCTCGAGCGCGATCGGGGACGCGAGGTCGCGGAGCCGCTCGACGAGCGACCGACCGATCTCGCCCCCGTACAGCGCCGCCGGTCCCTGTCCGGCGATCGCCTCGAGGGTCCGAGCGAGGGCGGGCTGCACGAGGCGCTCGCCCTGACCCAGCGGTCGGCCGCTCGGAGCGAAGACCTCCGCGATCCCCGGATCCTCGAGGAGGCGCTCGCCGTGCGTCGCCAGCTCGGCGGCGACCGACCGGGCGACCGGGACGCCCTCCCGGGCGAGGGCGATCGCCGGCTCGAGGGCCTGCGTGAAGCCGAGCGCCGACCAGTGCTCGGCGAGCTGCCACCAGCCCGAGACGGCGCCGGGGACCGTCACGGGGTGCGGCCCGTGGACGGGCATCGCGCCGTGGGCCGCCCGCAGCCCCGCGGGGTCGACCGCCGTCGGCGCGGCCCCGCTCGCGTTCACGACCACGGTCCGGCCCTCGGGCTCGCGGACCAGGGCGAACAGGTCCCCGCCCACCCCGCACATGTGCGGGTAGACGACCGCCAGCGTCGCGGCGGCCGCCAGGATCGCGTCGACCGCGTTCCCGCCGGCATCGATCGCGGCCGCGCCGGCCTCGGTGGCCGCAGCGTGGGGCGTGGCGATCGCGAACCGGTGGCCGCTGGCGGAGAGCTCTGCCATCGCTCAGGTCCGCAGGAGCAGCCCGCGGTAGCCGTCGACGAATCCCGACGAACGGAGCGTCTCGGCGAGCGGGGAGCCGGAGGCGGGGACCCCGTCGATCCGCGAGAGCTCGATCCGCCGCACCCGTCCGTCCTTGACCAGGCCGGCCAGGGCGTCGGCGATCGACCGCGCGTCGGGCTCGCCGAACGTGAGCAGCGTCCGCCCCCCGCGCTCGAGGAAGGCCACGAGCTCCCCGCCGGCGAGGATCGCGTGGGCCCCGGCGACGCGCGCCGGGCGGCCCGCCCCCTCGGGCCAGGGGAGCGCGGCGCCGTAGGGCTGGGCCGGGTCGGCGGCGGCGAGCGCCGAGATCCCGCCCTCGGCGTCCCGGAGCTCCCGCAGCCGGTCCACCGCCCCCGGGAGCGCGAACTGCGCCGCGCCCAGGCCCTCGACGAAGTACCCGCGGCGGGCCCTGCCCGACTCCTCGAGGGCGCGGAGGACGCCGTAAACGCCGGCGTAGCCACCCGGGGCGCCCTCGGCGAGGACCGCCTCGCGCGTGAGCACCCCGTGGCGCTCGAGCAGCTGCATCGCACGGGCGTGGGCGGTCTCGGTGTGCGAGGGCTCGGGCTCGAGCAGCTGGGCGACGAGCGACCACCGCCCGGCGCCCGCCGGCGGCCCGGCGCGCCGGAGCGCCCCCGGCCGGGGCTTCGTCGGCTTGGCGCGAGGGCGCTTCGAGAGTAACGCGCGGAGGGGGGCGAGCGTGTCGTTCGTGACCTCGCCCGCCCAGACGAGGTCCCAGAGCGCCGACAGGACCGAACGCTCGTCGGCCACGCCGGCGGCCGCGAGGAGCTCGGGCCAGAAGGAGGCCCCGCGCGTGGCCAGGTGCTCCCGGAGCGCGTCGTGGACCGGGCCGGAGGGGGCCTCCTCGGGTCGGGGCGGCGCGAGCACCGGCAGACGGTCGCGGAACGCGAGCACCAGACGGCCGTCGTCGGGCCCGATCGGGCCGGCGCCCATCCAGACGAGGTCGCCGCTCGCGCACAGCGCGTCGAGGTCGGAGGGCCGGTAGCCGAGCACGCGGGAGGGGAGGACGTCCGCCTCGAGGATCGAGGCCGGGATCGCCGCCCCCTGGAGCTGCTCGAGCGTGTCCGCGAGCGCCGTCGGGCCCGTCCGCGGGCGCGCGAGGCCCTGCCACTCGGGCAGGAACCGGCCGAGCGTCGCCGCCTCGACCGGCTCGACCTCGCGGCGCAGGACGGCGAGGGAGCGGCGCCGGAGCGAGCGGAGCACGTCGACGTCGCACCACTCGCGCTCGGCGCCGCCCGGGCGGAACTCCCCGCGGACGACCCGCCCGGCCTCCTCGAGCGCGTGGAGCGCGGTCAGGACCCGCCCCTCCCCGACCCCGAGGCGCGCGGCCGCCTCGGCCGCCCGGAACGGCCCGTGGGTCCGCGCGAACCGCGCGACCAGCCCATCGAGCGGCCGCTCCACGGGCTCGGCGAACACCGACGGCACGCCCTTCGGCAGCGACGTCCCCAGCGCGTCGCGCAGGCGCCCCGCGTCCTCGACCGCCGCGAGCCGCTCCTCGCCCGCGACCCGCACGCGGATCGCCCGGCCCTCGCGGACCAGGTCCTCGATCCAGCCGGACGGGTCGGTCGCCGAGCGCGCCCGCGCCTCCTCCGCCCCCAGGTCGCCGAGCCGCCGCAGCAGGTCGTGGAGGTCGTCGGCGTTCCGCGCCCGCCGGCCGTCGGCGAGCGACTGGAGCTCGAGCTCGAGCTCGGCGAGCGCGGCGGGATCGATCAGCTCCCGGAGGTCCTCGGCGCCGAGGAGCTCGCGCAGCAGCTCCCGGTCCAGCGTGAGGGCGGCCGCCCGGCGTTCGGCGAGCGGCGCGTCGAGCTCGTACATGTACACGGCGATCCACCGGAACAGCAGCGATCGCGCGAACGGTGATGCGCGCTCGGTGTCGACCGGAACCACGCGGATGCGCCGGGCGCGCACGTCCCCGAGCACCTCGGCGAGCGCCGGCAGGTCGAAGACGTCGCGCAAGCACTCGCGGGTGGCCTCGAGCAGGATCGGGAACGTCGGGTGCCGCGAGGCCACCCGCAGCAGATCCGCGCCGCGCTGGCGCTGCTGCCACAGCGGCGTGCGCCGACCGGGGGTCCGGCGGGGCAGGAGGAGCGCGCGCGCGGCGGCCTCGCGGAAGAGCGTCGTGAACAGCGCCGTGGCGGGCAGCCGCCGTACGACGAGCTCCTCCGCGTCCTCGGGGTCGAGCAGCAGGTCCTCGACCGGCACGCGCTCCTCCGACTCGGGCAGGCGGATCACGATGCCGTCGTCGCTCCACAGCACCTGGATGTCCAGGCCGTACCGCTCGTCGAGCGCCGACTCGATCGCCATCGCCCAGGGCGCGTGGACGCGGGCGCCGAACGGGGAGAGCACGCACACGCGGAAGTCGCCGATCTCGTCGCGGAAGCGTTCGACCACGATCGTGCGGTCGTCGGGGACCGCGCCGGTCGCCTCGCGCTGGTCGGCGAGGTACGCGACGAGGTTCTCGGCGGCCAGGCGATCCAGGCCGAACTCGCCGGTCAGACGCTCGACCGCCCGCTCGTGTGGCGCCGAGGCGAGCTCGCGGGTGATCGACCCGAGCGCCCGCCCCAGCTCGAGCGGCCGCCCGGGCTTGTCGCCGATCCAGAACGGCATCTTCCCCGGTTCGCCGGGGGCGGGCGAGACCACGACGCGGTCGAACGTGATGTCCTCGATCCGCCAGGAGGTGGCGCCGAGCATGAACACCTCGCCCCGCCGGCTCTCGTAGACCATCTCCTCGTCGAGCTCGCCGACCCGGCGGCCGTCGACCGTGAACACGCCGAACAGCCCGCGGTCCGGGATCGTGCCGCCGCTCGCGATCGCCAGGCGCCCCGCCCCCTCGCGCGCGCGCAGCACGTCGGTCCGCCGGTCCCAGACGATCCGCGGCCGGAGCTCGGCGAACCCGTCCGACGGGTAGCGCCCGGCGAGCAGGTCGAGCACGGCGCGCAGGACCTCGTCGGAGAGCTCGGTGAAGTTCGCGGCACGGCGGACCAGGCGCGCGAGGTCGCCGACCGTCCACTCGTCCATCGCGCACATCGCCACGATCTGCTGGGCGAGCACGTCGAGCGGGTTCCGCGGGTAGCGGGTCTCCTCGATCGCGCCCTCGAGCATCCGCCGCACGACGACGGTCGCCTCGAGCAGGTCGCCCCGGTACTTCGGGAAGACCTTGCCGCGGCTCGGTTCGCCCACCCGGTGCCCGGCGCGCCCGATCCGCTGGAGCCCGCGGGCGACCGAGCCCGGCGATTCGACCTGGACGACGAGGTCGACCGCGCCCATGTCGATCCCGAGCTCGAGGGAGCTGGTGGCCACGATGCCCCTGAGGTCGCCGCGCTTCAGCCGGTCCTCGATCTCGAGCCGCTGCTCCCGGGCGATCGAGCCGTGGTGGGCGGCCACGAGGTCCTCGCCGGCGAGCTCGTTCAGCCGGGTCGCCAGGCGCTCGGCCAGGCGCCGGGCGTTCACGAACACGATCGTCGATCGGTGCGCGCGGATCAGCTCGAGCAGACGCGGGTAGATCGCCGGCCAGATCGAGCCCGAGGCGGCCTCGCCCGGCCCGGCGTCGCTCGCGCCGGTCGTCGGCACGATCGGTCGTGGGGGTTCGGACACCGCGGAGAGCTCGGCCATGTCCTCGACCGGGACGACGACCTCGACCTCCATCGGCTTGCTCCGGCCGGCGTCGACGATCGTCACCGGCCGCGGGCCCGCATCGGTCTGGCCGCCCAGGAACCGCGCGATCTCCTCGAGCGGGCGCTGGGTGGCCGACAGCCCGATCCGTTGCGGGGGCCGTTCGGCGATCGCCTCGAGGCGCTCGAGCGAGAGGGCGAGGTGCGCGCCGCGCTTCGTGCCGGCCACGGCGTGGATCTCGTCGACGATCACCCATCGGACCGAGCGGAGGATCTCGCGGGTCCGCGAGGTGAGCATGAGGTAGAGGGACTCGGGGGTGGTGATCAGGATGTCTGGCGGGCGGGTGGCGATCCTGCGGCGGTCCCTGGCGGGCGTGTCGCCGGTCCGGATCGCCACGGTCGGCGGGTGGAAGTCGACCCCGAGCCGCTCGGCGGCCAGGCCGATCCCGGTGAGCGGTGCCCGCAGGTTCTTCTCGACGTCCACCGCGAGCGCCCGCAGCGGCGAGACGTACAACACCCGGCACCGGGCGCCCGAGGGCGGAGGCGGCTCGGTCATCAGCCGGTCCAGCGCCCACAGGAACGCCGCGAGCGTCTTGCCCGACCCGGTCGGCGCCAGGATCAGCGCGTGGTCGCCGTCGGCGATCGCCGGCCACCCCCGGGCCTGGGCGGGCGTGGGCACCTCGAACGACGCGTCGAACCACGCGCGGACGGGGGCCGAGAACGGGTCGAGCGCCACGGAGGACAACGCTACCGCGACCGGCGGACACGCAGGGGGCCGCCGGTAGGATGCGGCCGTGCCTCGCGCCCGCCGTCGCCTCGCCCTGCTCCTCCCGGGGGTGTTCGCCCTCGCGGCCTCCCCCGCGCTCGTCCAGGAGGTAGAGCACGAGCCGCGGGACCAGATCGTGCTGTCCGGGGACGTGCGCGTCGAGCGCGGCGAGGACGTGGGGGAGGTGGTCGTGCTCCTCGGCCGGGTCCAGGTGGCCGGCGTCGCGCACGGGGACGTCGTGGTGTTGGACGGGGAGATCTCCGTGACCGGCCAGGTGAGCGGGAGCGTGGTGAGCGTGGACGGCCCGGTGACGATCGGGCCCGACGCCCAGATCGGCGGCGACGTGATCGCCCGAGACCGCGTCCGGATCGCCGAGGGCGCGCGGATCGGGGGCGAGGTCCGCGATGGGACGGCGTTCACGTTCCGGACGCCGGTGGCGCTGTTCGGGCCGTTCGCGGCGTGGTTCGCCCTGGCGATCTCGACCCTCGGGCTGGGTGGGTTGCTGACGCTCGTCGCTCCGCGTGGCGTCGAGGCGCTCGCCGCGGCCGCCCGGACCGCGCTCTGGTCGAGCCTCGGCTGGGGGCTGGCCGCGTTCGTCGGGCTCCCCGTCCTCGGGACGCTCGCCGTGGTCTCGCTCGTCGGGCTGCCGTTCGGGCTGGGGGTCCTGTTCGGCCTGCTGCTGGTGTACTCGCTGGGGTTCGCGGGGTGCGCGTTCGCGCTCGGGCGCGGGATCGTGCGCGAGCCGCGGAGCCGGTGGCTCGCCCTCGGGCTCGGCTGGGCGATCCTCGCGGCGCTCGCGGCGGTCCCGTTCGGGGGCGGGTTCGTGTGGTTCGCCGGAGCGGTCTACGGTCTGGGGGCGGCGACGGTGGCGATCTGGCGCGCCCGAGGGGTGGGGGGCCGGCATCGACCCGGCGCGATGATCGTCGAGCGCGCGATGCAGGAGGAGGGGACGGGGATATGAGCGTGGAGCGGCTGCGAGACATCCCGCTGTTCGCGGGGCTGGACGAGGAGGCGCTGGGCCGCGTGGCGAGCCTGTTCAGCGAGGTCGAGGCGCCGGCCGGGCAGGTGATCGTCGAGCACGGTCACCCGGGGTCGGGGATGTTCCTGCTCGAGGATGGCACGGTCTCGGTCGAGCTGCCGACCGGCCCGGTCGAGCTCGGGCCGGGGGAGTTCTTCGGGGAGCTGTCGATCCTGGCAGACGACATCCCGCGGACGGCGCGGGTCCGGACGACGACGCCGATCCGGGCGCTCGTGATCGGCCGGCCCGACTTCCGGCGGCTGCTCGAGGAGGAGCCGAGGATCGCGGCCGCGATGCTCCCGGTGCTCGCGCACCGGCTCGCCGATACCCTCGGCACGTAGGGGTCAGCGGCGGAAGAGCCGCGAGAGGAGCGCGACCGCGACGCCGGCTCCGGCGCCGAACGCCAGGGCCTGGGGCGTCGACAGCAGGACCTTCGCGCCCGCCTCGACGGTGACCTTCGGGGCGAGCACCACGCCGACGTACGCGTGGTCGCCGAGCCTGGCCTCGCCGGCCGCGATCACGGACTGCGTGCCTCCCTGCTCGATCGAGAGGTTCCCGTGCACGATCGAGGGCCCGCACCCCCCCTGGCGGATCGTGACGTCGCCCGAGCACATCACCGGCCCGCAGCCACCCTGGGTGATCGCGACGTCCCCGCTCGACATCACGGGACCCGCGGCCGCCTGGTGCAGGCTGACGTTGTGCGCGTTGATCGCCCCGATCAGCGACCGCTCGACGGCGGCGTCGCCCGCCACCTCGAGCGACCGGAGGATGCCCTTCGTCGCCACGTGCTCGTCCATCGCGCCCACCTCCTGCGGACATCCTAGGTACCCTCGCCGGGTGGGCGCTCGGCGGTTCCTCCTGATGGGCTCGGGGGAGTTCGAGCCGTGGTCGGAGGAGGTCGAGCGGGTCGCGCTCGAGGACCGGCCAGGGCGGGTCGCGATCGTGCCCGCGGCGAGCGCGCCGGAGGGGGACGAGGTCTTCGACCGGTGGGCCCGGATGGGCCTCGAGCACTACGCGGCGATGGGCGTCGAGGCGTGGGTGGTGCCGTTGAAGCGGCGCGAGGACGCCGAGCGGGACGAGGTCGTCGGGGCGCTCGAGGGCGCCGGGATGGTGTTCGTCTCGGGCGGGAACCCTCGATACCTGGGCCACGCGATCGACGGGACGCCGTTCCTGGACGCGTTGGGGCGAGCCCTCGACGCGGGGACCGTGTTCGCCGGATGCAGCGCGGGCGCGATGGTGGCGAGCCGGCGGCCCGACGCCCGCCCGCGGTTCGGCGCCGCGTGGGTGTCGGGGCTCGGGCTGATCGAGGGCGGTTCGTTCGGGGTCCACTGGGACAAGGCCCGGTTCATCCCCGGGATGCGCCCGTTCCTGATGTCCCGGGTGCGGGGCGGGTGGTTCGCGGGGCTCGACGAGCGGACGGCGATCCTGGGGGACGGCTCGAGCTGGGTCGTCCACGGGCTGGGGACCGTCACGCTGCGGATGGACGGGCGCACGCGGAGCTTCCGGGCGGGGCAGCGGTTCGAAACGCCGGCGTAGGGGGCGGCGTGGCTGGTCCTGGCGTATCCTCGGGGACCGTGAGCTCGACCGACGAGGTCGCGGTGCACCGTCCGACGTGCCACCTCTGCGGCCGCCCCACCTACGATCCCGACAAGCGCGAGCGGCCCTGGGTGCGGGCGACCTCCGGAGGGCGCCAGGTGCTGGTGTGCCCCCGGTGCCAGGAGGAGCGCCCGGACTGGGCGGTGCAGCTCGACCGGTGCGAGGCCTGCGGGGCCACGCGGCTGTCCGCGATGCTCGGCCAGGTCGTGTGCCGGGAGTGCGGGCACATGCGCGGTCAGTCGGTCGAGCCCGCGTGGATGGCGGGCGCCTAGCTCAGCGGGAGAGCGCTTCCCTTACAAGGAAGAGGTCGGGGGTTCGAATCCCTCGGCGCCCACGGGTCGCGGCAGGAGATCCCGCGGCAGCATACCCTGCCGTCGTGGACGGCTGGTACGCGGTCCGGGAACACCAACCCGGCGTGTGGCTCGTCGGCGAGCCGCCGCACGTGAACTCGTTCCTGGTGGTGGGGCGCGAGCTCGCCGTGCTCATCGACACCGGCCTCGGATTCGTCCCCATCCGCGACGTGATCGACGGGCTCACCGAGCTCCCGGTGCTGGTCGTGAACACCCACTACCACTGGGACCACGTGGGAGGGAACGCCGCCTTCTCCGAGATCGCGATCCACGAGCGCGGAGAGGACCGGCTCCGGCGTGGCCCAGACATGGAGGAGATCCGACCCTACGCGGACCGGGCCCGCCGGGTCCTGGAGCGCTACGGTGGGTTCCGGGCGCTCGACGAGGAGCTGTTCTGGTTCGCGACCGACGAGACGACCCCGCGCCCGCTGCCCGACGGGTTCGATCCGGAGCGCTGGACGATCGCCCCGACCGTCCCCTCCCGGCTCCTCCGCGAGGGCGACATGCTGGACCTGGGAGGTCGGGAGCTGCGCGTGATCCACACGCCGGGCCACACGCCGGACTCGATCTGCCTGTTCGACGAGCGGAACGGCCTGCTGTTCGGCGGGGACACCTACAACACCGGACCGATCTACGCGCACCTGCCCGATTCGGACCTGGACGCCTTCGCGAGCTCGACCGCCAGGGTGGCCCCGCTGGCCGACGGCGTCCGGTTCGTCTACGTCGCGCACTTCGCCCGGTACGTGGAGACGGGGGGCTTCCTCCGCGAGGTGGCCGAGGGGTTCCGGGCGGCGGCCGACGGCGCCGTCCGATGGGAGGACACGAGGGACGAGTCGGGCCGTCCGGCGCGCCTGGCCCGCTTCGCGCGCTTCGGGCTCCTCGCGCCGCCCGACCCGGCCTGAGGCGCGCCACGCCGACCCGCTCAGCGGACGGTGACCGGGACCTCCTGCACGAGGTTGTTCCCTATCCCCTGGAGGTTCCACGGCTGCTCGAGCGGCTGGGTGTTCCCCTCGGCGTCGGTCGCCCGGCAGGAGAGCAGGTGCTCGCCCGGGGTCGCGACCCACCCGAACGACCACCCGCGCCAGGCCCATGCCCCGACCGCCTCGCCCAGCTCGGCCTCGGACCACCCGCCGTCCACGCCGACCTCGACCCGGGTCACCGGCGCCGTGCCGCTCCACGCGCGTCCGGAGATCCTCACGGGTCCCGCGGCCACGAAGCGCCGCCGCGTGAAGAAGTCGGGGATCCCTGGCGGGATCATCAGCGCGCGGACCCGGATCCGGCTCACGGGCTCGCCCGGATCGTTATCGCTCATCTGGTACCGGTAGGCCTCCGCCTGCTGGAAGCCGGCGAACGGCTCGGTCACCGCCTCGATCCTCCTCAGCCACTTCACGCTCGTCATGCCGTACCAGCCGGGCACGATCAGTCGGAGCGGGAACCCGTGCTGCGGCTCGAGCGGCCGACCGTTCATCCCGTAGGCGAGCAGGACCTCCTCGCGCATCGCCTCCTCCAACGGCAGCGAGCGCTGGTAGTCGTGCTCGACCTCGCCCTGGAGCCCTCGGTCGGCGCCGGTGAAGACGAGCTCGACCGTCCCCGGCTCGATCCCGGCTTCCGCGAGGACGCCGGCGAGCGGCGTGCCGGTCCACTCCGCGGTGCCGATCGCCTCGACCAGCCAGGGTTGGCTGAGCGGCCGGGGCTCGAGGCGCGCGCGGCCGTTCCCCGCGCACTCCATCGTGACCGGCAGGGTCCGCGCCGGTCTCGAACGCAGGTCGGCCAGGTCGACGTCGAGCGGGGTCCGGACGTTCCCGTCCACGCGCAGGCGCCAGGTCTCGGCGTCCGTGGCCGGGATGTCGAAGTGGATCAGCAGGTAGTGGAGCCCGGTCGGGGTCACGTCGTAGCGGAGCGCCTCGAGCGGCATCCCCCGGTTGCGCGTGGCGAGCGCGAGCTCCTCGACGCTGATCGCCTGCCCAGGCTCGGCGAGCTCGGCCATGGGCTGGAGTCTTCGCACGGGTCGGAGCGCCCCGCAACCCGGCTTCCGGTACAGTGTTGGAACGGATCCCTCCCCGGATGGGTCGAGGCGATCCCGGAAGCGCCCCGCCCGAGCCGGCCGCCGCCGAGCGGTGGTTCCCGCGTCGAGCGTTCCCCGGAGGCGGGGGCGAGCGAAGGAGGCACCGTGAGCGCGACCAAGGGTTCCCGATCCGACCGCCGCAGCATGCTGACGGCGGAGGGCAAGCGGCTCCTCGAGGAGCGTGCTCGTCGGCTGCGGGACGAGGTGATCCCGGAGATCGTCGCGCGACTGGACGAGACCGACCGCGACGCTCAGGTCGAGGCCGAGTACGCGCGGGCCACCGAGGAGCTCGCACAGATCGAGCACATGGTGCGACACGCGGCCGTGGCCGAGGACTTCCCCGGCGACCCGCAGGTGGTCGAGATCGGGGACGAGGTGACGATCCGGTTCGAGGACGGCACCACCGAGCGGTACCTGATCGTCCACCCGGTGGAGGCCGCCCTGGACGACGTGCGGATCTCCTCGGAGTCACCGCTCGCGCGGGCGTTGCTCGGGCGCCGGGTCGGGGAGGAGGTCGAGGTCGAGGCGCCGGCCGGCGCCTACCGGTGCCGGATCGTGGCCGCGCGCCTGCTCGACGAGAACGGTGCCCGTGTCGCCCGCCGCGCGGGCGCGGATTAGCGGTTCTCCCGCTTGCCCAGGCCCCGGCCCGAGCCGCCGATCAGCCCGAGGTCCACGGCCACGCCGATCACGATCAGGATGATCCCGGCCGCCTCCGTGCCACCGCCCTCGGCCCGGAACTCGGTCTGCGCGATCGCGTAGGCGATCGAGGTCGTCGGGAGGAAGAAGAAGCCGAGGAGCCCCCACCAGCCGCTCGAGAACGCCCGGTTCAGGTAGTCGGAGAACAGCCAGAGCAGGAACATCACGAACCGCGGCGTGAGCAGCGCGAGCAGCACCAGGAGGCAGCCCATCGGCCGATGCTATCCCGGGACCGGGCCGCGGCGTTGCAGGACTCGAACGTATGTGGGAACTATCAAGTTGACGCCGGTACCGGCTCCGCCCTGTCCCGCACGATCGGTGGGATCGTCCGGGCTCTGGGCGGCCTCCGCCGTCCGGGTCCTCCCGTCGAACGGTGGGGGAGATCCGGGAGCGAGCGCCCACCGGAGCCCCGACAGCTCACGCTCGAGGACGTCGGCTGAGCGGTGCATCGACTACCCTTCGCCGGGATGGAGGGCCTCGACCGGATCCTCGAGCTCCAGGAGCTCGATTCGTCGATCGACCGCCTCGAGCACCGTCGGGAGCAGATCGAGGCCGAGGAGGAGCTCGCGGCGGCCCGGCGGCGGATGGAGGAAGCCGAGTCCCGCCTCGGCGAGATCCGCCTGGCCCTCGATGCCGTGGCCCACGAGTCCGCCCGCCTCGAGAACGAGATCGCCTCGATGACCGCCAAGCTCGAGGCCGAGGAGAAGCGGATGTACGACGGCTCGATCGCGAACGCGCGGGAGCTCGAGGCGCTCCAGCACGAGATCGACGCCTCGAAGGAGCGGCGCGGCCGCGCCGAAGACGAGCTGCTCGAGCAGCTGGTCCGGCGCGACGACCTCGAGGCGCGAGCCAGCGAGGCCGACCGGGAGGTCCGAGCGGCGCGCGGACAGGTCGACGCGTTGGGGGGCGACGCCGCCCGCGAGCTCGAGGAGACCATCGCGACGCTCGCCGATCGCCGCCGGGAGCGCGAGGCGCTGGCGGGCGCGTTCGACGAGGAGCTCCTGGAGCTCTACGAGGACCTGCGGCGGCAGAAGAAGGGGGTCGGTGCCGCGGCGATCGTCGACGGCGTGTGCCAGGCCTGCCACGAGGTGCTGTCGGCGGTCGAGCTCGACCGGCTCAAGCACACCGACGGCGTGGAGAGGTGCGAGTACTGCCGCCGGATCGTGGTCTTCGCCTGATCGTCGCCTGCGACGGCGCCGCGCGCGGCAACCCGGGCCCGGCCGGCATCGGCGTCCGGATCACCGACGGGGCCGGGCGGGTCCTCGCCGAGCTCGCCGAGGGGATCGGCGTGGCCACGAACAACGTCGCCGAGTACACGGCGGCGATCCGAGGCCTCGAGCGGGCCCGCGAGCTCGGCGCGACCGACGTGCTCCTGCGCTCGGACAGCCGGCTGCTGGTCGAGCAGCTCGCGGGGCGCTACCGGGTGAAGAACCCCAACCTCCAGGTCCTCCATCGGCGCGTCCGGGAGCTCGCCGCCGCGTTCGAGCGCGTCGGGTACGAGCACGTGCCCCGCGACCGCAACGCCGAGGCCGACCGCCTGGCCAATCGGGGGGTCGACGAGTGGGTGGCTAGCCGTCGATCCCCGTCGGCGGCGCCTCCCCGGCCGGGGGCGGGGGAGGGACCACCGTGACGAGGTCGTCCAGCGGGAACTCGAACCGCCGGGCCGTTCGCCCCTCGAGGTAGACGAGCGAGAGCACGCGTCCGACGGCCTCCTGCTGGGCCGGGTACGCCAGGATGCCGTCCACCGTCGCGCCGGCCGGGATCACCGAGAGCGAGGCGGTGGTCGCGCCCTCGATCGCCTCGAACGAGCCGTCCCGCCGGACGAGGAGCGCGACGCCCTCCGGGTCCAGGTGGACCTCCCGGTCCCCGCGGTTCTCGACGATCACGTTGAACTGCCAGTTCGGCGGGAACGTGAACAGGGAGTCGAGCGTGACGGTGACCCACCCGTCCGTCCGGCTCTCGCCGCGGAACCGGTGGATGCCGTCCGACATCGGCACCCCGTCGCGCAGGAGATCGGCCACACGGAACTCGCCCGGCGCGATGCGCGCCACGGTGACGGGACCGTCGAGGATCCGCGCGCGACGGAACGGCTCCCCGTCGAGGGGATCGAACTCGAAGGCGACCGTCGCGGACAGGGCGATCTGCGCGCCGCTCACCTGCTCGGTCTCGAGCGTGGCGACGAACGCGACGTCACGCAGGTCGACCGTCGCCGAGATCGTCCCGGGGAACTCGCGGTGCTGGACGCCGAGCCATCGGACCCACGCCAGGAGGTCGTCGCTCGCGACCAGACGCGAGAGCGGCCCGACGCCGACCCGGCCGGAGTCGGCGTAGGCGCGCACGAACGCGACGACGGCGTCCCGGGCCGCGGAGGCCTCCAGGGCGGGACCGGCCAGGACCTGCTCCGCGGCGATCGGCGCGAGGGGTCCCTGCGGCTCCGGGGCGCAGGCCGCGAGCGCGAGCGGGACCAGGAGGGGGGCGAGCCGCCGCATCGATCGCCCGATGATACGGCGCCTATACTCGGGAACGGAGGAGTCGGCCGGGCGGCCGCGGGCGAGAGCTCGAGGAAAGTCCGGACTCCGAAGGGCAGGGTGCTGGGTAACGCCCAGGCGGGGTGACCCGCGGAAAGCGCCACAGAGAGCAGACCGCCCCCTCGGGGGTAAGGGTGAAACGGTGAGGTAAGAGCTCACCAGCGGGCCGGGTGACCGGTCCGGCTCGGCAAGCCCCACCCGGAGCAAGGCCAAGCAGGGAGCGCACCGGGGTGACCCGGGGGAGGGTGGCCCGCCCGAGCTCCCGGGTAGGCCGCGCGAGGGCTTCGGCCCCGGGGCCCCGTACGGGGCTCAGAGAGATGGTCGCCGCCGGCCCGCGAGGGCCGGCACAGGATCCGGCTTACAGGCCGACTCCTCTCCCTCGGCGGGGCTACGCTCGCCTCGTGCCCGCGGCGTCGAGGGCCCGCCGCAGCTGCTTGCCCGCGTGGTAGCTCGACCGGACGAGCGGCCCGGCCTCCACGTGCGCGATCCCGAGCGACTCCCCGAGCTCCTTCCAGCGAGCGAACTCCTCGGGCGTGACCCATCGATCGACCGGGAGGTGGTAGGGCGTCGGCTGGAGGTACTGGCCGATCGTCACGATCTCGACCCCGGCCTCGGCGAGGTCCCGGAGCGCGTCGGGGATCTCCTCGGGGTGCTCGCCCATGCCGAGGATCAGGTTCGACTTGGTGATCTGCCCCGGGCGAAGTCGCTTCGCGAGCCGGAGCACCTCGAGCGACCGGTCGTATCCGAACGCGGGCCGGATCCGCGGGTGGAGCCGCCGGACGGTCTCGAGGTTGTGCGCGAACACATCCGGCTCTGCCTCCAGCACCGTGGCGATGTCCCGCTCGCCGCCCTTGAAGTCGGTGGGCAGGACCTCGACGCCGCACCCCGGGACCGCCTCGCGGACGGCGCGGATCGTAGCGGCCCAGATCCGGGCGCCACCGTCCTGGAGGTCGTCGCGGGCCACCCCCGTGAGCACCGCGTACCGAAGCCCCATCTCGCGGACCGCCTCGGCGATGCGCCGGGGCTCGTCCTCGTCGACCGGATCGGGGCGGGCGGTCATCACGTCGCAGAAGCCGCATCGCCGCGTGCAGCGGTCGCCGAGGATCAGGAAGGTGGCCTCGCGCTGCTCCCAGCACTCGTGGATGTTCGGGCACATCGCCTCCTCGCAGACCGTGTGCAAGGAGCGCCCGTGGACGATCCGCTGGAGGTCGCGGTGGTTCGGGCCCGTCTGGAGGCGCACCTTCAGCCACGGGGGCTTCCGGCCGGCGGAGGCCGGGACGCCGTTCGTGCTCACGATCGGGAGATGGAGCCGTCGGCGGTGCGGGTTGTGGGTCCGGTCGGACGTCGCGTCCATCCGGGCCAGTCTAGCCAGCCCCCGCCCGATCGAGGCCGGCCGGCGCGAGGTGCCCGTTCCCCGCGTGCCCGGGCAGGAACACCCGGAAGGAGGCCCCGCCGCCCTCCCGATCCTCCACCCAGGCGCGCCCGCCGTGCAGGTCGGCGAACATCGCGACGAGCGACAGGCCGATCCCGGTCCCGGGGGAGTGCGGGGAGGCGGTCGGACCCTGGCGGAAGGGCTCGAAGATCGCGTCGCGGAGCTCCGGCGGAACCCCGGGGCCGTCGTCGTCCACGGCGATCACGACCCCGCCATCCTCCGGCCGGGCCCGCACCCAGACGGAGACCTCGGGTTCGGTGTGCCGGATCGCGTTCATGACGAGGTTCTCGACGATCCGTTCGATCTTCGCCGGTTCCACGGGGACGACGACCGTCTCGGTCTCGACCCGGACCACGCGGTCCCCGAGCCCGTCCAGGCTCTCCACGGTGCGGCGGACGAGCTCCCCGATCTCGGTGGGGCGGACGGCGGGCGACACGATCCCCCGCGAGAGACGATCGATGTCCAGCAGATCCTTCAGCAGGCGGTCGAGCTTCCTGGCGTTGGCGGCCAGCCGCCGCGTCAGGTCGCGCCGATCCTCGGAGGGGAGGTCCTGCTGCTCGAGCGTGATCGCCACGCCGAGGATCGAGGTCAGCGGGCTGCGCAGCTCGTGGGAGACCGCGGCGAGGAAGCGGTTCTTCATGTCGTCGAGCGCCCGGAGCCGCTCGGCCGCCTCCCGCTCCCGACGCTCGCTCTGCTGGAGGGCCTCCTCGGCGAGCTTGCGCTCGGTGATGTCGAACACCACGCCCTGCGAGAACGCGATCCGGCCCCCGGCGTCGCGCACCACCGAGGCACGGTCGCTCACCCACCGCCACCGGCCGTCCTTGGTCCGGAGGCGGTACTCCATGTCGAACGGCTCGCCCTCCCCGTTGTGCCGTGCCACCGCGTTCCGGACCCGCTCGAGGTCGTCCGGGTGGATCGCCTCGCGATCGGCCAACGCCGCCCACTCCTCCGGCGTGTAGCCGAAGACAGCCCGGACCTGCGGGCTCACGTAGATCGAGCTCGTGGCCTCGTCGACGTCGTCGATGTAGGCGACGGCGGGGAGGTTCTCGACCAGGGTGCGGTACCGCTCCTCGGCCTCCCGGACCTGACGCTCGGCCTCCTGCCGTGCCGCCACCTCCCTGGCCCGGCCGATGGCGGCGCCCAGGGTCTCGGCCGCGGCCTTCAGCGCCTCGATCTCGGGGACCGGCCACTCCCGTTCGGAGACGCAGTCGTCGAACCCGAGGAAGCCCCACCAGTCGCCGTCGACGGAGACCGGGACGACGACGTGGGAGACGACCCCCTCGGCCTCGAGCACCGAGCGCTCCGCGGGCGGGAGGTCGCGGATCAGGCCGCGGATCTCCCGGCCGGCCGCCAGGGCCTCCCTCCAGCGCTCGAACGCCCCACCGTACGCGAGACGCACGTCCTTCCTGGCCTCCCGGAGGGACGGGATCCCGTCGGCGAGCCACTCGGCCCGCAACCTCATCGCCACGGCTCCGCCCTCCGGTCCTTCGTTCTCGAACACGTACACGCGGCTGACGCCCGCCGACGTGCCCAGGTGCTCGAGCACCTCCGGGAGCGACTGCTCCCAGTCGTCGGTCTCCAGGAAACTCTCGGCGGCGAAGCCGACCGCCCGGAGGACGGCGTCCCGTCGGGAGAGCGTCTCCTCGGCCAGCTTGCGTTCGGTGACGTCCATCAGGATCCCCTGCCACAGGGGACCCCGCTCGCCCTCGATCAGCACCGCCTCGTCCCGGACCCAGACGACCCGACCGTCCTTGGCGATGAAGCGGTACTCGGCGACGAACGGGTCGCCGGTCTCGTTGGTCCGCCGCGACTCGGCCACGACGCGGTCGCGGTCGTCCGGGTGCAGGTGGTCGATCCAGAAGTTCGGATCGCGGAGCCGCTCCTCGAGCCGGTACCCGAACATCCGCTCGTACCCGGGGCTCAGGTACAGCGCGGTGCTCGTATCGTCCACGGCGTCCTGGTACACGACCACCGGCAGCTGCTCCACGAGCGTCCGGTAGGTCTCCTCGGCCCTCGCGAGCCGGGACTCGGCTTCCTTCTGGCGCGTGATGTCGACGAACACGCCCTGCCACACGCTGCGCGCCGGGGTGGGGCCTCGCTCGACGATCACCGCATCGTCCCGGACCCAGACGACACGGCCGTCCTTGGAGAGCATCCGGTACTCCATCGAGAACGGGTCGCCGGTCACGTCGGTCCGCTCCACCTCCGCGAGCACCCGTTCTCGATCGTCCGGGTGGATCAGGGACCGCCAGATGCCCGGCTCGCCGAGCCACTCGGCGACCGAGTAACCGAGCAGGCGCTCGATCCCCGGGGCGACGTAGCGCTCGGGTGGGTCGTTCAGGTAGTCGGCGAGGTAGGTGACGGCGGGCATGTTCTCCACGAGCGAGCGGTACCTGGACTCGGCGGCCCGGACGCGCTCGTCCGCGAGCTTGCGATCGGTGATGTCGAACATCACCCCCTGGAACAGGGGCCGGCCCTGTTCGTCCCGGGCGACCAGCACCGCCTCGTCGCGGACCCAGACGACGCGGTCGTCGCGGGCCAGCATCCGGTACTCGGACCGGAAGGGGACCTCCCCGTCCTGGCACGCGGCCCACTCGGTGAGCACCCGGTCCAGGTCGTCCGGGTGCACCAGGCGCCGCCAGAGCCCCGGGTCCCGGAACTCGGCCGGCGAGTAGCCGAGGAGGAACTCGATCTGCGGGCTCACGTAGGCGGCCGGAGCCTCGTCGGCGTGGAAGCTCGAGTTCCAGATGTAGGTGACCGCCGGGACGCGCTCGACCAGCGTGCGGTACCGGGCCTCGGCCTCGGCCAGCTGGTCCTCGGCGCGCCGGCGCTCGGTGATGTCGAACAGCAGCGCCTGCACGAGCGTCGGGCGGCCGGCCGCATCCCGCTCGACGACGCTGGACTCCTCCCGGACCCACACCACCCGTCCGTCGGGATGGCGGTACCGGTACTCGATGTTGCCGGAGCCGCCGTCGCGGGGCGCGTGCAGGTAGGCGCGGAGGACCTCCGGGCGGTCGTCCGGATGGATCCGCTCGGTCCACGCCCGTGGGTTCGAGCGCCACTCCTCGGGCGCGACCCCGAAGAGCGACCCGACCTGCGGGCTGACGTAGGTGGGGACCCGGGAGCCAGCCGACCGGCGGGGATCCCATGTGAAGGTCGCGGCGGGCATCTCCTCGACCAGCGTCCGGAACCGGCTCTCGGCCTCGGCCCGCCCGGCGGCCTCCCGACGGCCGGCGCCCCACAGCCGGATCGCGAAGAACAGGAGCCCGACCGAGGCGAGCGAGAGCCCCACCACCAGCTCGTCGGCGGCCGGGAAGCGGCGGGCCAGCTTGCGGGCGATACCCCGGTAGACGTCGGTCTCCCCCCCGAGCCAGAGCAGCCCGACGACGGCGAGCGAGATCAGCAGCAGATCCCGCAGCGCCCTCAGCCTCTGCCGGTGCTGCGCGCGCCGTTCGTCCATCGGAAGGGTCCAGGAGAGGTATCGGGCGCGAGCGGGTCGCACCTGAGGAGCCCGAGCGCCGCGCGCGCTCAGAAGCGGGCGAGCTCGAGCATCCGGGCGTAGATGCGGTCGGCGTCGGGCAGGAAGGCGTGCTCGAGGTTGGTGGCGAAGCCCATCGCCGGCACGTCGGGCCCGCCGATCCGGACGATGGGCCCGTCCAGGTCGAACATCGCCTCCTCGGCGATCGTCGCGACGATCTCGGCCCCCGCGCCATAGGTCCGGTTGTCCTCGTAGACCACCATCGCCTTGCCCGTCTTCCGCACCGAGCCCAGGATCGTCTCCTTGTCCAGGGGGCTGATCGTGCGGACGTCGACCACCTCGGCCGAGGCGCCCTCGTCCTCCTGGAGGCGCGCGGCGGCCTCCAGGCACAGGTGGAGCATCAGGCCGTACGCGACCACCGTCAGGTCGGTCCCCGCCCGCTTCACATCGGCCGGGCCGATCGGGACCCGGAAGGGCTCGTCGGGCACCTCGCCCTTGATCAGCCGGTAGGTCCGCTTGTGCTCGAGGAACAGCACGGGGTCCGGGTCATCGATCGCCGAGCGCAGCATCCCGGACGCGTCGACGGGCGTCGAGGGGACGACCACCTTGATCCCCGGGACGTGCCCGTAGAGCGCCTCGATCGACTGCGAATGGTAGAGCGCGCCGTGCACCCCGCCGCCCCACGGGGCACGGACGACCATCGGAAGGCCGAAGTCGCCGTTCGAGCGGTACCGCATCCGGGCCACCTCGGAGACCATCTGGTCGAACGCCGGGTGGATGAAATCGGCGAACTCGATCTCGGCCACCGGGAGGAGCCCGTGGAGGGCCATGCCGACGGCCACGCCCACGATCGCGCCCTCGGCGAGCGGGGTGTCGATCACCCGCTGCTCGCCGAACGCCTCGAGGAACCCCTGGGTCACGCGGAACACCCCGCCCCGCACCCCCACGTCCTCACCGAGGACGACGACGCGTTCGTCCTCCGCCATGATCTCGTGCAGCGTGTCGTGGATCGCGGTGACGACGTTCTTCTCGGTCACGCCGGGTCGCCCTCGTGGAACACGTGCCGCTCGAGCGTGGAGGGGTCGGGGTCGGGTGCGCTCCAGGCCCGCTCGATCTGCCGGTCCACGTCGGCCTTGATCTCCGCGGCGATCGCGGCGACCCGCTCCGGATCGAGGATCCCCGCGTCGCGCAGGTGATGCTCGAACCGATGGATCGGGTCGTTGTGCTTGGCCGCCTCGACCTCCTCGCGAGACCGGTAGGTGCGGTCGTCGTCGTCGGAGGTGTGCGGGAAGAACCGGTACGTCTTGGCCTCGATCAGCGTCGGCCCCTCGCCGGCCATCGCGCGCTCGACCGCCCGGCGCATCGCCGCGTAGCACGCGAGGACGTCGTTGCCGTCCACCACCACCCCGGGGAAGCCGTAGCCCTCGGCGCGATCGGCCACGTCGGCGATCGCCATCTGCTTGGACTGGGCCACCGAGATCGCGTACTGGTTGTTCTCGCAGATCCAGACCACCGGGAGCCGGTGGATCCCGGAGAAGTTCACGCCCTCGTGCCAGATGCCCTCGGAGGTGGCCCCCTCGCCGAACCAGCACCCCACCACCGCCTCCTCGCCCCGGAGCTTGACCGCGTAGGCGATCCCGGCGGCGTGGGGGACCTGGCTCGCGATCGGTGAGGAGTGGCTGATGATCCCGAGCCGCCGCGATCCCCAGTGGCTCGGCATCTGCCGCCCGCCCGAGGACGGGTCGTCCGCCTTGGCGAACAGGCCCAGGAAGATCTCCATCGGCGTCATCCCCGCCACGAGCACGACCCCCACGTCCCGGTAGTAGGGGAGCCAGATGTCGCGACCGCGCCGCATCGCCCACGCCGTGCCGACCTGGCAGCCCTCGTGACCGGACACCGGGACCACGAACGGGGCCTTGCCCTGACGGTTGAGCCGGAAGGCCGCCTCGTCGACCACCCGCGCGGTGACCATCGTGCGGTACATCGAGAGGAGGTCCTCGGGGGAGAGGCCGAGCGCCTCGTGCGAGGTGTCCGTGGTTACTCGGGTCGCCACATCGCCTCCTCGTGGCGAGTCTAGCATCGGCCCCCGTGCATCCGGGGGTGAACGGCGGTTCAGTACGCCCCGCGCGATGCAGCGGGGCGAGCGGATGCTGGCGCTGCTTCGTGAGCTGGCGGCTCCGGGGACGCCGGTCGCCGACGGAGCGGCTCGGCTGTGCGACCTCGAGATCGACTCGCTGGCCTTCGCCGAGCTCGCGATGGCCCTCGAGCGGGAGGAGGGCGTCGACCTGGCCGAGCTCGACCTGGACGGGTCGTCGACCGTGGGCCCCGCAGCTGCCGGTTGACGGTAGGGTACCCCCCTAGGGTAAACTCGGTTCGAACCCGAGGACGGACCCGCGGGAGGGGCGATGGCCGGGTACAGCATGAACAAGAAGGAGCTCCAGGACCGGCTCCGCCGGATCGAGGGGCAGGTGCGCGGGATCCAGCGGATGGTCGAGGAGGACCAGTACTGCATCGACATCCTCACCCAGGTGAACTCCGTGACGGCCGCCCTGAAGGCGGTGGGGATGGGGCTGCTCGACGACCACGTCCGGCACTGCGTGAAGGACAGCATCGAGTCGGGGGACAGCGAGGCGAAGGTCGAGGAGCTCCTGGCGGCCGTGGCCCGGTTCGCCGGGAGGCCCGCCTGATGGCCAGCACGCGCGAGCGGACCGAGGAGCTGCGGCTGGACGTCGTCGGCATGACCTGCGGGTCCTGCGCGGCCCGCGTCGAGAAGACGCTGAACCGGCAGCCGGGCGTGCGGGCATCGGTGAACTTCGCCACGGGGGAGGCGGTCGTGCGGCTCGACGAGGCGGTTGCGCCGGCCTTCGACGAGCTCCGCGAGGCGGTCCGCGCCCGCGGCTACGACCTGCGGATCCACGTCGACGAGTCCGAGGAAGCCGCGCGTCGGGAGGAGCGCGCCTGGCTCGTGCGGCTCGCGATCGCGTGGCCGCTCGGCCTCGCGACCATGGCCCTGTCGATGGTGCTCATGGACGAGGCGTGGGCGCGCTGGACCGCGTTCGCGCTGACCGCGCCCGTGCAGTTCGTGGCGGGATGGCCGTTCCTCAAGGGGGCCGCGATCCGCGCGCGCAGCCTCTCGGCGAACATGGACACGCTGATCGCGGTCGGGACGCTGGCCGCTTTCGCCTACTCGGTGTGGGCGCTCCCGGGGGTGGAGGACCTGTACTTCGATACCTCCGCGGTGATCATCGCGTTCATCGCGCTCGGCCGGTGGCTCGAAGCGCGCGCGAAGGGACGGGCCTCGCAGGCGATCAAGCGGCTGCTCGAGCTCGGCGCGAAGGAGGCGCGCGTCCTGCGCAACGGCAAGGAGCTCCGCGTGCCCGTGGACTCGGTGCGGGTCGGCTGGGTCCTGAAGGTGCTGCCGGGCGAGAAGATCCCGGTCGACGGCCGTGTGCTCGAAGGGGCCTCGGCCGTGGATGAGTCGATGCTGACCGGCGAGTCCGTCCCGGTCGAGAAGGGCCCGGGGGACGAGGTCGCCGGCGCCACCGTGAACGTGGACGGCGGCCTCACGATCGAGGCGACGCGGGTGGGGGAGGACACGGCGCTCGCGCAGATCGCCCGGCTCGTCGCCGAGGCGCAGGGCTCCAAGGCTCCGATCCAACGGCTGGCGGACCGCGTGGCGGGCGTGTTCGTCCCGATCGTGATCGCGATCGCCGCGGTCACGGCGGTCGCCTGGTACCTGGCCGACGGCACCGTGCGGGACGCGCTGATCCCGGCTGTCGCGGTCCTGATCATCGCGTGCCCCTGCGCGCTCGGCCTGGCGACCCCGGCCGCGCTGATGGTGGGGACCGGCCGCGGCGCGCAGATGGGGGTCCTGATCCGCGGCGCGGAGATCCTCGAGCGCTCGCGGGCGGTGAACGCCGTGGTCTTCGACAAGACGGGGACGCTGACGGAGGGTCGGATGCGGCTGATCGAGGCCGCGGGGTGCGTGGAGACGCTCGAGCGCGCGGCGGCGGTCGAGGCCGGGAGCGAGCACCCGATCGCGAGGGCGATCGTCGAGGGCGCCCGGGATCACGGCGTGCCGATCCCCGAGGCCACCGGGTTCCGGGCCGTGCCGGGCCGCGGCGCCCGAGCCACCGTCGAGGGAACGGAGGTGCTCGTCGGCCGTCGGTCCTTCCTCGAGGATCGGGGGCTGCACGTGCCTCCCTCGATCGAACGCTACGCCCGGGCCTTCGAGGAGCAGGGGCACACCGTGTCGTGGGTCGGTTGGGGCGGCGAGGCCGCCGGGGTGGTCGCCGTGGCCGACACGCTGAAGCCCGGGGCGGCCGACGTGGTCGCCGCCCTGCACCGGCTCGGCGTCGAGGTCGTGATGCTCACCGGCGACAACCGGACGACCGGCGAGGCGATCGCGGCCCAGGTGGGGATCGATCGCGTCCTGTCCGAGGTGCACCCGGAGGACAAGGTCGAGGAGATCCGGCGCCTCCAGGCCGAGGGCCAGGTCGTGGCGATGGTCGGCGACGGGATCAACGACGGCCCGGCGCTGGCCCAGGCCGACCTGGGGATCGCGATCGGGACGGGGACCGACGTCGCGATCGAGGCGAGCGACATCACGCTGATCGGCGACGACCTGGCCGGCGTGGTCCGGGCGATCCGGCTGTCCCGGCGGACGTTCCGCACGATCGCGGAGAACCTGTTCTGGGCCTTCGGGTACAACGTCGCGGCGATCCCGCTGGCGGCGTTCGGCCTGCTGAACCCGATCATCGCCGGGGCGGCGATGGCGGCCTCGTCGGTGTCGGTGCTGACGAACTCGCTCCGCCTGCGCCGGTTCGCCGGGTGAGGGAAGAGGGGCCGGCGCAGGCGCGTTGTAGCGTGGGTATGCCCGCGAGAGACTGGAGAGTGACATGGTGACGCAGACCGGGCCGGTCGTCGTCGAGGCGACCGATCAGAACTTCCTGGAGACGGTCGTCGAGGAGTCCAAGCGACGGCCCGTGATCGTGGACCTGTGGGCCGCCTGGTGCGGCCCGTGCCGGGTGATCGGCCCGATCCTGGAGAAGGTGGCCGAGGAGCGGGGCGGTGCGTTCCTGCTGGCCAAGCTCGACGTGGACGCGAACCCCTACACGGCCGGGCAGTTCGGCGTGCAGTCGATCCCGACCGTCGTGGCCTTCTGGGACGGCCGGCCGGTGGACGGGTTCGTGGGGGCGATCCCCGAGCCGATGGTGAACGAGTTCGTGGATCGGATCCTGCCGAGCGAAGCGGACCTGGAGGCCAGGGCGGCGTTCGAGGAAGAGCTCGAGGGTGACCTCGACGACGCCGAGGCCAAGTACCGTGAGGCGCTCGAGGCGGATCCCGGGAACCGCGAAGCGCGCCTCGGGCTCGGCCGCGTGCTGGCCGAGACGGGGAGGGACCGGGAGGCGCGCGAGACGCTGATGCCCCTGCTCCCCGAGCCGGAGGCCGAACGGCTCCTGGCGGTGCTCGAGGTGCGGTCGTGGGCGAACCTGACCGAGCCGGGCACCCTGGCCTCGGCCAAGCGCCTCGCCGCGCAGGGGAAGCACCGCGAGGCGCTCGACGGGATGCTCGGTGCGCTCCGCGACGATCCCGACGCGCGGCAGGCGATGCTCGAGGTCTTCGCGGTGCTGGGCGACGAGGACGAGCTCGTGGCCGAGTACCGGCGCAAGCTGGCCAACGCGCTGTTCTGAGCATGGCCGACGTGCACGACGCGATCCGCGAGTTCTGGGACGCGGACGCGCATACGTACGACGCCGCGAAGTCCCACGCGGTCTCCGATCCGCTCGAGGCGGCGGCCTGGCGACAGGCGCTGCGCGAGGCGCTCCCGGAGCCGGGGGCCCGCGTGCTCGACGTGGGGGCCGGCACCGGGGCGCTGTCGCTGCTCGCCGCCGAGCTCGGGTACGAGGTCACCGCGCTGGACCTGTCGCCCGGCATGCTCGCTCGGGCCGAGCGCAAGGCGGAGGAGCAGGGGCTCAACGGGCGGATGCGGTTCGTGGTCGGCAGCGCGACCGCGCCGCCGACCGGGCCGTTCGACGCCGTCATGGAGCGGCACGTGCTCTGGACGATCCCGGACCCCATCGGCGCGCTGAGCGCGTGGCGGCGGGTCGCGGGGCGGCTGGTGCTGTTCGAGGGCGTGTGGGGAGAGCGCAGCTTCGCCCGGCGCGCGATGGACCTCGCGGCCGAGGGGCTCCGCCGGCTGATGCGCACGCCGCCCGACCACCACGCCCCCTACCCGGCGGAGGTGCTCGCCGAGCTGCCGCTCGCCCGGCTGCCGTCACCGGTGCCGCTGATCGCTGCGGTCCACGAGGCCGGATGGCGGGCGGTGCGGGTCAAGCGGCTGCGCGACGTGGAGTGGGCGGCCCGCCTGCACGAGGGGTGGCCGCTCGGGTGGCTCGAGCAGCGGCCGCGTTACGCCCTGGTGGCCGAGAGGTAGCTCGCCGACGGCCGCGGCTCTCCTGGCGGCTCCAGGCGGAGGTCGAAGACCTCCTCGAACCGGCGGACCATGACCGGGACCATCTCGTCCACGGTCACGCGGCGCCCGGCCAGCTCCGACAGGGAGGCGACGCCCTCGTCGGCCAGACCGCAGGGCACGATCGCGTCGTACCAGGACAGGTCCGTCGTGCAGTTCAGCGCGAACCCGTGCAGGCTCACCCGCATCCGCATCAGGCGGACGCCGATCGCGCAGACCTTCCGCGAGCCGTGCCAGACGCCGGTCTGGACGTCGCTGCGGTGCAAGGACACGCCGACGTCGGCCGCCGCCCGGATCACGACCTCCTCGAGATCGCGCACGAAGCGCAGGGCGTCCGGGCGCGCGCCGAGGTCGAGCACCGGGTAGCCGACGAGCTGCCCCGGCCCGTGGAAGGTGAGGGAGCCGCCGCGGTCGATGAACCGGAGCGCGGCGCCGGCGGCCCGGATCCGCTCCTCGGTCCAGCGGATGTGGTCCGCCTTCCACCGCCGACCGGCCGTGTATACGGGCGGGTGCTCGAGCAGGATCAGGGCGTCCTCGCCCTCGCCGCGGAGGCGAGCCTCGGCGAGGGCGTGCATCTGGGCGTTCGCATCGTCGTAGTCGACGAGGCCGCTCGGTAGGATCAGCCGCGCCCGTCGCATCGGCTCAGAGCGCGAGGTCCTCGGCGAAGTCCCAGGTCTCCAGGTTCTGCTTGACCCTCGACAGGAACTGCGACGCGAGCGCGCCGTCGATCAGCCGGTGGTCCCAGGACATCGAGAGGTAGACCATGTGCCGGATCGCGATCGCATCGTCGATCACGACGGGGCGCTGCTCGACGGTGTCGAAGGCGAGGATCGCGCTCTCGGGCTGGTTGATGATCGGCACGCTGATCAGCGAGCCGAACGGGCCCGGGTTCGTGATCGTGAAGGTCCCCCCGCGGATCTCGTCCGGTTTCAGCTGATGCGCCCTCGCGCGCATCGCGAGATCGTTGATGCCCCGCGCGATGCCCAGCAGGTTCATCGTGTCCGTGCCCTTCAGGACCGGCACGATCAGCCCCTCGTCGTAGCTCACGGCGATCCCCAGGTTCACGTAGTGCTTCACCACGATCTGGTCGCCGCGCAGCTCGCTGTTGACCATCGGGTAGGCGAGGAGCGCCTCGGTCACCGCTCGCGCGACGAAGGGCATGTACGTGAGCGAGAAGCCCTCACGGGCCTTGAACGGCTCCTTGAAGCGCTCGCGCAGTCGAACGACGTTCTCCATGTTCACCTCGACCGCGTTCCACGCCCGCGCGGAGATCTCGAGCGAGCGCTTCATGTGCTCGGCGATCAGCCCTCGGACACGTGGGACGGGGATGACCTCCTCGGCGCCGGCCGCGGCGGCCGGCGCTGGCGGGGCGACCGTCACCGGTGCGGGCGCGGGGGCCGCGGCGGCCGGCGCCGTTTCCCGCCCCGCGACGAAGCTCAGCACGTCGTCCTTCGTGATGCGCCCGCCGGTGCCGGTGCCCGTGACCTGGGACAGGTCGACCTCGTGCTCCTCGGCGAGCTTGCGGACGAGCGGGGAGAGGATGTGCGAGCGCGGGCCCTTCTCCGGGGAGGGGGCGGTGGGCGTGCGAGCCGCCTTCCCGGCCCCCGCCGTGGCCGGCTCCTCCGCCCTCCCGGCCTCCGCCTTCGCCGGTCCGGCCTCCGCCGGTTCGGCCTGCGCCTTGGCCGGCTCCTCCGGGGTCCCCGCCGCCGGTTCCTCGCCGTCCGCGGTGATCTCGGCCAGGTCCGTGCCGACCGAGACCGTCTCGCCCTCAGGCACCAGGATCTTCGTGAGCTTGCCGGCGGCGGGGGAGGGGACCTCGGTGTCGACCTTGTCGGTGGAGATCTCGAACAGCGGCTCGTCCTGGGCGACGGTGTCCCCCTCGTGTTTCAACCACTTCAGGATCGTGCCCTCGACGACGGTCTCGCCGAGCTGGGGCATCTTGACCTGCGTCATGGATCCCTCCCGGCTACCAGGCGGACAGTTCCCGGATCGCGTCCTCGATGTCGGCGACCTGGGGCAGGTACGCGTCCTCCAGGGTGGGGGAGAACGGCACCGGGACGTTCGGCGGCGCGATCCGCACGATGGGTGCGTCGAGCGACTCGAACCCCTCCTGGGCGATCACGGCCGTGACCTCGGCGCCGACCCCGAGGAACCGGTGGCTCTCGTACAGGACGACCGCCCGGCTGGTCTTGGCGACCGACGACAGGATCGTCTCGGTATCGAGGGGGACGATCGAGCGCAGGTCCACGACCTCCACGTCGATGCCGTCGCGCGCGAGCGCCTCGGCCGCCTCGAGCGCGTGGTGCACCATCATCCCGTAGGCGATCACGGAGACGTCGGTGCCCTCGCGCTTCACGTCGGCCTCGCCGATCGGGACGAGGAAGTCGGGATCCTCGGGGACCACCTCCTTGATCCGCCGGTAGATCCACTTGTGCTCCAGGAACACGCACGGGTTGTCGTCGCGGATCGCGGACTTCAGCAGCCCCTTCGCGTCGGTCGGGAAGGCGGGGCAGATCACCTTCAGGCCAGGGGCGTGGGCGAACCACGGCTCCGGGTTGAACGAGTGGAAGCTCGAGGCCCGCACGCCGCCGCCCGAGGGCCCGCGCAGCACCACGGGTGCGGGGACGCCGCTGCGGTAGTGGTACCGACCGAGCGCGGTCGTGATCATGTCGAAGCCGCTCGACATGAAGTCGGCGTACTGGAACTCGGCCACGGGGCGCATGCCCTCCATCGCCGCCCCGAGGGCGAGGCCGACGATCGTCTCCTCGGCGATCGGGGTGTCCATCACGCGCTCGGGGCCGAACCGTTCGATGAAGCCCTCGGTGACCTTGAACGCGCCGCCGTATACGCCGATGTCCTCCCCGAGGAGGAAGACGCGCTCGTCGCGCTCCATCTCCTCCCAGAGCGCCTCGGCGATCGCGATCAGGTAGGTGGCCTCGCCGTTCTCCGAGCGCTTGCCGCGAGGCTCCGCCCCGTGCCCGGCGGCAGCCGCCTCGACCTTCGCGCTCACGCCTCGGTCCCCCCGCCGCGCCCCGGCTGGCTGCGCCAGTAGCCGTCCTCGACCCACAGGCCCTTCGTCACGTCGCCCGCCTCCGGGAACGGGGAGGCGAGCGCGAACGCGTACCCCTCCTCGAACTCGTCCTTGACCCGCTCCTCCAGGCGCTTCACGTGATCATCGTCGACCAGGTCGTGCGACCGCAGGAGCTCCTCGAACCGGCTGACCGGGTCCTGGTTCTCCATGTGGTCCTCGAGCAGCTCCTTGGGGACGTACTTGGCCGGGTCGTGGCCGGCGTGGCCGCGCCAGCGCAGGCTGACCGACTCGATCAGGCTGGGGCCGCCCCCGGAGCGGGCGCGCTCCACCGCCTCGCGCGCCGCCGTGAAGACCTCGAGCACGTTCGCCCCGTCCACGCGGACCCCGGGCATGCCGTAGGCGGCGGCCCGCTCGGCGATCGTCGGGACGGGGAACTCGAGCTCGTTCGGCGTCGAGTACGCGTAGCGGTTGTTGTTCACGACCCACACGACGGGCAGCCCGTAGACCGCGGAGACGTTCAGCGCTTCGTGCCACCGGCCGTTGGACGTGGCACCGTCGCCGCAGATGCCCATCGCGACGCGGTCCTCGCCGCGGCGCTTGTAGGCGAGCGCAGCCCCGCAGGCGGGAGGATAGGCGATCGGCAGGTGGGACATCACGGTCCAGGTCCGGTTGCCCTCCCAGTCCCCGATGTGGCTGTTGCCGTCCCGGCCACGGGTGTACCCGTCGATCCGGCCCCAGAACTGCGCCATCACCCGCTTGAGGTCCAGCCCCTTCGTGAGCTGCGCGGACAGGTCGCGGTGGGTGGGGAACAGCGAGTCGTCCTTCCGCAGGGCGTACGCCACGCCGACGTGGGTGCCCTCCTGCCCGCGCCCCGAGTAGATCGCGCCGGGCAGCCGCCCCTGACGGTAGAGCGCCTCGATCCGCTCGTCGAAGTAGCGGCAGAGCTTGAGCTTGTACAGGATCTCGTGGAGCTGCTCCTCGGAGAGGCCTGCCCGCCAGTCGTCTCGGGCCCGCTTCTTGTCGGATACCTTGGTCGCCACGACCGGTCCTCCTACGCCCCGTGCAGCGGCTTGCCCGCGAGCGCGAGGAAGGCCTCGCCGACGCCCTCGGACAGGGTGGGATGGGGGTGGATCAGGGCGGCGACCTCGGCGGGCGCCGCCTCCCAGTTCACGATCAGCATCGACTCGGAGATCAGGTCGGTGACGTGCGGGCCCACCATGTGGACGCCCAGGACCCGGCCGCCGTCCTTCTCCGCCACGATCTTCACGATCCCGCCCTCGCCCACGATGTTCGCCTTCCCGATCCCCTGGAGGTTCAGCGTCTCGGTCTCGACCTCGTGGCCGCGCTCGACGGCCTGCGCCTCCGTGAGTCCCACCGAGGCGATCTCCGGCGTGCTGTAGGTGACCCGCGGGATCCCCGTGTACTCGATCTCGGGTGTCGCGATCCCGGCGATGCGCTCGGCCACCGCGTAGCCCTCGGTGTAGGAGACGTGGGCGAGCTGGAGGGGCGTCGCGGCGACGTCGCCGAGCGCCCACACGTGCGGCACGGTGGTCTGGAGCTGCCCGTCGACCTTGACGAACCCGCGGTCGAGCTCGACGCCGACCTCCTCCAGGCCGAGCCCCTCCGTGACCGGCCCCCGCCCGACCGCCACCAGACACAGCTCTGCCTGAACGGTTTCCCCCTTGCCGCCGGCCTGGAAGGTCACCTCCACGTGATCCCCGGCGTCCTTCACGTCCTCCACCGAGGCGGCGGCGTGCCCGGCGATCCCCCGCTTGCGGAACGCTCGCGCGATCTCCTTGGAGACCGCCTCGTCCTCGAGCGGCGCGAGGCGGGGCAGCGCCTCCAGCACCGTGACCTCGGCGCCCATCGACCGGTAGAAGCTCGCGAACTCGAGCCCGATCGCCCCCGCCCCGATGATCACGACCGACGAGGGCAGCCGATCGAGCCAGAGCGCCTGGTCCGAGGTCACGATCCGCTCGGTGACCTCGAGCCCCGGCAGCAGGTTCGGCCTCGAGCCGGTGGCCACCACGACGTCGCCGGCCTCGAGCGTCTGGCCGTCCACCTCGACGCTCGGACCTGGCCGCAGCGTCGCCGGGCCATGGACCACGTCGACCTTGCGCGCCTTCAGGACGCCGGTGACCCCGGAGACGAGCTTGTCCACGATCTTGGTCTCGAAGGCGCGCATCGCCTCCCAGTCGGGCTCGCCGGAGGCCCGGATCCCCCACTCCGCCGAGCGGTTCACCGCGTCCATCACGGCCGCAGACTGGAGCAGCGCCTTCGTGGGGATGCAGCCGCGGAGCAGGCAGGTGCCGCCGACGCGTTCCTCCCGCTCCACGAGGGCGACCCGCCTGCCGAGCTGGGCCGCGCGGAGCGCACAGGAGTACCCCCCGGTGCCAGCCCCGATCACGACTACGTCGTAGGCGTCCCCCATCGCTGAACATCCATGCTACATCGGTTCCCCGGACCGCCGGCGCGTCCGTAGGATGGGCGCCGATGGGCGACGAGGGCCTCCGCCGAACCCCTCTCGAGCAGGTGCATCGTGACCTCGGCGCGAAGCTCGGGTCGTTCGGCGGCTGGCTCATGCCGATCGAGTACGAGGGCGTGCTCGCCGAGCACCGGGCGGTCCGCCAGCGGGTGGGGCTGTTCGATCTCAGCCACCTGGGCAAGGTCGACGTGCTCGGCCCGGGGGCGTTCGAGGCCCTCCAGGGGCTGCTCACGAACGACCTCCGACGGGTCCAGGTCGGTCGGGCCCAGTACCACCACCTGCTGAACGAAGGGGGAGGCGTGGAGGAGGACCTGTTGGTGTACCGGCTGGACGAGGAGCGCTGGTTCGTCGTCCCGAACGCCGCGAACACCGAGAAGGTGGTCCGGGCCCTCCGCGAGGCGCTGGACCCCGCGGCCGTCGTGGAGCACGACCGGTGCTTCCTCGGCGTGCAGGGGCCGCGGTCGCTCGAGGTGGTGGGGAGCCTGTGGCCGGAGGCCGTGAACCTGGCGTACCTGGGGTGCGCCCTCGTGGCCCGGGCGGGGCGGGAGGTGATCCTCGCGAGGACCGGGTACACGGGGGAGCGGGGCTACGAGATCTTCGCGGATGCGGGCCTCGCGTTCGAGCTGTGGGAGCGGCTCTCCGAGGCCGGAGTGCCCTTCCAGCTCGAGCCGTGCGGCCTGGGCGCTCGCGACGTCCTGCGCCTGGAGATGGGCTATCCGCTGTACGGGCAGGATCTCCTGCCCGACCGCACCTCGCTCGAGGCGGGGATGGGATGGGTGGTGTCCTTCGACAAGGGGGACTTCCGCGGGCGCGCGGCCCTGGTCCGGCAGGGGGAGGAGGGCCTGCGCAGCCGGCTCCGCGGCCTGGTGACGGCCGAGCGGCGGCACATCCCGCGGGCCCACCAGCCGGTGCTCGCCGGCGACGAGGTGGTCGGGGAGGTCACGAGCGGGACGTTCTCCCCGGTGCTCGGCGCGGGCATCGCCCTCGCCTACCTGTCGCCGGCCGACGCGTTCGAGCCGGGGACGCGGGTCGAGATCGACATCCGGGGACGGCGGGCCCCGGCCACGGTCGTCCGGACGCCGTTCGTCGATCGCTCGCCGCGCGAGGACTAGACGGGTCCGATCACCGGGACGCTCCGAGGGGTGGCCGCGGCGATCATGTCGGCGACGGTCGCGCCGCCGAACTCGGTCCGGAGCAAGAGCCTCTCGAGCACGGCCGGAGCGCGGGGCGAGTCGGGTACCACGGCCACCACGAGGTACAGGTTCGAGCTGGGGATGCCGACCTCCCGCACGGGTCCGTACCCGGGGGCCGCGACGAAGTACGCCCATCGGGTGGGACGGCGACCGATCATGCAGGTGCCGTGCCCCTGCGCGACGAAGTCCCCCGGCGAGTCGGGGTCACCGGAGGCGAACGTGGGTCGGTGATCGACGATCACCTGCCGCAGGGTCGCGCTGCAGGAGGGGCCGTGGGTGATCATCTCGAGCGCCGGTCCCGTGGCGGCCAGGTAGTAGTAGTCGGAGGGGACCCCGACCCGGGTGCCGTCGACCCAGAGGGCGGCCAGGCCCTCCGGCGGCGGCCGGTCCCCGCTCCAGCTCCGCGGGCGCGGGCCGGCGAGGAACCCCTGCCGGGCGCCGTCGTCCCGGCCGGCCAGGCGGGGCTGCCAGTCGTCGGGGATCATCGCCCGGACCTCGCCCGCCTGCACCTCGCGGAACGGGCTCGGGGACTCGGTGATCTGGAGCGGCGGGGCCGGGGGTCCCGTGGGAGGGGGAGGGACCGTGCCGCCGCATCCCGCGGCGGCGAGCGCGATCGCGGTCCAGGGGACGAGTCTGCGCACGTGCCGGTACCCGAGGGCAGCATAGTGCAGCCCCCTCGGCCGCTGCAGACGTCAGGCCGTCGTGCTCCGGGGGCCGAACGGGACCACCGTCCCTGGCTCCGCCCCGGGCCCCGGGGCCCGGGATCCGCGTTCCTCCGGCTCGGGCTCGCTGAGGGTCGGGGGGCGGCTCACCGTCTCGCCCCGGTGCGCCGGGATCACGAAGGCGACCCGGGTGCCACCGGCGGGGAGCGGGTCGGCCCACAGGATGCCGCCGTGCTGGAGCACGATCTGGCGGGCCAGGTGCAGGCCCACGCCGGCGCCGGCCCGCTCCTTCCGCAGGATCTCCTCCCCCGCCGAGAACGGCTCGCGGAACGCCTGGGCGGCCACCTCGCGTTGGAGCCCCTCCCCGTGGTCGGTCACCGAGACGACGATGCCCTCGGTCATCGCCTTGCCCTTGAGCACCACCTCGGCGCCGGCGGGGGAGTAGCGGCAGGCGTTGTCGAGGAGCTGCCGCAGCGCCTCGGCCAGCCGGACCGGGTCGGCTGCCCCGGCCAGCGCCTCGGGGATCTCGACCCGGATCGGCACGGGCGGGTGCTGGCGCCCGATCTCCTCGGCGACGTGGCGGAGGATCGGCGCGAGGTCGACCTCGGTGAGCCGGAGCGTGAGGGTGCCGCGATCGAGCTCCGCCACCGTCAGCATCTCGTCCACGAGCATCATGAGCTTGTCCAGCGAGGCCTCGAGCTGGTCGAGGAACTCCTGCTGCTCGCCGGGGGGGATCCCGCGGTTCTTCAGGACGTACGCGATGCCCTTGGCGACGGTGATCGGGGTCCGGAGCTCGTGGGAGACGTTCGCGAGGAACTCGGCCTTCGCCGTGGTGAGGGTCTCCAGGCGCTCGGACACCTCGCCGAGGGCGAGCTCGAGCTCCCGACGCTGTGCGTCCTCGCCGACGAGGCGGGCGGCGAGCTGGCTCCCGACGCGGTGGCTGAGGGCCACGTTGCCGTCGAGCACGGCTCGCATCGCCCGGATCACGCCCTCGGGCCCGTCCTCCTTGAGGAGGTAGGCCGAGGCGCCGGCGTGGAGCATCCGAGCCGAGACGACCGGGGAGGGCACGTTCGTCCAGCACACGATCGACGTCTCCGGCACCACGGCGAGGAGCCGGCGGAGCAGGTCCGTGCCGCTCAGACCCTCCAGGCCGATCTCGGTGACCACGAGGGCCGGCTGGGTCCGGGCCGCCACCTCGACGGCGCGCAGGCCATCGGTGACGGCCTCGATCTCCAGCGCCGCCCCGGACCTCAGGAGCGCGTACTGGAGCTGCGCGAGGCCGTCCGGGGTGTCGCACAGCAGGACCCTCGTCGGCATCACCAGACCTATCGGCGCCCCGCGAGGGGTCCTGAACGGGCGCTACTCGACGAGGCCGCTGCGGATCGCGATGGCGACCGCCTGGGCGCGATCGTTGGCCCCGAGCTTCTCGAAGATCCGCTCGAGATGGGTCTTCACGGTGTGCGGCGAGATCCCGAGGTCGTGCGCGACCTCCTTCGTCGTGGCGCCGTACGCGACCTTCTGGAGGATCTCCTTCTCCCGCTTGGACAGGGGAGGGGTCTCGACCCGCTTCTCGGCGATCTGGACCTCCTCGATGAACGCCCGCGTGAGCGCCGGGTGGATCACCGCCTTCCCCTCGAGCGCCAGCCGGGCGGCGTTGACCAGCTCCTCGGCGTCGGCGTCCTTGAGCAGGTAGCCCGAGACCCCGGCCTGGATCGCCTCGCTGATCGAGGCCCGGGACTCGTCGACCGTGAACAGGATCACCCGTGTCTCGGGCGAGGCCCTCCGGATCTCCTTCGTCGCCTCGATGCCGTTCATCCCCGGCATCCGCACGTCCATGAACACGATGTCGGGGGAGAGCTCGCCCGCCTTGTCGATCGCGTCCTCGCCGCTCTCGGCCTCGCCGACGACGACGACGTCGTTCTCCAGGTCCAGGGCAGCGTGGAGTCCCTCCCGGGTGACCGGGTGGTCGTCGACGATCAGGATCCGGATGGGGGACATCGGTCGTGGAATAGTCCTCGGCTCCCGGGCGTCCCTTAGGATAGAGGTTCCACCAACCCGAAGGAACGAAGCTCGTGAACGAGGATGCGACGCCGACGTCGCCCGATGCCACGCAGGGCAACGGTGGGGGCGTGACCGAGGAGCAGGTCCTCGACGCCCTCCGGCACGTGGTGGACCCCGAGCTCGGGATCAACATCGTGGATCTCGGGCTCGTCTACGAGGTCGACGTGTCCGAGGAGGGCGACGTCCACATCGAGTACACGCTCACGACGATGGGGTGCCCGATCGGTCCGCTGATCGAGCACCAGATGCAGTCGTTCCTCGCGAACGTCCCGGGCGTGAAGCAGGTCGAGGCCGAGATGGTGCTCCGGCCGCCGTGGAGCCCGGAGATGATGTCCGAGGAAGCCAAGGCCGCCCTCGGCTTCTTCTAGTAGCGGCTGAACTCTGACAGTCCGAAGGCTGCGGCAGGGACGTCTGTCTGCCCCTGGCGATCCCGGCCGGGGACGCCGAATGACACCATGCTTCGTCCGGTCGGTGACCGGTCAGTCCGTGGCCT
>Ga0209172_10000715_pt1 | contig 86417 bp, 79 predicted proteins | sample LarsenN4metaG_FD_184113 | JGI IMG/M metagenome (GOLD analysis project Ga0209172, IMG submission 184113) | Hot spring sediment bacterial and archeal communities from British Columbia, Canada, to study Microbial Dark Matter (Phase II) - Larsen... ... | reverse complement strand
GCAGCCCCAGTGGCCACAGAAACCAGGCCTGGCTGAGAAACCCCTGACGCGTCCCGGCGAGCGCCCCCGCCCGTCCCCCGATGACGAGGGTGCCCGGGGTCTCGGTCACAGGAAAGACCCGCCCCGGTTTTGAAGGTTCCTAAAGATGGGCCGCATCCGTGGGCTTCTCCCTGTCGCGGCGGTCGCCGGCGTGCTGCTCGTGCTGTTCCTGTCCGCCGTCGGCACGCCCGCTCCCTCGCCGGGCATCCGCATCGAGTCCGTCGCGTTCGCGGCGAAGAATCCCCTCCGGGCGGGCGAGCGCCTGCCGGTCAGCCTGCGCGCCACCGGCGGCGGTGCGGCGACGTTCCACGTCTTTGGTGTGGCCACGGACATCGGGATGCGCGAGCTCCGGACCACGGGCTACCAGGGTGTGATCACGCAGTACGCCGGGACATACGTCGTACGCCCCGGCGATGCCGTGCGGAATGGAGCCGTCTTCGCCACGTTGTCCGGCCGCGGGTCCGAGATCATGGCCGTCAGCCCGCAGAGACTGACCATCGATACCAGGCCCCCGCGGATCGGGGCGCGGTATCCTGAGCCGGGCGGAGTGCTCGTCAATACCCGTCCGAACATCGCCGTCGAGCTCGTCGACCTTGAGTCCGGAGCCGATCCCGCATCGATCCGGCTCATCGTCAACGGGCAGAATGTGACGGCCCGGGCCTCGATCTCAGAGACGTCGGTGACGTACAATCCGGCGACACCGTTCCCGCCCGGCCCCGTTCGCCTGGAACTCGCCGTCACTGATCGGGCGGGCAACACGCTGCGCGCAACCTGGTCGTTCGAGGTGATCCGACCGACAGGGCTCATTTCATCGGTGACGATCAACCCGGCCTCGGCCCTGGTGAAGGACGACCTCCTGACCGTCGTGGTCGCGGGGGCGACCTCCGGCCGGGCCTCCTTTGCCATCCAGGGGGTCCAAGGCCAGAGACCGATGAAGGAGTCCGGAACACCGGGCATCTACTTCGGAACGTTCGTCGTTCCCCAGCAACTCGCCATCTCCGGCGGGGCGCTCGTGGCCACTCTGGAAAAAGACGGGCTGCGCAGCTCCGTCCCCGCTTCCGTGCCGATCACCATCCTGGCGGGGGCGCAGCCACCTGCGCCCACCATCGACAACCGGGTGCGGGCCGTTCCCTTCGACGATCCTGATGCTCGTCTCGACCTGAGCGGGACGTCTCGTCCCGGATTCCGGATCGTCGGACGCATCGACTACGCGGTCCGCTCATCCGCGTTTGAGGGCTCGGGGACACTGGGTGAGTTCATCGCCGTGGCGGCAGGCAATGGGACGTGGCGCGCAACCTTCAACTCGCTCGTCCCCCTGCCCGAGGCCCGTCTGACCATCACGGTGGTGGCCATTGACCCGGCCGGCCGCCGGTCCCCGCCGGCCACGCTCGAAGTCGTCTCCTCCTGACCTCACGGCGCCGGCAGCAGGGCCACCGGCACGTCCCCGAACCGCGCGCGCACGTGGTTTGCCGCGCGCCTGGCTTCGGACTCCCGGTAGGGACCCAGCGTAATCACGAACTCGCCCCCCTCGCGGCGCTGCACCCGCGCCGAGAACCCGGCAATCGTCAGTTCAGCGGCGATCTGTGACGCGCGCTCCCCGGAACTGATCGGGCCGATGGTCACGGTCAGGAACGGCTCGGCGGGATTCACGGCGGGAATCTGCTCCGCCGGCGCGGGACGCGGCTGCGGCGCAGGCGTTGCCGGCGGCTTCGCCGGCGCCGCGGCGGGCGGTGAGGGAGGGGCCGCCTTCGGCTTCGAGGCGGTCGGCTGCTTGGCCAGCGGCTTCGGCGCGGGCGCAGCGGGGCGCCGGACCGTCGGGGAGGATGCCCGGGGCGAGGACGGCACGGGATCCCCCGCGGCACGCAGGCTGGCCTGAACAAGCAGTTCCATCGCGGCCGGCGTGTAGTGCTCTTCGGTCTCAACGCCCGTGGCAATGGCCCGGCGATACTGGTCGGCCTGCCGGCGCAGCACGGTCCGGTCTCCCCGGGCCAGCGCCTTCACCACACGGACGAGACCCTGCATCGCAGCCTGGTGGCTCGAGTCGATCAGCAGAACCGTCAGGTAGGCCTCCTGCGCCTCGCGCCACTGCCCTGCGGAGGCGAGCCGGTCACCTCTCGCCACCGACGCGGCCAGTTCGCTGCCACGGGCCGTCTGATGGGGGGCAGAGGTCCCTGTGGCCGGACCGGCCTGAGCCGCGGGCTCGTCGAGCGGTGCGATCTCCCTGACCCGGCCCGCAGGCGCGCCCGGAAATCCGGCTTCGCCGTGGACGGCCAGGTAGATGAGCATTCCCCCCACCAGGCCCCCCAGGACTGCGCTGAGCGCCGTCAGGACTACCGTTCGCATCGCCCTCGGACTTCCGAAAAGACCTTCCAGGACGCCTCAGGTCTGCACGAACGCTTGTTCGCTACGGTGGTAGATGCCCAACATCCCTCATCCGAACGATGGCGGCGGGCTGCGCCGGGAAAGTACAACTGAAGTAAGTCGCGCGGGGGGTGAGAGTGTGAAGTACCATAGTCCGACGATTGAGGACTTCGGGAAGATCGACCGTCAGGTCCACAACATAACCTCCCCGCCCAATACGCACGATGACGACAACGATCTCCAGATCGTGACGAGCACCGGCGGCGGAGGTGGATCCGGCGCTTCCGGATTGGGAGTGCTGGGTGTTGCCGCCGGCATCGCTGCAGTGCTCTCCGCCAGAAACAACAACGTCGAGCCCGTCGTGGGTCCCGTCGAGGAAGAGGACGCGCCCCAGGCCGGGAAGTTCGACTGACCTGCACTGAACAGATCGTAGCCACCCCTCTGCGCGGGAACAACTTGAGGTCCCGCGCAGAGGGGTGTGTCGTTTGTCGATGACGAAGCATTCCACCACGAATCAGTTCCCGCAATCCGATCAAGGGACGTGTTTTGGTTTCCGGGTTCGCTCCGCGATCCCGCTGCGCTGCCTCCGGGAAGGAGACGGAGCGCCGCTGGACATTCCCGCCCCCGGCGAGCAGGCCCCGGCCGGCCCGCTCGAGTCTCCCATCATGGAGTGGGCGGAGGTCCCGGGGCAACCCGCCTATGCCCGCCTGCATCAGGCCGGCGACCAGTACTGGTTGTGGTCCAACGGCCTGGGCTGGACGATGGTGGAACCCACCATCCCGCGGATCAACCTCCCGCCGACGACGGATCCCGCGCTCCACGAGGAGTTGATCTGGACGGTTCCCGCCGCGCTCTGCCTGCTGTATCGCCGTCACCTGGTGCTCCATGCCGGCGCCGTCGAAGTCGGCGGCCGGGTCATCCTCCTGGCCGCCGCGGGACGGGCCGGCAAGAGTACGCTTGCCGCCGCATTCGCCCAGGCCGGGTACCGTGTGCTGTCTGAGGATGTGAGCTGCCTGCGGCTGGATCCCCAGCCTTCCGTCGTCCCCGGGCCGGCGATGCTGCGCCTGCGGCCGGACGTCTTGACGCACCTGACGTTACCCGGAGCGCAACTGCTCCGCAAAACCGCCACGCGCCTCACGCTCGCCCTGGACCCCGACCGCCGTGGCACCTGCGATCCCCTGCCCGTGCGCTCGGTCGTCGTGCTGGAAGCCTCGGCCAACGGCTTTGCCCTCGACCGGATTCCTCCGGCGGAGGCGATCCGGCGGCTGTGGTCACTCTCATTCAAAACGCCCGTGGCGAATTGGGTGAGCACCTGCTTTGCCCAGCTGGCCCAGCTCGCCGCCCATGTGCCGATCCTGACCTTCGCCCGTCCCCTGCGGCTCCAGGAACTGCGCGCGACGGTCGACTATCTGGTGAATGGGTAAGCCGATGGACGCGCCGAGCCCACCGCTGCCGCTGTCCGTGAAGCTGCAGCTCGCCGCCCGCGTCTGGTGGTCCTTCCTGCGGGTCGTGTTCAGGAATCCGCGTGAGCCGCTGCCGCGGTTCATCGAGCGGCTCAGCCGCGCCGCCCCCTCCCGCAGTCCGTGGATCGCCCCGCCCCGCCTGCGCGGCGCGGTGCTCAGGGTGCTGCGAGTGGGACCGTGGCGACCCAGTTGTCTGGTCAACGCGCTCGTCCTCTTCAGGCTGCTCCACGAGCAAGGAGACCGGGCGGAACTGGTGATCGGGCTGCCCGTCGACGCCCGCGATCATGAGGCCCACGCCTGGGTTGAGCTCGGCGGACAGGACCTGGGGCCATTCCCCGGCGCGCACCACTCCCAGCTGGCGCGCTTCAGCTGACCGGACGGCACACCTCACGTGACGCCGTCATGACTCACCGGCACGCTCCCGCCTTTCAACAGCTCACCGGCCAGCGCGGCGTCCGAGAGCCCGCGCAGGTGCGCCTCGGCCTCCTCCAGCGCCGAGAACTCGTCGTACGTTTCCAGGATCTGGCGGTAGAGCGTCTCACGCAGCGTCCGCTCCAACCGCAGTTTGGAGAAGAACACCTGCTCCAGCTGAAGGCGACGGTAGAGCCACAGGGCGCGCTTGTGCAGCTCTTCCACCCGGGTGACGAGTTCATAGGTCACATCGCGGCGTTCCAGGGACTCCTGCAGGGTGACGTACGCGGTGCGGATCCGCCCGACCAGCGCCGCCAGATCATCGATCACGCTGTCCAGGGGGCGTTCCCCGGCGCTGCCCTCCCGGGTCAACTGGATGAGCTGTCTCTCGATCGCGCTGAGCTCGTCGCCGACCGCGGCGACCCTTGCCGAAGCGTCCGGGAACTCCATCGTCGTTGCCCCCACGCGGACTGCCGGAGAGGACCGCCCCCCCACACCGCCGAATTACGCTCTATCCGCCTGACAACTCCATGCTCCCACCGGTCGCAGTGGCGGTACGGGTAATCACACGTGATTCGCACCGTCCTGGTCGACAGTCTCGCGCTGGTCCGCACCGGCGTCCGGACGCTGCTGCAGAGCACCGGGGATGTGTCGGTCGTGGCCGAGGGCGCGACGGCGGATGAAGCCCTGCGCCTCTCCGCGCAACTGAAGCCCGATGTCCTGCTGCTGGACCACGGCGTCCCCGGCGTGGTTCAGACCGTCCGGACCATGAGGGAACGCCGCGCCCCCTGTGAGGTCGTCGTCCTGGCCAACCTGATGCACCCCACGGAGGCCGCCCGCATTCTGCACGCCGGTGCGTCCGGCTATGTCTGCAAGGACATCTCTCCGCACGTCCTCGTGGACGTGCTGCGGTCGGTGTGCCGCAGTGCGGCGCCCCACCCGGCCGACGCGCCCGCGTCTCAGCGCGTGGATTTCCGCACGCTGGCCCGCCGTGCCGAGCTGGGAGGTCACGGCCTCACCTCGCGCGAGCTCGACATCATCGCCGAGCTGGCCAGCGGGGCCACGGATCAAGAGATCGCGGATCGGCTGCATGTCGGTGAAGGCACCGTCAAGACCCACATCCGTCACATCCTGCACAAACTCGGGGTCCGCAACCGGACCGCGGCGATCGCCCTCGCCCTGCGCACCCGCGTCATCGAGTAAATCTCCTCCTACCTGGAGCGCACCTGCGGGTCGAGCGTGTCGCGCAGGCCATCCCCCAGCAGGTTCACGCCGATCACGGTGATGAAGATGGCCAGCCCCGGGAACAGCATCAGCCAGGGCGCGTGCCAGATGTAGGCCTGGCCCCGGCTCATCATGCTTCCCCAGCTGGCCATCGGGGGCTGCACCCCGAGGCCCAGGAAACTCAGGCTGGCTTCAGCGAGGATGGCCGACGCCATGCCCACCGTCCCCATCACGATGATCGGGCTCAGAGCATTAGGCAGGATGTGTCGCGCGATGATCCTCCCGTCGGTGGCGCCGACGGCCCGCGCCCCTTCCACGAAGTCCTTGCCGCACAACGAGAGCGTCTGCGCCCGGACCAGGCGGCAGATCGACGGCCAGCTGACGGCGCCGAGGGCGAGGAAGAGGTTGAAGAACGTGGGACCCAGAGCCGCGACGATGGCCATGGCGAACAGCAGCCGCGGCAGGGCCAGCATCACATTGGTCAGCCCCGAGACGACGTCATCGACGCGGCCGCCGTAGAATCCGGCGAGCACCCCCAGCAAGGTCCCGATCACCACGGCCATGATCTGCACGACGATGCCGACCATCAAAGAGATCCTGCTGCCCCAGATGACGCGGCTGAGGATGTCCCGGCCCAGGTTGTCGGTGCCGAGGAGATACCCGTCCAGCCGGGGAGGCCGCAGCGTGTTGGCGAGATCGTTGCGAATCGGGTCTTTCGGAGCCAGCCAGGGTGCGAGGAGGGCCGTCACCGCCAGCAGCCCGACGACGCACAACCCGATGACCACGTTGCGGTTGCGCCAGACCCGCCGCCAGGGGAATCCCCGCAGCGGAACTGCGGGCAGGGCCGGGCGCGCCCCGCTCGCCGGGCGCCCGGGCGTCGCCGCGATCAATGCCTCAGCCGGTCTGTCCACGCCCTCTCCTTGTCAGTCGTAGCGGATCCGCGGGTCGAGAAAGCCGTAGGCCAGGTCGACGCACACGTTCACCATGGTGAAGATCACGGCGAAGAACAGCACGCACCCCTGGACCAGAAAGAGATTCCGCTCCTGGATCGCGTCGACCAGAAGCTGGCCGATCCCCGGCCAGGCGAAGATCGTCTCGACCACGACGGACCCGGCCATGAGGCCGCCCAGGTTGACCCCGATCAAGGTCAGGACCGGGATCATGGCGTTGGTCAGAACGTGTCTGGTGACGATCACCTGCTGGGTCGCCCCTTTGGCCCGGGCGGTGCGGACGTAGTCCGCCCCGAGCACGTCGAGCGTGGCCGACCGTGTCAGGCGCGCGATCGCCCCCGCGTAGGACAGGCCCAGCGTCACCGCCGGCAGGACCAGGTAGGAGAGCTCTCCTCGCCCGTACCCGGTCGCCGGCAGGACGGCCCACCGCACCCCCAGCCCCCACATCAGGAGAAGACCGAGCCAGAAGGTCGGGATGGAGACACCGAAGAGCGTGACCACCATGCCCGCCGTGTCCAGGTACGAGCCCCGTCGGAGCGCGGTGAAGAGCCCCGCCCCGATCCCCAGGAGTGTCGAGATGGTCATGGCGGCCAGGGCCAGCCGCGCCGTTGCCGGGAGCCGGGACAGGATCGCGTCGCGGACGCGTTCGTTGGTGACGTAGGTGACGCCGAGATCGCCGCGGACGACGTTCCAGAGGTACCGGCCGTACTGGACGACAAACGGATCGTTCAATCCCCAGCGCTCCCGGGCGGCTTCCACGACCTCCGCGTCAATGGTCCCGATCTTCGGATCCAGGAACTGCTGGGTGAGGTCTCCCGGGATGACCCACAGCAGTACGAACGTGATGGAGGTGATGCCCAGCAGGACGGGCACGGCAAGGACTACACGCCGAATCAGATAGCGCAGCATCGAGAGCGCAGCAGGCCGCTAGCGCCCCGTGGGAGACCAGGCCAGCCAGACTTCCTCCAACGGCTGCCAGTCCAGATCGATCGGCGTCGCCCGCAGGCCCCGCACGTAGGGCTGGTGCACGACGGTGCCCTTGGTGTAGCTGATGAACGACCAGGGCGCGTCTTCGACGATGATATCCTCGGCGGTCCGAATCAGCCGCAGCATCGCGTTCGGATCGCGCGCCTCGACTGCCCGATCAATGAGCTGATCGATCTGAGGATTGCGATACCTGGTCCAGTTGCCCGGCACACCGATCGAGCGGCTGTGGAATCCCCGCCACAGGAAGATCAGGGGGTGGCCCTCTCCGCCGAGCGAGCCGTAGTACCACTCGAACCGTCCCTCCTCTCGGCGGACGCGCGCGGCTGTGGTGTCGAGGATTTCCAACCGCGCGCGGATGCCGACCTCGTTCAGATACCCCACGATGGCTTCGTTCACCGCGACGAAGTTCGGCGTATCTGGACTCAGGATCTTCACGCTGAAGCCCTTGGGGTAGCCGGCCTCGGCCAGGAGGCGTCTGGCCTTCTCCGGATCGTACTCGTAGCCTTTGCGCGTCTGCTCGGTCTCGAACATCCGCGGAGGGATCGGACCGCCCGCGACATAGGAGTTGCCGTGGCGCACGACCTCGACGATCGTCTTGCGATCAATGGCGTGATTGACGGCCTGACGGACGCGCCTGTCCAGCCAGGGTGTCCCCGCGGCGTCGAGATTGAACCCCAGGTGATGGGAGTAGAACTCCATCCCCTCCACCAGGTTCTTCTTGTAGAGCGGATGCGTCTTGTACTTCACGTACGCCGAGTCCCGAATCCACGCGCTGTCGATCCGCCCCGCCGCGATCTCCGCCTCCACCGCAGCCATGTCGCGGATCGAGCGGAACACGACCTTGTCCACATACGGCAGCTGGTTGCCCCACTGGTCCTTCCGCCAGTACTTCGGGAATCTGCGCAGCGTCAATTCCCGTCCCCGCGTCCAGCTCTCAAAGACGAACGGCCCGGAACCGACGGGCTTGATGCCGAAGTCCTTCCCCAGCTTTTCCACGGCATGCCGAGGCACGGCGGAGCCCCACGTGCCGGTCAGCGTGAACGGCAGGAGGAGGTTGGGCCGCTCCATGGTGATGCGCAGGGTGTACTTGTCCACCGCCGTGATCCCGCTGATCTCCCTGGCGCGCCCTTCCTGAAACGCCTTGAAGCCCACGACGCCCGTGAGCCGGGTCAGGTGCGGGGAGAGGTTCTCGGGGGTGGAGACGCGCTCGAACTGGAACTTGAAGTCGTCCGCCGTGACCTCGGTGCCGTCGTGGTAGAGGACCCCCTTGCGCAGATAGAAGGTAAAGGTCTTTGCGTCGGGGCTGTGCGTCCACCGTTCCGCGATGTCCGGGGCGACGACGTTGCGATTGGGATCCACCCGGACCAGGCCGTCGAAGATGTTCATCTGGACCATGATCGTGGGCGCTCCGAGCGCGAAGAGCGGATCCATCGAGACAGGTTCCGTGTAGATGTTGTTCTTGATGTAGACGCCTCCGTACCGCGGCATCTCGGGGGCGCCGCTCACCGGACTCCCGGCAAGGGAAGCCAGGAGTACCACGAACGTGACCAGTAACCTCAGGCGGCCCGCTGTCGTTCCCATGACTACCTCCCCCCATCTGGACGGTGCTGCCGGCCGAGCCGCAGGGGGTTCCGGCCCGGTGCCGTGCGGATCTGCGGTCGTCCTCTATGCGAGCATGCCGGCCCGGCAAGTGTCCATCCTCCGAGAGGAAGATTCGACCGGGCGGAGCGAGAAAATCTCACTGCCGCTTGACACAGCGCCCAGACGCGGACTGTCAAAGCGGCTTCCGCGTGCCTACTCCCCCTGCCCCCCCGGCTCCGCGGGTATGACCTCGGCCAGATCCCGACGGATGAGGTCCTGGACGAAGCCCTGAACATCCTCAGCCAGGCGACCGGGCGCGTCAGGGTACTGCAACCGCAGTGCGTCCGCGAGCTCGCCGAGACTCCGCGATCCGTCGAGCAGGCTCCAGATGGCCCATCCGACGGAGTCCACCCGATGGTACTGCCCCGATGTCAGGTGAAGGAGCACACCGCCCTCACTGCCGCCGAGCTCGTGGGCGGCCACCTGCGCGTTCCGTCGCACCCTGGCACTCATCTCAACCACCATACCCCTCCCCGATAGGCTTTTATGTCGGCCATCCCGGCCGGAGCGTAGACCGGCCGATGCTGTCCAGGAGTACCTTCCCGATGGCCGGCAGTGCCGCCACCCCTGCAAGACCCCGCCTGGTGGCTTTAGTCACCGGACTCTCGTCGGGAGATCCTCCTGATCCAAGCGATCGCCGGACCAGAATGGCCGGAACACGCCTGACCTGCTCGACCATGAGGAACGGCACCAGCAGGGTCACCTTCGGGCGGAACGGGTAATGCAGTTGCTCTGCTATGGCGCACTTTGCCGCGCGCCACTGCATCCGCTCCAGGTAGCCGACGGGCCTGATCCGGGCGATCACCCACGGTGACGTGGGCGCGTCAAACATCGCCCACAGGGCATGCAGCGTCGACCGCGTCAGGACGCTCATTTGCCAGCTGGTCGCCCGGTCGAGAACGGCCGCCCAGTCGAATTGCTCCCGCCAGCGCCAGACCACCTGCCAGAGATCGACGATGAGCCGGACGGCCCAATGATGGTGCGGCAGCTGCATGATCGTCAGCAAGAGGTGATCAGCGAGGTCCGGCACGCACATCTGCACATCAGAGATGGTCGTCAGGCGTGAGCGACTCCAGAGTCCGTCGAGGTCCGGCCGATAGTTGCGGGCTCGATCGGAAATGTCGAAGTGGAGCTCGACGACACTGGTGCCGAAGGGAGCCGGCCGCCCGTACCATCGATGGTTGTGGTTGTGATGCTCCGCCCATGGGACGTAGCCTCGACGCTGCAGAATGGCATCGGCCTGTCGCAGGTCGTGGTTGTGAATGAGGATGTCCAGGTCAGAGGAGATCCTCGCCGCACCCAACCCAAGGTCGCCCAGGGCCGGCCCCTTCAGGACCATCGAGCCAATCGATGCCTCCGCCAGCCAGCCGAGTACTTCCCGGAGTTCATTCAGCAAGGCCATATTGCGCGCCACGGTCTCATAGTGCTGGGTGCGAAACCAGTTCAAAACGTCCGTGGGCACCGCTGCCGAGGCCTGCCGGAGGCTCTGATACAGGACCGGGGCGATGCGACACCGGTAGGCCACAGTGCACAGACGCATCCAATCGACCCCCGGCGGGATCGATACGCTCCTTTGCCGGACTGATCCGGCCGACGCGTCCAGGCCGGCCCGCAAGAACCTCTCGATCAGAGGGCCCGGCTGGGCCTGGCCGCCCCCCGCCGCGGGGGTAGGGGACGCAAGTGCGGGACTCCCGATGAGGTTTTTGATGGGAGGCATGTCTAAGGGCGGGCCAGATCCGGGCATGTGCCTGGAAAAGAGGACCACGTGCCGGCTGAAGACCCGTCCCCCCTGCGCCGACCACGCGACCACACAGGCCCTCGATCCCATGGGGATTCAGCCGAATACCTTTGTTCATTCAGCAAGGGTATCTCCGCTGCAAAGGGGGCTGACATGGTGGCACCGCGACACGCATTCCCTCGACGGTTCAGCCTGCTACTCCTGGGATTCGCCATTGTAGGACTCCTCATCGCTGTGATCCTTCCGGACGGCCGGGTCAGCGCAACCCAGAGATCGACGGTCTTCTTGGGACGGCTGGTTGCACGGATCGTCGACCGGAACGGCCGTCCCCTCGACGCCACTGTGGTGGTCCGAGGCATGCATGGCATGGCCGGAAGGACAGACGCACATGGATACTACAAGGTCACTGTTCCAGCCGGGACATACTGGGTCAGCGCGCTCTGCGAAACGTGCGCTACCACAACGCGTCGAGTAAACGTCGAGGCCGGTCGTACGAGCAACCTCAGGCTCATGGTGGATCTCAGCCCGACGAGAATGGCCTCCAGGAACGGGCGGCAAACAGCTCCCGCGCCCGCCAAGGAACCGCCGGCCCGGGGTGCAGCCCTCCCCACAGAGCAAGGAGCACCCGCATCGTCGCCCGGGGAAGGCCCCGGCTCGGCTCAACGAGGCGGTGCGCCAAGTTCCGCCGGCGGCGTGCCAAATTCCGCAGGGGGCGCGCCAAGTTCTGCGGGTGGCACCTCGAATACGACTCCCGGTACACCTAGCTCCGGCTCCGGGGCGTCGCAAGGCTCGCTTACCGGGAACGGGTCGAGCGGATCGCCATCGGGCGGATCCCCCTCGAGCAATTCCATTGGCGCGAGCGGGGCGACCGGATCAACATCATCTGCGCCCGCCAGCGGAAGCACTGCCAAGCCACACGAGATCACCTCGTTGACGGCCGACCCTGCAGTCACAGAACCTCTCGGAAGCGTTCGGATCACTGCCTCCGTCAGCAACCCAGCTGGGGAAGCCCTGACGTACTCCTGGAATGCGTCAGGCGGCATCATTTCAGGACAAGGCGTCGAGGTAACCTGGCAGGCTCCAACATCGACGGGCGAGTTCACCATCTCGGTGGCCGTCAGCAACCGTTCGGCGCACACCGTGACACGAACGGTCACGGTCCGAGTCGACCAAAACGGTGCAGAGGACCCCCCGGCCCCCCCTCCTCCTCCAGGACCCGGAATCAACCCACGGCCCGCGGGTCGTGATCCGGCATTGTGGCCGTTTGACAAGCTCTCACCCTGGAACCGCCCCCTGGGAGCCCATGCCGTCTATGAGCCGATCCAGAGCGCTCTCACGGGCGCCGGCTTCAGCGCCGGCGGCCTGAATTACAGGGCGTGGACAGTCGCAGTCTGGCTCGCCTCGCCTAGCGATCCGGTCCGCAGGATCTACTATGAGCGCTGGGGCGGGAGACTCGTCCCCCCCGGGTCATTCGTCGAGCGCCGTGTCCCCGCCGCCGCCGAACAGTCCCCAGATCGGGATGCCCTCATGCTCGTGATCTCCCCCGATCGCCGTACCGTCCTGGAGGCGTTCCACGCCGTGCGTTTGCCCACCGGTGACTTCAAAGCAGAGGTTGCAACCGAAGTGGACCTCAAGGGTATGGGCGACATCGGCGTTGTGACGAACGGCATGTCGATGCTCGGCGGAAACATCCGGGCTGGTGAACTCCGCACCGGCATCAATCACGTCCTGGCGTTCACAACCTCCGGGAAAATGTGGAACCGTCACGCCCCCGGGGGGCGGCCTCGTGTCTGGCCCGCGCGCTGGGCGGATTCCTGTGCCTCTCGAGGAACCTGCTACGGTTCAACGGGCAACCTCTACCTGGGAAGTTGGGTGGCCATTCCCCCAACCGTCAACCTCCATGCCCTGGGCCTGGAGACGCCGGAAGGACAAATCCTCGCCCGGGCCCTGCAGGACTACGGCGCCATCGGCACGACGACGGCCGCCGGGGTCAAGGACCGAATCATCTTCCGCTATGACTACGTGGCGTACAAGGCAGGCGATCTCAACAGCCTCCTCGCGAACTGGCCGGCGTTCCAGCGCGACCTGAACCGTCTCGCCCGGCACCTCCAACTCGTCGCCAACAGCCATGACAATGGAGCGGCCCCGTCCCTCGACCCGACCGAGGGGATCGGCGGCGGGCCGCCCCGGACGGCCTTTGCCAGCGACTTCCCCAGCACCCAAGGCCAACCTATCGAACTTGCTGCGGCCACCGCCGGCGTCATGCTGCTGCGTGGACACGTTCGGCGGAGACGTCGTTGAGGAAAAGGCTACAACATCCCGTGTAGCTCTCTCCGTTCTTTGACCCGGGAGAGGCTGGGCCGCGCAGTCGTCGAAGGTTGATGCACTGCCACAGCAGAAATCTCTTCCATGGAGACTCGGGCGAAACTGCCACGCTGCGACGGCCGGAGTCGCGTGCTGATGCGTAGATCGAGGATCTCTCCGACGCTTTGGCTGTTGTTCATCGCTGCGCTCTCAATCACGGCATCGATCCGCTCGGCACACTTTTCCCTTCTCGCCGCTTCGACACCACCGGGGTCAGCGGTCGGGACGCGTGATCCGGCATTGTGGCCGTTTGACAAGCTCTCACCCTGGAACCGCCCCCTGGGAGCCCATGCCGTCTATGAGCCGATCCAGAGCGCTCTCACGGGCGCCGGCTTCAGCGCCGGCGGCCTGAATTACAGGGCGTGGACAGTCGCAGTCTGGCTCGCCTCGCCTAGCGATCCGGTCCGCAGGATCTACTATGAGCGCTGGGGCGGGAGACTCGTCCCCCCCGGGTCATTCGTCGAGCGCCGTGTCCCCGCCGCCGCCGAACAGTCCCCAGATCGGGATGCCCTCATGCTCGTGATCTCCCCCGATCGCCGTACCGTCCTGGAGGCGTTCCACGCCGTGCGTTTGCCCACCGGTGACTTCAAAGCAGAGGTTGCAACCGAAGTGGACCTCAAGGGTATGGGCGACATCGGCGTTGTGACGAACGGCATGTCGATGCTCGGCGGAAACATCCGGGCTGGTGAACTCCGCACCGGCATCAATCACGTCCTGGCGTTCACAACCTCCGGGAAAATGTGGAACCGTCACGCCCCCGGGGGGCGGCCTCGTGTCTGGCCCGCGCGCTGGGCGGATTCCTGTGCCTCTCGAGGAACCTGCTACGGTTCAACGGGCAACCTCTACCTGGGAAGTTGGGTGGCCATTCCCCCAACCGTCAACCTCCATGCCCTGGGCCTGGAGACGCCGGAAGGACAAATCCTCGCCCGGGCCCTGCAGGACTACGGCGCCATCGGCACGACGACGGCCGCCGGGGTCAAGGACCGAATCATCTTCCGCTATGACTACGTGGCGTACAAGGCAGGCGATCTCAACAGCCTCCTCGCGAACTGGCCGGCGTTCCAGCGCGACCTGAACCGTCTCGCCCGGCACCTCCAACTCGTCGCCAACAGCCATGACAATGGAGCGGCCCCGTCCCTCGACCCGACCGAGGGGATCGGCGGCGGGCCGCCCCGGACGGCCTTTGCCAGCGACTTCCCCAACTCCAAGCCTTGAGGGAGTCGCTAGGGGGAGAATGAGTGGCGGGCGAACTCAAGGTCCTCTTCATCGGTGCGGAACTGCGGAGCGGCAGCACGCTCCTGGATATCGCCTTGGGTCAACTCCCTTCCTTCCAGTCCTGCGGCGAGATTCGAAGCATCTGGCGCGAAGCGCTTCCCGAGAACCCGCTGTGCAGCTGCGGAGAGCGCTTCCGCAAGTGCGAGTTTTGGGGAGAAGTCGGGGTCAAGGCCTTCGGCGGCTGGGATGCGCCGTCCACCTCAGCCGCAGTGCAACTGGCGACAGAGCTCGACAGACTGAAGATGGTGCCCCTGCTCCTTCTCGCTCGGAGGTGGCGCGCGCTCAGGGCCAAAGTCGATGCCTTTGCCGAGCGTCTCTCCCGATTATACCTGGCGATTCGGGATGTCTCGGGCGCAAGGGTCGTCGTCGACTCCTCGAAGTTCCCCTCAACCGCCATCCTCTTGTCCTTCTCCGAATCCATTGATCTTCGGCTGGTCCATCTCGTTCGAGACAGCCGGGGCGTCGCCTACTCATGGACCAAGAAGATCGTCAAGCTCGACACCGGAAAGCTGATGCCGGTCCAGACCCCTCTCGTCACCGCCGCTCGTTGGGATTACACGAATTCGATGCTCCACCTCGCCCAAACGCTCGGTATTCCAACGTTGCGTCTCAAATACGAGTCGTTCGTTCGGTCTCCCGAGGACACACTGCGCGACGTGCTGAGACACGTCGATGAAATACACCTCGAACCGCACCTTCAGGATATTCTGTTGGGAGAGTCGGTTGCGTTGACCCGGCCCGTGCATGTGATTGGCGGCAATTACAGCAAGATGCACAAATCACCACGCATCCGTCTCGATGATGAATGGAAGGCGCGGATGCCGTGGCGGCAAAAGGCGGTCGTGACCGCCCTCACGCTCCCTCTCCTTGGCAAGTATGGATATGTTCCGTCTGTGAGGTCTCCGGCCCCCCACCGACGTGATGCGTGAGACTGTCCGGGTAATGCCCTAACGACGGCGAGCCGCCGGTAGCCTGCTCTGCCAGACAGGCGACACCGCCTCCGCTGACGGGACCGCCCGCTGCGTCTCCTGCGCCTCCGCCCTCAGTGAGACGCAGAGGCCGGCCAGCGTCCAGAAATACAGTTGATTGTACGTGGCCGCGACGATGTTGGACGTGAGACTCATGATCGGATAAGCGATGGCCAGTGCCAGGAAGCTCAGCGCGATTGTCCCCGAGGGGCGGTCCCGCGACGCACGAAAAGCCTGATAGGCCAGCCGAATCATGGTCAGGGTGACGGCGACGTAAACGATGAGCCCTACGGCGCCATATTCGACGAGCAGCCGAATGTAATCGTTGTGCGCGGCGAAGGTCCCTCTACCGAACTGTTCGCCCAGCAGGCTGGCCCCACCCGGGCCGAGTCCGCCTAGTATCGAGACGACCGCCGACGCCGTCGTCCCGTCGCGACCGACCTCCACTGTCCATTGCTCGTAGATGTTCCTCCAGAGGTTGAGCCGATCAGCAAAGCTGCCACTCAACGGGTCTTCCAGCCTCATCTGCACCGTAGGGATCAGCGCCATGAACCCGACAAGGGGAATTAAGAGCAACAGGATGCGGTGACGGAGGAACCCGATGGAGACCAGGACAATCATCGCCCCAGCCCAGGCGAATCGCGCCAAGGTCGCCACCAACAGTGGACTGGCCGCGGCGGCGATGATCCGGGCCACCACACCCGTCCGGGAGCGCAAGAATGCCAGCGGGACAAAGACGGCCAGTATGATGACGAGGTACAGGCCGAAGGGATTAGGATGCACAAAAGTACCGAAGATCCGGACAAACCCGGTGATGAACCTTCCGCCTCCCGTCCACAGCTGGAGATACCCGACGAGCGCGGGCAGCATGAAGGAAGCCGCCAGGGCTTTGGGCACCCAGAGCCTCTTCGCCGGATCGGCCAGGGTGCCTGCGGCAAGCGCGTATGTAACAGGCGCGGCGAGCATGGGCACCCACTCCTGGAAGCTAAAGAGGAGCCGATCAGACCGAATGATCCCGACGAGGCCCGTGACCGCGAGGACCACCAGCAGCACGCCCCCTGGTAGGGACATGATGGGCAGGGGTCGGGCCAGGATCGTCAGGATGCCGGCGCCGATCAAAATCAGGATCAGCGCCGTGTTCGGGTTCATGATCAACCCCCGCAGGCCGCCGAGCGAGGTGGGGTCTCCGGTCGCGAGCAGAAGGACAACGACATCGCTCGACGCGCGAACGACCAGGACGGTCAAAAGGCCCAAATCCGGCCGGCGGATGAAGAAGAACAGAAACATCACACCCAGCACGGCGGCGAGGAGAAACAGTGGGGAACTCCTGGCGGCAAGGAAAGCGAGACCAAAGCCGGCGGCAAGGACAATCAGCGCCTGGCTGATTCCCGTCACTCTCGAGGACGCGATCGTACTCACGGAGTCATCCTTCACACGTTGCGCCGCGCGCGAGGCCAGCGCTCAGGGTCGACGACCGACCGCTCTCCGACGCAGCATCTCACGCATCAGGTGATAGAAGAACGGCGGGTCGTTGAGCAGATACCGCCGCCACAGTCGGCGCGGCTCTTGAGCCAGCCGGTAGAGCCACTCGAGGCCGAGGGGCTGCATCCAGCGCGGCGCTCGCCGCAGTCGGCCTGCCAGATAGTCAAGCGATGACCCCACGCCCATGGACACAGGCACGCCGAGGTCGTCGCGAAATCGATATAGCCATTTCTGGTCTTTGGGTACGCCGAATGCGGCGAAGAGCACATCGGGCGAGGCGCGCCGCACGTGTTCGACGATTCGCCCGTTCTCTCGGTCGTCACACTCAAAGCCATACGGCGGTGAATACGTGCCGACGACGTGCAGATTGGGGAAGCGTCCTTCCAGTACCTCGCTCGCCCGCTGCGCCACTCCCGGGCTGGCCCCGAGGAGGAAAAGGCGATACCCGGCCCCAGCGGCCACCTGGCAGAATCGCGGGAGGAAGTCTGATCCCGACACCCGCTCGGGCAGAGGCGTCCCCAAGAGGCGGGCGGCCCACATCATGGGGGTGCCATCCACCAATACGAGGTCAGCGGCACGCAGAATCGAAGCCAGGTCAGCGTCCCGCCTCGCCTGCATGCAGATATCGACATTCACGTTGAAGACAAGGTGGGGATGACGCGACTCAATCATCTGCTCGAAGGCGCGGGCTGCCTGAGCCATCGTCACAGCATCGATGCGCACCCCAAGCACGTCGATGCAGTGTGCAGAGCGGCTCGATCCGCCGGTGCCAGTCATGCGAATAACAGCCTCCGCGGGCTCAACGGTCATCTGGTCCGCCGACCTGGATAACACTCTACGCCGGCCTTTCGACGGGTCGCTGGCCCGCAACTCGCTCGTATACCGCAAGGATTCGCCGGGCCACCTGGGCCAGGTCTAGCTCGAGATCGAGGAGCCGACGCCTTGCATTCCCGGCCTGCCGGCCGCGGGCAGCCACCAGGCGCCTCGCCAGTTGCGACGAATCCTCCGGGCAGACGGCGCACCACTCGACGCCCTCGATAACGTCGCGCGTGTCGCCGGCGTCGGTCGACACCACCGGAGTTTCACACGCCAGGGCTTCCTTCACAACGGTGGGGGAGGCTTCGCAGTAGGACGTCTGCAGCACGACGTCCGCTGCATTGTAGTAATAGGGCATGTCGTCGGCAGCAATCCCCCCGCCCGTCAGCAGAACGACCTTGTCGATCTCCCGCCGCACCAGAGAGACCGCCTCGAGGGCCAGCGGGAAGCGCTTGCGCTGGACGCTGGGATTGGCCGGAAAGAAGACCACCATCGCGTCCTCCGGTACCCCGAGGCGCGATCGGCACCGGCGCCGATCCATCGGGCGGAACTTGCTCAAGTCTACCCCGCAGGGGATGACGGTGTGCCGACCATCAAACCCCAACACGCTGGCCAGTTGCCGTGCGACGAAGATGACGAAATCAGCTCGTCGGGCCGCGTACCGCTTCGGTCCCAGCCAATGCCGGAGGTGACTCGACGGATGCCAGCTGCGCGTCCGCCCGCCACGGTCGAGGATTTCCGGCTCGTGGTTGGTCAGGATGACAGGAGTCCGGACGCCGGACAGGCTTTTGGCGACGAGGACGTTGAATAGCGTGTAGGTATGGTGCGTGTGGACGATATCGTATCGCTGCGATCTGAGTGCCCGGGCAATGCCCGGGGTGCTCAACGCGTAGTTCAAGCGGGTCCGCTTCGTGTCATAGAAAGCGACATCCACATGCACGCCCAGGTCGCGAAGGGAACGCACCTGCTCCGCCACCCAGTTTCCATTCCCCGAGAGGAACATGTTGGTGACAACGAGGATGCGCATCAGACTCTCCTCGGGGCTCTTCCCGTCGGACAGACGGCGGGGATCTTGGTGGATCCCCGCGGATAAATGATCATCTGGCCTTCGCCGCAATCGCTCCTCGGTAGGTTTCGACAACTCGCTCCCCATACGTGTCCCATCCCCGGAGGTCGTGCACCCGACGCAGGGCGGCCCGGCTCATTTCCTCGCGTAGTTCGGGCTGGCGGTAGAGATGGAGAACTCTATCTCGAATCGCGTCAGGATCCCGCGCTGGGACGATATATCCCTCAACTCCGTTGGTGAACAGATCTTCCGCCCCTGCGCGGTCTGTGGCCACAACGGGAAGGCCACAAGCCATCGCCTGCGCCAGGACCGTGGCCAGACCTTCCTCGATGGAGGCGAGCACGAACACCGACGCCTGACTGTAATACCAGTAGAGGCTCTCCCGCGGCAGATACCCGAAGTGGCGATACGAACCCTCGTACTTGCGCAGAAACGGGCGGCAGTCGGAGTACGGCATCCCAATGAGCCACAGTTCAAAGCGGGACAGCGGGAGCGAGGAAAGCGCCTCCAGCAGGTAGGGAATGCCCTTTCGCAAGTTGAGTACGCCGACATAGATGACCCGAAAGATGTCATCTTCCTTGCGCACCGGCCGGAACTGCGTCAGGTTCACTCCGTAGGGCACCTTGCGCAGTCTCTCGGGCGGAATCCCGCGTTCTACGAATGACTGATACACGACAGAAGATGGAACCAGAATGACATCCGCTTCCTCGTACTCCTGCAATTCTCGCTCCACAAGGCGAGGACCGAATGGCGGCCGATACCGGACCCCCCATCTCGCGAACTCCTCAACAAGGACGGCGTCCTGATGGAGGACGTGCGTGGACCCCTTGTCGCACACGGTCACGGCGCCGTATCGTTCTCGGGCCACCCGCTGCGCACGCGCGCCACAGCTGGACAGGAAGTGAAAGACCTGGCAGGGCTCCAGACGCGCTTGCACCCAGGCATCAAAGGTCTCGGTGGCTACCCAGTTCAGTCGGGCGCCAACCGGAGATCGGTGCTCCAGACCGTGCCGGTTCGCCAGGAGCATCGGGCCGATAATCCATGGGAAACTGGCGATTGACGTCGTCGGAAGGCCGTTGACCTTCCATGCCGGATAGCCGGTATAGAATCGTCTCAAGCATCCCAGGCGGTACAACTGGTGGCCGAGATCGAAGATGTGAAAGCGGCCGGCGCTGGCGAGACAGACATCCACCGGTCGGGCCAAGCTCTGCACGGTTGGAGAAGCGGATTGCACAAGCGTCATCGCTCACTTACCACAACGGGCGCCACGGGAATACACTCGGAGGACTAGGGTTCGGGCTTGCGTTCGGGCCGGGGCGTCACCCCGGTGCGGAACGCAGGGCCGCCCGCTTCCAGCATCCGATAGTGCACCGCGACTCGGCGGGCCACGCCAGCCCAGGCGTACTTGGTTTCTGCCAGCCGGCGGCCTCGTTCTCCCATCCGCGTGGCCTTCTCCGGGTCTGCGAGGAGACATCGAATCGCGGCGGCGATCGCCTCCGGTTCTTCGGACTGGGCGACGATCCCTGTTTCGTCCCCGGAGACGACTTCGCTGATTCCCCCCACATCGGTCACCACAACCGGCCGCCGATAGGCGTAGGCCAGCTGGATGACACCACTCTGTGAGATGAAGCGGTAGGGCAGGACGACAACGAACGCCGCGTTGAAGTATCGCTGCATCTCAGCGTAAGGAATCCAGCGGAGATCGACGAGGACGCGTTCTCTTACCCCGAGGCGCGACATGAGGTGCTCGTAGGGGGTAAAGTCCTCGTTCGCCGTGCCTGCCACGACCAGATAGAGGTCGGTCTCGCTACGCGACAGCAGGGCGAAGGCCTCGATCAGGCGCTCGAGGCCCTTCCGCCACTCGATGTGTCCGAAAAACAGAATCACCCGTGCCTGCGGCGGCAGCCCCAAGAGCCGCCGAGCCTCGTCCCCGGGAAGATCCGAGGGCTGGCAGAGGTAGAGGTAGTTGCCATGGACGATTTTGACGATCGTCTCCTCGGGAATGCCCATGGCGACCAGCTGCTGCTTCGTCCGGTCGGCGTGGGTGAAGAAGAGATCGACCTGCCGGAACCGCGCCCGGGCCAGGAGACCGAGGCGGGGCGGAAGGGGCGTGTGGATGATGTAGGCAATCCGCGGCCCCAGACGCTTGATCAGCATGAAAAGCGCGCAGTCCAGCGGGCCCAGCGGGCGCTGAAAGTGCACTACCGACGGCCGGAGGCGGATGATCACCTCCAACAGCCCCTTGACCTTTGCCGCATAGTACCGCGCGCGCTGGAACACGGCGCCGCGCGGCCAGAATGAGACCGGCTGCCGCGGGCCGATACTGACGATAGGTACATCGTGGGGGCTGGGGACAGGAACGAATGGAAAGACTGTCGCCAGGCGCACCTCGACCCCCTCTTCCTGCAGGGCGCTGGCCAGGAGGTTCGCATAGTGCCAATCCCCGGAGCGATTCGCAGGCTCGACGATGAGCACTCGACCTTGTACGGTGCGCACTTCTGGCTCCTTATACCTTAGGTAGCCTCAGCCAATTCGGGTGACAGTTGGGATGCGTACGGGGTTTCGGCCAAGGTCTTCAGCACCTCATCGACGTTCTCCACAATATCGGCCAGGCGGTCTGGGGAGACTCGCATCAGGCCTGCCCGGACGGCAACCCGGGCGACGCCGAGGAAGTCGAACACCCGATCCAGCGTCACTTGATGACGCCTGGCGTCGAGGAGATCCTGCTCGTAGACGATCGGGAGGTGAGGAATCTCCTCGAGAACCTGCCGCTCCTGCGCGAGCATCGTTTCCCTCCACTTCATGTTCTGGAGAAGGGCGTCGCAGTCGATGTGGAACCTCTGCTTTCGCCGGGCTTCGTAGGCGCGGCGATCGGAGCGCCACAATCCCGTCTCCATAGCGATGAGGCTCGAGATGGCCTGGCGCACGATGTTCTGGCGTCTCAGATAGATGATCTTTCCGTCCTGCTCACGGTGCCTGCGAAGGAACTCCTTCGGGTCGATCCGGTGTCTGCTGGTCAGTTCGTGGAGTCTCAGCTTGTAGCCATAGACCTTCCCCGGATGACGCAGGCTTCGCGCCCTCACATACAGGTAGGGCCACAGGACCCGCTGGGTAAGGATCTCATTGTCACAACGGATCTCCGGACTGCAACTGAGGAGCTGCGTGAGCAGGGTACTCCCCGACCGGTCCTGACCGAAGATGATGAAGGTCTTCCGCGGCGGCGTCCGCCAGAGGGCCACCAACGGCGCATACCCGGTCGCCCGCGCCACTACACTCCAGTATCCTCGCACCCGCCGGCTCACCCCGCGCAGACGCCCGGGCATGCCTTACGCCTTCCCAGGGGTGGTACGCCCCCACGCGCTTCGAGTCCGTCCGGTCCCCCTGGCCCACCGCGGCGCGATCAGACGCAGGTACCCGGGGAAGTGCCTGCGGGCAGCCCGGGGGGCCAGCGTGAGCCACCAGCGGACGTCGGAAGCCACGTTCAGCGCCGCCCAGAACGCCCGCGGCCCGCCGAAGCGCACGGGCTCGTAGCCAAAGGCCTCGAGGTATGAAGCCGCAATCCAGTTGAACCGCTCGTGACGAAACCGGGTCCAGTGCTGCCACCGAGAAAGCGGCCGAAAGTCGGAGGTCTTCTCTACCGGGGTCCAGTGCACTCGATCCGAAGATGTCCGGCTCACCGCCGAAGAGCCGCGCACGGGCAGGTTGCGGGCTGCGTCGAAGTCGTACTCGTCAACGGGGAGGCGAACGAATTCTAGGATCCGACGAAGCTCGGTGTTCAAGCTCGAATAGAGGTCTTCGTAACGGACGACGAGCATCCGACCCCCCGCGTCGCCCGCCTCCTGCCGGAACTTCAAAATCTCCCGCGCGGCGCGAGCCCAGCGGCGCGCGCCGGTTTCATAGTCAAGACCGGAGGTGCGTGCGGCCGATTCCACCACCGCCCGGCCGTCGCGGACGAGCACGAGGAGATACGCTCCTGGGAAGAACCTGAAGAACAGATCGAGATTCCTTACGCTCGGTGTCTTGGTGACGAGCCTTTTCTCCCCTATCCGGCCCTCCCAGATGGAGAGCAGCCCTTTCCCCAGGCCCTCGTACAGCCACTCAGGCCTGACCTCCGTCCGCGGTTGCCAGTAGTCGAAGACGTCTTCGACGAAGTGCTGAAGCCAGTGTGCATGAGGAACAAGCCAGTCCTCCCAGGGGGAGGTGCCGGCGCAGCGCGGGTGCTGCAGAAGCAGCTGGCGCAGCCACACGGTCCCGGAGCGGGGCATGATTCCCATGATGAATATCGGCGCGCCGTCGATCTCCATGCCGAGTTCCGACCTAACCTCCCATCCGTGAGGTCGCTGTCTCCAGCTCAAAGAATGAGGCATACCGGCTATTCGTAATTGTCCCCGCAACCTCTTCGAAGTTCTCGAGGACATCGGCGAGGCGCTCCGGCGACGTCCTGACCAGCCTGGCCTGAACCGGGGCCGGAACGACGCCGAGATAATCGAACACCTCCTTCAACGTCTTTTGATGGCTGTCGGCCTCGAGCAGATGCCGTTCGTACACGAGTGGGAGATGAGGAATGTCCATCAACGCCTGTTGCTCTTGGACCAGCTGTTTCTCCCTCCATGCTAATTGTCGAAGGAGAGTCGGGCAGTCGATATAGAACTTCCTGTTTCGTCGTGCCTCGTACGCCTGGCGATCGGTGCGCCACCGCTCAACCTGCTCGACTATCATTCTCGAGATCGATTGCAGTACGATGTTCTCGCGTCTCAGGTAGATGATCTGCCCGCCGCGTTCATGGTGCCCCAGGAGGAAGTCCTTCGGCCGGATCCCCTGCCTCACGATAGCGTGGCACCTCACCTTGCACCCGTAGACCTTCCCGGGATGTCGCATGCTCAGCGCTTTCACGGTTAACTGCGGCCAGAGGACTTTCTGCGTCAGGATCTCATTGTCGCAGTAAATATCCGGGCTGCAGTTGAGCAGCCGCTGGAGTAAGCTGCTGCCAGTCCGATCCTGTCCGAAGATGATGAATGTCTTTCGGGGCGGTCGTCGCCAGAATGCGGCCAGACTGGCGTACGCCAGCACTCCGCCCAGCGTGGTCCGATATCGCCTCAACCGCCGGCTGAGCGAACGTGACATGAATCCGGAGAACTCCCCGCCTGAGGCCGGCCTCAGTCAGCAGCCCCGAACATCCGCTCGTCAGCCCCGTCCAACAGGAATCCACGCTCGAGGAGGTACTGGACGACGCGACGGGCATTGTGCTCTGGAGAGGTCTCTGTCGTGCTCAGCGTGAGCTCGGGCGCGGTCGGTCGTTCATACACGTCGTCGACACCGGTAAAGCCCGTCACCTCACCGCGGCGCGCCCGGGCGTAGAGGCCCTTGACATCCCGCTGCTCGCAGACCTCAAGGGGCGTGTCCACGTAGACCAGGATGAAGCGGTCGTCGCCCACCATGCTGCGGACCTGGTTGCGGGTCGTGCGGTATGGGCTCACCGCGGCGGTGATCACCACGCCGTGGTGCCGGACGATCTCTGAAGCGACGAACCCGATCCGTAGGATGTTCGTGTCGCGATCCTCCTTGGAGAAGCCCAGGCCCTTGGACAGGTGGGTGCGGACCACGTCCCCGTCCAGGAGCGTGACCCGCCGGCCGTGCTCCATCAGCATACGGGTAAGGATCTCGGCGATCGTGGACTTGCCCGCGGACGGGAGCCCGGTGAACCAGACGCAGAAACCCTGCTCGTACCGTGCAGGATACACTTTGGCTAGGATCGTAGCCACCTCCCGGCGCGTGAACCAGTCCGGGAGCCCCTGGCCGTTGGCCAGGTAGGTCTCGCGCACCTGGGTGCCCGAGAGCGAGAGATACTTCGTGCCGGCGGGGATGCGCTCGACCTCTTCGTAGCGGTCCAGGTCCGGCAGGTAGGCGAGTTCGCGGAAGGGGATCATCTTGACACCGACCTCCCCCTCGACGGACCGGAGCATGTCCTGCGCGGCGTACGGGCCGTAGAAGGGCCGGCCCGCGGAGTCGCGTCCCGGCCCGGCGTGGTCGCGGCCGACGATCAGATGATTGGCTCCGTAGTTGCGCCGGATGATGGCGTGCCAGACCGCCTCGCGCGGCCCCGCCATCCGCATGGCCAGTGGCAGGAGGCTGAGGACCGTCCGCCCGGGATCGAAGTACCGCTCCACCACCACCTTGTAAGCCCGCACCCGCGTGTAGTGGTCCACGTCGCCGGGTTTGGTCATCCCTACCACCGGGTGGATCAGCAGCGCCCCCCCAACCTCCGCCGCCGCCCGCTTCGTCAGTTCTTCGTGGGCCCGGTGCATGGGGTTGCGCGTCTGGAAGGCCACCACGTTGGCGAATCCCAGCGCCGCCAGCGCCCTCCTGACGTCGGCCGGCGTCCGGCGGAGTTCGACGAAGTCGTAGTGTCTGGGCAGGTTCAGGACCTGCAGCGGTCCCGACAGGTAGTAGCGTCCCCATGAGGCCATCTCGGCCACCAGCGGATGACGCACGTCGAGCGTTCCGAACACCTGCCGGGCCTCCCGCTGGGGGTCACGCTCGTAGATCTCCTCCACAACCATGCGGGCGATCAACTCATTGTGGGGGCTGCGGAGCAGGATCTCCCTGTCCAGGGCGATGCCCTTGGTCTCGCCTACGGGAAGGGTGATGGGGATGGGGAAGAGCGTGCCGTCCGCCAGGCGCATTTCCTCCAGCACCCTTTCGTAGTCCGCCCGCCCCATGAACCGGGACAGGGGCGAGAACGCCCCCACGGCCAGGAGCTCGATGTCGGCAAGAGAGCGCGGCGACAACTGGACGGACGGCGCGTTGCGCGCCGTGTTCAGCGCCGCCTCCCGCTCCTCGCCCTGCACGACGAGGTCAACGAGCCGTTCCCCTCCGTAGGGAGAGATCAAAGACACCTGTTCCGTCTTGGGCATCATCCAGTCGGTCCTCCTCGGTGAGTCTGGGTGGAGTTTGTTCGAGCCGTGCCGGCCTCAGAGCAGCAGCAGAATGGCCGGGACGAAGGCCAGGATGGCGACAAACACGGCAAAACGAGGCTTCGCCCCGGTGACCCATGCGTTCACCGCCAGCAGGCCCCGCTGATACCACCTGTAAACCAGCAGCAGAACGGCCACGGAAACCAGGGTGACCGCCGCCATCTCCGTCAACACCATCGTGACCGCCAGCGGCGTCCGCAGCAGCAGCGCCGCGACGAGCGTGTCCACAAAGGTCGAGATATTCGCGCCCATGATGTAGGGAATCGTCTGCTCCCGGCGGATGTACCCGCGCCCGGCCAGCGGTACGAGGATGGACAGCGACGAGGAGACGGACAGCGTGATCGACGTGACCAGCAGCCCGAGCAGGAACATCTTGCCGGGGCTGCGGAGGAACCTGGACCATCGCTGCTCCAGCGCCGTCGAGTCGATGGACGGCAGGACGGCGTCGAAGAGCCGGAAGCATCCCAGCAGCAGGAGAAAGCCGGCGACGAAACTGGCCAATCCGGGCAGGTTCGCCGCGGCGAACGCCGCGACCGGCTGGTAGATCGACGCCAGGCCCGAGGAAAGAAGCGCCGGAGGACGCGGTTGAAAGCCCAGGAGCCATCCCTGGCTGAGGCCGACCGCGGCCAGGGCCAGGGCCGGCACGTAGATCGTCGCCGTGGTGACCATGGCGAGGACCCCGACGGAGACGACCCCGCGGCCGCGGATCCCCCGCAAGTAGTACAGGAAGCCGGTGAACAGCACCACGAACGACGCGCCGAATCGCGACCCGTTGAGCATGCCCAGTGACTCGAACAGAGAGAGCGACCCCCCGCTGAACAGCCCGAGGGACGCCGCCGCCACGGGCGAGCCGCTCATGACCAGGTAGGCCATCAGCCATCCGAAACCGAGCGCGTTCAGCAGGCCGTGACCGTCGAACCCGCGCAAGACCACGGCCATGCCGGCCGCTCCGGCCTTGAGCAGTTCCAGGGCCAGCATGAAGGAGAACAGCGCGGCGACCAGGAGCCCCACTCTCCCCAGGATTCGCAGCGCCCTGACCGCCTGCGTGGGGGCCGGCGCGGGCACCGGGGCTTCGATCGGCGTCGTCGGCACCGATTCAGCCACCGACAGTCACCCAGTCGTCGTTCTGCTCATAGCCCAGTTGGATGAGGGCATCGCCGAACAACTCCAGGAACCTCACCCGGTGCGCCGGCTTGAAGTACCGGCGCCACTGCCCGACATCTCCGGAACGAACGTGGACCGAATTCCGGACCCTGCCCGAGAACAGGCTGTTGTCGTGGGCAATCCGCAGGAGGCGCGGGATCACCTCCGCCGGGAATCCCAGGAAGGTGAAGATCCGGCGGAACAACGTCAGGCTGGTATCCGCCCGCAGGTCCTCGTACCGCACTTCCAGGAAGTTCAGATTCGAGTAGGACCAGGCGACCATGTCCCGGATCGGGTCGCCGTGGTGCTCCATCTCGAACATCAACTGGTCGTCCACCGAGGGGAGCGAGTTCATCTTCTGTTGATAGGTCAGTCCTCCGAACTCTTCGCGCTCCACGTGCAGCCACGCTTCGCTCGCCTTCTGATGGTAGAAACAGCCCGAGACGATCACGTCTCGAGGATCCCGGATCACGTGAACCCCGCGGTACTCGACGGGCAGGCGCGAGAAGTCGAACGCGCTGTGATTCTGGAAGAAGATGTCGAAGTTCTGCGGCAGGTCCTGCTGGGATCCTGAGAAGAACTCCAGCGCCAGGTCTCGCGCGATCCTCCTGAAGATGCCGCCGATCCACATCGTTCCGGCCCTGTGATGCGTGCCTACGAGGATCTTGTATCGGAGCGCGCGGCGGGTCTGCGCCTTCGTCGGAGAGAGCGTGCGCGTGATGATGCGCAGCATCCTGCCTGCGTCCCGTCTTGCCCGGCGGATGATGGCGGTGTGGGTCCCCGGCATCGTCACCATCCCAAGACGAGAGCCATGAGCACGCCGCCGAGGGCCCACAGCGGCAGGGCCAGCGGACGCAATCTGCCGGCCAGCCCCCGCCCCCGCCGGGCGATGGCCAGGAGGAAGCCCTCCTGGACCAGGAGGACCCCGACGAGGGTGTAGGTGACCCATTCGCGGTAGCGGATGCGCAGGGGCGTCCGCGGATACTCTTCGGCGGTGCGGCGGAAGGCGCGGATGATCTTCTCGCGCTGAGCGGAGGCGTCCGCTCCCTCCAGGACCACCGTTTCGCTCGCCCCGAGTGTCGAGGCGAAAGAGACCCGATTCCCGTTCCGGGTAATCTCCAGCGCCGAGCCGCCTGCGCCGGGAAGCAAAGCCCGCCACTCCTCGGGACCGTGCCACACCTTCATCGCCGGCGCAACCACGGGCTCCGCCGTCCCGTTCCCGTCGAAGAGCCAGGCCGCCGCAGCCCAGGAGTCGTCCCCGGGCTGCGTCAGCTCCACAGCTGAAGCATCTCGTTGTCCCGCTTGTCCCGCCTCAGTCCGGTATCCGATGAACGGGCCAAGCGTCTTGGGGAGCAGGCGGACGGCCGTGCCGGAAGACCCGAAATAGCCCGCGAAGAGTCGGGCACGGCTCTTCTCGGTCGACAGGACGAATACGCCGTCGGTCCGTCCGGTCTGCACAAGGACACCCGGCCCGGCGGTCCAGCGGGTCACGCTTACGCGGCCCGGAGCTCCCGTAACGGCATCGATGACCAGCCAGACATCCGGCTTAAGGTGGACGACCTGCCGCCGGACTCGATAGCCGCCGGGTCCTTCCCGTGCGACGTCCACCACGACCGCATCCGGCGACGAGCCATGGAAGAGCGCCCGCGGGGTGCGGCGGCTCTCCGCCGGTTCGTCCGCCAGGTGCGGGGCGCTGGATCCGTTCCAGGACGTTGCCTGGTCGCGCTCGGGACGGTCGAAGGGCCAGTAGCCGACATCAGTCCACCAGGTCTGTCCACCGGCCCACAGGAGGACGCTCAACTCGTCCGCATGCTTGTGGGCGTGGCCGGGGAAGTAGGAGAACGTCACCACCGTCTGGCGAATGCGGCGGGCCTCCGGCCAGGATTCCAGCCCGTCCCACCAGATCGCATAGCCGGCCACCGGGTCCCACGTGACCGACTCGACCGGCCGCATCCCGAGCGGCCGGGGACGCCCGGGAAGGTACCTCTCCCAGCCGGCCGAGGGACCTGTGTCGCCGTACATGGGCAGCGTCCCGTCGGGCCGCGGCAGTTGCGCCATGAACCGCTCGGCGCGGGCGAGCTTCTCCTTCCAGGGTTGAGGGACGGCCAGGTCCAGGAGGCCGGCGTAGCGGAAGGCCAGGTCGAGGAGCGCCACGCCGAAGGGCTGATATCCTGCGGAGTGCTCCAGCACGACGCCGCTCTCGCTCACGTAGTAGGCCAGTTGGTCCTCCAACCGTTCCAAGGCCAGGCGCCGGTAGAACTCCGACCGGGGAAGCGTTGGAAAAGCCAGCCCGAACCGCAGCAGCCCGATGTTCTGCATGACGCCGTGGTTGGTGGCGAAGGTGAACTGGTGGGGGACGGCGAGGAGCTCTCCGCTCCGGCCCGCCAGCGTCAGCACGGCCCGCGCCGTCCGGACGTCGAAGTCGGGTCGCCCGCGGTACACCCGCCAGAAGTCCGACAGCACGAAGACGCGATTCGCCGCGGCGTGGTCGTTCCACAGGAGCCCCCGCGGCCGCAGCGCCTTTTGCTCGTAGCGCGCGAAGCCGGTGAGCCAGGCGCGGGCCGCCGAGAAGAACCGCTCATCCCTGGTGGATTCATACGCCCGCAGGAGCAGGTCGGCCGGCGCCAGCCCGGCCACGTACAGCCGCGTCACGGCCGTCCCGGCCGCCAGATCGTCGGCGCTGAAGGAGAGGTGGAAGGGGACGGGCGGCTGGCCGATGAGACGCAGCCTCCCGCGGAGCAGATCTTCGGCGGCCCCCACCACCTCGCTGCCGTCGAGCCCCAGCAAGAGGAGCCGCTCCCCGCGCAGGTCCTCCAGCAACGCCTCTGAGGGCGTGCTGCGGGCCTGCGCGATGACCTCCGCGGTCAGGGGGGGCGGATCCGGAACCTGGTAATGCTGGATCACGGGCACCCACACCGAGGCGATGACCAGAGCCGGAATAGCCAGCCAGACGGCGGCGCGGACCACCCTGTCGCCAAAACGCATCAACGGTCGCACAGGAAGATCAGTGACCCCCGCTCGGCGATCGCGGCTGCGCCGCCGTTATCCCGGGCGCATACCGTTGGAGGCCGTCATCCAGCAGCTTTACCACCCGTTCCGGGGAGAATCTGGACGGATCGGGAAACCGGTAGGCGGTCAGGTCCTCTCCTGCGGCCGCCTTGCGGATGAACTCGACCAGCCGCATCGACGCCAGGTCGGGATCCTGGGTCAGGAAGCCGGGGTGACTCCTCCCGCCCACCAGGTCGGCGACCGTGCCCTCGTCGGGGCTGAACATGAGCACCGGTTTGCCGGACACGGCATAGTCGGCGAGCTTGGAGGGCATATAGATTCCCTCCCCCATGACGGCCTCAATGAGCAGAAGCGCGGTCGCCTCGTTTATGTGCGCGAGGCTCTCCTCGTAGCCCACAGGGGGCGTCCACTCGAAGTAGCGACGGAGATCGCGTAGTTGCACGGGGACGTTCTTGTCCCCTGGCGCCGCCCCCGTGAAGGTGAGCCGGACATCGAGGCCGAGATCCCGGACCTTCAGCAAGGTCTTGCGGAGCATCACGGCGACGCGATCGCTGTCCCGCTCGCGGGACATGATTCCGGCGTGCAGGAGGCGGACGGGCGCCCGCGCTCCGCGGCCGTTGGCCGGCCGCGCCCAGCCGATGTGCGGGAGGACGATGTGGCGCCGGTCAAACACACCCGCGTACACGCGGTCGATGTACGCTGCCATGCGGGCCGATGGCGCGATCAGCGCGTCGGCGTGGGTCAGGGCGGCCCTGACCCGCCGGACCATGTACCGGTCCCGCACGGTGACAGGCCGGCCCGGGCCGTAGGGCGCCGGAAACAGGCACCAGGGCGACGGGTCGGGGAACCGGGTGAGCCAGGGGGTGCCGAACTCCCGCTTCAACGCCTCCCCGATGAGCGCCGTCCGGAAGGGCATGTAGCCGGTGATCACGCAGTCAAACCGCTCCTGTACCACAAGCGACCGCGCCGACCGGTAGGCCAGATAGATCCATCCCCCGATCGCCGGGAGCCGTCCCCACAGCCTGGCCACCCCGGCGGTGAGGAGGCGCGCCTTCCCCGCGGGCTCGGGAGGGCGCACCACGGGAACCTGCAACTGGTGCCAGCACGGTGAGGAATCCACATCGCTGCGTCCATCGGGATCGCGCGGCCTGGCCAGGACGGTGACGTCATGGCCCGCCGACACCAGCGCGTGAACGAGCTTTCCCACGCTCAGGGCGCCCGCCGTCAGCGCCGGGGGATAGGCCTCCGTGATGAAGAGGATCCTCCCGGATCCCACAGTCAGGCCCCGGCTAACCCCGCGGCACGGCGGGAGAGCGCTCCGAGCCCCGTGTCCGCCCCGCCGCCAGGATGCGGCCCGCCATCGAGATCGGGCTTCGCAGGAGATCCATCAGCACCGCTCCGGCCTCCCTGAACAGCAGCGGCCCCAGGCGCGCCGGATACCCCGCGGCAGCCAGCCCCCGGGCGTGATACTCCCAGAACGCCTTCTCCCTTCCGTTCAGAAGGCTGCGCAGGAGGAACCGGCGATACTGCGCCAGGACTTCGCGGGTCCGCTGACGCCACTCCGCCTCGGTCAGGAAGTCGCGGCCGTGCCGCCGCAGCAGCGCCAGGCGGCCGAGTATCGGCGCGCTGAGGCGGGCTGAGGCAGCCGTCCCGGAGCCGTCATGACGGCGGGTGAACGTCAGGACCTGATGGACAAAACCGAAGTCCCACTGCTTCAGGATCTCGTAGCAAATATCGACATCGGTCCAGGGTTCCCGGGAGATGTAGAATTCCGCCCTGCCGCGTACGATGTCCGAACGCAGCAGCAATGAGGTCGGAGAGCCAAAGACATAGAGCTCTCCGAGCAGGGACCGACGCCCGATCTCCCTTCCGGGGAAGCAGGCACCGGTCGCCGGCAGGCCGTCGAGGGTCACCACGTCTTCCACCAGACGGTACGCGCTCACGATGCCGACGGTCGGATGAGCTTCAGCCACCGCCACCATGCTGGCCAGGCATTCCGGAAAGAGCCAGTCGTCGGCGTGGACGACTTTGCAGTACTTGCTTGCCGGGGAGATCTGCCGGAGGGCGAAGTTGTGGCTGTCCACTTTGGGCAGCAGCGCAGGAGTGTGGACCAGGCGAATCCGCCCGTCCTGCGCCGCGTAGCGCCCGGCGATGTCCGGCGAGTCATCCGTGCTGGCGTTGTTGACGATGACGTACTCCCAGTGGGGATGGGTCTGGCGGAGCACGCTTTCCACGCACTGGCCCAGGAACGCCGCGCCGTTGTGCACCGGCGTGACGACGCTGACCAGCGGACGCCGCCCGCCCAGATCGGGGACGCTCATTGTCCTCCCCCTGAGACTTCCGCAACGACGGTTCCCGGTACGCGCACCGGCGGGCCCCCGGCGGCGTGTTCCTGATGAAGACGGCGCAGGATCTCCGCCACGCGCCGGTGGCCCTGCTCCGTCCAGTGGTCGTCCGGGAGCTGGTAGTCACGCGGAGACAGGTGGGGCTTCGCGGCGACGAACGGGATCCCGTGGACGCGGCAGAACTCACCGATCTTCCTGTCGGGCAGGTCGGGGTCGAACACCTCGGGAGGGTCGCAGTGCTGCGCCAGGCGGGACGCCAGCGGTCCCAGGGCCAGCGGGGAGGGGAGGGTGCAGACCACGAGCCGCGCGCCGACGCCGTCGCAGACCCGCTTTGCCTCGCCGAGCAGGAAGTCGCAGGCGGCGTAGGCGCGTTCGGCCAGGAACGTCGGGGCGTACAGCGACGCCAGGACGCGCTGCCAGTCGCGATAGCGTCCTGCGCTGTACCGCCAGGGCGCCGGGTTCAGGTGGCCCGTGACGATCTCCCATCCCGGGCCGTCGCGCCGTTCGCGGACGAAGGGCGTCCGGTAGGGTCCCGTGAACGGCGACAGGTTGTCGTAGAGATCGTTGCCGTGGTAGATGAACCAGACCACGAGTTTGCCGGCGAGTCTGGGGGCCATCTCCTGCATGAGGAGGAGTTCCTGCACCAGGTTGTAGCCGGGGGCGCTGATCGATTTGACCCGCAGCCGGGGATTCACCTCGCGGTACGACCGGGCGGCGTCCACCCCGAACCCGAAGGCGATCGAGTCGCCGAAGACCACCAGGTCGCTCTCCCCCACCCCCACCCTGCCCGGCCACCCTTCCGCGTCGGTGACCACGTGAAAGACGTCTCCGCGCTCGGCAAAGTAGCCGTTCACGCTGGGCCGCGGCCGCCAGCCGACGACGGGGTCGAACCGGACGAGGTCGCGCCACGAGCCGGCGCGAGGCTCCAGCCTCCGGGCGACGGCCCTTGTCAGGAACGCCACACCCCAGAAGGGCAGCGCCAGGACGAGCACAGGCGCGGCCAGCAATGTGGCGACCACGGCTACGGCGACGGAGTAGGCGGTGCGCAGGGCGCTCATGGCGTCTCGCCTAGTACAGCGTGTAGATGCCGGGAGGAGGCGCCTCGACGTCCTGAGCCGTCTCCAAGGTGGAGAGCACGAGCAACATCGGTAGCAGGGCCAGGCCCCACGAGTTGCGCGAGCTTCGCACCCAGGCCGTGAAGTCACGGACCCATCCGGATCCCGCGACCCGGGCGGCCACGATCCCGTCGGCGAGCGTCCTGCCGGCGCTCCCTTCGGGCCAGGGCGTCCACAGCGAGTCCCCGGGGGCGGGCGGATGCGGCCCGAGCGAGGATCCCGTCCCCCGCATGGCCCGGATCACGACGTAGAAGCACACTGCGGTGAGCCACGCGGTGCCCGCCCGGGCGAACAGGCGGGCCAGGGCGTTCCACGCCCGCAGGGCCTGGCGGGCCAGGCCGGGCCGGAAGACACCGGGGAGGGCGACGATTACGGTCACGACCAGCCCGACGACGACCCGGGTGCCCGCGGGGAATCCCCACATCAGCAGTCCGGCGAGAATGCCGAGGGCCGCCGACATGGTCAGCCAGAAACTCCTCAGCCAGGCCCGCCGATTGTGGTAGAGCAGGATGATGGTCATCACAGCGGCGTCAGTCGAGCTCATACTGCGCCCGATAGGCCTCGGCACTCTCCAGCAGCCCGGCTGGCTGGGCGTCCTTCATGAGCACCAGGTCTTCCAGCACCAGGCAGTCGATGTCTGTGGCCACGAAACAGCGGTACGCGTCCTCCGGCGTGCAGACGATCGGCTCGCCGCGGATGTTGAAGCTGGTGTTGACAATGACCGGACACCCGGTCAGGTCATAGAACCGCCGCATCAACCGGTAGAAACGCCCGTGCCGCTGCTCATCGACGGTCTGATAACGCGCCGAATAGTCTACGTGCGTGACGGCCGGCACGGTGGAGCGCGGCACAGAGACACGGATTCGCAGGTCGGGATCCCGCATGCGGGCGCGGTCTTCCTCGCTCAGGGACGTGCGCCACCTCTCGCGGACCGGCGCCACGAACAACATGTACGGGCTGTCCTGCTGCGGACGGGTTTCGAACATCTCGTGCACGTACTCCCGCAGAACGCACGGAGCGAACGGCCGGAACGACTCCCGGAACTTGATCTTCAGGTTCATGGTCTGCTGCATACGCGGTGAGCGGGCGTCGCCGATGATGCTCCGGCATCCGAGGGCCCGGGGGCCATACTCCATCCGGCCCCGGAACCATCCGACGATCTTCTCCTCGGCCATGATGCGGGCCACCCGGTCCAGCAGGACGGCCTCGTCCGGGATGTGCTCGTACGAGGCGCCGATGGAATCCAGGAACAGCCGGATGCCCTCGGTGTCGAACGCCGGACCCAGCAGCGAACCCTGCTGGGCGTCGGCGCCGTTCACCCGGCGCGGCTGCCCCAGCAGGCGGTGCCAGACGAGCAACGCCGCGCCCACGGCGCCGCCGGCATCCCCGGCCGCCGGCTGCACCCAGATGTCCTCGAAGGGACCCTCGCGGAGCAGCCTGCCGTTGGCCACGCAGTTCAGCGCCACGCCGCCGGCCATGACCAGATTCCGGCGTCCGGTCAGCCGGTGGGCGTGTCGGGCGGCGCGGAGCACGGCTTCCTCGCAGACCACCTGGACGGAGGCGGCCAGGTCCATGTCCTTCTGCGTGATGAACTCCTCCGGTTTGCGGGGCGGGCCGCCGAAGAGCGCGTGGAACTTCTCTGACGTCATCGTCAGGCCTTGACAGTAGTTGAAATACGACATGTCGAGCCAGAGCGAGCCGTCTTCCTGGAGGCGGGCGATCTTGTCGAGGATCACTTCCGCGTACGTGGGTTCTCCATACGGCGCCAGGCCCATCACCTTGTACTCGCCGGAGTTGACCTTGAACCCCGTGTAGTAGGTGAACGCGGAATACAGCATGCCCAGCGAATGCGGGAAGCGCAGTTCGTGGGACAGCGTGATCCGGTTACCCTCCCCGGCCCCGATCGAACTGGTGGTCCACTCCCCCACCGCGTCCAGCGTCAGGATGGCCGCGTCCTCGAACGGGGATGGATAGAACGCGCTGGCCGCGTGGGCCTCATGGTGATTGACGAAACAGATCCGCCCGGGCGGCACCCCCCGCAGCACGCCGGCAATCTCCTCGGGAATGCGCAGCCGGTGGCTCGCCCACCGGGGCAGCACGCGGCGGAATGACTCGAAGCCGTCGGGCGCCACGGCCAGGTAGGTGTGCATCAACCGCTCGAACTTCGTCAGGGGGTTCTCGTAGAAGACGACGTAGTCCAGGTGCTCGGGGGCGATCCCGCCTTCTTCGAGACAGTAGGTCACGGCATTCCGCGGAAAACGGGCGTCGGCCTTCCGCCGCGTGAAACGTTCCTCCTGGGCGGCGGCGACGATGCGGCCCTCGCGGATCAGCGCCGCGGCCGAGTCGTGGAAGAACGCCGAGATGCCCAGGATGTGCGTGGTCATCCGATGCTAGAGCGCCAGGACCTGGTATTTGATGCTGGCCTGCAGCCGGCCGAGGCGCCAGGCGAACCGCCAGATCCACCGCGCAAGTGCGGCCCGATCCCGGACTCTGAGGAGGCTGAGCACGACGGACTTCCACCCGGCCAGGCTCCAGCGCAGCGAGAGCGCGGGCATGCCTAACTGCCGGTAGCGCTTGTAGAGGAGCACATTGTACTCGCCCAGCCCTCGAGCCTGTTGGAAGATGCCCCAGAAAGTGTCTCGCTGTCGCACGTGCAGAACGGCGCCGCGGGCGAACTCCAGCGGGACGCCGCTGAGCTGGACCCTCCAGCAGAAGTCGCAGTCCTGGACACGGAGGAGCGACTCATCGAACCCTCCCACGCGCTCGAACACCGCCCGCTTCACGCCCAGCGTGCCTCCGCCCGCATGGGGCAGATAGGGTGGATAGCGGTACGGCTGGGGACCGTTGGCCTGCCACGCCGGCCACTGCAGCCAGGGAGGGTTCAACTCCTTCGTTTCGGTGCCGCAGGCCACAAAATCGTGCTCGGCGAGCGCCCTGGCCATCGCCGCCAGCCAGCCGACGCCGACTTTGTCGTCCGCGTCGCAGAAGAGCAGCGCGTCCCCCGTCGAGGCCCGGGCGCCGACATTCCGGGCGTGCCCCCGTCCCCTCCGGTCGGAGGCGTCCACGATCCGGAGCCCCGGCAACCGGTCCCGGAACTCGTCGACGATCCGCAGCGAGCCGTCCGTGGACCCGTTGTCCGCGACGACGACCTCCCAGTCCCCGTCCCACTCCTGGGCGGCCAGCGCCTCGAGCTGCGTCCGGATGAATTCCGAGGCGTTGTAGCAGGGAATGATGACGCTCAGCCTCATCGGGGAAGCGGGACCCGCGCCGGCGCACGCGCGCCCATCCGCAGGCGGTAGGCCTCGACGAAGGCCCGCGTCGGACGCTTGTCCCAATACTCCCAGTGCGGACGGCCTGAGCGCAGCAACTCGGGCACGGTGACGAACCTGAACCGACCGGCCAGGTGCTTGAGCGCCTCTTCGAGGGCATGGAGGAGGGGCATGCGGTCCGGCAGGCTCTCGGCGAGCAATGGCAGGTAGATGGCATCGTGGAGAACCACAATGCATCCCGGTACGATCTTCTCGAGCAGCCCCGCCGTCATCTTCGCGGCGTCGCGTTCCCGCCAGTCCCCGACATCGACGCTCCATCCGACGACGGTGTAGCCGGCCCGCATGAGATCAAGCCGGGCTCCGACGCCGAGCTGGCCATACGGCGGCCGGAACAGCCGCGCGCCGTGCGGGCCCAGCGCCGCCTCCCAGGATCGGACCTGCGCCCGCCGTTCCTCCCGCGATGTCAGGGCGAAAGAGGGGTGATCCCAGGAGTGGCTCCCAATGGCATGCCCTCCCCGAACCACCTCCGCGACCACCTCCGGGTATCGCCGTGCGGCTTCGCCGACCATGAAGAATGTGGCCCGGCCACCGTAGTCCCGGAGAAGGTCCAGGAACTTCGGCGTCGACTGCGGATCGGGTCCGTCGTCGAACGTGAGCGCCGCGACGCGCTCAGGAGTCTCGACGCGGGTGAGCGTCCCCATCACCCTGGCCGCCGCGGCCGTCCAGGGCCGGCGGAGGATCCGCCGTACCCTCATCGGGAGGCCTCGGGCTCTCTACGCCGTGGGATCATGTCGCCACTCGTGGTGGACCAGGTTGGTGCAGTCCTTGGCCGTGGGCGTGCGCATCGCCCCGAAGAAGACCGAGCTCTGCACCTCGAACAGGGCGGCGTTGGGGAGGGAGTCGGTGATCCGGCCGTAGACCGTCATCCAGACCGAGACCCGGTAGTGGCCGAGGGGCAGAGGCAGGGTGGGAATGTGGCAGCTCAGGACCCCCCGCTCGGCCAGCTCCGCATCGACCCCGGTGTACTGGCTGTGGAAGTCGGCCACCACCACCCCCAGCTGGTTGTGAAGTTTCATGCCCCACACCGCCCGCCTGAAGCGCTGAGGGTTCTCGTACGTGAAGCTGATGGTGGCGGGCCGGCCGGCAACGAGAAACTGTGTCGCCCGGCCCGTCTCGTCGGTAATCGTGGCCCCGGTGAAGCGCACCAGCCCGTCTCCCCGGCGGTCGGGGTTGTCCTCGAAGGCCCGCACGGCCTGCGCCTCGATGAACCCGAGGTACTCCTTGATGGCCTCGTCGGTGGGGCCGTCGAAGACGATCTGGCCGCCGCGCAGGACAATGGTGCGGCGGCACAGGTTGTGGATCGCCGCCATGTTGTGGCTGACGAAGACGATGGTGCGGCCGCTCTCGGCGACGCCGCTCATCTTCCCCAGGCTCTTGCGCTGGAAGGCGGCGTCGCCTACGGCCAGGACCTCGTCCACCAGGAGGATGTCCGGCTCGAGATGGGCGGCGACGGAGAAGGCCAGCCGCACCTGCATCCCGCTGGAGTACCGCTTCACCGGCATGTCCAGGAAGCGCTCGATCTCGGAGAAGGCGACGATCTCGTCGAACTTCCGGTCGATCTCCTGCTTCGTCATGCCCAGGATTGCGCCGTTGAGGTAGACGTTCTCCCGGCCGGTCAGCTCCGGATGAAAACCCGTGCCCACCTCCAGCAGCGAGCTCACCTTGCCGTAGATCTCGGCGCGGCCTTCGGTCGGCGCGGTGATCCGGGAGAGGATCTTGAGCAGGGTGCTCTTGCCCGCGCCGTTGTGGCCGATGAGGCCGACAACGTCCCCCCGTTCGATGGTGAAGGTCGCCCCGCGGAGCGCCCAGAGCGGGTCGGCGCCCTTCCCCTTCCGGTCCCGCCGCCACAGGGCGCTGACGCCGTCAACGAGCGCCTCGCGCAGCATGGTGCTTCCGCGCCGGCGACCCCGCGCCACGTGGTACATCTTGGACAGGCCGCTGACCCGGATGGCCGGAGTGCTCATCGCCGCCTCACACCCTCAGATGATGTCGGCAAAGCCGCGCTCCATCTGGCGGAAGTAGAACAGCCCCCAGGCCAGCAGGACGAGCGTCGCCCCGAACCCGATGGCCAGCAGCGAAACCGGCGGCGCCGGCCCCCCCACTACCGCCCAGCGGAAGAGCTCGATGGCGCCGGCCATGGGGTTTGCGGCATACAGCCCGTGCAGGCGTGCCGGAACCAGGCCCAGCGGGTAGGCCACGGGGGAGGCGAACATCCACACCTGGATCAGGAAGGGCACGGTGTGCCCGACGTCCCGGTACTTGACGTTGAGGGCCGCCAGCCACATGCCGACGCCCATCGCCGTGAGCATGACCATCGTCACCGCCGCCGGCAGGGCCAGCAGGCGCCATGTCGGGGGCACACCGTACCACACGCCCATGACAATCAGTACGGCGAAGGCCACGGCGAAGTCCACGGCGGCGGAGAAGGTCGCCGCGATGGGGAGGATCTGGCGGGGGAAGTACACCCTGGTGATGAGGTGCGTGCTGCCGACCAGGCTCAGGATGGACCGCTGCAGGGAGCCGGCAAAGAGGTTCCACGGAAGCAGCCCGGCGTAGGCGAAGACGGGATAGGGAATCTCCCCCGTGCTGATCCGCGCAAACCGGTGGAAGATCGCCGTGAAGATGACCATCGTCACCAGCGGCTGGATGACGGCCCAGGCGGCGCCGAACACGGTCTGCTTGTAGCGGATCTTGATGTCGCGCCAGGCCAGGAAGTACAGGAGCTCGCGGAATTCCCAGAGTTCTTTGACGGGGAAGAAGCCATGCCGACGCGGGGTGATCGTCAACACCGGCGCGATCGCCAGCGGCGCCTCACCCTTCTGGGGCGGAACGGCGGGGGCGACGAGTTCGGTCTCAGTGGTACGCGTGCTCATGGTTGAGGGCTCCCGTGTCGTGACTGATGGGCGGTTCCGGATTCGGCCAGCCACTTCTCTCCCGCAACGATCCGGCCCAGCTGGAGAAGGTACAGGATCAGGTACGGAGGGAATCGTCTGTAGCCGCTGGTCCCGTTCCACAGGGGCTTCGCCAGCCGCGGCAACAGGTAGCTGCGCCGGACGAAGGAGGGCCGTCGGCCCACGGCCAGCTGCATCATGATGCCGGCCACGAACCTCCGGTTGAACCACCGATCCACCCGCCGCGCCTGGCTCAGCTCCATGGAAAACGGGATGCTCGCGTACCGGGGGTACGCCCGACGGATGGCGTCGTTGTGAAACTGTCGGTCCTCCAGCATCGCGCCGGGCAGTGACGTCAAGAAGTCGAACACGTCCCGGTCCAGATACGGGGCGAAGACCGTGGCCGCGCCCATGTAGAGGCCGTAGGACACCAGAGGGAGAATCCGGCGGGTGCGGTTCCAGAACATGAACGATCCGACCGGATTCGGCTGGTGGGCGTGCCGCCGCAGTTCCCCGAGCAGCGCGTCGTGGGCGAGGCCGTGGTTCAGCCGACCGTAGGTCCCGGAGGGAAGCATCGCCTTCAACGCGACCTCGCGATCATCGCGCAGGTACGTCCCCGCGAGCTCTTCCAGGCGCCCGCCCAGGAACAGGGCCAGCCGGTCTTCCCGCTTCAGCCAGTCGCCCGTCAGCACATCGCCCCCGATACCGTCGAAGGCTCGCACCGCAGGTTGCGAGGCAATGGTGCGCATGACGGGAAGGAACTGGGCGTGTTCCTCCGTGCACAACCCCAGCCAGAGATTCTTGGCCAGCTCATCCCGGATTGGAAAGGCCGGCTGTCGGACGGTCACATGGCGCACACCGGCCGCCCGCGCGACTTCTGAGGCGATCGCCGCGTCGTGATCGGGGGTCGGCGGGAACTGGTGCGCCGTGATGCAATGGTCGGGGATGTGGCCCTGCCTGAGCAGCTCGAGGAAGATGTGTCGCGAGTCCCTCCCCCCGCTGAGGGGGAGGATCAGGCGGCCCGGAGAACCTGCCCGGCGTCGGATCGCCTGGGCAAAAAGGTCAATGAAGGCATCGATGGCGGCCGTCCGGGGAATGACCCGGTGCGTCGCGTTCAGCATCCCTCCTGAGATCCGCAGCGAGCCGCGCGACCAGCGCAGGCGACAGTCGGGTGGAAGGGCGTGGATCTGTCTGAACGGGGTGTGTTCTCCGATGAAGAACCCCGTCCGCAGGAACACGGCCAGGCCTTCCTCATCCAGGTCGCGCGGGGCGCCGCAGGCCAGGAGAGTCAGCACGAAGGGTGAGACGGCAAACTCCTGTTCATTCGAGAAGTAATACAGCGGATGGCAGCCGTACCGGTCGTTGCGGACCTCCACCCCATCCTCGTCGGCGCACCACGCCCCGAAGATCCCGTCGGTGGTGCCGTCCGGGGCCAAGCGAAGGACGTGTCCTCCAAACCAGGCCCGCATCCCCCGGACCACCGTCATGCCGGCGACGATCCGGACATGGACAAAGGGGCGGGACAGCCAGCTGCTGTCCGGGTCGGGCGACAGGCGCTGCGGCATGACCCCGGAGGCGCCGGGACCCACGGCGGCGGCGAAGGCAGCGATGTCCTCCAGCCGGGAAGTCCACTGCGCCGGGAAGGCGGCAACGGCTGACGACCGAGTCTGACCAGGGGCCTGCAGGGCGCCCAAGGAGTTACCCTCTGGTCCCAGAGACGGCTTCAAGCTGAAGCAGATGGAGGATGACCCTGGGGAAGTAATGCCGGACTCCGTCCGTGCCGTCCCAGACGCGACGCGCCAGCCGCGGCACGAGATACGCCCGCCGCAGAAACGCCGACTTCCGCAAGGCCACGTGGGCCATGACGTTCCCGGCGAACCTGCGCATGAACCAGGGATCCCGTCGCGGCGGCCCGTATCCCCACCCGGCCGCGAACGGGAGGTGCGCGAACTTCGGAAAGGCCCGGTGGATCACGTCGATGTGGAACTGGCGGCCGAGGAGCATCTCCGCCGGCAGAGAGGTGACGAAATCGAGGAGGTCCCGATCGAGATACGGTGCGAAGACATCCGCGACCGAAGAGTAGAGCCGGTAGGGGATCAAGGCGAAGCTCCGCCGCAACCGGTTCCACAGGGCGAAGGATCCCACGGGATTGGGCTGGTGGGCGTGTCGATGCAGCTCCGCCGTGAGGGTGCCCACGGCCAGGGACCGGCTGAAGCGTCGATAGGCATCGGGACGGAGGATCGCGGCAAGCACGCGTTCACGGGTGGCATCGAGCATGTGCTCGGCGAGTTCCGCGTAGTGGCCGGCGCGAAACAGCTTCAGCCGTTCCTCGTCGCGCACACCCGAGAGGACGTCGCCGCCGATGCCGTCGTAGGCCGTGGCCGTTCCGCGGCGCAGGAGAAACCGGGCCAGGGGCATGTAGTTGGCGTGATCGTCCGTGCACAGGTCGGTCCAGAGATTCTTCTCCACTTCCGTCCGGACGAAGGATCGCGGGTGATCGACGATGAGGTGGGGGACGCCCGCCGCTTTCGCCAGTTCCCACGCGATCTCGAGGTCGGTGTTCGGCCTCGGAGGAAAGTGCCGCATCGTTACACAGTGCCGGGGGACGTGGCCCTGGCGCAGCAGTTCCAGGAGGATGTGCCGGGAGTCCCGTCCCCCGCTGAGGGGATGGTCAAAGGGACCGCGCGGCGCCCGGCGCCTGACGGCCTGCGCGAAGAGGTCGATGTACCCGTCGATGGCGACGGGCCGGTCGATCTCCCGGTGCGCAGCCTGCCACATCCCGCCGGTCACCTGGAGCGCCCCCCGCCTCCACGTCAGCCGACAGTCCGGCGGCAGGGCGCGGATCTGCCTGAAGGGGGTCTGGTCGCCGATGAACCCGCCCCAGCGGATGAACAAGGCGAGCGCCTCGTCGTCGAGATCCTGCGGCGCGCCCAGGGCCAGCAGGGTGAGGAGGAACGGCGAGGCGGCAAATTCCTTTTCGCCGGCGAAGTAGTAGAGGGGGTAGATCCCGCTCCGGTCGTTCCGGATCTCGACCCCGTCGTCGTTCGCCGCCCACGCGGCGAAGACCCCGTCCACGGCGTCCAAGGACTGCAGACGGATGACGTGACCGCCGAACCAGGCCTTCAGACCCCGGACCGACACCTTCCTCCCATCCACGCGCAGGTGGACGAAGGGCCGGGACAGCCACTCCGTCCGATCCCATGACAATCGCTCAGGCAAGGGGACAACGAACCGTCCCGTCGCCTCGGCGAAATCCGCGATGGGCTCCAGCGCCGACTCGGCTCGCGCCAGGACACCAGGCGATGACGCCTGGTCGATCACCAAAGATGGCCTCCCTCCAGGATCCAGGGGGACTCCGATCAGATCCGCAGGATCTTCTCCCGGCCCTCGGTGACAGGCGCCGTGGCGTTGCGCGTATCGAAGACGAGGCGGGCATGCCTCACGATCTGGCTGTAATCCAGGACCGAGTGATCCGTGGCGATCACGACGCAGTCCGCGGCGGCCAGAGTTTCTGCCGTCAGAGGCTCGCTCTCCAACATCTCGCCGTCCAGCGTGAGGACAGGCACGTAGGGGTCGTGATAGGCGACGGTGACCCCGCGCCGGCGCAGGATCTCCATGAGCTTCAGGGAGGGCGAATGCCGGGCGTCAGCGATGTCGCGTTTGAAGGTCACACCGACGAGGAGGACCCGAGGCGCGGCATTGGAATGGTTGCCGTTCAGGGCGAGGAGGATCTTCGTACTCACGTAGTACGGCATCTCGTCGTTGACACGCGCGGCCAGCTCGATGAAGTCCATGTGGAAGTCATACTCGCGGGCCTTCCAGGCGAGGTAGTAGGGATCCACCGGGATGCAGTGCCCGCCCACACCGGGCCCGGGCTGGAAGGAGAGGAATCCATATGGCTTCGTCGCCGCCGCCCGGGTGATCTCCCAGATATCCAGGCCCATGCGATCGCAGAGCATGGCGAGCTGGTTCACCAGGGCGATGTTGACGTTCCGAAATACGTTTTCCAGGAGTTTCGCCATCTCCGCGGCGGCGGGGGAGGACACGGGAACGATGCGATCTGCCACCTGACCGAGCACCAGGGCGGCCCGCCGGGTGCTTTCGGGGTCGCAGCCGCCGACGACGACCGGCGTGTTGCGGATGGTGAAGTCCTTTCGCCCGGGATCGACACGCTCCGGCGCGAAGGCGAGGAAGATGTCCGCGCCGACTTTGAGCCCTGCGGATTCGAGAATCGGTCGCACCAGTTCCTCGGTGGTTCCCGGATAACTGGTACTGCGGAGGATGACCACGACTCCCGGTCGGAGCCGGCCTGCAATACTCTCGGCCGCCGACTGTATCTGCGATGTGTCCGGCTCCTTGTTCCTGGTGCACGGAGTCGGCACACAGATGAAGATGACGTCCGCTGATCCCAGAACCGCGGAATCCCGTGTGGCCAGAAACCGACCCGCCCCGACTTCCGGGGCGAGGGCACTCGACGGGACATCGTCGACGTACGAGCGCCCGGCGTTCAGCATGGCCGTCTTCCCCGCGTCGACGTCGATCCCCACCACGCGGAATCCTTCGACCGCGTAGGCCAGGGCCAGGGGCAGGCCCACATAGCCGACACCGATGACGGCGATCCGGGCCTCGCGGGCCAGGACCGCCCGATCGAATGCGCTCTGCGCGCCCGACTCAATATCAGAATGAGCGACGCCTGTTTCCGACACCATGACGCTTCTGTTACGGCGCAGGCTTCTGCAGCGGCCGCAGGGTGATGTCCGTCACCTCGACGCTGCGGGGCAGGATCAGGGCGCCGATCACGACGGACGCCACATCCTCCGGCCGAATCAGGCGCTCCGGGTGGAAAGCCCGCCCTTCAGCCTGGTGCACTGCGGCCTGCATGGGCGTGGCGGTGCGTCCCAGAAACACGCTCAGGACGCGTATCCCGTCGTCATTCACTTCATCGCGCAGGCTGTCCGCTATGGCCCGCAACGCGTGCTTCGTTGCCGCGTACTGGCCGCTCCCCACCCGGCCGCTCAGGCCCGCGCTGGAGTTCAGGAAGACCACCTGGCCGCGGCGGGACCGCAGCAGCGGCAGCAGCTCCTGGGTGAGCAGGTAGGCCGCTCGAACATTGATCCGGTACTGCCTGTCGAACGCCTCGACGGGGGCGCGCTCGATCGCTCCCAGGGCGATCTCCCCCGCCCCGTGGACGAGAACATCGACCCCGTCCACATCTTCCCGCAGCCGATCCGCCAGGGCGGCGACTTCCCCATCCACCGTCAGGTCGGTCGGATAGATCAAGACGCAGGGCGCGGTGCTCCTCGCCTGCGCCGCGACGTCCTGCAGGGCCTCGACCCGTCGCCCGACGAGACACACGGTCGCCCCTTCGGAGGCGAGGCCGAGGGCAATGGCCCGGCCGATACCGCTGCTTGCGCCCGTGACGACGGCTGCCTGGCCGGAGAGGCGCACCGCCTACCGCTCCAGCTCCCGCAGCAGGCCGACCCCGGCCAGAGCGTCCGCCGCCGACTTCACGACGGGAAACGTCAGGCCCGAACGCTCCGCCACGTCCAGCAGGGAATGCCGGCCGTCCGAGAGGTTCAGCACCCAGAGCAGGGCCAGTTCGTTGGCAGCCCGCTCGACGCGCCCTCCCATGGACCGATAGAGCCCCCGCGCGCCGAGCCGGGGCTCCCCTTTGGGGCTCAGGTTTTGATAGGTACGGTTGGCCTCCAGCACGTCCAGGACATCCCGCACCAGGTCGAGCGATTCCGCAAGACTCTCGGGACGGACCAAGGTGAGGTCGTCCGCCGAGGTGTGGTACTCCGCGAACTGCCCGTGCGGCGTCCGGGACAGCGCGCCCACAGGGAGGTCGAATCCCGGGGAGTTGTACTGGCGCTCGTCATAGCCGTCGGGCGAGAATTCCACGATCCGATGGGTCCGCCCGGAGGTTCGCAGCACGTGGCTCATTACCCGGTCGATCTCGGCGTCGCCGCGGCGGCTCCGCTTGTAGGTGAACCCGCCGGGATCCCCGACGCAGGCCAGGACCAGACCCGCTCTGATCTTCGGCAGCCGGTCTTCGTTCAGCGCCAGCCAGGTCAGCGCCCCGATCATCCCGGGGACGAAGAGCACGCGGTAGGTGTACTCCCGGGGCGCTACCGCCAGATGTCTGGCCAGGAAGGTTGCCACGACGATGCCGGAGAGGTTGTCGTTGCACATCGAGGGGTGGCAGGCGTGCGTGGAGATCAACACCTCTTCGCCGCGCCGGCCGGGAATCACGACCTCACCGAGGCTGAGGTGCCCATCCCCGAGCGACGCGTCGATGCAGACCTCGTACTCCCCCTCGGCGAGGGCCGCAAGGCGCGCGTGCTGCAGGCAGAACCCCCAGGCGTCGGTATAGTACGTCGTCCGATACGGAATCCAGTCCGGGTGGTCCGGCAACGAGAACAGGTGCGGTCGCAGCTCCTCCAGCGAGAACCGGCCGCGCACAGGCCTGCTGTAACTCATCACGTGGAGATTGGAGTCACGGAAATCCACCACCGTCTCGCCGGAAGCGGTCTTGATGTAGGCGCCGGCGATGTTCCACTCCCTGGGGACCTGCCAGTCGAAGACCTGTGTGCCTGTGGGAACCTCGCGGATGGTCAGTGGGATGTACTCCGCGATGATGCGCAGCGTCTCCCGCAGACCATCGCCGGTGATGCTGCGGCAGATCGGATACAACCGCGTCATCAGCGCGTACATCTCGCCGCCCGGATCGCCCGCCCGGGCGACCGGGGGCTCCGTCGCCGGCACCACGGTCGTCATATGATCCGCACCTGAGGGACCGGGATGATGAACTTCCCGCCGCGGCTGCGGTAGACGGCCTGCTGCTGCAGGACCTCGTCGATGAAGTTCCAGGCCAGCAGCAGGACGTAGTCGGGTTGATCGTGCAGCAGCCGTTCCGGCTCCACGATCGGGATGTGGGAGTCGGGCATGAAGCGTCCCTGCTTCAGCGGGCTGCGGTCGACGATGTACTCCAGCCGGTCCGGCCCGATCCCCAGGAAGCTGAGCAGGGTGCTGGCCTTCGCCGGCGCGCCGTAGCCTGCCACCCGCGCGCCCTGGGCCCGCAGCGCGTCGATCGTCTCCAGGAGGTCACGCTTGATGCGCAGCGCCTCACCGGCGAACTCCTGGTAGGTCTGAAACTTCCCGATGCCGAGGGCGGCCTCCATGGCCAGGGTCTGCTGGACGCGCGGGTGGGGCTGGGCGTCGGTCCGCCGCAGGGCCGACACCCGGAGCTGGCCGTGATGGATCGGTAGCCGTTCGGCGTCGACGACGGTCATCCCGTGGCCCTCGAACAACCTGAGCATCGGACTCAACGCCCAGTACGAGACGTGCTCGTGGTAGACAGTGTCGAACGCGGACTGCTCCAGCAGGTCGACCAGGTAGTGCATCTCGATGACGAGCACCCCGCCCGGAGCGAGGGCCAGGTTCACGGCCTCCAGGAAGTCGTGGAGATCCTGGATGTGCGGGAACGTGTTGGTGGCCGTGATGACCTGGGCCCGCCCCCAGCGATCCACGATCGCTCGGGCGGAGCGGGAATCAAAGTAGCCGACATAACGCTCGATATCCAAGCCTTGCGTCAGCTCGGCCAGGTTGCGCGCCGGATCGACCCCCAGCGCCCGGACGCCGTGGCGGCGGAAGCCGCTGAGGAGGGTTCCGTCGTTGCATCCCACGTCGATGATCAGATCGTCGGGGCCCAACTGGTAGCGCCGCACCAGCAGGTCGCTGAGATCGAGCAGGTGGGCCTTCAAGGTGTCGGACGCCGCCGACACGTAGAGGTAGTCTTCGAACATGAGCTGCGGCGGCACCGTGGCGGTGAGCTGCACGTGCCCGCAGGAATGGCAGAATCCCATCCGCAGCGGGAACTTCGGCTCGGGCTGCGCCAGCTCGTCGCGCGTAAGGAATCGGTTCGCCAGCGCGGTGATGCCCAGGTCCAGGAACTCCTCCACGGCCGGCTGCTGGCACACCAGGCAGCGGCTTCGCACACCCGGCCGGATGGCTGCGGGGGCGTCGACCGCCGTTATCGATTCTTCAGCGACCAATCGTACGGGATCTCCTTGGTGAACGGGTCCAGGTAGATGATCTCGTTGGGATCGTGGGGCTCGGTGGCGCAGTTCGCCAGAATCACCAACTTGTCCCCATAGGCCTTGTAGCCGTTGGCGATGCCCGGCGGGATCTGGACCAGGCAGTAGTTGTCCTCGCCGAGGAAGACTTCCTGAAGTTGGCCCCGGGTCGGCGAGCCTTCACGCATGTCGTACATGACCAGCTTGGCCCGCCCCGAGACGACGACGTTGTTCACCGTCATGGACTTGTGGATGTGCCACCCCTTGATCACGGACGGCCAGGCGCAGGAGAAGTAGATCTCGCCGAACCGGATGAAATGGGGATCCGTGGCCTTGAGCATGTGCATGATCTTGCCGCGCTCATCGACGACCTGCTTCAGGGGGATGATCTTCACGCCGTCAATCATGCGCGGCGCCCACCCTCCCCCGCGTCCACCGCAGTGTGCCGTCCAGCCGGCCGCTCTCCAGCAGGTGCCGCAGCCACTGCAGTCGCGTGAACCGCCTGTCCAGGAAGGTGCTCTGGCGGACCCCGATGGCCGTGAACGCTTCGTACAGCTCACGGGCGCCGGCCTGCGGCGTCCACCGGAAGCGGAAGGCGGGGAAGGCGGCGGCGAACTTGCCGAATTCGGCTTTGTATGTCCGCTGGTCGGCGCCCGGCCGGGCCACCACCTCGAGCTCCGCCCCGGGCACGGTCTGGACCACGATCCGGGCCAGGTCGATCACCTGATAGTTGAGATGGTTCGCGCCGGCGTTGAAGACCTGGCCGTGGATCAGGGCCTCGGGCGCTTCCAGGACGGCGCGGAACAGCCGGGCGACGTCCTGCACGTGCACGACCGGCCGCCACGGCGTGCCGTCGCTGTGCACCAGCACGCGCCTCGTGGCCACGGCGGAGCCGACGAGGTTGTTGAGCACGGTGTCGAATCGCATGCGCGGCGACACGCCATACACCGTACCGTTGCGCAGGAAGACAGGGGAGAATCCGTCGCCGGCCAGACCGGCAATGGCCCGCTCGGCCTCGGCCTTCGTCCGGGCGTATTCCGTGCGCGGATCCAGAGGCGATTCCTCGGTGACGACCTCCGCTTCGGACATCCCGTACATGATGCACGACGATGAGAACAGGAACCGCCGCACTCCGGCCGCTTTGGCCAGTGCGGCGAGGCGCACCGACGCCGAGAGGTTGATCTCCTCCGTCCAGACCGCGTTCAGATCACCGAGCGGGTCGTTGCTCAGCGCGGCCAGGTGCACCACGGCATCGAACCCGTCCAGGTCGGCCGCGACGAGGTCGCGGATGTCCTTGCGGATCGCCGGCACACGCCCCACATCGGGCACCAGCGTGCACTCCCCGAAATACTCCGTGTCCAGTCCAAGGACGTCATAGCCAGCCTGCTGCAGGTAGGGCGCCATGACCGACCCGATGTAGCCGTTGTGGCCGGTGACGAGCACGCGCTTGATCCTGGTCATGGTCTACACCGCCACCCGGGTATCGATCAGCTCACGGACGATGCTCAGCAGCGGGCGCTCCGGCGTCACCGGAATCCAGGGACAGCCGGCCTCTTCTGCCGCCTGGGCATCCCGCTCGTCGTCGCCGATGAACGGCGTGCGGAGCAGGTTGAGGTTGAACGTGTGCTGGGCTTCGAAGAGCATCCCCGGCTTGGGCTTGCGGCAACTGCAGCCGTCGTCCCAGTGGTGGGGGCAGTAGTAGATCGCGTCGATCCGCCCTCCCGCCGCTCGCGCCTCGGCGGCCATCCGCCGGTGGATCTCCAGCAGGTCGGCCTCAGTCATCATCCCACGCGCGATTCCGGCCTGGTTGGTCACCACGATGATCCGGTAGTTGGCCTCCCGGAGCAGGCGCAGCGCCTCCCGGGCCCCGGGCAGCCACTCGAACTCCGCCCACGAGCGGACGTAGTGCGCGGGCGGTTGCTTCCTGTTCAGCACTCCGTCCCGGTCGAGCAGCACGGCCGGACGGTTGGCAAAGAAAGCCTCCGTGATCGGCAACCGGTGGAGGGCCCCGGCGCTATAGTACCGGTGATCGGTCACGTAGGCCAGCAGCTCCCGGCGCTCGGCCAGCCGCGGGTACAGCTCCTCCTCGAGCAGGACGTTGCCGTCAGGGATCAGGTCGAGGACAGACTTGTGCAGGATGGCGTAACTGATTTCTACGCCTTGCAGGTTCGGCGCGGTGCAGGTCTTGTCGTAGACTGCGACATAGCCGTCCTCGTCAACCCGGACGCTGCTTCGGGTGTAGCCGTCCTTGTTACTGTAAACGGTGATCATCGCCGGGGCCCCGGCGGCGGTGAAGCGCTGCCACATCCGATCGAACTGCATCGGCCAGTAGTTGTCGCAGTAGAGCAGCATGAACACCGGGTCGAGGAAGGGGACGGCCAGCTGCACGCGGCGGCCCGTATTGTCTTCAAATGCGGTCACCGAGTAATCTATGCGCAGCCCCCAGCGGCGGCCGTCCCCGAAGTACTCCTGGACCACGTCCGGCAGGTAGCCCAGCAGGAACAGCACCCGCTCGAAGCCCTCCTCCCGCAGCATCTCAATGACGTACTCGATGAACGGCTTGCCGTGGATCTCGACCATCGGCTTGGGACTCAGGTCGGAGATGGGCCTCAGGCGTGTCCCCCGGCCTCCGGCCAGGATCACGGCCTGGGTCGGACGTCTCGACGAGCCGGACGCGGATCGGCCGCTCATTGCACCTGGACCGGGGTCCGGCGCCGTAGGCGCCCTCCCTGCCCGAGCAGGACGACCGCAAAACCGGCCTCCTCCCAGGCCGCGTGGTCGAGCAGGTTGCGCGTGTCGATCAGGTTGGGCGTCCGGACCAGCGGCTTCAGCCGCCGTGGCTCGAGCGAACGGTAGGCGTCGTGATCCGTGAGCAGCAGAAGGCAGTCGCTCTCCCGCGCGCAGTCCTCGACGCTGTCACTGAGCGGAAAGCCCGCGTCCCTGACCAGCGGGTCGTGGATCCGCACGGTCCACCCTCGATCCTGAGCCAGGCGGACCACCCGCGCAGCCGGGGTCTCCCGCGTGTCGCCCACGTTCCCCTTGTAGGCGAATCCCAGCACGGCCACGACAGGATCCGGAATCCCCTTCAGCAGCCGCTCCGCGTGGGCCACGACGTGTCCGGGCATCGAGTCATTGATCTCACGGGCCGTCTTGATGATCTGTCCCTGGATGCTGTTCTCCGTCAGGAACCAGGGGTCGACGGCGATGCAGTGGCCCCCCACCCCCGGCCCGGGCTTGAGGATATTCACCCGCACGTGGTGGTTGGCCAGCTCGATCGCCTCCCAGACATTCACCCCCACCTCTTCCGCGATCTTGGCGAATTCGTTGGCCATGGCGATGTTGATGTCGCGCGAGGTGTTCTCCATGAGCTTGACCATCTCGGCCGTGGTCGTGTCGGTGACATGCATCGCGCCCCGCACGAAGGACCCGTAGATCCGCCTCGTCTCCTCAGCCGACGGCTCGTCGATCGCCCCGATGATCCGGTCGTTGTGGACGAGTTCCTCGAGCGTCCGGCCGGGAATGGCCCGCTCCGGACAGTGGGCGACCAGGAAGTCCTTCCCCGCCTCGAGCCCGGACGTCTCAAGAATCGGGATGACCACCTTCTCCGTCGTCTTGGGGGGGACGGTGGACTCCAGCACCACCAGATCTCCGCGCGTGAGCACCGAGGCCACGGATCCGGCGGCCAGCACGACGTAGCGGAGCTCGGAGCGCTTCGCGCCCTCGACCAGCGGGGTCGGCACGGCAATGATGAAGACGTCGGCCGGCTCGATCGTGGGGGAGAAGCGGATGGTGCGGCCGACCACGGCCCGGTGCACCAGCTCGTCCAGTCCCGGCTCCTCAAATGCGATCTCTCCCCGGCTGAGCTGCTCGACCTTTCGCCGGTTGATGTCCACGCCGACGACAGCGTGCCCGTGTGTGGCGAGCAGCGCCGCCATGGGGAGGCCCATGTACCCGAGACCCAGCACGCAGATCTTCCGCATCCTCTCACACCCGACCGCAGGGATTCGGCTCGACTGCGGGGCGATTCGGGGGACTAAGCCTCCTACCCGGCGAGGACCGCCTCAGCCGCGATCTGGGCGCGGAGGCTCACGCAGAGGGCGTGCGCCAGAATCAGGTGCATGTCCTCGATCTGCTCCATCCGGTTGGAAGGAACCACCACCGGACAATCCACCACGTGGCGGAGCCGACCACCATCTCCACCCGTGAAGCCGATGGTGACGGCGCCGTTCCGGGCGGCCCATTCCACGGCGGTGATCACGTTTGGCGAGTTGCCGCTTCCGCTGATCGCGACGAGCACGTCGCCGGGCTCGAAGAAGTTGGCCATCTGCTCGACAAAGATGTTGCCGTAGTGCGTGTCATTTGCCCAGGCCGTGATCAGCGGAACGTTGTCGGTGAGCGCCAGAGCCCGGAACCGCGGCTGTCCCGGCACGGCCGCCCCCTTGTTCAGGTCGTTGGCCATGTGCGAGGCGGTGGCCGCGCTTCCCCCGTTGCCGATGATGAAGATCATGCGGCCCTCCGACCGCGCCCGGAGCAGCACCGACTCCACGCGGACGAGGTCCTCGCCGGCCAGCCCGGCCAGCATCGGTTGCAGGCTAGTGATGTACTGGGACGCGTTCACGGAGTGCCGTCCCCTCCCGTTCTTCCTGCCGGCCGTTACCGGACAGCAGGCGCAGCGTCGCCCGGAAGAGCACCTCGACGTCGAGCCAGATTGTGTAATTGCGGATGTAGAAGAGGCTCTGCTCCATCTCCTCATCGAGGGAGGCGGCGGGACGTACCGCCCAGAACCCCGTCAGGCCCGGACGGACGGTGAGGAGGCTGGGCAGCCACGTGGCGTATGCCGCGCGCTGCTGCAGCGGGATGGGCCGGGGGCCGACCAGACTCATCCGGCCGAAGAGCACACTCGCCAGGAGCGGGAGTCGGTCCAGCCTGAACCGGCGGATGGTGCGCTGTGTCCTGGACGTGCCCTCTCCCGCGTCCAGAACAACGGTGGTGACCGTCCGGCCCTCGCGGCCGACGATCCGGATCCGCCGGAACGGCCGGGTCCCCGCGGCCCGAAGGGCCAGGGCTGCAACCAGAACGAGCACCGCCGCCGCCGGCAGGAGCGCCAGCGCCACCCCGTAGTCCAGGGCGGACTTGAGGATACGGTCGAGCCCGGTGATCCGGACGCGCTCGACGGTGAGCATTGGGATTTGCGCCAGCTGATGCGCCCTCAGAGTCGTGGCCAGCAGATCGCGGGAGCCCGGCGCCAGGCGGACCCTGCACCCGTTCATGCTGGACGCGCGGCGCATGAGCCCCTGGAAACTCTCCCACGCCGTGGCGGTCGGGACGATGATCACTTCGTGCGCCCCGGTGTCCTCCAGGACGCGGTCCAGGTCACTGGGAGGTCCCAACACTCTCAAATCGCCGAGCACCGGCGTGCCCGATGGGAGGAAGTCGTCCACGAACCCTACGACCTTCACCCCGCAGTGCCGGGCGTGCTCGAAATGCCGCGCGAAGGCCAGTCCCGAGGCGCCCAGCCCGACGATGACCGCCCGCGACAGCAGGTACCCCCGGCGCCGCAGGAAGCGAACGGCGCGGCGCACGGCGAAACGTCCTCCGCCCACGGCGAAGACCGAGAGCCCCCAGACGAGCGCGATGAGGGTGCGCGAGGGGGCGACGTCTTTGAGGAACTTCCCCCAGAACCCCAGGAGGATCAGGCTCAGGGCGGCCAGGGTGCAGCCATACACGACGCGGCCGTACTCCACCGATCCCTCGAGGATCTCGTCAAGCACATACAGCCGCCCCAGGGCGAAGATCGTGATGGCCACAGGGATGACGAGCCAGAGCGCGGGAGGGAAGTTCACCGGCGCGTACCAGATGGATCGCGCGCTGGCCAGGCGGTGGGCGGCCACGAGAGCCAGCGCGACGGCCAACACGTCCGTCGTCAGCAGGCCCATGGTCAGAAGCAGCCGCTGGCGCCGCCAGCCGTTGGCGTTCGTGTTATGCATTGCGGGCCACGGCCAGGGGCAGCGAGTTATTCACGAGGATCTTGGCCCCGTCGAAGTCGATGGCAAAGTCCATGCGCTTCAGGCCGTCCGCTTCCAACGCCTCGGTCACGCTCCCCGCGGTCCCGGCTGGGCAGTACAGCATCAGGAATCCTCCGCCGCCGGCGCCGGTGATCTTTCCTCCAAGCGCGCCGTGCCGCCGGGCGGTGTCGTACCACTCGTCGATCCTGGGGTTGCTGATCCCGCTGGCCAACCGCTTCTTCTGCTCCCACCCGGCGTGCAGGATCTCGCCGAAGGCGTCCAGCCGTCCGGACTGCAGACAGCGCCGCACCTCCACAGCCATCTGCTTGAGCGCGTGGAGGGAGGCCACCACCTGCGCGTCGTTGGCCAGGGTCGAGCGGTTCTGTTCTCCCAGGACCCGCGCGCTCTCTCTCGCCGCCCCGGTGTAGAAGAGGAGCAGACTCCGTTCCAGGCGCTCGATCGTCTCGGGGCGCAGGCGCAGGGGTTCGACGACGACGCCGTCGGCGGTGAAGGACAGCGCGTTCACCCCGCCGTACGCCGCCGCGAACTGATCCTGCTTTCCGATGGGCATGCCGAGCTTCTCGATCTCGATGAAGCAGGCCAGTTCCGCGATCTCCTGCTTGGACAGCCCCAGGCCCAACAGGCTGGTCACCGCCTTGATCACGGCCACGGCCACGGTGCTGGACGACCCCAGACCCGTACCGGGCGGGACCTGCGAGGCCAGGAACACGGAGAGACCTTCGTGGATGTTGAAGTGATTGAGGATCGCCCGCGGCAGCGCCAGGTCGCCGTCCCAGATCATCGTGTCCACGGCGGCTTGCCTGAAGAAGGTCTGGTAGTCGGAGGACATGATCTGGATGGTGTCGCTCTTGTCCACGGTCATAAACACATAGAAGTACTTGTCGATTGAGGCGCTGACGACGGCGCCGCCGTGTCGCAGGTAATAGGAGGGGAGGTCGGTCCCCCCTCCGGCAAAACTGATGCGCACCGGGGCCCTGGCGATCAGCATGGAGCGACTCCCATCAGTAGTTCCGTCCCGACAGCAGGTACCGTACCGTCTGCGCCAGGATCCACAGATCCCGGGGCACCGACCAGGCGCGGATGTACTCCAGGTCGGATTGCACGATGGCGTCGAAGTCCCGCACCGCGTTCTTCCCGTTGAGGATCCACATCGACGTGAGGCCGGGTTTGACGGCGAACCGCTGCCGGTGCCACCCCTGCAGATACTCGAGCTCTGTCACACGCAGGGGACGAGGACCGACCAGGCTCAGGTCCCCCTTCAGCACGCTCCACAGCGACGGGATCTCGTCCAGGCTGTACTTCCGCAGAATCCGCCCTACCGGAGTCACCCGGGGGTCGTCCTTCATCTTGAAGTAGACGGACTGCATCTCATTGGCCCCGCTGGCCCGGAGCGACTTCTCCAGCGCCTCCGCCTGCGGGACCATCGTCCGGAACTTGTAGCTTCGAATCCGGCGGCCGTCCATCCCGACGAGGTCCCAGCGAAAGAGGACCGGCCCCCGGTCGGCAACCTTCACGATGATGGCGATCGCCACCCACAGCGGAGCGAGCGCGAGGAGCAGGAGAAATGACCCGGCGATGTCCAGGGCGCGCTTCACCCGTGATCGCCGGCAGGCCGCCGCCGCCTGGCCGTCGTTCACGAGATGAATCCCCGCCCCACCTATCAGCCCGTCGTCAGTAGACACCAGCAAACCTGGCCAAAGAAATGGCCGCCACCCTGGCAGCGCCCTGCCGAACGGCTGGGTGGCGGCGGAAACGCTAGGACGCGTCCCTGCTGTAGTACCGGTATCCCGCGGTATCCCCCGATCCGACCGGGACGCGGTTCAGGACCATGCCCAGAACATTCGCGTTCTGCAGGCGGCGCTTGATGGTCTGCTCCACGTCCATCCGAGGGGTGTCGGCCCGGATCACGAGCACGACAGCGTCCAGGAACGACGCTAGCAACGACGCGTAGGCCACAGCCCCCACCGACGGCAGGTCGACGATGAGCAGATCACACCACTCCCTCAACTCGTGGAGCAGTTCGCTGATGCGGTGGGGCCGCAGCAGGGCCGCCGGGTTGCGGACCCTCGGACCCGCCGGCAGCACCCGGACCTGCGGTGTGCCGGCCACCGCGTAGAGGGTGTCATTGATCGTGGCGCCGCCCTCCAGCACTGCCGACAGCCCGGGCGCGCCCGGCACCTCGAAAATACGATGGAGGGAAGGCTTGTAGAGGTCGGCGTCTATCAAGATAATGCGGCTGCCGGTCTCGGCGGTGATCAGGCCCAGGTTGGCCACGGTGGTGGTGGCCCCATGCGCGGGGTGGATCCCGGTGATGCCCACCGACCAGGGAGCCTTGCCGTTTCCCTGGAGCAGGCTGATCCGCAGTGTCCGGTAGGCCTCCGCGAACGGAGATACTTCGCCGTAGGCGGTAATCAGATCACCGCGCGGCTTCTTCGGTTGTGACATCGTCCTTCTCGGCCTCTCCCCCTACCGGCCCTGGATCGTCTGGATAATCGTCTGCCCTGTGCCCGCGGCACCGTCGGGCGTCGCCCTGGCCTGCAGCGTATAGATGCCGACGATCAACCCGCCGATCAGGAACACGCTGATCAGTGACAGCAGCAGCGCCGATGTGGCCGGCGCCGTCGTCAGCAGGCGGTGCGTCCTGGCGTTCATTACCGGAATGGAAGCCAGCACCGGCAGGCCGTACGTGGCCTCGGCATCGCGCGAGGTGCTGACGCGGGTGTCCAGGCTCTCCATGAGGAGCGCCAGGCCGGCGCCCATGACCAGACCGAGCAGGCCGGCCATCCCTGCTCGGAGCGGCAGCTGCTTGGACTCCGGCCGTACCGGCACCGTCGCCGGGTCGACGACGAGGACCGCAGCCTGGCCCGTGGTCGCCGCCTTGTTCTCGCTGATCAAGGCCTCCTGGTGGAGCGTGGAGAGCCGGACGAACAGAGACTCGGCGATCCGCACGTCCCGCTCCAGTCGGGCCATTGTGGCTTCCTGCTTGGGGAGGCTGTTGATGCGGGCTTCCATGCCCTTGACGATGCCCGCCGTCCCCTCGGCCCGGGCGGCCGCGGAGGCCGCCGTGACCTCGCTGTCGATCATCGCGCTGACCAGGTTCTCCCTGATCGGGTTGACCGTCACCGTCTCGCTGTTGACCGACGTCTGCGCGACCTTGGCCATCTGGACCTGGGTGTCCTTGATCCTGCCCAGCAGCGTCTTCACCCGGGGATGCTGGTCCGTGTAGACCTGGCGCAGCGCGGCCAGCTCAACCTCGAGGGCGGTCAGCGTATCGCGCAGGCGCGCGAAGACCGGGTTGGCGCTGATCGAGTAGGAGGCGCGGCGCATCTCGCTCTGGGAGGCGACGCGGGAGCGGAGGAAGGCCAGGCGCGCCCGGGCGACCTGTTCGTCCAATCGCGCGACCTCGTAGGCGGACTGCGTGTCGAGGAGCCGCCGCACGGTCCAGGCCACGTGCTCGCTCGGCGCGATGATCCCGGTCTGCTCCTTGTAGGCCTGCACGGCCTGCTCCGCCGCGGTCAGGCGATTCCTGGCCTGCTGAAGCTGGCCCTCGATGAAGGTCCGTTCGACCTTGGCCCCCGCGGCGTTGACCTCGGCGAAGTAGTTCGTGAACGCCGCGGCGGTGGCGTTCGCGATCTCCGCGGCACGAACAGGGTCGGGGTCGGTCGCCGAGATGATCAGGAAGTCCGTGCCGCGGACGCTCTGCACCGTGACGCTTCGGTAGAGCTGGCCGAGGGAGATATTTCCCACCCGCTTCTGCACCCGCTGCAGGACGGAGTTGCTTTTAATGATCATCCCGACGTTACCGAGGACGGTCTGGCGGTAGGCGGACTGGAACACCGAGAACCCGGGATCCTCGAACGCCGCAGAGGGGGTGAGGACGCGCGGGGTGACCATCATCGCGACCCCCGCCTCATACTGCGCGGGTCGGGTCATGAGCTGGAGCGACACCCCGCTGACCGCGACGGCGGTCAGCAGCAGGATGACCCAGATCCGCTTCCTCAGGATGTCATAGTAGTGCCGAAGTTCCACCGGATCCACCTCCTCGGCTCTTCCGCTCCCTGCTCCTCGACAAACCCTTTACCATCCTCTGAACACCAGCCTGATCAGGTTGAACAGGTTCAGCCACTCCCCGGCCTGGCCGATGGTAAACTGGTCGGGTACGAAGATGATGTCGCCGTTCTGGAGGGTCAGGTTCTGGCTCAGGTCCTGGCCGGTCATGGCGCGCTCCAGGTTGACCTCCAGCCGTTTCACCTGACCCCCGTCCAGCCTCACGATGATGACATTACTGAGCCGCCCCCGGTTCGTCGGCCCCCCGGCCAGCGCCAGGGCATCGACCAGCTTCATGCCGTCTGTGAGCGCAAAGGTGCCTGGGTTGTTGACCGCGCCCATCACGGCGATGCGGCTCTGGGACTCCGGCACCACCATCATGTCGCCGGGCTGGAGGACGACGTTCGCCTCGCGATCCCCGGCCAGCACCTTCTGAATGTCCACCGGGATCTGCTGCGCTCCCCGCACGATGAAGCTCGACTGGGGGGCGGCGCGATTCGTCACGCCGCCAGCCGCGGCGATCAGATCCGAGACGCGCTGGCCTTCCAGGAGGTCGTAGGCGCCGGGGCGGTTGACCTGTCCCAGCACCACGATGCGCCTGTCGGTCTCGGGGATGAAGAGCACGTCCCCCGCCGCCAGCTTCACGTCCGGATTGCGGTTCGTGGCCAGGGCCTCCAGGAGGTTCAGTTGGAGGGCATTGGTCCGGCCCCGGATCACCACCACCTTGGCCAGGTCCGCCCGGTTGGTCGGCCCGCCGGCGCTGGCCAGCAGCTCCATGATCCCGATCCCCGGCCGCAGCTGGTACTCCCCGGGACGGCTGACCTGGCCGAGGATGTAGATCCGGTCGATCCGGAACTCGCGGACCGTGACGCTGATCGAGGGGGTCTTCAGGTACTTGCCAAAGAGACGGGTGAGATCGGCGGCCAGTTGCGTGGTCGTCTTCCCCGCCGCCTTGACCTCTCCGAGCAGCGGCAGCGACACCGCCCCGTCGGGCTTGATCGTGACCGTGCGGGACAGATCGGGCTCGCCGTACACGATGATGTCGATCGTGTCCCCCGGGCCGAGAATGTAATTCGGTTGTACCGCCGGCTGAGCATAAGACGGCGCCATCGCCAGCACGGCAACCATCGCCGCGGCGATGAGGATGAGGCCACCAGATGCGGCCGCCCTTACGCCCGCCATGACAACGCGCACCTCCCGGGGCATGGCTCCGCCGATTGCGGCACTACAGCCGCCTGCGACGCCCAGAGGCGCAGAAAGATCTTGATTGTCATTCTTCCGCGTCCAGCGTCAGGCCAGTTCGAGACAGTCCTCGTCGACCTCGACCGGCCTGGGCTGCCCCAGCAACTGCAACAACACGCGCACACGTCCGGCCCGAGACAGCGGCCGGTCAAACAGGGCTTCCAGATCCTCGAACGGTCCCGACCGCAGCCGGACCCGCATCCCGTTGGTCAACGGTGACGGCAGGCGCACAAACCCGAGCTCGCTGGTCTGCTCCTGGATCGCCCCTACGAGGTCTTCGGGTACGGGCACAGGCGTGTCCCCGATGGCGAGGATGCGGACGATTCCGGGGGTCCAGCGGACGCGATTCCAGCTGGCCGGCTCCTCCTCTACAGGAAGCAGCCGGACGAAGATGTAGCCGGGAAACAAGGGCTCGAGACCACGAGTCCTGGTTGAGCCCCGGCGTCGCACCACCTCGATGAACGGCAGGAACGTCGAGATCGCTCCGAGAGCGAGGCGCCGCAGGACCTGTCCCTCCTGGCGCGGCTTGACCTGCACCACGAACCACCCAGGCCCCCGCCCGGCATCGGGCGCGAGCCTCGGCTGAGCCTCGAGTTCCCCCGGGCAACCCGGCGGCATGAGTGCCCTGACCAGCGTCGCCATCGACTAGTTGGCCTCGCCTCACCAAAGAAGTCACCGCCAGTCCCAAGCACCGAACAGGCGTTTGGACGGGTGGCTCCCTATCCGACCGGCTCGCCTTCGCCGTTTCTGGACAGGGGCCTGAGGATGTAGTAGAGCTCGCGGTGCCCATTCTGGCTGGATCCAAGCGCGTGCGACCGCGCGAAATAGATCCCTACCATGACGTAGCTCGTCCCCTCGAAGCGGACGACCTGCTGACCCCGGTCCACAACGGGGGGAGAGCAGTGCTGAGCCCTGGCATGCACAACGATGGACTCCAGCGAACGGGTTGCCACCGGCGCCGACCTCGCACTTGGACTCGGATTGGACAAGCGGTCCGTTAGCCAGAGTCTACAGGCCGGCCCGACTGGGGGACATCTCTCGTTCGGGCAGAGATTCGCGCCCAAAGGGAATATCGGGGTGGCGTCGGACGCTAGTCGATCAGGCCCTTGCGGAGAACGTGGGCCACCGCCTGGGTGCGATTGCGGGCTCCCAGCTTCTTCAGGATGTTCCGCAGGTGGGTCTTGACCGTCCCTTCGGAGAGGACGAACTTCGCGGCGATCTCCCGATCGGTGCTGCCCCGGGCCAGCTCGAACAGGATGTCGAGCTCACGGGGCGTCAGACCCTCGAACTCTACCCGCAAGCGGTCCCGCTGCTCCCGCGTCAGGTGGCCGAGTTTCTCCAGGAGTTTGCGGGTGATCTCGGGGTGGAAGAACGCCCGTCCGTTGCAGACCGCCCGAACCGCCGAGGCCAGGCTGGCGATGGGAATGTCCTTCAACACGTAGCCGGTGGCTCCGGCCTCAATAGCCTGGAGCGCCCGCCCATCGCTGAGGCGGTCGGTCATGATGATCACTTCAGTCGCCGACATGGCCTCCTTGATCAGCCGGGTCGCGTGGAGCCCGTTGCCGGGCATGTCCTGGTCCATCAGGACGACGTCAGGCTGGAGTTTGCGGGCGAGGGCGACGGCCTCGTCGGCAGACTCAGCCTCGCCGACGACGTCGACATCGTCGACGCCACTCAGCAAGGCGCGAATCCCCTCCCGGACGAGTGTGAGATCGTCCGCTACGAGCACTCGGATTTGCCTGCCCAACGCCTGCCCCCTGCCCCGAGAGGTCCGTTGGACCGCGCCCGGGGCCCCCCGTGCTTCCAGCAGAGATCTCCGTTACCGAACTACCTTCGATCTGCCCCCCAAGTGAGTACCAACTTTGGTGCCACACCTGTGCACAATGTGAATAATGCGAACAAGAGGGAGCAACCCAACCCCAGGAACGGATTGGGATCGGGCACGCCTCACCGCTCTCACCTCTCTCACCATCCGGTGACCTGGCAGGGGGGTGAGCCCGTCATCGAAGCGGGTCCCAGTATGACCGGCGGTGACATAACGCTACTACACTCCCACGGCCAACTCCTTCTCTTGGCATACGTCAAACGACCAGTTTCCTCCGTCCAATCGAAGGACATCCGGTCTCACCGTCATAACACGAACAATGCCGCTGGCCGGTAGGTCTCGCGCCTCTCGGACACCCCTCTCCCGGACGAGGGGAATCCTCTTAAAGACGGATAGGTGCGTGACAGGCGATATGTTATCGTCCAAGCTGTAGCGGTCTTGCCGTTCCGGGTGAAGTGCGCGCCGGGGAGGCCCTCTGTTCATTTGTGAGGCGCACGGCAGCGGCATGGGGACGGCGGTCGATCAGAAGGGAGGACAATTCACTGAGCTACCAGGCGCCGAGAATTGAAGATCTCGGACTGATCAGCAAGCAGGTCTTCTCAATTGGCAACGTGCTCTCGCCGGGAGATGGCTCGAACGGCGACAACGAAGGTGGAGGCACGCCAGGGGGGCTGCCGAGCTTCCCGTCCGCGAGCGGCGGTCAAGGCGATGGCGGCGTCCTCGGTGCGCTGGGCCTGATCGGCCTGCTGTTCGGGCTGGGACGGGCCCGCGAGTCGACCGGAGCAACCGAAGAGACAACGCAAACGCCGATCAGCAAGCCCGGCGAGTAAATCACGCCGGTATTCGGGCCCTCGTGGTCAGGTCCGGTCCTCCAAGAGGGGTGGACCGGGCCTGACTGTCTCTAGCGGCATCCCGCGCGGGGTATGGAAAGGAAAGAGGAGGGATGCCGGTGCGCCTCGCCTTCTGGATCGGAGCACTTGTCGCCGTGGCGTGGGCCATCAGCGTGGCCGTTCAGCAGTTCCTCTCCGCCAACCCCCGGCCGACGTTCTGAGCTTCTAGGCGCCGACTGCGGCCCTCGCCTTGGCCAGGTCGCTCACGCCGATGACCACGCGCGTCCGCGTGGCCAGGTAGACCAGCGTCACGTTGACGCCCGCGTTCGCGATCTTCCGGGCAGTGGCGCCCAGCGCGCCGGGTTTGTCCTGAAGATCAAGGACAAGCACATCCTGCTCCCCCGCCACCTGAATCCCCGCCTGCTGGAGCGCCCGGCGGGCCGCGGCGGCGTCCGCGACGAGAACGTGCATCATGCCTCTCCCGCCGACAGGGAAGCCGCAGATCCCTTCGATATTCACCCCGGCCTTGCCCAGCGCCTCACCCAGAGCGGCCAGCGTCCCCGGACGGTCCTCGAGCATTACCGTGAGGTCCTTGGCCATGACATCCACCCCCTGTAGTTTGGGCGTTGGATGGGGCTTCTGACTGCGCCACTGGGTTCCTGCCGCCCGGTCTGCCGGTCCACACGCTCGCGCGGGTCTAGAGATGTGTAGCGGTGGCATATCTGCCATAGAAGTTGCCTGGACATCACCGGACCACAGGCATACGATTGGCGCAGGGATGGCGACCTGGGAAGAACAGCCTGCAGCGCAACGGACGACCCGCCTGGCCACGAACTGGTCGCTGCTCGTGGGTCTGGCTTCCGTCTTCCTGCTCTCCGCGGGAACACTGGCCGCGACGCGACTTCCCGCCTTCCTGCAGGCCCTGGCCCCGGAGGAACCGGCGCCTGTCGTGACCCGGGCTCCGCTGGAGGCGGCTCGAACCACGACCGCGCGAAGCGACCGCGCTCAGATCCAGCCCACGGCTCCGGCGGTGGCCCCCGTTCGTCCGCGGGCCCCGGCATCCGCATACGTCGTGGTCTTCGGCGAATTCCTCGAGCGCGCCGAGGCCGAGACCTACGCCCGGCTCGTCCGCAGCAAAGGCTACATCGCCGGGATCATCCCCACCGAGGTCGGATTCCGCGTGGTCAGCCGCCCCTACGCGAGCATGGACCGCGCGCAGTTCTGGGCGTCGATCTTTCTCGAGATCGGACTGGACGCCGAGCGCACGGGGCGGCTGCGCGACAGCGGATTATAGATCGGCGACGCTCTTGTGGCCGATCTCCTGACGCCGCGCCTGAGATTGTCTCGGCGGGCGTCTTGGTGTTTCCTCCTCGGCCTGCTTGCCTGGATCACCGGGGGGAACCCTCACTGGGCCGGGCCGGTCCGTGGGCCGACAGACGGGGTGGGGGGCGGGGTGCACGACTCACGAACCAGCGCCCGAGTTGCCGCAGCGCCATCGCCGCCCGCGTCACGGTGGACGGTCTTCGAGGTAGCACTTACCTCGCACCGGCAGTTCGACAACCCGTATACCTCGGTCACAGTCACCGGGACCTTCGTCGGGCCCGGCGGAGTCAAGAAGACTATTCCCGGTTTCTGGGACGGCGGCAGGACGTTCAAGATCCGATTCGCGCCGACCGTTGAAGGCACATGGACCTACAGGGTGACGTCCACACCGGCGGATGATGGCCTCTCCGGAAGCGGGAGGATCGACGTGGGTCCGGCGCCCGCTGGCAACCACGGATTCCTCCGGCGGGATCCCCGGTATCCCTACAGCTTCGTCTGGGACGACGGGACCCGTTACTTCATGTGGGGGCAGACGTACTACCAGATCGTCCTGAACGCGATGGCCGACGGAGGCTGGCGTACGGCCATCGATCGCACGATTTCCTACGGCATGAACAAGGTCAGGCTGCTGCTGACCCCATGGTGCGCATCAGGGTCGAGCGTCTACCCCTGCGTCTATCCGTTCGTCGGCAACGACCACGACGTCTTGAACGCGCCCTACTGGCAAACGCTGGATAGGATCATCGAGCACCTCGAAACCAGCAACACCGTGGCCGACCTGATCATCTTCACCGACGCATCGACGGCCTTCGGCACCCAGGCTCAGGATGAACGGTATCTCCGCTACGCCCTGGCCCGCTTCGGCGCCTATCATCATGTCATCTGGACCCTGACCAACGAGTGGAATTTCACCAAACAGCCCCAATCATACTGGAACGCGATGGGCCGAGTCGTGCGCCGCGAAGATCCCTGGATGGCGCGCGACCGGTTTCTCCGGCCGTTGTCCATTCACCAGCGGACCCGGATGGACTTCGAGTTCTCCGGATCGGGGTGGCCGGTCCACGCGGTCATTCAGTTCGGCCTGCGCAATGGTCGATACCCTCATGGGGATGAGTGGGGCAATGCCGGCATCGTGTTCAACCGCCGGTGGGGCATGCCCGTGGTCAACGATGAATATGGATACATCGGTGAGCAGCCGCAGGGAGTCGTCGCCCGCTATGATCGCGGCCAGTATCGCCGCGTCATCTGGGGCATCGCCGTCGGCGGGGGCTACGGCAGTGCCGGTGATTGCGGAAAGCATCCATGCGACAAGACCTCCCCGATCTTCACCGCAGACTGGGAGGACCAGGATGAGTACCTGGACATCCGGAATTTGGTGAACTTCTGGACGACGAAAGGAATTCAGTATTGGAAGATGTCGCCCGGCAACCACTTGGTCACCGACGGCACGCGTGTCTACGTGCTCGCTGCGCCGGGCGACGAATACGTCGCGTACTCGGCGACGGGCGAGCCGTTCACGCTCCGCCTCCCTGCCGGCACGTACACCGTCGAGTGGTTCAACCCCGAGACCGGTGCAGTCACAGGCTCCGGCCCCTTCTCAACTCGGACGGCGAGTCGCGCGTTTGTGCCACCCTTTGTCGGCGATGCAGTCCTGCACCTCAAGAGGCGATAGACGCCGCGCCTGGTTTCACGCCGCGTCAAACGCAGGAGCTGCGGGCAGGGGAACCGTATCATCTCACAAAAAGCGGCGGCGGTTGAGATAGCGCGCGGACGGCGTGAGGGAGGAGTCTATGGCAGCGGAAGAGGAGGTCCAGGTCTCTGAGGCGCAGATCGCCGTGCACTGGCGGGAGGAGGAGTACTATCATCCTCCCGCGGCGTTCATCGGGCAGGCCAACGCCTCCGATCCGGCGATCTTCGAGCGATTCAGCGAGCGACACTTCCCCGAGTGCTTCAAGGAGTACGCGGACCTGCTGACGTGGGATGCCTACTGGCACACCACGCTCGACACCAGCACCCCGCCGTTCTGGAAATGGTTCGTGGGCGGACGGCTGAACGCGTCAGTCAACTGCGTGGACCGCCACCTGGCGACGAGTCGGAACAAGGCGGCGCTGATCTGGGTGCCCGAGCCGGAGGACCAGGATCCCAGGGCGATCACCTACCAGGAGCTCTACCGCCGGGTGAACGAGTTCGCCGCGCTGCTCCGGGACTTCGCCGGGGCGAAGACGGGCGACCGGATCACCTTCCACCTGCCGATGGTCCCGGAACTGCCCGTCTCCATGCTGGCCTGCGCCCGGCTGGGGGTGATCCATTCCGAGGTGTTCGGCGGATTCAGCGGGATCGCGTGCGGCGAGCGCATCGCGGATTCGGGAAGCCGTATCCTCGTCACCATGGACGGCTACTACCGGAACGGCGAGTTCATTGATCACAAAGCCAAGGCCGACGAGGCCGTGGCGACGGCCCGGGCGCTGGGCGTCGAGGTCGAGAAGGTGCTGGTGTGGCGACGCCACCCGGGGCAGTACGCCTCCAAGAGCCACATGATCCCCGGCCGGGATTTCTTCGTCGATGAGCTGCTGCGTGACTATCGCGGGCGGGTCGTGGAACCGGTCTCCATGCCGGCCGAGGCGCCGCTGTTCCTCATGTACACGAGCGGCACGACGGCCCGGCCCAAGGGCTGCCAGCACAGCACGGGCGGCTACCTCGCCTATGTCGCGGGCACCTCGAAGTACTATCAGGACATCCACCCCGAGGACACCTACTGGTGCCTCGCCGACATCGGGTGGATCACCGGACATTCCTACATCGTCTACGGTCCCCTGGCGCTGGGCACCACCAGCGTGATCTACGAGGGCGTGCCCACCTACCCGGATGCGGGCCGTCCGTGGCGGATCGCCGAACGGCTCGGCGTGACGATCTTCCACACGGCACCCACCACGATCCGCATGCTGCGCAAGGTCGGCCCGGACGAGCCGAAGAAATATCGCTACCGCTTCAAGCACATGACCACGGTGGGTGAGCCGATTGAGCCGGAAGTGTGGCGCTGGTATTACGACGTCGTCGGCAAGGGCACGGCGGTCATCGTCGACACCTGGTGGCAGACGGAAAACGGTGGCTTCCTGTGCAGCACGCTGCCCGCCCTCCAGCCCATGAAGCCCGGCAGTTGCGGACCGGGGGTGCTCGGGATCTACCCGGTGATCTACGACGAGAACGGCATGGTCGTGGAGGCCGGCAGCGGCCGGGCCGGGAACATCTGTATCCGCAACCCCTGGCCCGGGATCTTCCAGACGATCTGGGGCCAGCCCGAGCGGTTCGTGCAGATCTACTACGCGAAGTATTGCCGGGACAAGAACAGCAAAGACTGGCGTGACTGGCCGTACTTCGCCGGCGACGGCGCGGTCAAGGCCGGCGACGGGTACTTCCGGATCCTCGGGCGCGTTGACGACGTCATCAACGTCGCCGGGCACCGCCTGGGGACCAAAGAGCTCGAGTCGGCGAGCCTCACGGTGCAGGAGGTCGCGGAGGCCGCGGCGGTCCCGGTGCTGGACGAGCTGCGGGGCCGGGCCGTGGAGATCTACGTGTCGCTCAAGCCGGGGTTCACCCCGCGTGCCGACATCGAGGAGAAGGTGGCCCGGGCGATCGAGACTCAGATCGGCAGGATCGCCCGGCCGAAATACGTCTGGATCGTTCCGGACATGCCCAAGACGCGTTCAGGCAAGATCATGCGCCGGGTCATCGCCGCGATCTCCAACTTCGCCGACGTGGGGGACACGACCACCCTGGCCAACCCCGAAGTCGTCGAGGAGATCCGCCGCCACGTCCAGGCCGAGAAGGTGGCCCGCGGCGCCGTGCCGCGCGAGCTCTCCGCGCAGGAACTCGCGGAGATCAAGGCGTTCGGGCGGGCGGAGTAGCCGGCTGGTGGGCCCTCGTGGACTCGAACCACGGACCTCACCCTTATCAGGGGTGCGCTCTCACCACCTGAGCTAAGGGCCCACGCCAGATCCAGAAGGTACACTCAGTATAGTTAGGGCGCTGCGGGCAGGTCAACCAGGCGACGGTCCGCGCGGCGAGGCCGCTCGGGCCAGCAGGGCCGTCAGCAGCCTCCCCGTGATCAGGAACAGCAGCGTGAGGCCGAGCGCCATGACGAGAAAGACCGCCGTGGCGCGGCTCAGGAGTCGTCCGACCCACAGCTGGCGGAGGAGAATCCAAAGCGGGATCGCGATGCCCCAGTTCGCCAGAAGGCGGAACCACCTCGGGTCCTGATAGAGACGGGACAGCATCGCCGCGGCATACCACGCGGCGAGCAGCGGCAGGGCGTCCCGGAGGATGTGCGCCGCCGTGTACGGCGCGCCGTGAATGCGCAGACCCACCAGCACGAAGGCCAGGAGGCCGACCCCGTCCACGACGGCCGCCGGTGTCCCGGCCGGGGACTTCACGGTGTGGAGGAGAACTCTGCCCGGACCTGCGCGAGGAACCCGGGATTCGTCAGCACATCCAGCCCCGTCAGCGCCATCGCCTTCGCCGCGGTGAGCATCGCCTTGAAGCCCTGCTCGGTGAGGGCCGCTTCGCGGAACTCGACGGTGTGCCCCGCGATGTCTTTTCCGATCGTCACGTACGGATGGATGGCCGGAATCCGCTGGCTCACGTCACCCATGTCGGTCGAGCCCATCTTCGGACGGTCGGGCGGCGCATCGAGAGGCCAGCCCAGCTCCTCCAGGTGGCGCCCGAACGACTCCGCCAGCGCGCGGTTCGGCCGCATCGCCTCGTAGCCTTTCTGCGCCTCAACCTGAAGCGTGGCGCCGGTCGCGGTCCCGGCGGCGCGCCCGCAGTTGATCACCTTGTCCAGGACCTCCCGGGCGTAGGCGCTGTCCGCGGCCCGCACGCTGAACGCGGCCTCGGTGCGGTCGGGGATGATGTTCGGCGCCGCGCCGCCGTAGGTGATGATGCCGTGCACCCGCGCGTCCTCGCGGAGTTGCTGGCGCAGCAGGCCGATGTTCACGAACATCTGGACCATGGCGTCCAGCGCGTTGATCCCCTCCTCGGGCGCCGCGGCGGCGTGGGCGGCTTTGCCCAGGAACTTCACCTTGAGGCGCCAGGAGGCGAGTGAGGGACGCGTCGTCAGCGTGTAGCTCGCCGGGTGAAACATCAGCGCGGCGTCGATGCCGTCAAACGCCCCGCGCTGCAGCATCAGGACCTTGCCGCCCCCGCCCTCTTCGGCCGGCGTGCCCAGGACGACGACCTTCCCCCGCAGGCCGCCGCGCACGGCGGCCAGCCCGATTCCGGCGCCCAGCGCCCCGGTGCAGATGAGGTTATGGCCGCAGGCGTGCCCGATCTCGGGCAGGGCGTCGTACTCGGCGAGGAAGGCGACGGCAGGACCCGCGCCGTTCCCGCTGGCCTCCGCCCGGAACGCCGTCGGCAGGTCGGCGATCCCCTGTGCCACGGCGAAACCGCGTCGGGCCAGCGCCTCGCTCAGCCAGCGGGAGGCCTGGATCTCCTGAAATGCCACCTCGGGATGGGCGTGGATACGCCGGGCGAGGTCAATCAGCTCCTCCGACGCAGCATCGATCGCGGTGAGCACCTCATCACGCAGAGCCACGACGCGCCTCCCAGGCTGGATGATCTCGACTCAGCGCAGGCGGATCCGGGCGAACCGCCGCCGGCCGACGCGCAGGACGAGGCCGTCCTTCACGCTCACCGCGGCGTCGGGTTTCTCCACGCGCCCCCCGTCTATGCTGACGCCGCCCTGGACGACGAGCCGCCGGGCCTCGCCCTTGGAGGCGGCGAAGCCGGCCTGCACCAGCAGGTCCACGACCTTGATCTTCCCGTGGTCCAGCGCCTCGCGCCCCAGCGGCGCCTCGGGAATCTCCTCCGGCAGCGCACCCGTCTTGAAGACGCGCTCGAAGGCGCGCTCCGCCTCCGCCGCGGCCTTCGGGCCGTGCCACATCGTGACGATCTCCCGGGCCAGACGGGCCTTGGCCTCGCGCGGGTGGACGCTGCCGTCGGCCAGCCCCCGCTCGACCGCGCGCACCTCCTCGATCGGCATCTCGGTCGTGAACTCCAGGTAGTGGGCGATCAGCCCGTCGGGGATGGACATCGTCTTCCCGTACATCTCCCCGGGTGGATCCGTGATGCCGATGGCGTTGCCGAGGCTCTTGCTCATCTTCTCCACCCCGTCTGTGCCGACGAGCAGCGGGGTAAGCATCACAACCTGGGGAACTTGCCCGAACTCCCGCTGCAGATCACGGCCCATCAGGTTGTTGAACTTCTGATCCGTGCCCCCCAGCTCGACGTCGGCCCGCAGGTGGACCGAGTCCATCGCCTGGCACAGCGGGTAGAGCAACTCGTGCATGAAGACCGGCGTGCCCGCTTTCAACCGGTTCGTGAAGTCGTCCCGCTCCAAAACGCGCGCCACGGTGGTCTTGGCGCCCAGGCGGATCACGTCCTCGAAGCGCATCGGGGCGAGCCACCGGCTGTTGAAGACGACCCGGGTCTTCTTCGGGTCGAGGATCCGGCCGTACTGCTCCCGGTAGGAAGCGACGTTGCGCTCGATCTCCTCCCGCGTGAGCATGGGCCGCGTGCGCTTCTTCTCCGAGGGGTCGCCGATCATCCCCGTGAAGTCGCCGACGACGAGGATGGCCTCGTGGCCCAGGTCCTGGTACTGGCGGAGTTTGCGCAGGACGATGGCGATCCCGAGGTGGATGTCCGGGGCGCTCGGGTCCACGCCCAGCTTCACCCGCAGCGGCCGCCCCTCGCGCAGCTTGGCCAGCAGGTCGTCCTCGGAGATGATCTCGACGGCGCCGCGGCGCAGCAGATCGAGCTGCGCCTCCGGGGAGGGCCTCTTCATCGCACGTCCAGTTCTACGATTGTCGCGCCGCTTTCCCCTTCGCCGCGCTCACCGAGGCGGAAGGCGCGCACGTGGGGATGGCGTCCGAGGAAGTCGTGCACCGCTTTGCGCAGCGCCCCGGTGCCCTTCCCGTGGACGATCGTCACCGTGCCCGCGCCGGCGACGAAGGCGTCATCGAGGTATTTGTCCAGCCGCACGAGGGCGTCGTCCACCGTCTCGCCGCGCAGGTTGAGCGAGCGCGGGACCGGCGGCCCGACGCCGATGTCCCCGGTGCGGACCGGTGGGTGCGCCGGCCGGTCGCCGGCGCTCGGGGCGGCCCGCAATCCCTCCACGCCGACTCTGACCCGTATCCCGCCGGCGTCGACGTCAACCTCCCTCTTCGCATCAGGCACCGTGAGCACCGTGCCCGTACGCTTGAGCGAGACGATATACACCGGTTGTCCCGGACTGACGTCGGTCAATGCCTGGCCGGCCTCGGAAGGGGATTCCTCCACGGCCTGGAGTTCATCGGCCACGGCTCGCAGCGCGGTCCGTGCCGCGCGGACCGCCGCGGCGTCGCCCGACGACTTGAGACGCTCGAGGACGCCCTCGATCTCCCGCCGCGCCCGCACCAGCAGCGTCTCGGCCTCTTCCCGGGCGCGGGCGAGGATCTTCCTGCGCTCGGCCTGCAGGCGCGCCACCTCGGCCTGGGCTCGCTCGCGCAGGATGTCCGCCTCCCGCCGCGCCCTGGCCGCCTGCTCCAGTTCCCACTCGTAGGCTCTGCAGTCCGACTCGATGTCGCTGAGGATGCGGTCGATCTCCACCGCCTTCGTCCCCAGCAGCGTCCGGCCTCGCGCCACGACCGAGGGGTCGAGCCCCAGCCGCGCGGCGATGATGAGCGCGTTGCTGCGCCCGGGCAGCCCGATCCGCAGGCGGTAGGTGGGGGCCAGCGTCTCCGGATCGAACTCCACCGAGGCGTTCTGGATGCCGGGCTGCGAATAGGCCAGCGACTTCAGCTCGTTGAAGTGCGTGGTCACGACCGTGCGGCACCCGCGGGCGTGGAGGTGCTCGATGAGGGCCCGGGCCAGGGCCACGCCCTCCGTCGGATCGGTCCCGGCGCCGATCTCATCGAGCAGGACCAGCGCGCGCCCGCTGATCCGGCCCAGGATGGCGGCGATCGCGCCCATGTGCGAGGAGAAGGTGGACAGCGACTGCTCGATGCTCTGCTCGTCGCCGATATCGGCGAAGACCTGCGGGAAGACCGCCGCCTCCGATCCGTCCGCCGCGGGGATGAACAACCCCGCCTGGGCCATCAGGGTGAGCAGGCCGATGGTCTTCAGCGTCACCGTCTTCCCGCCGGTGTTCGGACCGGTGATCACCAGCGTGGTGAACTCCTCCCCGAGCCGGACGTCGATCGGGACGACCGTTCCGGCCAGCAGCGGGTGACGGGCTGCCACGAAGCGCAGCGCGCCGTCCCCGCGCAGCCCTGGCCGGCCGGCGCGCATCGCCCCGGCGAGGGCGGCCTTGGCCACGGCGAAGTCGATCTGGCCGAGGACCTCGTAGGACCGGCGGATCTCCGGGGAGGCTTCCCCCACCCGGGCGCTCAACTCGCGCAACAGCCGGGTGACCTCCTCCCGTTCCTGGATCTCCAGTTCGCGCAGGCGATTGCCGAGCGGAACCACGGCGAGCGGCTCCATGAACACCGTGGCGCCGCTGCTCGACTGGTCGTGGAGGACGCCGGGGAACATCCCCTTGAACTCCTGGCGGACCGGCACGACGTAGCGCTCGCCGCGCGAGGTGATGATCGCGTCCTGGAGCATGCGCGCATACGGTCCGCGGATGAGGTCGTCGAGCTTCTCCCGCATGCGGGCCTGCGTCGTGCGCTGCTCGCGCCGCAACCGGGCCAGATCGCCACTCGCGCTGTCGGGGATCGAGCCGTCGTCTGCGACCGTGCGCCGGATCGCCTCCTCGAGGGCTTCGAAGGTCGTCATCGTCCCGGCCAGGCTCGCCAGGCCCGGGGCGGGCTCACGCCGGGCGGTGACGTACCCCTTGCACTGCCGGATGGTGTGCAGGGTGTCACGGATGGCCAGCAGCTCCTGGGCGTCCAGGGCGGAACCGATCGCCGCGCGCCGCACCGCATCGCGGATGTCCGCCGTCCCGCGCAGGGGAACCTCGCCGTCGCGCATCAGGGCCTGCGCTTCGGAGGTCTCCTCCAGCGCGGCGCGCACAGCGTCGGGATCGCCGGACGGCAGCAGCGCCTCAGCCCGGTCGCGACCCGCCGCGGTGACCGTCTGATGGACGAGCCGGTCGCGGATCTTCGGGAACTCGAGGATCCGGACGGTGCGGTCATCCATGCCGCAGCCCTCCGGCCAGCCACGCCGTGATCGCCGGCGCGACGTCGGTGATGGTGCGGAGGTGCGCGCCGACGTCATCCCGCCCGGCGCCGACGAGGAGGACGGGAACGGGGTTGCGCGTGTGGCCGGATGACCGGGCGTCCTCCAGGTTCCCGTGATCGCTGACCATCATGACCAGCGTGTCGGCAAGGTCGGACCCTTCGAGCACCCCGCCCAGGAGCGCATCCAGCATCTCGACCACCGTCACCGGATCCAGCGGGATGCGGCCGTGCGCGGCCAGATCGGTCAGGAAGAACTCGAAGAGCGTGAACTGCCGTCCGCGGGCGATGCTGGCTAAGGACAGTCCGGCCTGGCGTGGCGTGATCAGCGGGACGTCGTGTCCCCACGCCCGCGGACGGTCGTTCGTCAGATCATGGAACACCGCCTCGCCCACTCTCAGGTCTGCGATTCCGCGTAATCTCACTTCGGCGCTCAACGCCGCAAAGGTGATCGCGGCATGGCGGAGCCGCCCGGCCTCCACGGCTGCGAAGTACTCCGGCGTGTAGGCGTTGGCCAGCGCGACCTCGCCGCCCATCCGCCTGACGCTGGCAAGGATGTTGTGCCTGGCCAGAATCTCGCGCAGCCGGGCAGTGGGATAGGCCGTCACGTGGCGGCCGGCGAGGTGTGGGGCGTTCAGTCCCGTGAGCAACGCGGTCTGCCCCGTCGCGCTCTGGGGGAGACCCTCCACCCCGAGCGTGGCGTCCACCGGGACGAGCAGGGCGCCGTTCCACCGCACCCGGTCGCTGATGCCGGCAAGCCTGCGGCCGAGCAGTCCGTCGAAGGTAGGAGTCCTGGCGGCGACAATCGGGTTGATCGCGGGATCGTCGGGACCCAGGCCGACGCCGTCCGCGAAGAGGAGCAGGACGTGCCTCATCGCCGGGAGACGAAGGGACTGCCGGCAAGGGTGAACCGCCAGGGGCGCTCCACGGCCGCGCGGATGCCGATCCGCGGGCCGGATGTGATCCGCACGGGGGCCCTCCGCCCCACGGCAAGGTACAGCGGGGGACGCGTCAGGTCCACGCCGTTGTGCTCGCCTCCGATGCCCATGGCCTGCGTCAACCGCCCCGGCCCGCTGGCGACACGCTCGTCAGCGGCTCCGCGGTTCGCACGCATGATCTCCACGCCATCCACGGGTTCGATTGCCCGGAACAACACCGCCCCGGCGACGCCTTCCCGCTCCGTGACCACGTTGATGCAGTAGTGGTTCCCGTAGGTGAAATACACGTACGCCGTGCCGGGTCTCCCCCACATGATACGGCTGCGCGCCGTCTTGCGGTAGGCGTGGCTGGCCGGGTCTGTGCGTCCCCGGTAGGCTTCGACCTCGACGATCCGTCCGACCAGCCGACCTCGCGGCGTCTCGTGGACGAGCAGGTGCCCGAGGAGCGCGCGGGCGACCTGGAGGGTGGGACGGGCGAAGAACGACCGGGGCAGCGGGCGCAGGCGCGGCCCCGTCCTATCGGGCGTCAAGGTAGGCGCGGAGGTCTGGGAGGGAACGGGTGTTGAGCACGTGCTGCGGCTCCACCCAGGCGCGCCGCGCCACGGCGACGCCGTACTCCATGTGGCGGAGCTCGTAGCGGCTGTGCGCGTCGGTGCTGATCGCCAGCATGACCCCGCGCTCCCGGGCCAGTTTCGCGTGGACGTCGCTCAGGTCCAGCCGGTCGGGCGACGCGTTGATCTCCAGCACCGTGTCCGTGCGGCGCGCCGCCTCAACCAGCCGCTCCATGTCCACCTCGTATCCCTCCCGCTGGCCGAGCAGCCGCCCCGTGGGGTGGCCGATGATGTCCACGTGCGGGTTCTCCATGGCTCTGACGATCCGCGCGGTCATCTCCTCCCGGCTCATCCGCAGACGCGAGTGGACGGAGCCGACCACCACATCGAGCTCGGCCAGGAGATCATCGGGGTAGTCCAGGCGCCCATCGGGCAGGATGTCGCACTCGGTGCCGATCAGCACGGCGATCCCGACCTTCTCGGAGACCCGCCGGCACGTCTTCGCATTCGCCCGCAGCTCGTCGATCAGCACTCCGCCGACGAACTTCAGGGACTGGGAGTGGTCGGTGATGGCGATGTACTCGTAGCCGAGCTCCTGCGCCGCCCGGGCCATCGCCTCGACGTTGTCGGAGCCGTCGCTCCACCGGGTGTGCATCTGCAGGTCGCCCCGGATGTCCGTCAGCTGCACGAGCGCCGGCAGCCGGCCCCGCTCCGCCAGCTCCACCTCGCCCTGGTCCTCGCGGATCTCCGGGGGGATCCAGGGCAGCCCGACCGCGGCGTAGACCTCCTCCTCCGTACTGCCGGCCAGCCGTGCGTCGTCCTTCACGCGAAACACGCCGTACTCGTTGACCTTCAGGCCCCGCCGCACGGCCCGCTCGCGCACCTTGACGTTGTGGTCCTTGCTGCCGGTGAAGTACTGCAGCGCCGCGCCGAAGGACTCCGGCTCCACCACGCGCACGTCGGCCTGGATCCCCGAGTCCAGGACCACCGAGCTCCGCGTCGGCCCCCTGGCCAGGACCTGTTTCACCCTGGGCAGCGTCGTGAACGTCTCCATCACCCGCTCCGGCCTGCCGCTGGTGACCACGACGTCGATGTCCCCGATCGTCTCCTTCATCCGGCGCAGGCTGCCCGCGACGGCCAGAGCCCTGACCTCCTTGAGCGCGCGCAGGGCCTCGAGGATCTCCTGGGCCTGCGGCAGGACGCGGCCCACGGGCTGGCGCTCCTTCGTCCGGCGAAGCAGCGCGATGCCTTTGAGGATGTTCTCCTCGGTCTTCGCGCCCATGCGGGGAAGGGTGCGGACCCGCCCGTCCCGGCAGGCCTGCTCCAGCTGCTCGATGGTCGTGATGCCGAGCTTCTGGTGCAGGAGCAACGCGGTCTTCGGGCCGACTTCCGGCACCGACATCAACGTGGTGAGGCCCTCGGGGAGCGAGGCCCGGAGCTCGTCGTAGTACGTGCAGTGACCGGTCTGCAGGAACTCCTCGATCTTCTCCGCGGTGCCCTTGCCGATCCCGGGGATGGACGTCAGGGCCCCGCGGGAGGCGACGGCGGCGACGTCCTCGCTCAGCCCCTCCAGGGCCCGGGCCGCCCGCCGGTACGCGGTGATCCGGAACGGGGAGTCTTCCTTGATCTCGAGCATGTCGGCGATGTCGTTGAACATCGCCGCGATCGCCCGGTTCTGCATGGCGGCGTTCAGAACGTGCCGGGCTCCAGGCCGAAGGGCGCCATCCCGGGCGGCAGGATCGCATCGACGGCCCTCAGGCCGCCGCGGTAGACCGTCAGCGCGATAGGCGCGACGGTGGAGCGGTCGACGTCGCGGCGGATCGGCTCTCCCGGCGGGGCGGCCGAGGCGATGATGAGCAGCGCGGCGGCAAGCATCGCCCCGCGAAGGATGCCGAGCACCAGACCGGAGACGCGCGAGGGCAGCGGGACCCGTTCGGCCCCGATGGCCATGATGGTCAGGATCCCGACGATGTCATATCCGAGCAGAAACAACCCGGCGAAGGCCACCGTATCCGACCACGCCGGGGTCAGGCGGACGGTGCGCTCGATGACGTCACCGATGGGATGGTACCAGGCTGAGGCGACGAGGTACGAGGCCAGGACGGCAACGATACCGACCAGCGCCGCCAGCAGACCTCGCTTCAGGCCTTGCAGCGCCGCGAAGAGCGCGAACGCCGCGATGACCCAATCGATCCAGGTCACGCGACGATTCTATCACTCGCGGATTTTTGCCCGCAACCGCTGCTCGAGCGCCCGCCTGACGGAGGCGACCACAGCCTCCACTTCGTCCGCGGCCAGGGTCCGCTCGGGGGCGCGGAAGGTCAGCGTGTAGGCCAGGCTGCGCCGGCCCGCGTCGATCGGCGCGCCGGTGTACACATCGAAGAGATCGACGGCCTCCAGCCAGGGTCCGCCGGATGCCCGGATGACCTCCTCGACGCGAGAGGCGGGAACGTCCTCCGGCACCACGAGCGCCACATCGCGCCGGACCGCCGGGAAGCGCGGCAGGGGGGCGAAGCGCGGCGTCAGCCTCGCCCTGGGCAGCAGCGCATGCAGGTCCACATCCGCCACGCAGACGCCCGCCGGCAGATCGTAGCGGGCGGCGACCTCGGGGTGGAGTTCACCGAGAACGCCGACCACGTCGTCCTGAACGACAAGCTCGGCCGCCCGGCCCGGGTGCAGCCAACTCACCGGCGCAGCCGCAGTTGCTGCGCCGGTCACCCTCAATTCCCCCAGCAGAGCCTCGATGACGCCCTTGAGGTGGTAGAAGGTAATGGTCACCGCCTCCGCCGGCAGATTCCACCGCCCGTCGAGGACGGTCCCCATCATCAGGATCCCCAGGCGCCGGCGCTCGGCGATCCCCGTCGGCTCCTGGCTGAAGACGTGTCCGATCTCGAAGATCTGCACCTCCGAGGTCCCCCGGCTCGCGTTGACGCGGGCCACGTGGAGCAGCCCCGGCACCAGCGTCGAGCGCAGGTGGGTGTGATCCTCTACCAGCGGGTTGCGCAGAGGCACCATCTGTCTCCAGGGGTGGTCCGCGGGCAGCCGCAGCGCCTCCAACACCGCCGGAGTCGTCAGCGAGACGGTGAGGGCTTCCACCAGACCGGCGCGCACCAGCGCGTCCCGCACGGTGTCCTCGGCGACGAGCGCCGGCGCCCGCGTCCCCTGCGCCGTGGACTCGACGGGCAGGGTGTCGGGAATGCGGTCATAGCCGTGGTGACGCGCGATCTCCTCGATCAGGTCCTCTTCCCGCTCGACATCACGCCGGAACGACGGCACCGTCACGCGCACACCGTCCCCCTGCGGGGCCACCTGGAATCCGAGGCTGCGCAGGATCTCGCCGCTCTCGCTGTGGGGAACCTCCATTCCCAGCACGCGCGGGACGCTCCGCCACCGCAGGTCCACCGTCCGGATGGCCGGGGGATTCGGGTAGAGGTCGATGACCCCCGGGAGCACGCGCCCGCCCGCCAGTTCCTGCATCAGCGCGATAGCGCGATGCTGCACGGCGAGGATCCCGTCGATGTCGGTGCCCCGCTCGAAGCGCGCGCTGCTCTCGGTCCGCACGCCCAACCGCCGGCTGGTGCGCCGGATCATGGCCGGATGCCACGAGGCCGCCTCCAGAAGGACCCGACGGGTCCGCGGGCCGATCTCGGCGTCCGCGCCGCCGATGATCCCCGCCACTCCCTGCGCGCGCTCGGCGTCGGCGACGATCATCACGTCTCCGTCCAGGACGCGATCGACCCCGTCAAGCGTCGTCAGGTGCTCCCCGGGTCGCGCCAGCCGCACGACCAGACGGCCGCCAGCCAGGCGGTCGTAGTCAAAGGCGTGCATCGGCTGGCCCGTCTCCAGCATCACGTAGTTGGTGACGTCCACGACGGCGTTGATGCTGCGGATCCCGCACGCCTCGAGCCGCCGGGCCAGCCAGGAGGGCGACGGGCCGACCCTGGCGTCGACAAGCATCCGGGCGGTGAATCGCGGACACCTCTCGGCGTCTGTGACCTCGACGCGGGTCAGCTCACCGATCGCCGGTCCGGACTCGGTGGCCTGCGCCGACGGCGGGCGTACCCGGGTGCGGGCCGCCGCGGCCAGCTCGCGGGCCACCCCCAGCACGCTCATCAGGTCGCCCCGGTTGGCCGCGATCTCCAGGTCGAGCACGGCGTCCTCCCCGATGCGCTCCACACCTTCGATCCCCAGCCCCAGCATCGGCAGCCGGTCCAACAACTCGTCGACGCTGTAGGGGATCTCGACGTACTCTCGCAGCCAGGACAGCAGCACCTTCACGTCTCGCTCCTCAGAACTGCCGCAGCAGTCGCAGGTCGTTGTCCCAGAAGAGCCGGATGTCCGGGATGCCGTAGCGTACCATCACCTGGCGGTCCACGCCCAGGCCGAAGGCGAACGCGGTATAGCGGGTCGGGTCGATGCCCGCCATCTCCAGCACCCGCGGATGGAACATCCCGCATCCGCCGAGCTCCATCCACTGCTCGTTGAAGTGTACGAGCACCTCGGCGCTGGGCTCGGTGAACGGGAAGTATCCCGGGACGAACCTGGTCCGGACCTGCTCGCCGAACAGCTGCCGGGCGAAGGAGGTCAGCACTCCCTTGAGATCCCCCATCGTGATGCGCTCCCCCACCATGAAACCGTCCACCTGGTGGAAGACCGGCATGTGCTTCCAGTCCGGGGCGTCACGCCGGTAGCAGCGCCCGGTGGTGAGGATCCGCATCGGAGGCGTGCGCCCGACCATGACCCGGGCGTCCACCACGGTCGTGTGCGTGCGCAGCAGCAGATCATCGGTGATGTAGAACGAGTCCTGCGCGTCGCGGGCCGGGTGGTCGCGGCCCATGTTCAGGCGCTCGAAGTTGAACTCGTCCGTCTCGATCTCCGTGCCGTCCACGATCTCGAAACCCAACCCCAGGAAGATGCGCTCGACCTCGTCGAGAGTCTGCCGGAGCAGATGGCGTCGGCCCAGGCGCGGCCGGCGTCCGGCCAGGGTGACATCAATGGCCTCGGCGGCGAGACGGGCCTCCCGGGCGGCGGAGGTGACGTCCTGCCGCCGCGCCTCCAGCAGCGTCTCCAGACGGACGCGGGCGGCGTTCAGCCGACGGCCGCGCTCCGGACGCTCCGCCTTCGGCGCCGCCGGCAGGGTGTCGAACAGCCGGGTCACGATCCCCCGCCGGCCGAGGTAGGTGCGGCGTACCTCTTCCAGGGCGTTCTCCGTGGCCGCGTCCCGGATGGCCGCCTCCGCTTCCCGCACGATCCGGTCGAGATCATCCATAGAACAAAACCGCCGCCCTCGTCCCAAGGACGAAAGCGGCGCCTCCGCGATACCACCCCGGTTTTGCCGCCCTGACGGCGGCAACCCTCACGCTCCCGCTCTCGGAGGAGATCCGGACTCCCTACAGCCCGCGTGGGGGTTCAGGAGTCGGCTCGGGAGTGAAGTTCGCCGGTCCGATCCCGGGGAGGCTCACAGTCGGCGGCCTCCCCTCCCTGGGGGACGTGGTGCCGGGTACTCTCTCCGTCTTCGCCTGCTCTTTCAGTTCGCCGACACCCGGAGCCGCGACTTCTGGAACGCGGCAAACCGGCGGTAGATCAGGTACGCCCAGATCGAACCCGTCGCTTCGAACAGATCCCAGAGCATCTCAGCGGTCCACACCGTCTGCACTGCATCCCTCCTGCTTCACCGCGCTGGGGCGCCTGTCCGCGTCGTACGGTTTGGCCAGAGTATAGCACAGGGCTGGAGGAACAGGAATCCACCTGATCAGAAGAGCCGCACGTAGTCCTCGCGGAGGGGGTGGAAGACATCGAGGACCAGACACGGCGCGTCCTTCGTCTCGGCTCCGTGGGGGACGTTGGGCGGCACGGTGTACATGTCGCCGTGGCGCAGCGTGCGCCGTTCCTCCTCGATCCACAGCTCGAGCTCGCCGTCGAGGACGATGCCCATCTGCTCGTGGGGGTGGTGGTGGGTCGGGACGATGGCGTGGGGCGCGAAGCGCACCGCGCTGAACATCAGTCGCTGCCCGACCAGGATTCTCAGGAAGACACCAGGCCGCACCTCACGCTCGGGCAGCTGCTCCAGATGCGCCCACACCGCCTGGTTCATCGTCACACCTCCCTGCTTCGTCGTGCCTCATAGAGCAGCAACGCCGCGGCGACGGCGACGTTGAGCGATTCCGCACGACCGTAGAGCGGGATTCGCAACGTCGTCGCCGCTTCCCGCCAGAGGGGATGGACTCCTTCCGCCTCCCCACCCAGGACGATGGCCAGCGGCGGGGCATAGGACGCGGCGCGATAGTCCTGGGTGCCCCGCGGATCTGCCACGAGAAGGCGGACCCCGCGCCGCTCCAGTTGTCGCGCCAGATCGTCTCTGCCTCCTTCGACGACAGGCAGGTGGAAGACCGAGCCCATCGTCGCCCGCACCGCTTTGGGGTTGTACGGATCGACGCTGCCGTGCGTGACGGCCACGGCGGAGGCCCCCGCGGCGTCGGCGACGCGGACGATCGTGCCCAGGTTGCCCGGATCCTGGACGCGATCGGCGACGACCAGCAGGAGATCGCGCGATGCCAGGACGGTGCTCAGATCGTATGGGGGGATTGCCACAACGGCCAGCACCCCGGGCGGCGTGTCCAGCGTGCTGCAGGCGGCGAGGACGTGGGCGCTCGCTTCGATGGTCCGGATTCCCGCGGCCTCCGCCTGCGCCACCGCCGCGGCGATCCGCGCATCCTCCCTGGCGGCCTGGGGATCGTACAGGACGAGCTCCGTGGGGACGCGCGCCGCCTGCGCTTCGGCGACGAACCGCACCCCCTCCACGACCATCCGGCCCTCCGCCCGCCGCCCGGCGCGATCGGCCAGGCTCCGCAGGCGCTTGACGAGGGGGTTCTTCGTGCTGCTGATCCGCACCGGTTAGAGGACGGTTTCCAGCCGCCCCAGGGCGGCCTTCTCCCCCACCACGACCAGCACGTCCCCGTGCAGCAGCTGCGTCTCCCCCGTCGGCGTAATCAGAATCTGGCTGTCCCGCTTGATCAACAGGACGTTGACGCCGAAGCGGGTGCGCAGGTCGAGGTCGCCAAGGTTTCGCCCGGCCAGCTTCGGGCCGACGCTGACCTCCTCCACCAGGAACGTCGGCGACAGTTCCAGAAGATCGACCACGTGCCGGCTGGCCAGGTTGCGGGCGACGCGGACGGCCATGTCGCGCTCCGGACGCACGACCTGGTCCGCCCCCACCTTCTCCAGGACGCGGCCCTGCAGCTCATCGACGGCCTTGCTCACGACCTTCCGGCAGCCCAGCTCCTTCAGGATCAGGGTGGTCAGGATGCTCTCCTGGACGTCCGCGCCGATCGCCACGACCACGGCGTCGAAGTTCGTGATGCCGACGGCGCGGAGGGCCTCGGCGTCGGTGGAATCGATCTGGACCGCGTGGGTGGCGTAGTCGGTGACCTTGCGCAGGGCCTCTTCGTCCTTGTCCAATGCCAGCACGGTATGCCCCAACTCATGCAGCGTCCGCACCACGTTGCTGCCGAACCGTCCCATGCCGATGACCGCGAACTCCATCGTCTGCTCGCCTCGCTCGTCTAGCCGATCAGAATCCGTTCCTCAGGATAGCGGTAGCTCACCATCTGCTGCCGCCTGGTCAGGGCGAAGGCCATCGTCAGCAGGCCGACGCGCCCCGTGAAAACCGTGATCATGACGATCACCCGTCCGATGGTGCTCAGCGCCGGGGTGATCCCGGTGGACAGGCCCACCGTGCCGAAGGCCGAGGTGACCTCGAACAACGCCTCGATCAACTCGACTCGTTCTGTAAAGGACAGCAGGGTGGCCATGGTCACGACGAACGCCAGGCCGACCAGGGCGATGGTGACCGCCTTATAGACAACCACAGCCGGGAGCCGCCGCCAGAACAGCTCCGGCTCCTGCCGGCCCCGCAGCATCGCCAGAATGACCGCCAGGGGGGCGACGAACGTCGTGGTCTTGATGCCGCCGCCCGTGCCGCCCGGGGACGCCCCGATGAACATCAGCGCGATGAGGAGCATGAGCGTCGGATCCAGCAGCCGGCTCGTCTCGAGGGTATTGAATCCCGCGGTGCGGGGGGTCACGCTCTGGAAGAACGATGCCAGCACCTTCTGCCAGCCGGGGAGCCGGCCCAGCGTCTCAGGATTCCGATATTCGAGCAGGAATACGAGCACCGTGCCGAGCAGGATCAACGTCGTCGTGGTGGCCAGCACGACCTTCGCATGGAGGGTGAACCGCTTCGGTCGCCACAGGTCGGTGAGGACGGTGAACCCCAGACCTCCCAGGATGATCAGCACGGCGATGGTCAGGTTGACGGAGAGATCACCCACAAAGGGGGTGAGGCTGCGGAACTCCCCCCACAGGTCGAAGCCGGCGTTGTTGAATGCGGAGACGCTGTGGAAGATGCCGTAGTACGCCCCGCGTCCAAAACCCAGCTCGGGCCACCAGCGCACGGCGAGCAGCAGGGCGCCCGCCGCCTCGATGGCCAGGGTCACCAGCACCACGGTCCTCGTGAAACGCACCACCCCGCCCATGGTATAGAGGTTGTGCGCTTCCTGCAGCACCAGCCGCTCGCGCAGCCCGATCCGCCGGCCGATGGCCATGGCCATGAGGGTGGCCACGGTCATGTAGCCCAGGCCGCCCAGCTGGATGAGGAGGAGGATGACGAGCTCGCCGAACGTGGACCAGTGCGTCGCGGTATCGACCACCACCAGACCGGTCACGCAGACGGCGGAGGTGGCGGTGAACAGCGCCGTGAGGAACGGCGTGCGCTGCCCGTCCTCCGCGGCGATCGGCAGGGACAGGACGAGCGCCCCCGCCAGAATGATCGCCGCGAAGCCGGCGATGATGGTCTGGGCCGGGGTGAGCTCAAGCCGGGCGAACGGGGACCGCTTTTCCAGGACGGATGCCTGGGCCATCCCCCGTCAGGACTTCAGGCCCTCCTTCGCCCTGGCCACGAGTGCGGTGAAGGCCTGGCTGTCGCGCGCGGCCAGGTCGGCCAGCACCTTCCGGTTGATGGTGATGCCGGCCCGCCGCAGCCCGCTGATCAGCCGGCTGTAGGACAGGCCGTCCTTCCGCGCGGCCGCGTTGATCCGCGCGATCCACAACCGCCGGAAGTCCCGCTTGCGCACGCGCCGGTCGTGGTACGCCTGCGCCAGCGCGCGCACGACGTACTGGTTGGCGAGCTTGTACCAGCGGCTCTTCGCGCCGTAGTACCCCTTCGCCAGCTTGAGGATCTTCTTGTGGCGGCGGCGTGTGGTCACGCCCCGCTTGACCCGTGCCATGCCCCCCTGCCCTCCTAGCGGTTCGGCAGCAGCGCTTCGATCTTCCGGCGGTCCGGGCCCGAGACCGCCGCCTCCCGGCGGAGCGAGCGCAGCCGCGACGGCGTCTTGGCCGCCTTGAGATGCCCGGCCATCTGGCGCCCGCGGCGGAGCCTCCCCCGCCCGGTCACCGCGATCCGCTTCGCCGTCCCCTGATGCGTCTTCGCTTTGCCCATCGTACCCTCCCGGACACGTTACCTCTTCGGCGTCAGGATCATGATCATGTTCCGTCCTTCAAACAGCGGCGGCCGCTCCACGACCCCCACGTCCGCGACCATCTCGGTCACGCGCTGGAGCAGCTGGTGCCCCCGCTGAGGATAGGCCATCTCGCGTCCGCGGAACCAGACCGAGACGCGGACCTTGTTGCCGTCCTTGAGGAACTCGTGGACGTGTTTCACCTTGGTCTGGAAGTCGTGCTCGCCGATTTTCGGCGAGAACCGCATCCCCTTGAGGTCCCCGCCCTTGTGATGCGAGCCCCGGCCCTTCTTGCTCAGTTCGTACTTGTACTTGCCGTAGTCCATGATCCGGCACACCGGCGGGACCGAGGTCGGTGCGACCTCAACGAGATCCAACCCCACTTCCTGCGCCCGCAGCAGCGCGTCCCGGACCGTCATCACACCCAGCTGTTCCCCGTCAGGACCGATCACGCGGATCTCGCGCGCCCGGATCCGATCGTTCACGCGTGGTTCGGGGGCGATTGAGACATCCTCCCTTCAGAAATGGAAATGCCGGGCGCGGCAGCCACCATCCCCGGCAGGAGTGATCACTGTCTGTCGGCGCTGACCGGCGCAGGAGGCTGACCCCGGCCGGTGAGAAGCGGATGGCTTCTGCTTGGGCCCTTCACAACAGCCCGAAGTATAGCACAGTTGTCGGAGCACTGCTACGGGATGATGACGATGTCGTAGCCGAGCGCCTTGAGTTCCTGGGCGAGCTTCATCGCTTCCGCCCGGCTGGTGAACGATCCCACCTGCACCAGGTAGAGGCCGCGATAGGTGCGGACGTCCGCCTTATATCCCTGGTCCCGCAGTTTCCCGACGGCGGCGTCAGCGTTGGCGCGGATCCGGTACGCGCCCACCTGCACGCGGAATCTCGGGGTGCGAGCGGCTTCTGGAGCAAGCGGCTGCGTCGCCGGCGTCTCCGCGGCCGGTCCCTGCGCCGCCGGAGTTTCGGTCGTCGGCACCTCCGCGGCCGGGGCGGAAGCCGGACCGGGCGAGGGTGTGGTCACTGCGGCTTCTTCCCCGCCGGGGACAGACGGTGCCGCCGCCGGCGGGGGCACCTGTCCGCGGCGAAGCCAGGCCGAGGCGAAATACCCCAGGGCCAGGCCGCCGATGAACAACTCGACGATGAGCACAACCACCGCAATCATGGAGAGGCGGGAGACCAACCGGGCGCGCGATGGCGCCCCGGCCGCCGCGGCCGCCTTGAAGACCTCACCCATGAGCTTCTCCGTGGAAAACCACTCCGGCCAGCGCGCCGCCACGTCTTCCGGCACCTGGATCGTGACGCTGAACTTCTTGCCGCCGTTCGACAGCCTGACCGCGGGCCTCGGCCGGTCGTCCGTCTGCTTCACGCGAAGTGCACCTCAACTTCCCCCGGACCTCCTGCGTATCTCCATCTTCCCACCCGCGGTCTTCCTTAGACAAGGCCTTAGACAGGGCGACTTCCCTAGCCGACCTGCTCCTCGCCGACGTCTTCGCGAAGGATCTCCAGCGTAGCCTGCAATGTCTTGATCCGGAGCTTGCGGTCGCTGATCAGGCTCTCCTTGTCGCCGGAGGCGAGAAACCGCTCCATGATCGCCAGGTCGTCGAGATCCTCATCGATCGGCTCCGCCTCGCCGAGCATCAGGGCCAGGTCCCGCTTGTAGCGGTCGATGGTGCGCCGGATGTGGCCGATCGACCGGAACGGCCGCGCCGCCACCTTCCAGGGCCGGCCCTCGCGCACCGGCGCCCCCTTCAGCCGCGTCATCCGCACGATCGTCCCCATCGGGCTGCTCTGGCACTCGACGGCGTCCATCAGACTCCGGATCAGATGCATCCCCCGGCCCACCTCATGCTCCGGCGCGTAGGGTTGATCCAGGATGGCGGTATCGAACCCCTCCCCGTCGTCTTCCACCTCGATGGTCATGCCGTGCGATTCCAGGGCAAACCGCAGGGTTACCCAGGTGGTGTTGGCATGCTGGATGACGTTCGTGTACGCCTCGGAGAGCGCCACGGCCATCTCGCCGGCCTGCGCCTCCGAGAAACCGGCGTGGATGGCCAGCGAGCGCAGGATGGCCCGGGCCAGGCCGACGTTCGCGGGCTGGGCCGGCAGCAGCAGTTCGGTGAAGCCCGTGGTCTCGTGATCCCAGGATGCCATCGGGCGTATCTTCACCCTGGGACAGCGAAACCCTCCGAGGACTATTGGAGCGCACGCGAGGCGGCCGCCACCGCCTGTTCGATCATGCCGAACGTGATGTGCCGGTGGGTCACCATGCGCACGGTCATCGGATCGACCGCCAGGGCCAGCACTCCTTCCCGCTTGAGCCGGGCCGAGAACTCCGGGGCGGTCAGCGGAGGCCGGACCTCGACGAGGACCATGTTCGTGCGGACCTGCTCCAGGTTGACCGACAGGCCGGGCGTCGCCGCCAGCCCTTCCGCCAGACGCCGGGCGTTGGCATGATCCTCCGCCAGACGGTCCACCATGGTCTTCAGCGCGACGATCCCGGCGGCGGCCAGCACGCCGGCCTGGCGCATCCCGCCGCCGACCATCTTGCGGAACCGCCGGGCCCGCTCGACGAAATCGCGCCGTCCGGCGACGAGCGAACCCACGGGCGCGGACAAAGCCTTCGAGACGCAGAACATGACCGAGTCCACGCTGCGCGTCAGCTCGGTGACCGGGACGCCGAAGGCAACGGCGGCGTTGAACACACGGGCGCCGTCGAGGTGGACGGCCAGTCCCAGCTGCCGGGCGGCCAGACAGGTGGCGTCCATCTCCTGCGGGCTGAAGGGCATTCCTCCGGCCCGGTTGTGCGTGTTCTCCAGAGTCAGCAGGCGCGCCGGCGGAACGTGGATGTTCGGACCGCGCACCGCGGCGCGGAGCTGGTCCGGGGTGATGAAGCCGTTGACGCCGGCCACCGGATTCGGGACGACCCCCGCCACGGCCGAGATCGATCCCGACTCGTTGCGGAAGGTGTGGCACTCCGCCTCGAGGACGACCGCATCGCCTTTCTGCGTGTGGGCCATAATGGCGATGAGGTTCCCCATCGTCCCGCTGGGGACGAACACCGCGGCTTCCTTGCCCACCTTCTCCGCGGCCAGCGCCTCCAGTTCGTTGACGGTGGGGTCTTCGCCGAAGACGTCGTCGCCGACCGGCGCCCGGGCCATGGCCTCGCGCATCTCCTCGGTCGGCTGCGTGACCGTATCACTGCGCAGGTCGATCAACTCTGCCACGCCATGCCCTAG